>JACCDP010882539.1_pt1 | contig 20911 bp, 15 predicted proteins | sample 7445841 | NCBI WGS metagenome assembly JACCDP01 (sample SAMN15323441, study PRJNA562643) | freshwater metagenome | isolation source: river surface water | place: USA:Blue River Watershed | collected 2017-08-17
ATTAAAGATATGAATGTTATAGGCTTTGATCAGGCATTAGCCGGAAAAGCTCCTGGTTTAAATTTAACCCTTCCTAATGGAGTACTTAATAATCCTCCAGTTATACGGGTAAGGGGCTTTAATTCAATCACCAGTTCCTCATTTCCGCTAATTGTAGTTGATGGAGTGGCTGTAGTGAGTGGGGATCAGTCTATGAACTCAGCTGGGAATAACCCTTTAAGTGATATTAATTCGGCCGATATTCAGAGTATTGATGTATTAAAAGATGCAGCAGCTACTGCTGTGTTTGGATCAAGAGCAGCAAATGGGGTAATGATAATTACTACCAAAAAAGGGAAAAACAGAAATGTAGGCACCCCAAAAATTGACTTCAGCTCTTCTATTAGCCTTACCCAGCCTTTTAACCTGATACCGGTGTTAAATGCTAACCAATACATGGAAATTAAGAATGAAGCAAGAAAAAATGCAGGTTTAGGAGAGGCTTTTTTCCCCAGTTATCATGGGGATGGAAAATTAGTGGATACACGCTGGTATGACTACATCTACAGAACAGGGATTTCAAATAACACCCATTTAGGAATATCTACAGCTACCGATAAGGGAAAATATTATTTTGGAGTGGGCTACACCAATCAGGATGGCTTTGTGAGAAATAACGATTTTAACAGAATAAGCCTGAGAATGAATTTGGAGCAGGACCTGTTTCAGTGCCTGAAAGTGGGAGGAAACATTGGTTTTACCAATTCAGTAAGCACAGCACCTAATACAGGTTCTTTACCAGGTGAAGGCTTTAACAGCAGTGGTATTGCAAGGATTGCCATTGCGCTTCCTTCCAATGTGGCTCCATATAACGGAAGTTCTTATAATATTTCAGGCAATGCCATTGGTTTGGGAGCCAATACAGTGGCTGCTACCTTTGCAAATCCTGTTGTACTGCTCGATAAAAACTACTTTATTAATGAAAATAACCACATTTTGTCCAGTTTTTATGGGGAGGTAAAATTAATGAAAGGTCTCTCATTTAAAACCCTCATTGGGAACGATATGCTGGATGCCTCAGGAACCTCATTTCTGACCGGCCTTCAGGGAGACGGATTTACTACGAATGGTTCGGTAACGAATGCCTCAGTTAAATTTTTGAATCTAACCACTACCAATACACTGAAATATGAAGATAGTATTGGAGGAGGCAACCATGTAAGTGTAATTGTTGGGAATGAATTTTTCCATGCTGAATCTAGTGGATGGGGGGCAAACAGAACCAATGTGGCCGACGACTACTTTGATTCTTTTCAGGGTAATTTCCTGCTCAATAATGCACCGCCTATAAATTTTGTGAATGAAAACGCATTTATTTCTTATTTCTTTACCTCTACCTACGATTTCAGGAAAAAATATTTCTTTACGGCTTCTGCCCGCAGGGATGGTTTTTCAGGCTTATCGAAGGGAAATAAATTCGGGAATTTTGGAGGAGCTTCCGTGGGATGGGCACTTTCCAAAGAAAACTTTTATAAAAACCTCGGCATAGCACAATACATGAATAATGTTAAACTTAGGTTTAGTACCGGAAGGGTAGGAAACATGGGAGTTCCGTCATACGGTTCAATGTTCCTGTATAATTCTACCGCATATGGTGCCACAGGCACCTTGCAATTTGCACAAGCAGGTAACCCTAACTTAAAATGGGAAACGAGTTTAAAAACAGATGTGGGCTTTACATTAGGCTTCCTGGAGGATAGGTTTCAACTGGAAGCATCTTACTTTGTGAATAATATTAATGGATTAATACTTAATGCTCCACAGGCTCCATCCAAGGGTATTCCGGGCAATGCAATACTGGTAAATGCCGGGAAAATGTATAACAAGGGAATTGAATTGGGAATTACGGCTTATATCATTGATAAACCTAACTATCGCTGGGAATGTGATGCTAATTTTACTTCCATAAAAAATCAGGTACTTGAGCTGGCCGAAGGCAGCAATGAGATAATTGGATTTACCTCAACACTGGAGCGTGCTAATATCACCAGAACAGGGTATTCACTGGGTATGATTTATGCCGTAAAAACAGATGGTGTAAATCCGGATAACGGACAAAGAATTTTTATCAATAAAAATGGAGAAAAGGTTCAATATAACCACAACCCTCCAGCGGGGGTAAGCCGTTGGACTTATTTAGATGGAAAGACTGCCAGCCCCATCTCAGCAGAAGATGCGCAAATTATTGGATCTTCATTGCCTAAATTTTTCGGTGGAATAAACAATACCTTTAAATTTAAAGACATATTGGATGTAAGCGTAAACATTACCTATTCTGGTGGTAATTATATTTACAATGGTACCAAGGCAGGTTTGCGGGATATGCGTTTCTGGAACAACAGTACAGAGGTAATGGACAGGTGGACTGAATCAGGGCAAACAACCAATATTCCCAGGGTGGTATGGGGAGACAACGTTTCCAATGGATCAGCCTTTGCTATATCTGAAAATGTGGAAAAGGGAGACTTTGTGAAATTAAAAAGTATAAGTTTAGGATATACCTTTAACGAACGTTTATTCGGGAAAACAGGAATAAATTCAATACGTGTATTTGCCCAAACCACTAACCTTTATACACTAACCAAATACACTGGCTCTGATCCTGAAATTTCTACCAACGGTAATAGCAATCTTAGCCCGGGTGTTGATCGTAACTCAGTACCACAGGCCAGAAGCTTTAATTTTGGTGTGCAAATGCAGTTTTAATAGAGTAAGTACTATAAAAAACTCAATAGAATTTCAGCAAACAGTAACAAATAAAAAAAAGAAATATGAAAATTACCAAATATACCATTAACCATTTCATAATTATGGGAAGCATTTTAGTGGCTACTTTCGGAACAAGCTCCTGTAAAAAGGAAAGATTAGACCTAAAACCGGATAATCAAATAAATGAAGAAGACGCGTATTCCACAGAAGCAAGAATACTGATTCAGGTCAATGGCTTGTATGCATCACTGAAATCAGGACAACACAGAGGAGGTCGTTTTTTGATTTATAACGATATACGGGCAGAAGAATTCGTAAATAACAGAAACAACGGGGTTACCGGCTATCAAACTTGGCAATGTAATTTAACCTCTTCTACCAATGAAGTGGAAAACCTCTGGACTGCCGTTTACCTTACCATCAACAGAACAAACATTTTCCTGAAAAGAGTGGAAGAAAACAGTTCCGTTCTAAATCCTAGCCTATTGAAAGAATATAAAGCAGAGGCAAAGCTGATCAGGGCTTTATGTTATTTCGATTTATTAACCCTTTATGCCAAGCCTTACAAATTAACCAATGGTACTTCGCTGGGTTTACCTTTGAGGTTAAATGCGGAGAATAATACTCAAAATAATAATTTGGCAAGAAGTTCGGTGGCAGACGTGTATAAACAAATTATCGAGGATTTGAACACAGCAGAAAGCGATTTGCCTTCTACTTATTCAGACGCTACGCTTAGGGTAACTCGTGCTCACAAAAACACGGCCATTGCCTTAAAAACAAGGGTTTACCTGTCAATGGGAGATTATGCCAATGTAGTAAATGAAGCGAAAAAAATTGTTCCGGCTGTGGCACCCTTCCAATCTGCTACCGGAGTTGCCCACGCTTTACAGGCGGATGTAACCACAGTATTTAGCAATTATTTAACAACAGAGTCGATTTTTTCTATGCCCATGACCAACGATAACCCTCCTGGTACTCAAAATCAATTGGGTTATTACTATACCGCTACCAATGGAGGAAATGCTGAATACTTTTTGAATAATAAGCCGGGCGGAATTTTTATGGAAACGACCTGGCCGGCTACCGATAAAAGAAAGAGCATGTTAGTGGTAAGTGGTGGAAAAAATTATGTTACAAAATTTAAAGGTCCCAGCCCTTTCACTGATTATGTTCCGGTTGTTAGATATGCGGAAGTATTATTAAATTATGCAGAAGCTTTAGCTCAAACAGGCAATCTCAGTTTGTCTTTCGATTTATTGAAAGCTATCCGTAACAGATCCGACGCAGCTTATACCTTCCCTGCTTCAACCAATGCAGATGCTACTAGTTTAACCAATGCTATACTCATTGAAAGAAGAATTGAGTTATTGTGTGAAGGATTCAGGGCAATTGACTTGTTACGTTTAGGATTACCTATACCAAAGAAAGATGTAATTAATCAGGTTAATCCTACAGATGCTTCCTATATCTGGCCAATTCCCAACTCCGAAATGGTGAGCAATAAATTAATGGTTCAAAACTAAATGGAGATATTTGCAGTGTACCCGTGGAAGATTTTTTCACGGGTATTTTTTTTGCTCTAAAGTGTTGCAGATTCACCTACTTTGTGTAATAGTCAAATAGAAACTATAACAGGTTGCCCATCGGGCAACCTGTTAGCATAAAACCGGAATCTGATAAGGCTCAATAATATGCTTGCAAAAAACTAATTCGATAACCCAGCCACAGAAATAGTAAAATCGGCTTCGCTTAACATAGGCGGAAAGGAAAGCACCGGAATTTTAGAGTGACTCACTAATTGATGATTGTATGAACCCTGCATCACACTGGACAATTCTGCATCCTGATCAGTCATAGTCACAATCAAATCTGCATTTATCGTTTTTCCATAAGCAATGGTTTGTTTGGCTCTATGGTCCACAAATTCAATTTTGCTACTGCAACTCACATTTTTATCCTTACACAATTCTTCAATCTGATGCAGAATGACATTCATTTTTGATTCATAATTTTTTTCATCTGTCCCCAATACCCCTAAAATATGCACTTTGGCAGCGAAACTGGAGGCAAAATGAATGGTGGCATTTACCTTTTGTCTGGAATGCGGAGAAGAATCAATAGGCAGCAAAATATTTTTATACCCAAATTTATCGGCTTCTTTTCTAATGGTCATAACCGGAATATTGGAACGGGTAATTACCCGGTAGGCATTACTTCCAATTAATAATTCTTCAACAGCGGAATACCCCTGGGTTCCCATTACAATTAAGTCGGCCTTGTTTTCTTTGGCTATGTTGGCAATTTCACTGGGAACCTTTCCGGTTGAAACCAGGGTACTTACTTTTACCCCATAATCCTTACGGATTTGGGTGGCTAAATCTTCCAGCTTTTCCTGTACAATGGTAGTTACACTGTTAATATTTTCCACTTTTAGCATGGGAATTAACATGTCTAAATACACGGAAGTTTTGATGATATGTGCCAGAATAACCTCACCTTTCAGGTACTCGGCTATAAAAGCCCCGTGTTTAATAGCCAAACTGGCTGTTTCCGAAAAATCAACAGGAATAAGAATGCGTTCAGTTTTAAGGTTTATCATGTTTTTTGTCATTTAATGGTATTAAAGTAAGATACATAGTTACAAAAAAAATTGATAAAAATCATTTTCTCGTTTGACATCACTCATCAGGTATACACACCTGCAAAGCTATTTTTGCTTCCAAATAGTTTACTATATCCGTATTCTGGTTGTAGTAAGCCCTAAACAAACACCACACATGAGCGCCATTTTTATATTAATTGCCTGTAGTTTAATGGTTGCCCTGGGATTTCTGATAGCATTTATTTTTTCCGTAAAAAAAGGACAGTATGATGATACCTACACACCTCCTGTAAGGATGTTGTTTGATAATGATCAGCAAAAAACAAACGCAAAAAGACAATAAAATATATGGAAGTACAGAAATTTCAATATGATAATAAAATTGTAAAATGGTTTGCTTATGCTACCATGTTCTGGGGTTTAGTAGGGATGCTGGTGGGCTTATTGGTAGCTCTCCAATTAGTGTTTCCTGCGCTTAATTTTGGATGGGCGCCTACCACCTTTGGCAGGGTGAGGCCAATACATACCAATGCCATTATTTTTGCATTTGTTGGGAATGGAATATTTATGGGAGTTTATTATTCCCTTCAACGCTTGTGTAAAACAAGAATGTTTAGTGATAAACTAAGCAAATTTCATTTTTGGGGATGGCAGGGTATAATTGTGCTGGCTGCGATTACCCTGTTTTTAGGATACACAACAGGGAAGGAGTATGCTGAGCTGGAATGGCCGATTGATATATTAATTGCTTTGATTTGGGTGGTGTTCGGGTGGAATATGTTTGGGACTATTATTAAGAGAAGAGAACAACACCTCTACGTTGCAATATGGTTTTATATTGCCACTTTTGTAACTGTTGCAGTATTACACATCGTTAACTCATTTGAGATTCCGGTTAGTTTTTGGAAAAGTTATTCCTGGTATGCCGGTGTTCAGGACGCATTGGTACAATGGTGGTACGGCCACAATGCGGTGGCTTTCTTTCTCACCACACCATACCTGGGACTTATGTATTACTTTATTCCCAAAGCGGCGAACAGGCCGGTATACTCGTACCGTTTATCCATTATCCACTTCTGGGCATTGATTTTTCTATACATCTGGGCTGGCCCTCATCACTTATTATATACCTCACTTCCTGATTGGGCACAGTCGCTCGGTGTAGTATTTTCCGTAATGCTGATTGCTCCGTCATGGGGTGGAATGATTAATGGCTTACTAACACTAAGGGGAGTATGGGACAAGGTGAGGGAAGATGTGGTGTTAAAATTTATGGTGGTTGCAGTAACGGCTTATGGAATGGCAACCTTTGAAGGACCCATGTTATCGCTAAAAAATGTAAATGCCATCAGTCACTTTACAGACTGGACAATAGCACACGTGCACGTTGGAGCCCTGGGCTGGAACGGATTTCTTACTTTCGGAATGTTGTATTGGTTGCTTCCGAAGATGTTTAACACCAAATTATATTCGGTGAAAATGGCCAATCAACATTTCTGGCTGGGCACTTTAGGTATTTTATTTTATGCAGTTCCCATGTACTGGGCAGGTTTTACCCAAAGCATGATGTGGAAACAATTTACAGCCGAAGGCCAGCTTCAGTACCAGTTTTTAGATACGGTAACTAAACTCATTCCTTTTTATGCCATGAGATCGCTCGGTGGACTATTATACCTGGTAGGCGCAATACTCATGACCTATAACCTGATAAAAACAGTAAAAGCCGGAAGCTTTATAGAAAATGAAGACGCCAGCGCACCGGCTCTGGCACAGCATGTAACACATAAAGGAGAACATTGGCACCGCTGGATTGAGCGCAAGCCGGTACAAATGTTAATATTAAGCCTTGTAGTTATTTTAATCGGAGGCATCGTGGAATTTGTGCCTACCTTTTTAGTAAAATCAAACATTCCCACCATAGCCAGTGTTAAACCTTATACACCACTGGAATTACAGGGGCGTGACATATACATACGCGAAGGGTGTTATACCTGCCACTCGCAAATGATAAGACCATTCCGTTCCGAAACTTCCAGGTATGGAGAATATTCCAAAGCAGGTGAATACGTGTATGATCATCCGTTTCAATGGGGTTCTAAACGTACCGGGCCAGACTTAATGAGGATTGGAGGAAAATACCCCGACTCCTGGCATTACAACCACATGCTGGATCCTACTTCCATGAGTGATAAGTCAATTATGCCTGCCTATCCCTGGTTATTCGATAATCCGATTGATGAGGGATCTACCAAAGCTAAAATAGAGGCCATGATAAAACTGGGAGTGCCTTACCCTGAAGGTTATGGCGGGAAGGCAAATGAAGACATGAAAAAACAAGCTGAACTAATTACTGCTAACCTGAAAAAAGATGGAATAGAGACATTGTCTGATCGGGAAATTATAGCACTTATAGCTTACCTGCAGCGAATGGGAACAGACATAAAGGCGAAACCGGAACAACAAGCAGGGAAATAGCAGAAATGGAGCAAAAGATAAACCTGAATAAGAAGGAGGTATTTATGGTGAAGCTCACTGAAACACTTTATGAAGATAGAAAAGCAATAGAAGTGATTTCATACTTCGGCAAACTCACACAAGAATGACAATAAACCAAACAATAAATTACTTATGAAATTTAAAAATTATCTGGAAAGTATAGCCGGAGTTGAAATATACCCCCTGTTTTCACTACTGGTGTTTGTTTTGTTTTTCGCTACACTCTTATATGTTGTATTAAGAGCAGATAAGAACAGAATAAATGCAATGAAAAACATTCCATTGAATGCAGGCGAAGATATAGATAACAAATAAATTTAATAGGATATGACGAATAACAACAAAAAAACTAAACTGAGGAAGACGCTGTTAACCCTATTCGTTTTCGTAGCTTTTATTCCTGTGTGTTTGGCGCAGACTAATCCGGCTACTGCTGAAAATAGTTATTTCGGAAATGCTCTATTCATTACTTTGCTCAGTATTATTATTTTGCTGTTATTTTTTATAGCAGCAATTGCGGGCGTAGTAAAAAAAGTTTCTTTTTTTTACATTGATAAGGAAAAGGGCAAGCCGCATTCCAGCCCATCAAAAACAGGGAGCGCAATTCTACTATTGTTCCTGAGTTTGAAGTTATCAGCGGCGAATGCTGACATACCCCAAAGTTTTATTGGTGGTATCGATAGTTTTACGTTTTATGTAATGATAAGCATTATAGCGGGAGAGTTGTTGATATTGTTGATATTGCTGAATACCATCAAAACCCTAATTGCCAATGAAAGTAGCAAGTCTGGAGTTGTTGCTCAGGTTAAACCAGCAGAAAAAAAGAAAACCATCATCGAAACATTAAATGATTCTGTTGGTCTTGAACAGGAAGCTGATATACTTCTTGACCATGACTATGATGGAATAAAGGAGCTGGACAATAACCTGCCACCCTGGTGGAAGTATGGCTTCTATTTAACCATCGTGTGGTCTATTGTGTATATGGCCTATTACCACTTAAGCAAAACGGGAGACCTGCAATTGGATGAGTATAAAAAAGAATTGCAACTGGCCGAGGAGGAAAAAGCAGCCTATATGAAAAATACGGCAAATAGTGTGGATGAAGGAAATGTAAAATTACTCTCTGGTGCCAACGACTTGAATGCCGGCAAAGAAGCGTTTTTAAGTTCCTGCGCAGCTTGTCATGGCAAATTAGGAGAAGGAACTGTGGGGCCTAATTTAACAGATGAATACTGGATGCATGGCGGAAGCCTGGTGGATGTATTTAAAAGTGTTAAATACGGCTGGCCCGATAAAGGGATGAAAGCATGGAAAGAAGACTTGTCCCCGAACCAGATAGCTCAAATCTCCAGCTATATTATCAGCATGAAAGGAACTAACCCTCCTAATGCCAAAGCTCCTCAGGGAGACCTGTATATAGTAAAAACAGACAGCCTTACAAGTATAACAGCAGACAGTTCAAGTCTTGTAGTAGATAGTTTAAAAACGAAACTACCGGACGAAGTAAAAAATAATTAAACAAACGCAGGGAGAAGAAATGGAGCCGGATACGAAGAAAAATACACAGGAGCCGGAAAAGGATGAGTCATTTCGGGATTCGATTGCAACAATAGACAAAAAAGGAAAGAGGGCTTGGATATATGCCCAGCAACCTACAGGAAAATTATATAACAGAAGAACGCTGGTTACTGTTCTTTATTTAATGTTGTTTTTCGGATTGCCATTTGTTAAAGTACATGGCGATCCTATATTTCTCTTCAATATCCTGCAACGAAAATTTATTTTGTTCGGCATGATATTCTGGCCACAGGATTTTTTCATCTTCGGTCTGGGTATGCTTATTTTTATTGTATTCATTGCTTTGTTTACAGTAGTGTATGGAAGAGTGTTTTGTGGTTGGGCTTGCCCGCAAACCATATTCATGGAGATGATTTTCAGAAGAATGGAGTACTGGATAGAGGGAAGTGCCCAGCAGCAAAAATTAACCGATAACAGAAAAAAAGAAAGTTCAGCATGGATAAGAATATGGGCTAAACATTTGGTGTTCTTTGCAGTATCGTTCATCATTGTGAACACCTTTCTGGCCTATATCATTGGTGTTGATGAATTATTCGCCATTATTACAGGCCCCTTTGCCGCTAATAAAGCAGGCTTTGTAGTTTTGCTCCTTTTTACTACCGTGTTTTACGGGGTTTATTCCAGATTCAGAGAACAGGTTTGTCTTATCGTATGCCCATACGGCCGTATGCAGGGAGTTTTGCTGGATAAAGATTCCATTGTTGTAGCATACGATTATGTGAGAGGAGAGCCCAGGCATAAAATGGATAAAAGGGAAACTAAACGGGAGGGGGATTGTATAGATTGCTTACAGTGCATAAAAGTTTGCCCTACCGGGATTGATATAAGAAACGGAACCCAGTTAGAATGTACCAATTGTACAGCTTGTATTGACGCCTGTGACAGCATGATGGAAAAGGTAAATCTGCCAAAAGGGCTAATACGCTATGATTCTGAAAACGGAATAAGAGAGAAATTAAAGATGAGGTTTACACCAAGAATGAAAGCCTATACAGCTATTTTGGTGTTGCTGCTTGGAATAGAAGTTGCGTTGCTGGCTACGCGTTCGGATCTGGATGCTACTGTGTTAAGGGCATCCGGACAAATGTACCAGCTTCAGCCAAACAACAGAATCAGTAATCTGTACACTATAAAAATTATTAATAAAACCCGCGAACAATTTCCGGTAAGCCTGAAACTTGAATCGGCAGAAGGAGAAGTAAAAGTGGTGGGTAAAGAGATGAGGGTACAATCAGAAGGAATTGAGACAGGAGAGTTTTTTATAATACTGGATAAGGAAAAAATTGTACAACGTAAAACCAAGGTGCAATTAGGCCTGTACTCGGGGAATAGGAAAATAAAAACAGTGAAAACAAATTTTTTTAGTCCGTTTAGCACAAAAAATTAAACAGAAAAGTGATCCATAATAATCCTTATGTTGCATAGCGCCAGGGAATTTTTAAAAATTCCCTGCTTCTGAGGGATTGGCAAAAAATGATAATCAACCTAACAATAAATTACACATGAAAATAAGCTGGGGAATAAAAATTGCCGTCTTGTATCTTTCTTTTGTTGCCATGATCGGGTTTATGGTTTTCAAAAGTATGGGAGAGAAAGTGGACTTGGTAAGTAAAGATTATTACGAACAGGAATTAGTCTTTCAGGAAAAAATTGATGCCCGGAAAAACGCTAACCTGTTAAAAGAAAAAATTCTGGTGCAGAAGGAAGTGGAGGGAGTTAGGATAACTTTTCCTGCCAGCCAGTTAGTGCAGCCCATTCAGGGAGAAGCAGTATTCTTCAGATCGTCTGACTCTAATGCTGATGTGAAAGTGAAGCTGGAGCTAAACGGGCAGGGAACCCAGATTATTCGATACGCTCATTTTAAGCCGGGAATGTACACGCTTCAATTGAGCTGGCAAACCGGAAACAAAAAGTTTTATACAGAAGAAACCGTAAATATTTAACATAAACTAAGTATGAATAAACTCAAAGGCTATGGGGAATTGTTTAGCCGAAGAAATGTGAAACAAAGCTTGTTATGAATTTAATTATAGTTGCCATAAGTCTGGGTGTTTTAGGAAGCTTTCACTGTGTAGGCATGTGTGGTCCAATTGCCCTGGCATTGCCTGTAGATAAAGACAAGGGGATTATAGGCCGGATTGGAAGCTCCCTGATGTACAACCTGGGAAGGGCACTGACCTATTCTTTTTTTGGGTTGATGGTTGGGGCAGTGGGACAGGGAATAGTATTTGGAGGGTATCAGCAGGCTTTATCTATAGCAACAGGAATAATTATTTTAGTGCTGGTGCTATCACCTTCCAGGTACTTGAAACGTTTCGGTTTTACAACGGTTTTACTAAAATATGCTCAGCAATTCAAAAGCAAATTTTCGGCTTTGTTTAAGTCAAAGAAATACTCAGCCATGTTGTTTATTGGAATAATAAATGGGCTGTTGCCATGCGGCTTAACCTACATGGCCCTGGCCGGAGCAATAGCAACAGGAAATGCTATTCAAGGCGCACTATTTATGGCTTTTTTTGGGCTGGGTACTTTTCCGGTAATGCTCGCATTACTGTACACCCGTAATTTTTTAACCCTTGCTTGGAGAAATAAAATGGCGAAAGTAATGCCGGTTTTAAATTCAATTATTGCGATTTTATTGATCCTGCGTGGACTTAATTTGGGAATACCTTACCTGAGTCCGGAAATCAGTAAAACAAAATGCGAAAGCCATTCTTGCTGTTATCCTAAATACTAAGCTGAACATGAATAGTCGTTTAATAGCCAAATACAATGTGTCAGCTCCCCGCTATACCAGTTATCCTACAGTTCCTCTGTGGGATAGCCCACCTGACAGTGCTTCCTGGGCAAACCACGTAAAAAAAGCTTTTCAGGTAACCAATAAAAGTGAGGGAATAAGTCTATATATTCATTTACCCTATTGTGAAAGTCTGTGTACTTATTGCGGATGCAACACCCGTATTACAGTAAATCATAAAGTAGAATTGCCATATATCAACGCCTTGTTGAAAGAGTGGCAAATGTATATACAGCTGTTTGGTGAAAAACCTAATATTCGTGAAATACATTTGGGTGGAGGTACTCCAACTTTTTTTTCTCCGCAAAACCTGGGAATATTGATTAAAGGAATTTTGTCCGTTTCTAATACCTTTCCGGATGCAGAGTTTAGTTTTGAAGCCCATCCGGCAAACACATCAGAGCAGCATTTGAGGGTTTTACACAATTTAGGTTTTACGAGACTTAGTCTGGGTATTCAGGATTTTGACGAAAGGGTACAGGAAATTATTAACCGTAAACAATCCTTTGATCAGGTACAACAGGTGGTAGAAATGGCAAGATTCATAGGCTACACCTCCATTAACTTTGATTTAATTTACGGTTTACCACTTCAAAACCGCAAAAGTATTGCTGATACTATATATAAAGTAAGGTTACTTAGACCAGATAGAATCGCTTTTTATAGTTATGCTCATGTTCCCTGGATAAAGCCAGGACAAAGAAAATTTACCGAAAAAGATTTGCCGCAGGATGCAGAAAAGAGGGTGCTTTATGAAATGGGGTGGAAACAGTTTAAAGAAGCTGGTTACTCAGTTATCGGGATGGATCATTTTTCGCTGAAGACAGATAGTTTGTATAAAGCCCGCATAAAAAATCAGCTTCACAGAAATTTTATGGGTTATACGCACCAAAAAACACACCTGATGATTGGCCTGGGTGTTTCATCCATTAGTGATAGTTGGGATTGTTTTGCGCAAAATGTTAAAACAGTGGAGGAGTACCAGGAAAAGATTGAAAGCGGAGAACTGCCTATATTTAAAGGGCATCAGCTCACCCCGTCTGATCTCTTCCTGCGACAGCAAATATTAAATATTATGTGCCATTATCAAACCTCCTGGAAAGAGGAAGAGTGGAGGCCTTTCGAGAACATGAAAATAAAAAAATATTTGCAGGAGTTAGATGAAGATAAATTGATTGAACTGGGTCAATATTCACTTAAGGTTAAAGCCAAAGGCAAAGCCTTTCTCAGAAATATCTGTATGGCTTTTGATGAAAGACTAATGCAGAGTTTACCCAAAGAACAATTGTTTAGTTCGGCGGTATAAACTAACGGATCAGGGTAAAAGCACCTCTTTTACTGTAAGGTTTATTTTCAATATCCTTGTACTTCAGGCTATAGATATACACATCTTCCTGTGCCTCACTTCCACCGTAGGTTCCGTTCCAGCCCTCTGCCAGGTTTTTGGTCGAAAAAATCTCCAAACCCCATCGATCGAAAATCCTCATTTCAAATGAAAATATATTTGTACCATAAGCAAAAAAAATGTCATTGATTTTATCCTGGTTAGGACTAAATGCATTGGGAACATATAAAGTGCTCTCTTCTGTTACTCTTACCTGTAGGGTGGCCGTATCATTGCAATGGTACTGATTGGAGGCAATGAGCGTAACGGTATAAACTCCCGGTGACTGGTAGCTGTGGCTTACATTTCCACAGGAATTAACCGAGGCTCCATCTCCAAAACTAAGCCAGCACTCATCCTGCCCCTGAGAACTATTAATGAATTGTATTTCGGGATTAATTTCTGAAACAGTTTCGCTTTGGGCGCTAATAGCAGCGTATGCAAGCGGAAAGGCATGAATGCAGCGATTAATCAGTAAACTATCTTTACAACCTCCGTTATCTCCAACTAAACTCACATGGTACCACCCGGGTGTATTGTATACATGCACAGGTTGAGGTAAGGTAGAAGTTGTTCCATCGCCAAAATTCCAAAGATAGGAACTTGCTCCGGTTGAGGTATTGTTGAATGTTACTGATAAAGCAACACAACCACTATCTTTTTGCCCAAATTGGATAAGTGGTTTCTCTTTAATAGTTATTAGTACAGAATCGGAGAAGGTACAATTGTTATTGTCTTTCAGTTCAACTATTATCAGTGTATCCTTCATCGGATAAATTACCTGTTGGGTAATAGAGTTATAAGGTGAACCATTCCAGGAATACGTATAGGCTGGAGTTCCGCCACTTGCAGAAACAGTTACCGTAGCAGAACTGCCCTTGCAAATTCCGCTTGGTCCGTTTAAACTTAAGTGAAGCAGGGATGGTGCAGTAATAACAATCACTGCTTTATCGGTACAATGCATGGAATCGATGATAGTGCAGGTGTAGGAACCAGCGCTTAAGCTACCCGAAGTTGCGGCAATGCCTCCTGAGGGTAACCAAACGTAGGTATAAGGAGGAACTCCACCACTTACATTAACGGATGCAGTTCCTGTTGAATTATGACAAGGCAATGATGGGATGGTTGAAGTTATAGCCAGAGCAGGGGGCTCTGTTATGGTAACAGTTTTAGTTATCAGGCAATTATTAGCATCGGTTAGTGTGCAGGTATAGGTGCCGGCAGTTAAGCTGCTAGCATTAGCACCTGTACCTCCTGCAGGTTGCCAGTTATAAGTATATGGGCTTACTCCTCCGCTTACTAAAACGGATGCCGAACCTGTTGCTCCGCCATAACAGACCACATTGTTTTGTGAGGGGTTGGCTGTTAAAACGGCGGGCTCTGTAATGGTAAAGGGTTTAATGATGTTACAGGAATGTGCATCGGTGATCGTACAGGTGTACGTGCCAGCGGCTAAGCCGTTAATAGAATTGGTAGTAGAATTAACAGGACTCCAGGTATATGTATAGGGTGAAACACCTCCTGAAATAAGTACACTGGCCTCACCATTTTTTTCGCCGTTGCAACGTATATCTTTTTGCATTGTTTGAGCAAGCAAAGCAGGAGGTTCTGTAATTGTAATTATTTTTATATAGGGGCAACCTAATGCATCGGTGATGGTACAGGTATACTGTCCCGCACTTAAGCCGGAAGCAGTAGCGGTGGTTTGAACAGGAGTAGTATTCCATGAAAAGGTAAAAGGCGGACTTCCACCTGAAACGGAAAGGCTTGCACTGCCATTGGCTTCACCAAAACAATTGACATTGATCAGTGATGGGGTAATAGTGTTGTTGGGAGACAAAGAAAGAATAGTAGCGGTAACGGTATCCTGGCATCCGTTTATGTCTGTTACCACACAGGAATAGGTTCCGGGAGATAAATTAGATGCAGTGGCAGTTGTTTGAACTGGAGTAGTACTCCACTGAAAGCTATAGGGAGCTGTGCCACCCGAAGGTACTGCGGTAGCTGAGCCTACGTTGCCATTACTGCAGGAGGCATCTACATGGGTGCAACTGGCGTTAAGTAAAGGTCCACTTCCGTTTTGAGTTACAGTATAGGTAGCAGTACCGGAACAACTGGAGGTACTGCCGGTTACAACAACCTGATAGGCTCCTCCGGTGTTTACAACTATATTCGAGGTTCCCTGACCTGAAGTAATTCCAGGCCCTGTCCATACAATGGAGGCCACATCCGGGCATACAGGAATTGACAATTGAGCCGTAGGTTGTCCGCAACCAATGTTTCCGGTAGCTTGTATGTCTACCTTAAATTCATTCAACACAATATCATCTATAATTACATCCCTGCCCATTCCATCCTCAAAAGATTCCCAGGTAAGTGCCAATTGATAAGAGCCAGTTGGGAGGTTGGAGGTAAAACAATATTTATAGTTTGTTAGTACGCCATTAGGAATAGTCACAGCACCTGAGGCTCCATTACCTCCGGTGGTATACGTGTTTCCCAGGGTGAGAACAATGGCATTTGCAGAATTTAAGATAACCCATTTAAAATTGCAGGCAGAAATAATATCATTAGTTCTTTTCATCTTTACAGCGAAGGCATAAACACCTCCATTAGTTAAGGTAAAAGAAGTAGTGTTTTTTAAGAACACATTACCCGGATGAAGACTACCATCATTGTCTACCCATATTTCAAGAAAGTTAGTGTAAAATATAGGTCCGGAAATAGGACTACTGGGATAACTGTGTGTCCAGGAAGAGGCTCCCGCGGAAAAGTCTCCATTAGTTATAAGATTAGGGCATTGAGCAGTAACACTTAAATTCTGCACCAGGAGAATTCCGAACAGCATTAAATGCAATACCCTGTTGTATAAAAAAAGTGGACCCATTTTTTAATACATTAAGTGTAAATAAAACAAATAACCGAAATAAACTTTTGTGGGGAGGTTAGATAGAACTGGTTGTACTTAGAGACCGCAAGTTATAATATTATTTAGCACTGCACAACAGATCTGTAGCGAATAATAACGCAATATTACCGGTATAAAGGATGAGGTGTTAGAGGGCTAAGGTTTTTGAGGGGATGTGAGAAAAAGAATTAACGATGAATAGTAAAAAATATTCTACGAAAGAAACAGTATTAAATGAGCAAGTAAAGCCAATTAGTCTTCAGTTAATTCTCCCCGCAAATTTTTGACAATAAGGGTACAAAGTTTTTCATAGCTTAATTTTTGCCCTAATAAAAACATGAGTTTGGTAGTAGCAGCTTCCATCGTCATATCCGATCCGCCGATGACACCAATTTTTTCCAGCATGCTGCTGGTTTCGTATTTACCCTGAATCACCCTGCCTTCCTGGCACTGGGTAATATTCAATACATGAATTTTTTTTGCGATCGCCTGTTGCAATAACTCTATAAACCATTCGTCTGTTGGTGCATTTCCAGAACCATAGGTTTGCAATATCACTGCCTTAACACCTTCCATGCTTAACAGGTTACTAACAACTTGCTTACTGATTCCAGGGTATAAACGGAGGATAATAATTTCTTTTCCAAACCTTTTATGAACGATTAATTTCTTCCCGGCAGGACGTGCGGCAAGGGCATGTTTATTATATTCAATAGTAACGCCAGCTTCAGCCAGTACCGGATAGTTCGGTGACTTAAAGGCATCAAAATGTGCGGAGTTGTATTTTAATGTCCGGTTACCACGATAAAGCTCATATTCAAAATAAATGGCAACCTCATTCAAAATAGCTTTGCCTTTTTTTCGTGCAGCCGCAATTTCAATAGCTGTGATCAGATTTTCCTTACCATCTGTTCGTATAATACCAATTGGTAATTGAGACCCTGTTAGTATAACCGGTTTGTTCAGGTTCTCCAGCATAAAACTAAGCGCTGAGGCTGTATAGGCCATAGTGTCTGAACCATGTAAAATAACAAAGCCATCATAAATGGAATAATTTTTTTCGATAATCTCAGCAAGCTCCACCCAAATTTCGGGACTCATGTTGCTGGAATCAATCGGCCTTTTAAATGATAATGAACTTAATTCTACCGCTAAACGGTACAATTCAGGTACCTGTTTGCTTAGGTGATTGAAATTAAAAGGTTGTAAGGCACCTGTTTTCGGGTTTTGCATCATCCCGATGGTTCCACCGGTATAAATGAGAAGTATATGTGGTTTTGAATCAGACATTTGGAAAGGGAGCTAAATAAAAAAAACCGGCTTCAGGCCGGTTTTAGTGTTGGTGATTAAAAGGGAAGATCATCATCTGCAGTATTGCTCGAAAACACAGGAGCAGCAGTGGAATTAGTACCCGACTGAGGACTTACATAATTATTTTGCTGAGCCTGTGGAGCCTGCTGGGCGCTGCCTACACGCTCAATTTTCCAGGCATCAATGGTGTTAAAATATTTTGTTTCTCCTTGTGGACTCACCCATTCACGGCCTTTCAAATTAAAGTGTACTTTAACCTCATCTCCGGTATTAAAACTATCTATAAGACCTACCTTATCCTGCACCAGTTGAAATGAAACTTGTTGCGGATAGGGAGATGAAGCTTCAAGGGTTAATACAAACTCCCTCTTCTTGAACTTCTCACTTACCTGTACGGTATCAAATTTTACTTTTACTATTCCTGTAACGTCCATGTTTAATGTAATTAATTTGGATAAAAGTAGAGAAAAAAGGCGAGAATCAGGCTCAATGTTTGAAAACTTTTTATGCCAAAGCCGGTCTTTTATACCTCAGATGAATTGCTTCTTCTTACTTTTGATCCAAAAACAAAACATGAGTTTTTATTATGTTAAAGCCCTGCACATTATTTTTATTGTAACCTGGTTTGCAGGACTTTTCTATATAGTTCGGCTGTTTATCTATCAAACGGAAGCCCATGAAAAACCCGAACCAGAAAGAAGTATACTGATAAAGCAATTCAAAATTATGCAAAAGCGCTTGTGGTACGGAATCACCTGGCCCTCGGCGGTGCTTTCACTGATATTTGGCCCCTGGTTGTTGTTCATGAATATTAGCTTTTACCTTACCCAACCCTGGATGCTCCTAAAGCTTTTTTTTGTCGGGCTCTTGCTCGTATACCAATTTAAATGTCATATCATTTTTAATGAGCAAAAAAGAGATGTATATAAATGGAGTTCATTTAAATTAAGGCTTTGGAATGAAGCCGCAACGGTGATATTGGTAGCCGTGGTTTTTTTGGTCGTCCTCAAGTCTTCACATAGTTTCCTTTGGGGAATGTTAGGACTCATTGCTTTTTCCGCCGCACTTGTATTCGCTATTCAGGTATATAAAAAGCAACGGCTAAAGAAGGAAAAAGCGGCTGAAGAGGCTACAAACACTGATCAGAAGACCTGAAAATAACTTCCTGTAATGAGTATGATGAGGAATCTCAAATGATTTCGTATCTTTGCGGCCTTAAAATAAAGCATTTATGACGGAGATCAGGAACATTGCCATTATTGCACACGTTGATCATGGAAAAACCACATTAGTAGATAAGATTCTGCACACCTGCAAACTTTTCAGAGAAAATCAGGAAACAGGTGAATTAATACTGGACAATAACGACCTGGAGCGGGAACGGGGTATTACCATTCTTGCGAAAAACGTTTCAGTGACGTATAAAGGAACCAAAATAAATATTATAGATACCCCTGGTCACGCCGATTTTGGCGGCGAAGTAGAAAGGGTGCTCAACATGGCCGATGGTGTATTGTTATTAGTGGATGCTTTTGAAGGCCCTATGCCGCAAACCCGTTTTGTTACCCAAAAGGCCATTTCTCAGGGGAAAAAGGCTATTCTGGTGGTAAATAAAGTAGATAAACCCAATTGCACACCCGAAGAAGCTCATGAAATGGTGTTTGAATTGTTCTTTAACCTGAACGCCACCGAAGATCAACTCAATTTCCCTACTATTTATGGTTCTTCCAAACAGGGATGGATGAGTACAGACTGGAAAGCGCCTACTCAGGACATTACCCCCTTGCTCGATTGTATATTAGAAAACATTCCTACAGCCCCAATACGCCAGGGAACACTACAGTTGCAAATTACCTCACTGGATTATTCCAGTTTTATTGGGCGTATTGCCATTGGGCGTGTTTATAGAGGCATAATACGTGAAAACATGCCAGTTTCTGTAGTTAAAAGAGATGGAAGTATTATTAAGTCAAGGGTAAAAGAACTTTTTGTGTTTGATGGATTAGGCAAGGTGAAAGCACAGGAAGTGAAAGCCGGTGATATATGTGCATTTACGGGTATTGAAGGGTTTGAAATTGGCGACACTGTTGCAGATTTTGATAGCCCTGAAGGTTTGCCGCTTATCGCCATTGATGAACCTACCATGAACATGTTATTTACAATTAATAACTCACCGTTCTTTGGTAAAGAAGGAAAATTTGTAACATCCCGCCATCTTAGAGATAGGCTATTTAAAGAACTTGAAAAGAACCTGGCACTGCGGGTAGAAGAAACCGGATCGCCGGATTCATACTTAGTGTATGGGCGTGGAATTTTACACTTATCTGTCCTCATAGAAACGATGCGTCGTGAAGGTTATGAGCTGCAGGTAGGACAGCCTCAGGTGATTGTGAAAGAAGTTGACGGAGTAAAATGTGAGCCAATTGAGGTGTTGACCATTGATACACCGGAAGCTACATCTGGTAAAGTAATTGAAATGGTAAGTCAGCGTAAAGGCGACTTATTGGTCATGCAGCCTAAAGGAGATTTAATTCATATTGAGTTTGAAATTCCTTCAAGGGGTATTATTGGACTTAGAAACAATATCCTTACAGCTACCGCCGGAGAAGCCATTATGGCACACCGGTTTAAAGCCTATGAACCCTGGAAAGGAAATATTCCTCAAAGAATTTCAGGTGTTTTAATTAGTAAAGAAAAAGGCACAGCGGTAGCCTATTCTATTGATAAGTTGCAGGACAGAGGTAAGTTTTTTGTGGAGCCTGGTGAAGAGATTTACACCGGAATGGTAATCGGAGAACATATTCGCCCCGACGACCTGGTTGTAAATATTTGTCAAGAGAAAAAATTAACCAACATGCGGGCCAGCGGAAGTGATGATAAAATGCGCATTTCTCCTAAAATAAATTTTAGTCTGGAAGAAGCCATGGAATACATACAGGCAGACGAATATGTGGAGGTAACCCCACAATCGATACGCCTGAGAAAAATTATTCTGGATGAGAACGAAAGAAAGAGAGTGCAAAAGAAAGTAGAAGCCTGATTAAGGGTCAAGTTAAAAAGTTGGGGAGAAGCATTTAAAAT
>JACCDP010279921.1_pt1 | contig 20909 bp, 12 predicted proteins | sample 7445841 | NCBI WGS metagenome assembly JACCDP01 (sample SAMN15323441, study PRJNA562643) | freshwater metagenome | isolation source: river surface water | place: USA:Blue River Watershed | collected 2017-08-17
AATTAGAGACAATCTTTTAAATAATTAAGTATACAAAAATCAATTTTGCCTAATTTTTCTTCATCTGAATAATGATTTAGTGCGATATTAAAAATTAAACTATTAAACACACGGACATACCGTCTTTATAATAATTTGAGTGGAAATATTTAATTTAATAAGCTTGTTTCCTTAAAACTAAAGAAATATTAACTTGTGATGATTAATAAAGGTAACACCTATTTGGTTAAAATTTCATATAAATTTGTTAATAATTCACCAAGCATTTTAAGCAATTTTTCTTTAAGTTCAACTTTATTAATAGAAACTTGATTTAGATTGTTGTGAACAAAATTAGAACTAATTTTATACCATTTATAATATTTTAATTGATCAGCTACTTCAGCAATTGCTTTGATCGTATATCTAAAACCAATAGCTTTTGAGTCAACTAATTCCTCTATAAAACCATATTCAAGAAACCCATCAGGTTTATTATTGGTGAATGTTTTCACTTCTTGTAGGGAATGACCAATTACCTTTAAAGTGAGGTAACGTTCGTGTATAAGATACCGATTGATTATAATTGGATTGGAAAGATTGACGAATACCATAAAATAGGTTTCAAGGAATTTCCTAAATACTGTATAACTATCTTCTACAAAATCACCTTCAAGTAGTAATTCAATAGAACGATAATTCTGAAAAATTTTTTCGATTTTAATAAACAAGCGAACAATATATTCTTTTGACTTTGTATGAGAAAAAAGCTTCTTATGAAAGTTTTTATCTTTCAATAATTCTTTGATTAGATTAATGCTTTCTTCAGTTTTCAACAGCATGAATCATTACCTTTTTCGCGTTTATGTTGCCACTTAAATATAAGATTAGACTATAAATTGAATCTGGAACATTGTCATATTCTGGTGGTTTTTCAAACGTAAATAGTAGTTTGGTTTTAATAATAGGCAAATCTTTATCATATTTTATAGATTGATTGATTTCTCTTAATTTCTTATTTTCTTCAATTATATGCATATAGTTTCTTAAATATTCTTTTAAGTATACTATAATCTCTGTCGATAATTTTTGATTTGGATTTAGGTTTTTCATGGCAACTTTATCTCTTAAAAAGAGAAAGGCAAACATGAGTTCGATAAGATCATTCATGTAATAGGCAGCGGCACGATTTGACTTTAAATAGATACATTTTTGAAGCGATTTTAAGGATTGTAAAGCTAATTTTAGAATCTCTAGAACACAAGATGGTGAAATCTCATACATTTCAATTAAAAATCTATGATTTATTGCACTTGCAGATGTTAAGGTTTGAAGAAAGATTCTCTCCGCTTCTTCCTTAGAGTGTTTATGTTTTTGATTACGATTCTTTTTTTCCTTAATTATGTATACATATACATGCTCTACCATTTCAGGATTTGAAGAAAGCGCAGACAAATATCTACCGAAAACTGCTTCAGGAACTCTATAAAAATTTTCCTTTATGTATTTCATATCAAGTGTCAAAATAGCCAAAAGTTGTTCTGATCTCTGTAATAAAAACCTATGTTGGTAAGAATTTTCAATTTCTTGAATCCATTTTTCAAATATAGGTATAAACTTTAATATCGTAGGATTCTCGATAATACCTTTATAGTACGTGTTTGAGATTGTATAAAGCCGATTGATTCCGTTTGTAAGATAAAAAATATCATTTTGAAATTCATTGATGAAACATTCTTTAAATTTTTCACCTTCTTTATTTACACATTTTGAATAGGACCAAATCTTTTCATCCATAATCACATCAAGGACTTTTTTTCCTGATTTAGTCCTATCTACTGCATAGACCATTTTTTTAATAAAGGTTTCTAGCCTATTGATATAGTTTTCTTTTTGATTGACAGATAATTTTAATCCATTGATATTTGGATTGATCAGTTCTTCACTACGATAATCTTCCTTGACGAATTTGGCGTTTTCCCAAACTACTTCTATTTCATTAAACAGAGGGTTGTTAGTTTTTGGTATAAAAAAAAGTCTATAAGGATTTTCTGCGCCGTATTGATAAATCAACTTTAAATTAACATGAACGTCTTCATTCAAAGGAAATGAAGGATGCCTCAAAATTGCTATATAATCCTCATTCGATTCTCCTAAAAAAGACTTCCTCAATGGGAGATGAAATTCCGATATGCCCTTTTTAAGAACGAAGCCTTCATCAACTAGAATATCAACTTTCTTGCCAATGACATTTTCTTCCTCACGATTTTTCGTTAAATCAATAATGTCCCAAATACCATTCTTAATGATTTCTAGTGATAAGTTTGGTAACTTTTCATACCAAGTCACCTCATTTAATAACAAACGTTGTCTTATGACGTTTGCTCCTATAATCAAATTGTTATTATGTAGATAGCTTGCTTCATTTAAATCATTTACAACAATAAAGCTAGGAATTAATAGTAATGTATCATTTATTCCGTAGGTATGAAGTGCTAATTTAATATTTTTAACAAAGTTTTGATTCAAATCGTCAAAAATTTCTTGATCATAGTGAATTGAAATTAGTTTATCTAAATCATTTCTAGAGTAAGCAAAAAAATATCTTTTTGAATTTTTGTTAATGAGCAACTGATTGATTCTACCGCTATCAATCATCTTTGATAGATTTGATTCTTGATTCTCAATTTTTAGTTTAAATTTAGTTAAAAAAGCTTCTAAATAGCTCATTAAAAATTCTCGTTCAGAGATTAAATCAGAATCCAATTCATAATCTATTGGACCAATGTGTATAAAACGATCGTTTTTAGATTGTAGTCTTGTTAAATAGACTTGATTTCCACAAAAATCAAAAACAAATCTAATATTTAGATTTGCTTTGGTTTCACCAGCTAAGATAGAACGCCAAACGGGATATGCTTTTATAGAGTTATTTATAAATTTATTGCGAATGGTTCTAGCAGAAAACTCATCAACAATATCACTTGCATCATAAATTAGGTAATTATTTGAATTTGTTTTGTTTTTTAGGAAAAATAAGAATTTATCGAGATTATTATAGTCGTAATTAATATTTCTAAGATTAAAAAAAGGTTCGTTTAATATGAATAATTCGGGTGAAGAAGGAAATAAAATATTATCAATCATTCCAACTGACAAAAATTCAACTTTTGTATCCCATAGTAAATGACTATCGTAGCTTGCAAGGGACATAAAGTCTTTAAATGTATTTGAAAGTGGTATTTCTGAAATAGACTGGTTCTTTGATAATTTAATTATATTGCTTTGAATAAATATCATTGCGTCTTTAATACCCAAAGAATCAAAATAGAATAATCCACTGACTTTATTGTGATTCAAACTAAAGGGAATTCCTCGATTAGGAGTAATAAAATCAATTCCAAGAATCTCGCAGTTAAATTCAAATTTGAATTCTTTGATTATCGAACTCTTATTCTTTAGAATTCGAACCTCAAAAAGCTTAATTATCAAACGATTATTCAATTCGATTGTGATGAAAGTATTTTTTAAATCATTATTTGACATAAATACGGTGTCAACCTGATGATTAAATAGTTTACGAGGTCTATCTAAATACGCATACATATACTTGGTCATTAATTCAATTTTAAGCAGTTCCATCATTACGTTTAAAATATTTGCATGACTGATATCTTGCGTACCAATAAGATCAAGTGAAAGAATCTTTTTGTATGATCGCCAAATCGGTGAATAATTTTTATCATTTAAGAGGACATTATTTGGTTTTACGTGTCTTTTTCTCAATAAATCAGGGTAATTAAGTTGTAGTAACTTGATAAGTTTAGTTAGTTTGTTTTTTCGATCATTTGTTTGTATGAGGCCAAAGATAGTTGGCATAGATTGAATTGAATTGAATTTATTTAGTTCATAATGATAAAGAATCGAGACAAAATCATAAACGACTTGATTTTCTTTGGTTATGTAAGAATAGACTTTTTGATAGGATTTTATTTTCTTTAAATTTGAGAACTTCTCTTTTATGCTGGATCCTGGTTTGTTTCCTAGCCAGATAAAGGTTTTTGAGTCAAGGTTTTTAACTTTTTCTTTACCAATATAAGCCGAATTTTTCTTGATACTGGTTCGAGGATTGTTGACGATCTTATTCAAAAAAGAAAACGTAAAATCAAATAGGTCATCTATGTCATCAATAAAATCATTCAAGGGCGTGGCATTGAATAGTTTTTCATAGGTTGAGTACTTTGATAAAATTAAATCCTGTGTCGTATTTGTCTCTAAATTGGTTGTATTATCTTTTTCTAAAAATCTAAAATAGAAATCCTTTATAAAGAAAATTGAAATTAATTTAGCAGACTCGATTGATTGGTCTGAAAGTAAGGTGAAGTCAATGTTTCTCATTTATCTGCAAATTCAATTTCAAGGTATTTTGCACTGTCCCATATAAATGTATTCGTAGGTGAATATTGATTATTGATGGCAAGATCAAAATCATCAATTAACCCATTCGCGTGTTTATCAATAATTTCTCTAATCGGAATCAAACAGTTTTTTACCATCTCTTTTTCTAATTCGATTCCTCTAAGCTTCGGTACAACTTTTAAGACAATTGCTTCTTCAAAAGCAAACTTTAATGCTAACTTGAGTTTTTCTAAATTATCTTTCTCGTTAATCACAATTGGATGCGAAAAAATATAATTTTCAATGCTTTGCCACACTCGATGTCCAAGGGCTCGGTTTGCAAACCTTAAAGCTAAGTTAATTTGCATGACGGCATCGCTATACATATCAATGATTTGGGAGATTTCAGTTGTCATATTGGGTTTTAATTTAATAGCACTCCAAGTTTCCCATAATTCTCTTTTAATCATTGGACTTCTTTGTGCTAATTCTTTATTAATATATCTCATGAATCTTTGAGGTCTTGGGAATGACAAAATGTTTCCGCGATCAACAACTTTATCTGATAAAGCCTTGGTCGTTTCGTCTTCGTTCATGGTTCCACTCCAAAGAATATTTTTGGTTAATTTGATTTCATACTTCGGCATGGAAGCTCCAAGATCAATTTCAAATTTTTGAGATTTGTTATCACCACGTTGTTCTTCTAGTTTTGACAGCAAATCGGCAAAATATAATTCAACATGAGCTAAATTCATTTCGTCAAGCAAGACCAACAGCACTCGATCGCTTAAATCAAAAATTTTTTCACTATCATTTTTATCTTTTTGAAATGAAACCATCACTCTTAGTAAGCTCGTAGCATTAAATCTTTTTTCAATTGAATTGAAATATCCAAATAAACTTTGAGGCGAATCCCAATCAGGTTGAACAGGTAATGATAAAAAATACAGACCCCCAAACCGAGAATATAATTGAGGTAATTTTGACTTTCCTGTTCCACTAATTCCTGCCATAACAGTAAGAGGTGAAATTGAACTAGTTTTTAAGGATGTATGAAAGGAATAAACCAAACGCTTTGAAAAGCTATATCCCGATTCTTTGCATTTTTGAATGATATTGTCTAACCATGTAATTTCATTATGGTTAATACCATCATCTTGTACATAAGTTGTAAACTCCTTATACGGAGTTTCAATGGTTTCAGATGCAATGGTACCCTTTGACGCATCATCTACCCTACTTCTTAAGGATTCTAATTCATCTTTAATTCTTGTTAAATATGTTTTATTTAATGAAATGTCGGTTTTTAAGAGTTCATTTTCGTAGGCTAGGCGAATAGATTGCTCCTTATCTGCTTTTAACCTTTGAACCATGACATTTGATTGTGCTTCTCTTTCAATTAATTCATTATTTAATTTCATCAACTCATCAACTCGATTTGCTTTGCTCTTCAACTGATTAAAATCAATAGACGTAAAGGCTCTATATTTTTGTTCTAATTCGGCGTTTCTTTCTCTGATTTGATTTAATTCTTGTTCTAGTGACTGCACACCTGTACTTCGTAACGTTTGATTCTCCACTACTAAAGTTTGCTTTTCATGGAAAACCTCTTCGAATTTTGCTTTTAGCTTTTCAATTTCGCTCTTATATGCATTTAATGTTGTAACTAAAGTAATCTGAGTTTCCTCTACTCTTCTTTGCAAGATGTTTTCAAATAGTGTTTCTTTTCGAATTAGGGAGGCTTCTTTTTGTGAAAGAGATTTTTTGGTAATTTCTAAATCATAATATTCTTGGGATTTTTTTTCAAAATCCTCGATATTTTTTAGTAGTTCCTTACGTATTACATCATTTTGTTCAATTTTTGTTTTAGCAAGACGATCGTAGGTTTCAATAAGCTTTTCGTACTCAGCGTTAAGATTCTTTAAATTTAGATTTAAGTTAGATGATAAATTAGAAAATAAGTCCTTTGAGTTTTGAGAAATGGTCTTTAACTCGGTCGTCAATACTTGATGTAAGTTTTTGTTTATTTCCTCAAGTTGACTTGCTTTATAGGACTCTAGTTCTAGAACAATATCCTTTTGTTTGCTGGCAGACTTAATATTAAGTTCTTGAATCTTATTATTTAAATTGTTGATTTGCAAAGTAAGTTCTTTAATCTTTGTTTCTTTTTCAGCAATATCTTTAGATTTTAAAGTGATTATTCTTTCTTTTTCTTTATTCAATTCAGCATCTTTTAATTTAAAAGCATGCTCTAAATTATCCCTTAGTTTCTCTAAATCTTTTAAGTTTTCATTCTTTATGGATAACTCTTTTTCAAAAGCTATCAGTTCTTTTTGTTTTTTTAATAATTCTTGCTCCAACACAATTAAATCATTATTCTTTTCTGTGTTATCAGGTAGCAAAGCAATACTTTCTTCATTTGATTCAATTTTTTTAGGCATAAATAAGCCCCCCTATTTATAATAAATTAAGTAACTGTAATGATTTGATGAGTTTGATGAGATTGCCAACAATCACATTAGCATCATTTTCTTCAAATTTATCATTTTGATGGTGCGCTCTATCTTTAAACATTATAGCAATTGTCACACTATACAAAACTTTAACGTCTGGGAACCTGACGAAGTCAATTTTCTTATAAAAGTCCGGTATTTGCTCAAATAAGACCAATAGTAGCTTAATTTTAACACTCAAGTTGTATTTGAGCCAATTCGAATTCATACTAGCTTTAATGAGCTGGATAATCTTTTTATCGTTATTAAAAGGTTCGTTAATTTCTAATTGATTCATGCATAAAGCTTGGTGTGTGAAGCCAAGTAATGAAAGCTTGGAAACAAAATTTGTAGTATCGTCATAATCATTAAAAAAAACTTGAATTTGCGTTGTGGCAAGATGTGACATACCAATTCTAATCAAATTTGAAATCAATTCTTCAATGATTGATCTTGCGGTTGCAAGATAAGAAGGGGTTTTTGTCAATAATTGGTCATACAAAATAACTAAATTGTCAGCCAATTCGTTATTCCTCTTATATATTTCACGAAACAAGTCATTACCCAATAACTTTTGTACGTTAATCTCTGCCAAAGCGTAATCACTTTTAATTACCCCGGACTTAAGAAGTTCAAGATTATCCTGATTAAGTTTATATCCAAAAGCTTTTTCCAGTAAAAAGGTAATCAAATCCAAGTCAACTGTGATTCCTTTAAAAGTATCAATAATGATGCCATGTCTTGCTTTGTCTCTTCTAATTTTGAAATTATAGATAAATGAAAGAAAATTTGGATATCTTTTTGCGAGTTCATACATGAAATCATTATTAGTCTCAAAACTATTTAAAATGCTCAGAACAAGTAATGAACCAATAGTTCTTCCAGAAATGATGGTGTTAGCTTTAAGGACTAAACTTTTATCAATACTAAATAGTTTTTTTACCTCATCATTTAATGTGAATCCAAGCTTGGATGATAGGTCGCAAATTAAACTTGAAATTGAATAATTGTCATTAGGTAGACTTAATTTTAAAGACTCTGAAATATTGGCATTAAGCAAGTGGTGGTAAAAGATATCTTCAACTAAATCAAAATACGCTAAAGATTTTGTACGATGAGATTCCAAAGTTTCTTTTTTTGTTTGTTCATCGTTGACAGACACAAATAATTGATGAATGCTTGCCAAGATAAACTCATGTTCATCAAGAATTTTTTGATTAAACAATTGGTTCTTAACAAAATGAAGACTTTTAGAATACAAATAGTTGGTTTTTTTTATATTGAAAGCTAAGAAATCAAGAAGTGAATCAGTAAAATTTAATTTATCATGGTTTTCTCTAATATACTTCCCGTGGTTTAGATCAGAATAGTTAATTTCACTTAAGCTAGAAACGTACCATCCAGATTTATTTTTTCCAACAATCATGCTGATATAAGCCTCTTCAACTTTATCTTGAGGAACAAATCTAGTTGAAAGTATATTCGGATCAATTTTTCTAAGAAATTCTAATTTGTCAAACTTCCTAATTATCACATCGTTAGATTCAGTCTTTACATAATGCCTTAAATCTAATACATCGAGTTCATCATTTATGTCTGTACTATCTCTTTTAATTCTTAGTTTTTGTCCTTGAATTTCCCCACCAAGTTCTAACTCTCCTTGTTTAAAGTACGTATCAAAAAAAACTTTTCGGTTTAAGTCAAAAAATACAAAAGCATTAAAAGATTCTTCAAAACGATTAACTTGATTTAGAGCATCTTTACCGATTGATGTTGTTCCAATTTTCTTATCATAAAACTGCTTTTCAGCTATTAAGTTATCGATAATTAGTTTGACTAAATCTTCATTTAATAGAAGAATTTCAGAAATCTCAAAGGGGTTATAGTATCGCTCACAACCTAGTGATAAAATTGCCCGTTCAAAGTGATCGAGTTCATTTTTTGAATTCTTCTTAATTTGGATTGAGAAAATCCTCACAGGGACAGCGATTCTCCTGAACTGATTTGGTTCAAGTTCAAGATTTAATAGTGTTTTATGAATAATTACCCTATTACTCATAAAGATAACCTTTTTCCTTACAGATTCTTAGAATTTCAAACATCGAAGGGACCTTTTTGAAGGCAATCTCACTATTAAATATTGAATTAGAACCAACAACAATCAACATCTTTTTTTGTCTAGATAAGGCAACACATAGTAGGTTTTTAACGACTAATCGGCTAAAATTTTCATTGGAAGGTCTATCTGGTGGAAACGTGTATGCAACCGATAAGAAAACAACATCGAATTCTTTTCCTTGAAAGGCATCGACCGTATTAATTTCTAATTGAAAATTAATTCCTTCATAAGAAGCAAATGTACTAGATGCATCATTATTAATTCCCTCATTGTTAAGTGCTTCGCGAAGGATTTGTACTTGCGGCCGATAAAAGGTAATCACACCTATGCTCTCCTTTGAATAGGTATCAGAAGTAATCGCTTGTTTAATCTTTAGGGCAATTAATTTAGCTTCTGACTTATTAATTCTTGAATTTGCTTGTCGATATGTATCGCTTTTGTTATAAGGTACATCAAACCATACAATTGGGGTATTGGTTAACCCAAGAAAATTATGATTAAAGTCTGATTCTGGACGAGGGGATTCTAAGAACCCATCATAAAAAAAATCACTTACGATCTTACCCAATAGTGGATGCATTCTAAATTGAGCATTTAAGGTAATAACCCTTCGAATTCCGTCTTTTTTTTCAAGCAACTGGCATTTTTTATATAGATGTTGAAACAAGGTTTGATTTATTTCTTCTTGATAAGCTCTTTTATCATCTTCAATGTATTGTTGTTCTACCAATTTTGCAATTTTTTCATCAACTATATTAGGTAATTGTTTATGATCACCGACAAGAATAATTCTTCGTGTAGCAACTGACATCGGAATAAATAAATCTAAAGGTGAAGATGTAGCCGCTTCATCTACGATGATATTCTCAACGAATTCATTATTAACTGAACCAAAGAAGCCTCTTGAGAAAACAAGCTGATTAGTTACCCCTATGGTTTTCGTATAATTTCGTATCGTCTTCTTTAACGATTCACTATTTTCATTGAAAGATTGGATAAAATTATAGATAACTTTGTTTTTGTATTGAGATTTATCAAAAACGTTTACTTCCAGGATTTTTTGAATTCTATCGATAATCAGGATTAACTCTTGCTTGATTGCCATGGTTACAAATGTTATCGAAATGGGTTTGTATAGGACTATAAGTTTTCTTTTTGCAATGTGTACTTGATGGTAGTCTATCGGCTTCGTTTCAAACAAACCTATTAGTTTAATGATGTTCGCATTTATGGGAGATGGATTTAGAAGGAGAGACTTTAGATCTAGAAGCCAATCTTCACCCCCATCTTCAAACTTTAAATTTGAAGTTGGTGTTTTATAAAGTAACGAGAGAAATTGTATCGTTTGGTAATCACTCTTCACAGATTGAATATGGATTTTTTTAGATAATGCCGATAAAGCTTCAACAATCGATACTTCAAGTGATGTAGCAGGTAGATTCATTAAATATTTAATCATTTCATCGGTGTCCTCTAATGAGTTAGAAAAATATATAAAATGATTTTTCTTCTTAATAAATGAATTGATTATTTCGTCCACATACTTTAAATTAGAATATTTTTGATTTAGCTTTGCACTTAATTCTTCAAAATAATCATTTACTACTTCGTTATTTTTAAAAAAAGAAGTGTTTTTAGCATTCTCAACTTTCATGGTAGGTAATCCATAAACACTAACTTTTTCGATGAGGTTTTCTACAGTTTCATTTCTATTTGCGGTCAAAACTGTATTTTTACCACTTAACTGTAAATTAGACTTACTATTAATTTGATTAACTGCAGCTGATATCACTGTGGTTTTACCAGTTCCAGGAGGACCTTGTATGATTGCAAAATCTGGTGTGTTACAAATGATATTTATAGCTTCAATTTGATTAATGGTCATCGGTTTAGAGAACAAGGTATGGTCAATATCGATTTGTTGAATTGGAATTTGCGGAATCGGGTCATCAGAAAAAATCGAATAAAAAGCTTTCATTCCGGCCTTGTTTTGTTGAAATCGATCTTTTGCTTTTTGTCGCCGATTGTAGGCAATATAGTTACCAATTGTTGACACCATGATAATCCCTTGAGTAGGTAAGGACTTCACATCAAAACTATTTGCATTCACATCAATTAGATCTAATTGAATTATCCGTGTATTCTGGTTGAGTTTAACCACAATCGCATTATGTAAATTGATGACATCAGGCGTTGTATTGAGTTGTTTTTCAAAGTCAAGATACTCCTTCGTTGAATTGAAGATAGAAGATTTGGTGGATTGTACTTTTGCAAGAAGCTTATCATCAGAGAAAAAACAAATAGATTCTTCTTGTAGCTTAGAAATTTTATCAGTCGACATTTCATCAATAATCACACTTATTCGAATTGAGTTTTTTTGTAAGCTTGTTTCAGAAGTATTTAATTCAATTGCATTAAACTTTAAATACTGAATCTCTCTGATAATGCTGAATTTTGATTCTGCCTCTTCTGTGTTGTATTTATCCCAAAATTCAATATATTTACTGGTATTGATGTCCGTGAACTCTAGAACTTCCTTTGTCTTTTGCTCGTTAGCAGAGTTATAGTGACTTTCATTAAATTCAAACAATCCACTTAACATAAATATTTTTGAATCTTTTAAGTAGTTTTTAGTTTCTTCATAACTTAATTGCTTTTTTATCACGTAATAGTATTTTTCATTTTTAGTGAGAGTTTCAAAAGAATATGAAGTTTGTTTATTCAGTTTTTTTGCTTTAGAGATGATGAGAAAGTCTTTATTGGAAGTATTTTTTGCTAGGATTAATATCTCATTGTTATTCAAGTCATGTTGGATCGTATCACTTTTTACAATCTCTTTTGATGGGCAATTAGGGTCACTTAGATCAAAAATAAATTTTTCAATTTTTTGAACATATGAAACCTTAAAAACAGAGAGTTCATAAATATTTCCTATTTGGTTAACTGTGACGAAATGCTGAGGCAAATTTGAAAGAAAATACTTTATACTCAAATCATTTTTGACTGTTTCAACAAATATATTTTCTTGGCTTGATTTATCATCTAAAGATGTTAATAGGAGTTGTTCTTCAAGATAAGCAAGTTTATAAATCAATTTGGAGTTGATTTTAACTGAATCTTTACTCGTTACTTGGATTTCATAACTTGGTTTCATTTTCAATTTTTAAGCTAAAAAATGTGTAAACATTCTTTAATGGATTTAAGTTTTCGTCAACATCAAAAACTCTAAAGTTTTTATCAAGGGAAATTCTTTTAAAATTGATAGGATTATCATTCTCATTATGTAGTTTGCTACCACCATGATTGATAACTATAAGTTTAGAATCCTCTGTGGTCGACATTATCTCAAAAATTAAACTAGGTGTTTCACTTATTGAAGATTGATTTAATTCAAAATTATATACCTTTTTTCCAGGGTATAATTTAATGTCTCTAAAATGATGATATAACGTAATTTCTGTGAATCCTAAATTGTTTTTGTCAGTTAAGCGTAGTCCTTGAGTGGTCTTGTCCCAATCATCGTTAACTGATTCTAACAATTTTTGTGAGAATTGTTTATTTGGTAGGACGCCAACTCGCAGTATATTATTGGCAACATTATATTCAGGATTATTAAACCCACATGCATAGCAATTTTTAAAATTATACCGTTGGATTTTATTACATTCAGGATTTGAACACTTTGCCAAAGTAGAATAAAATCTTGTAAGTTCGTTATACCATTCATGCATTAAGGGCCTCGAAACTGGATTGGTAATACCAGTATTGCAGAATGTCCTATTAAATAATTCTAACAATTTCTTAGTAGAAAACTTTTGTAAGACTTCTTTTTGAAAATTCAACGAACTTAGGTCAGTTGCTTCTCCTATGTAATTGTAGTCTTGCTTTTGAAAAGCTCGTTTTTCGGTTTCATTTTGACTATGGTCCCAATCATCTTCGGAAGCTTGTACATTATCAATAAATGGTCGAATAAGAAACAAGGTTCGAAATGCCAAGATTGCAAAAGAAAAAATGTCAGAATAAACACTATTAGTTGAATGGCCCGAGACAATTTCAGGAGCCCCATAGTTTGGGGTAAAAATACTCGTATCAATCTGACTAGAAAATCGAATATTATCGCAATCAATCAACCATACTTTTGAAAAATTGTCCTGGTTCGAAAAAAATACGTTGTTTGGGGATAAATCACAATAAACAAAACCTTCAGAATGCAATTTTGATAACATCCTCGCTAATTCAATTAAAACTTCCAAACGTTTATTTAACTTAAATTTTTGGTGTTGTTCATCATAATTTTTGACATCGAAAACCTTACTCATGTTTATTAACTGCTTTAAATCTAATAATTTCATAACATAGCCACAATATGGTGGTTTTAATAAAACTTCTGGCTTACTTAGATTTATTTGGGGAGGCAGTGGTAGCGCCAATACCTCCTCAATTTTGTCATTAAAAATTGATCGAACTTCATTACTTAATTCTAATTGGTTTTTGTTTGTTACCAACTTAATTGCAATATTACTATCCATCGTGCTGAAAACAATCCCTTGCCCTCCAGCACCAATTTCCTTTTCGATATAATGCTTGTTACCAAATATGTCTTCCAAAAATAATGGTATTTGATTCATGTGCTTATTCCAATAACATATGATTTATCATCCTTATTATTTTGATTAGGTAATTGAACCAATAAATCATTTATATAGTTATTTTTATCTTTTGAGAGGTGAAATTTGCTTAAATTGTTAATGATAAAGTCTAGGAATTTCGAATAATTCTGTCTGTTTAGGTCATTACTAATTCCATCTGTCATCATACTTAATAAGACAACATCATTCGGTCGTAATTCAACCACGTTTATTCTCCAATTTTTAAATCTTGAACGATTAATTGAAGTCGTTTCATTGATAAAATGGTCTTGATTCGATTCAAAAAAACTTAATTGGCCATTTTTTGTAACCGTGATTAACCCATCGCCTAGCTGACCAATGATCACAGAACTCGAATCAATAAAAATAAACTGGCAAGTCGTATCAAAATGGTACGACCCATAAAAAAAAGTGAAAAACTTCCAAAAAAAGGTAACAAGACGAATAACAAATTTTATCCTCATAAGCTTTGAATTCAACAAAAATGAAAAGGTCAAAAAGATCTTTGAGAGCAATTTACTACCCCTATGTGAATGTCTTTTACTACCTAATCCATCACACATAATGGAGAATGAAAAATTTTTTCGGTTTTTAATTAAGTAATAGTCTTGGTTCGGCTTTTTGTTTGAAAGGTGACTTTTCCCTATGATTGAGGCACCATAAAAACTAAACATAACTATTCGATATCGAAATCAAATTTAGGCATTTCAGCTTGTATGTTTTGCTTTAATTCTTCAATCTTCAAAGATTGATTTGGATTAACTGATTTTGCTCGAGCGGTGGTTGTCATTGTAACAAGTTTAAAGAAATCAACAATCTTAGTTGATGCTTCGTTTCCATCAGCTTCTACGACTTTATCTAAAGGATTATTGATAAATCTTTTTAACATCAATTTGTCTGCATCAGACCCAATTGCAAGTGACCAGCGTTCACATTTTCCTGTTCGGGCACCAGATACGAAACTTTCAAGTTTAGCTTCCCAACCAACATCATTGGGTTGACCATCCGAAACAAGTACAATGGTTGGTTTGTAACCCTTCGATGTTACCTTTTCTTTGTTATTTATGATTGTGGATAACAAATCTAAAGCCGCTCCTAATGGAGTACCACCATTTGCGGAAATAGGAGTGAATTGAAATTCATTTATATCAACTAGCTCGGTTACGATTTTGGCTGCGCCTCCAAAAGTAATGATGGACAATTGTAATGCAACTTCAGACAATTTTTCGCCTTTAAAATCAGCAACCATCTGCTTGACTGCTGTATTTAGTGCATTAACTTTTTCACCGCCCATTGAACCACTACTATCAAGTAATAAAAAAACCGGTAGAGGACGTTTTAAGTTTGTTACAAATTGATTTAAATCCATGATTTAACCTCCATTTTTTAATCTAAGACTAGTAATCTTCATCATCTTCATCGCTATTCTTTTTACCCCATCCCGGAGGCGGCATTTCCCCATGAATATTGTAATAACCCATTTCTGGATCATCTCCATACCCATCTGTTTCATCAAAATATTTTGGATTACTAGACTCAAGTAGGTCATCCTGATCTTTCGTAGTTTTATGGTTTGATTCAACATGATGATTTAATTTTGAACTTTCCTTGGGCGTCCACTTTCTTCCGCAAGTTGTATTCGAACAAACCAAAGAACTACCAACTTTAACCATTTTGTTACCACAATTAAAACATTCATAATTAGTTTGAAACATAATTTAATTTTAGACTAAAACTTTATAAATTTCTTGCAGTTAATAAAGTTGTAATAATTTGTATTTTTTGGGTTTTATAATTTCAATTGGAACTAAATTATTTACAAGAATCTTTAATATAAACGGATATCACTTTCAATCTACACACCCAGTCTTATAATACAAACATTTTTCTCGAATTTTAAAATAAATCTTGAATTAAATTGGATAATTTAATAGGATTTTTTAAGTCTAGAAATTTTTAAAACCTCGTTAACAATTACTGGTGAATTACCAATTAGAAGATTGCGAACATCATAATTAAAAAAATCACTTATTATTACAACGTCTTTTGGAAATAATTCAAAACTATCGCTTAATTTATATTCTACACTCTTTAAAAATAACATTTGGTCCTTATTAAATCCAAATTCTTGTTCTAAAATACCTATTACAGCATAACCATCTTCTCTAACCGCTTTAACAATACCAATTATAGAATTTTGATTTGATTCTCTTAATTGATTTTGAATTTTTACCAATAAGTTAAAGCTATTTTTTACCCGTCCTACTCTTTGGTGAGAAAGAATTACAATATGCAATATTTTAATATTTAATGTATTGGGTAAATATGTCTCGAATACTTGACAAATGAATTCATAATTCTTTGCATAAAAGTATAGGCTTTCAAAAACTAATTCCATAAAAGTTTCGTCTTGAATTTTATCAATAGAGGGTTGGTGATCAATTAATACTAGTGATTTGTAAATCTCAAACGCTTTAAGAATTGTGTAATATGATCGATTTTGATTATAAAGGCTATTAGCATAGTTGAATAAATAATCAGGATTCTTTAACTTACTTTCTGAGGCCGGAAATCCTTGTTCTTTTAGATATACGTTCAAATCATAAGATTTAACATTATCTTTCTGAACACCAATTCCATTTTCATACATGCTTGCTAACTCTAGTTTTGCATCTAGAGAACCAAGATTACTTGCCCTATCTAAACAAATAAACGCTCTTTCGAAATTAGTAAAGCTTGTATCTTTATTCAAATAGATTTTTCCTAGCTCAAGTGAGCATTTTTCAGATTTTTTATCAAATCCGATTTCCAGAAAATATATTGCTTTTTTCAGATCGTGGATACCATTCTTTCCTTCTAAATAGGAAATACCCGTAAGGTAAATACTTTCGGGATGACCTTTAGATGCTGCGTTTTCAAAACATTTATATGCTTCTTTTATATTGTTGTCATTTAAATAATGATGACCGATTTCAAATAATAATTCCTTATCCTCTATTTCTTGGTTATTTAGTTTTGAAATCTCATAAAATCTTATGTGTGAATTATATTGTCTAACAATTTTAAATTGTGACCTAATGTCTAATGTAGGTGAAATAAAACCCTTTATAATAGAATTTTCTCCGATATTTAGCGTCATGTAAACATGAGCCATTTTTAAGATTGTATTTTCACTTATTAAATCAACATACTCAGAATTTTCCTTTAAATAATAATTCAGTTTCGATAATGATAAAAACGAACCGTACAGAAAAATTTCTTCATAAAGCTTTATTGCTTGATTTATATTTTGAATAACGTACGTGCCATCCTCCAATAATTGTGCATAGCGAATGGATAAATTGGGTAAGTTGTGGTTTAAAATTTCTTCAAAAACTTCAGTTAGATAAACATCGAGTGGATCATTGTCCAAGAATTTTTTAGGGTTTTTTATAATTTCTGATATTAAAACATCAATAGTTTGTTCGAGTTCTTGAATTTTTGAATTAGCTTTAATAAACTCCTGATATTTAACATGTTTTTTTTCTTCTGCAACTTTTTTTAAAAGCGAAATGGAATGAATATATTTTTCAATCGCTTGAATATATTTATCATTCTTTTGATACTTTTCTGCAACTTCAATATAGCTATTAAAATCGTTTGAGAAATCAATATAGTTTAGAAATTCATCACTTGTAAGAATCTCATCAATTGATTTAAATAAGTTTTTATCAAGATTGTAAGGAATTTTATACAATGAATCTGTAACTATTGGACTGATAGCTTCTGTTTCACAAATAATAATTGATTTTGTTGATCGAGTTATGGCAACGTAAAACTTATTAAAAGTCTCCTCATTAAATTTAGAGTTGTTAAAATTCTTTTTCAAAATTTCAATCATCATTGTATGGTTTTCAAAAAGCATGTTATAAATTATGATATTAGAGTTTTCTAATCCTTTATATTCTTGAATAGTAAATATGAACTTTTTGATCGACTCATCATCTAATTTATATTTCTTTATGAAATCAATTTTTTGTTTCTGGTCACTGACAATAATTGTTACATCCGTTGCATGATTTAAATTTTTAAAAAGTAGTTGAGTAAGACTTTTATCATGAAGCCTTACAATAGAATGCGGATTAACTTTGTTTGTTTTATTACTATCTTTAAACTTACTTGCAGCTGTTTCATTAAAATCTGATTTTTTAAATGTTTCCTTCCTTATTTTCGTCAGATAATCAGAATATTTTATTAATTCATTTGTATTTCTATAGTTTTTTGTTAAATGTAAAACCTCTGGTTTTTTGACACCTAAGCCTTGCAGCATTTGTCGAATTCTTTCAACTTCAAAAAAAGTAGGATTAATTACTTGCTGTGGATCTCCAAAGAAATAGAGATTTTGTTCTGGACAACATTTTATAATCGAGGCGATTTGATATTCAGTTAAGTCTTGAACTTCATCTACGATAAATGTCTTTCTTACAAGACTTTGATTGATTAAAAAATCATTATCATCATTTAGATTCAATGTATTCTTTAGCCTTAGATAGTCAAGTATTATCTCTTTAATAGTTTTTATAATTAAGTCTTGCTCATTTAATTCTAAGTTTTTAATTTGTAAAATGTTAATTAATCGGTTAAAGGTTGTTTCATCCTCATAATCATATTTTAAATATTTATTCTTTGGATTAAGGCCACCCAAGAAAAAGCCACGAATAAGTGAATATAGAAAATTCTTATCAAAAAAGGATGGATATTTAAGTAATGCATCTTGATTACTAGTTTCTAATTGAATGTATTTCAATATACATTCATCTATTAAATTAAGGTGGTATTCTTTACTTTTAGAATTGGATTTTTCCATAAAAAATTGATTGAAAGTATAACATTCGTTAGCAGAAAATCCAGTCATAATTAGTTTTTCTTTTGTATCTTTTAAAAGATTTTCAGTAAATGTTAGATAAACGGTATTTGAATCCCTTAAACTTATTCTTTTGAATAGTTCGATTGCTGTAATTGTTTTACCCGATCCCGCCCCGCCAAGTATAAAAAAGGATTGCCCATATGATGATTCTAATTTATTTATTATGTCTATTTGATCGCCGTCTATATCAAAATATCTTTTTTGTTTACGCACGTCTACATTAAAATTTAAAGGAGATTGATCATAAATGTAATGGTTGCTAATATTTTTTGAAGCTTTATATTCTTGAATTGCTACTTCTGAAATATAACCATGATCCTTTGGTTCGACAATTTTAATAAATTCTATTGATTCTTTATTACTGTCCACTAAATAAAGAACTCGATACTCGTTTAAACTACCATTGGCATAAAAATGATAATAATCTAGGCCTTGAGGTAGGTTAATATTTCCCACTCTTGGTCTTCTCCCACCAATACTAGGTCGAGTTAAATATGCCATAGCATCTTTAAAGGGTCTTTTTATGACCTCGTTTGTGATGTTATAAATATTATCTTGAATCTCAAAAGGAAATTTTGAAAAGTTTTTCAAATACTTTTCATGTAATTTTAATGTTGCCAAATTCATTTCCCCCAAATCAAATTAACTAGCAAATAGAAATTAAATTGTAAATTCAAATATCGAAGAAGAGTAAGATATTGTTCCTGTTGTATTTGTCATAATCTCAATCTCAATTTCTTTAAATGATTTTACTTCTTTATCGAGTAGGTTTTGTGGAATTAAACTAAAATCATCCTCAAACTGATAAGTTGCTTGAACTTTTTTAGAATCGTTAAAATATTTAATAATAATTGAAAATCCACTTCCATAATGAAAACCATATAGACTTGGAGAAACATTGCTTTTAAGTAATTCAATTGAATGGGATAGTGATTCAACACTTTTAGAGTTGTTTTTATATTTTATATTTCCGTCTGGCCTAAATGTAACGCTTAGCTTGATTTTAGATAATAGATCTAGGTATTCATTAAGTTTCATAAATTAATTATAGTTTCTTAAAAACAAAAATATTTAAAAATCATACAAGGAATAGTTACAAATATATTACTTAATAACTATAGTCTTTACTTCGGGAAAATTTATAAAATAAGATGTTGAAAGATCATTCTTAGATCTTGGACCAAATTTATTTTCATAATTAAACTCCCAGTTACTGTAAGGCGTCACATGGTTGATCCAATACTTTTTCAGTAAAGACTCCAAGTATGGTTTAAGAAAGTCCCGTTTTTGTTTATTCTTTTTCCCACTTAAATCTGATTTGATTTCCAGGGTTTGAAAATATTGTCCTGTAAATTCCTTCCCAAAATCAGGTCCGATGATGCCTAACTCATTGATGCCTCTTTCTAATCTTGGGTCCCTATAACCTTGCTTGAACGTAAGCGTTATTTCAATCCCAACATCAAAGACTTCTAGTTCCTTTTTAAGGTACTGGGCGATTTCATCAACCTCATGATTAACGATGATTTGTTCTGGATCATTAGAAACGACTTCTTGACTCGTTATCCTGGTATGGTTAACACCAATCCAAGTTTTTTCGGGTAATACTTTCATTGTTTTATGGGTACTCCATTCATGATGTTTTCTTTAATCTTTGTCGCATTAAATTTGCGATGCTTTTTAATGTTGAATCCCACGGAGGACTTATTGACCAAGTTCCTTTGCAGAACATGATGTCCTAAGATTTCTTTAATTTCTTTTTGGCTTTGATCTGGAAAACGTTGATAAACTAATTTCATCGCCTCATCATTAAACACGCCTACTTCATCAAAGAGAGCGTCAAAGTATCTTGTAACTGGATTGTTTTGCTTTTCTTCTTTCTTAATCTCTATCGTGGTGAGAGATTCATCCATCATCGCGTAAATGAAGCCTTTGGACTCACAAAAATGTTTTAAACCTTCGTACTTACAACGCACAAGAAAGGTATTCATGATGCTGGTCGGTTTGCTTTCAACAATGGCGATATAGCCTTCAGGGGTTAAAAAGATAAAGTCAGGATAGTAATGCTTATCACCTTTGATGTAACTTGCGTAAGGCACCACAAGACTTTGCGCTCGAAAGGATTGAATATATCCTTTTTCTTTTAACGCTTGGTAGGTGTTCCATTCTGGTTCACTATTAAAGTTAACCACCCGTCCATCGATCACTTCTGCACGATAAACTTTCGTGGTTTTCAAGGAAATGGGTAAGGTATCCCAGTCCGCAAGTGCATCTAAATCTTTTAAAGTGAAGATTTCAGCATTCTCCACATTCATAAACAAACTATATTTTGAATTAATGATTGGAGTAATAGCAGGCTTTGAGTGTAA
>JACCDP010284916.1_pt1 | contig 20908 bp, 19 predicted proteins | sample 7445841 | NCBI WGS metagenome assembly JACCDP01 (sample SAMN15323441, study PRJNA562643) | freshwater metagenome | isolation source: river surface water | place: USA:Blue River Watershed | collected 2017-08-17
GGGTCGTCTTCGACGGCGCGCTGAAGAACTTCAACTTCAAGCTGGCGAAGGTGCTCGACGTCATGGAGTTCTCCAATGGCGTCGGCATCAGCCGCGATTCCGGGCCCGACATCTACTTCTGCTTCGGGGCCGACGGGCACGAGGCCGCGGCCATCCTGCGCCGGTTGGTGCGCGAGGCGAAGGGCTGAGCCCTCAGGCCGGGGGGACGTCGAGCGGCTTGAGGTAGTGCTGGCCTTGGCCGTTGGGCAGGACCAGGTAGAGCGCGCACCGCTGCGTCTGCGCCAGCGCGAGCATCACGGGCCACTGCGCTTCCCGCACGCCGGCGACGATCAGCATCGGTCCGAGGTCGTTCGACTCGATCGCCGTGCCCTTGTGGGCGAGGTCCAGGTTGTGGTTCAGCCAGCGGCCGAGCTGCCGGGCCAGCATGCGCAGGTCGGACTGCCCGGGCTCCACCTTGGATTCGTCGACCACCGCGCCCAGCGGCACGGCGAAGGTGTGCTCCAGCGTTCCCATGCGCGGGGCGGCGTCAGGCCTGCTTGATCAGCTCGGCCGTCGCGGGGACGTCGGAGATGATCTGGTCCGGGTCCGGACCCACGCCGATGTAGCGGAGGTTGGGGAGGTGGGGCAGGGAGCCGCCGCGCGCGGCCAGGCGGACGATCTCGGCCATCGTGAAGGCCACGTAGCGGCGGGCTTCGGCGGGCAGCTGGGCGAAGGAGCGGACCTTGGAGATGTCGGCGGTCCAGCCGGGCAGGGTGGCGTAGGTCGGCCGCAGGGCGCGGCGAACCGCATCGTTGCGGGGGACCCCGGCGACGGCCTTCCCGTCCGCGTCGCGGTAGCCGGTGCAGACGAGCAGCTCGCCGCCCCGCCATTCGCCGTGGGGCGAAAGGGCGTCGAGCTTGTTGAGGACGAGGTCGTCGTAGCCGCCGTAGCGCAGGGCGTCGGCCTTCTCGACCAGGTCGGACCAGCCCACCATGCGCTGGCGGCCGGTGCTCGTGCCGAATTCGAGCTTGGCGAGCGCGCGCTGGAGCGGGTGCTCCTCGGGCATCTTGGTCAGGAAGACGTGCGTGCCGACCTTCGTGTCGTAGGCCTTGCAGCAGCCCACCGTGTGGATCGCCTGGACCGGGATGCCGGCCGACTGGAAGAACTCCGGCGTGTAGGTGTGGGAGGCGGTGACGTTGGGCGCGAAGCCGGCGCGCTTGTCGAGCCAGTAGGCCTGGCCGAATTCGCCGATGATGCGCCGGTCCGCGGCGAGGTCGCCGAGGATGCGTTCGCGCACGTCGCCGATGGCGTGGGCCAGGCGCGCGCCCGCCGCCCAGTAGGCGTCGAGCACGGCGGCGTGGTCGAAGGTGAACGGCTCCCGGCCGGCGAAGCGGGTGAAGTCGAATTCCGCGGCCGCGAACACGCCGGACTCGAGCGCGCCCTTGTTGGCGCGGAGCTCGGCTTCCGAGAGCTTGGCGAAGAGCCCGGCCCACTTCCCGGGCGCGAGCTTGCAGACGTCGCGCACGATCGCGGCGGCGCGGTCCAGGCGGGCGGAGAGGCGCGTCGCGAAGTCGGCCTTCGCGCCGAGGAACTCCGAGTAATGGAGCTGGAACTGGCCGACTTCGTCGGCGTAGGCCGGGGTGATGCCCCGGCCGGTGGAGCCGCGGGCCTCGTGGCCGAGGACGTGGACGCGGTAGTCTTCCCAGGCGAGGTCGAGGATGCGGTGCGAGACGTCGCTGACCATGCAGCGTTCGTCGATCAGCAGGCGGGCGAGGACGGGGATGCCGATCTGCTCGAGCGGCAAGGCCTCCCACAGGGCCTTGCGGGGGTCGGCGACGACGCCGGCGCCGAGCGCGAGGCAGGCGACGTCATGCTCGGCCACGCCGCCGGGCAGCAGGTTGAGCTTGAGGCCGGCGACGGTGTGGCCGGAGTTGGCGCCGCCGTTGACCTTGAGGACCGTGCCGACCACCTCGCGGCGGCCGGTGAGCTGCTGGAGCTCGCGGACGATCTCGGGGATGAGGCGGCCCTTGCCTTCGTCCCCCATGCTGATGCCGACGTCGGCGATGAGGTGGCTGCGGAAGGGGGTGAGGGCCATGGACAGGAGGGGAGGGCGCGACCGGCAGGGCCGGCCGCTGGGCGGAAATCGACGGTCGCGGCTTAGGCGTTGGCGCCCTTCTGGCGTTCGTAGAAGGCGTTGATCTTGGTGGAGACGTCGCGGTAGCCGGAGTCGGCCATGTAGATGATCTTGTACTCGTCGACGGCCTCCTTGGCCTTGCCCATCTGATCGTAGGCGTTGCCCAGCTCGTAGATGACGTCCTTCTTGAGGTCGTTCATCATCGCGATCTCGGCCTTGGCGGAGGCGAGCTGCTCGACCGCGAGGTCGAACTTGCCGCCCAGGATGAAGGCGCGGCCGATGGCCAGCAGCGCCGGCTGGCGGAACTTCGGGTTGCGCTGGGCGTACTGCAGCTGCTGGATCGCCTCCTCGATGCGCAGGGCGCCGAGCAGGAGGGTGCCCAGCTCGTAGCGGAAGGCGTAGTCGTTGGGGTAGCGTTCGACGAGGCTGGCGGCGGTCTTCAGGCGGTAGTCGCCGAGTTCCTTCTCGTTCGCGTCGAGCGCCGCCTGGGCGGTCGCGTCGCCCGCGGCGACGGCTTCCCGGAGCGCCTTGGAGTTCTTCTCGAAGCGGGTCACGATCAGGTCGCTCTCCTGGCGCTCGAGCGACGAGTCGGCCCGGCCGAGGGTGGTCTGGCGGCCGCGCTGCAGCCAGGCGATGGCGGAGTCCAGGTCGCCGGCGGCGATGAACTGGCGGACGATGTCGCGGTAGAGGTCGAGGCTGTCCGGCTGGGCCTGGATCTTCTCGGCCAGCGCGGCGGCCTGCTCGAGGGCGGTGCCGGCGTCGGTGACGGTGCGCGCGGCCTGCTCGAGGCGGAGGGCCTCGTCCTTGTCCTTGAGCTTGGATTGGAAGTCGCCCTTGGTGTCCTCCCAGTTGCCCTTCTTCATGGTCTTGTTGACCGAGGCCTTGCGGACGGCCTCCTGCAGGTCGCCGTTGCCCGGGAAGGCCTTCAGGCCGGCGTCCGCGGCCGCGAGGGCCTGGTCGTACTCGTGGCCGGCGATCCAGGCGTTGGCGAGGTCGACGTAGTGCTGGACGTTCTTGGGGTCGCCGGCGGCGAGTTCCTCGTAGGCGAAGGCGGCGAGTTCGTAGAACTCGAGCTTGGCGGCGGCCAGGGCGATGGTGCGGTTGGCGTTGGCGTCCGAAGGCTTCTTGGCGAGGACCTCCTCGGCGGCCGCGATGGCGGCCACCGGGTCGGCTTCGGCGGCTTTGGCGGCCTTGCCGGCCATCAGCCCGCCCACGAGCCCGTCAAAAAGGCCCTTCTTCGTCCCGAGGATGGTCTTCTGGGCCCGACGCAGGCTGCGGCGCACTTCGATGCAGCCGGGGTTGCGGGCCAGGATGCCGGTCAGGATTTCCATGGCGTACTGCGGGTTGGTCTTCAGCTGCTGCTCGGCGGCGGCGACCTGCTTCTGCAGGCGGGGGTCGAGTTCGGTGAGGGCGACTTTTTTCATGGAAAGGGGGTGGGGGACAACCAGCGGAAAGTGAACCGCGGGGGGCGGGGGGTCAATCCCTTGGACGCGAAAAACGCAGGTGGCGGCGGAGCGCTCCGCGGAGCGGGCCGGCCACGATCCGTCCGACGCAATCGGCGGCGCCGCAGCGGCAGGGATGGAAGAGGCTTTCCGCCACGGAAAAACCATAGTCGAAGGTGATTTCCTCGCCCGGTTCCAGCGGCCGCAACGCCGTCAGCCAGGCCGTCGCCGTCGCCGGTTCGTAGGCCAGTTCGGCGTTCGGGTGGCAGGCATGGTTGGCGTGGCGCGCCGGGTTGGCCGGATCGTCGCCCTCGACCCAGAGGCCCGGTTCGACCTCCAGCAGGTAGGTGGGCGCGCCGGGCCGGCCGCGGTCCTCCGGTTGGCGGGTGCGGCGGCCGACGTAAGGCGCGATGCGCTCGCCCGCGGCGAACGGCCGGACGGCGAAGAGGCCGAGGCCGGCGATGGGCGAGGGACGCGACTCGACCCCCGCGGGGCTCATGCCTCGGGCTTGAGGTCGCGGGTCATCAGCGCCGTCACCCCGGCGGCCGGGTCGAGTCCCCGGTAGAGGATCTCGTGGAGGCAGAAGAGGATCGGCGCCGGCACCCCGCGCTGCTGGGCCAGGCGCGTGAGCGTGTCGGTGGCGCGATGGCCTTCGACCGCCTCGCGGCGATGGGCGAGGGCCGCGAGCGTGCCCTGCGGGTCGCGGGCCACCTGCTCGCCGAGCGCGCGGTTGCGGCTCCACCCGCCGTGCGCCGTCGCCATGAGGTCGCCCACGCCGCCGAGGCCGAGGAAGGTCTCCGCGCGTCCGCCCAGGGCGACGCCGAGGCGGATCATCTCCTGCAGCGCGCGGGAGAGCACGGCGGCCTTGGCGTTGTCGCCGAGGCCCAGGCCGTCGCACAGGCCGGCGCCGACCGCGTAGACGTTCTTGAGCGTCCCGCCGATCTCCACGCCCGCGAGGTCGGAGGAGGTGTAGGCGCGCAGGGTCGGCCCGCTCACGGCCGCCTGGACGGCGCGCAGGACTTCGTCGTCGCGTTCCGCGGCCAGGACGAGGGCGGTGGGCAGGCCGCGGGCGACCTCGGCCGCGTTGCTCGGTCCGCTCAGCGTGGCGACCGGCACGGGGCCGAACGCCCGGGCCATCAGTTCGCTCGGCCGCAGGAGGGTCGTCTGGTCGAGGCCCTTGCAGAGCGAGATCGCCATCCGGGTCGACGAGGCGCGCACGGCGGGGCCGATCTGCTCCAGCAAGGCCGGCAGGCCCTTGGAAGGGCAGGCCAGGAAGACCAGGTCGGCGTCCATCAGGGCCGGTAGGGGCTCCAGTCCGACCTGGATCGACTCATCCAGCCGGTGGCCCGGCAGGTAGTCGGCGTTTTCGCGGGAGCTCGCGAGGTTGAGCGCGTGTTCGAGGCGCCGCGGCACCAAGGTGACGGTATGGCCCTGTCGGGCGAGGTGGATGGCCATCGCCGTGCCCCAGGCGCCGGCTCCGAAGATCACGCAGTTCATCGGCGGGAGGAAGGGCGGCGGACTTGGCGGGCCCACCGTTTGACGGCGGCGACCGCGTCGCGGTGGAGGCGCGCGTACGGGCGGACGAAGGGCGGCGGGTTCGGCGTGAGCCCGAGCAGGTCGTGCAGCACGAGGATCTGCCCGTCGCAGCCCTTGCCGGAGCCGATGCCGATGGTCGGGATGCCGACGGCGGCGGTGATCGCCGGCATGAAGCCCTCGTCCACGCATTCGACGACGAGGGCGAAGGCGCCCGCCTCGGCGACCGCGGCCGCGTCGGCGAGCAGCCGGACCTGGTCTTCGGGGGTGAGGCCGCGGCGCCGGTAGCCGGCCGCGTGCACGCGCTGCGGGAGCAGGCCGACGTGCCCCATCACGGGGATCCCGGCGTCGACCAGCTTGGCGATGGCGGGCGCGAGGGAGGCCCCGCCCTCGATCTTCACGGCCTGGGCGCCGCCCTCCTGGAGGAAGCGCCGGGCGTAGCCGAGCAGTTTGGGGAAACTGTCGTGCGCGAGGGCGAAGGGGAGGTCCCCGACGACCACGGCCGCCGGCTTGGCCCGGCTGACGGCCGCCGTGTGGTGGATCATCATGTCCATCGTCACCCCGACCGTATCCGGGAGGCCCAGGAGGGTGTTGCCGACCGAGTCGCCCACCAGGAGGAGGTCCGCCCCGCCTTCTTCCGCGATGCGGGCGCTGACGGTGTCGTAGGCCGTGAGGCAGACGATGGGCCGGACGCCCTTGAGGGCGCGGAGGGACCGGGTGGTGGTCTTCACGCCCAAGGTGCTACCCTGTGACCCTCCGCTTGTAAAGCGTGGGGAAGTGGTCGTAGGCTTGCGGGATGTTCCGCCGACTGGCCCGATTGCTCAGCAGGAAGGAGTACCGCGAGGGCGCCTACGCCCATCCGGACCTGTCCGCGCAGACCGGCCTGGCTTGGCATGTCCGCCTACGGCTCCTGTTGACCGGCCGCGGCGGCGTGGACCCGACGGACGACAAGCCGGGCTTCTGGATCGAGCACCGCCGCTGGCTGTTGCTCGTCGGGGCGCTGGCGCTCGCCTGGCTGATCGTCGAGAGCGCCTTGGCCTGGAGCTTCCTCGACGGCTGAATCAGTCGGCGCGGCGGAGGCGCAGCTTGAGCGGCAGGAACTTGAGGTCGTCGCGGAAGGTCACGGTGCGGCCGGATTTTTCCGCCCAGGCCTGCAGCAACGCGTGCAGCCAGGGGAGCGAGCAGCGCGCGGCGGCGAAGCGCACGCGGAAATCCGCCCCGTCGACCGACCAGCGCAGGCCGTCCGCGTGGAAGTTCACCGGCGCCGGTTGGCCGTCGAGTTCGACCGTGACGTCCACGTCCTCGACGCCGAGCCGCAGCGCGGTGACGCGGCCCGCGCCCCCGAGCCGCCGCGTCGCGGCCGCGGCGATGAGGGCCTCGAGCGCGTTCACGCGGCGGGGAAGGCGAGCAGCGTCAGGCCGAGCTCCTTGGCCCGGGCGATGACCGCCGGCTTGTCGATGAGGATGACGGCGTCGGCCTCGAGGGCGGCGCGGCGCACGCCGCCCGCGACCATGCTCTCGAGGGTCTGCAGCCCGAAGCACGGGACGTCGAAGCGCCAGTCCTGGGCGTGCTTCGCCGCCTTCGTGAGCAGCATCTCCTTGCCGCCCGTCGCGGCGCAGCGCTTCAGCATGTTGTCGGTGCCCTCGAAGGCCTCCACCGCGATCACCGTGCCCTTCGCGGTCACGACCGACTGGCCGACGTCGAGGCGCGCCATCTCGCGCGCCATGCGCACGCCGAAGGCCAGCTCGTCGTCGGCGACGCCGCTGATCCAGCCCGTGAGGCAGCCCGGCGAGGCGAGGTGGTCGTCGAGGTAGACGCGGGCGTCCAGCATCCGCACGCCGGTCGCCTCGATCTCGCGGGCGATGCCGCCGAAGATGGTCTCCGCGTTGCGCTCCTTGAGGGAAGCCAGCAGGGCCACGAGCTTGAGGTCGGGGATCATCCCGGAGAACAGCTTCCGCGGCGTGACCTGTCCGGCCATGAGCGCGCCCGCGACCTTGAGCTCGGCGAGGGCGTCCAGCAGGCCGCCGAGCTTGCCCACGGGGACGGCGCGGCGGTGCGCGGGTTCGAAGGTGGCCACGAGCGCCGGGTCGGTCTCCTCCTCGAAAGCGACCAGGCGGACCTGGGCGCCGCGGGCACGGGCGCATTCGATGAGCAGGGCGGGGTAGCGGCCCTTGCCGGCGATCACGGCGATGGGCCGGGATGGATCGAAGTCGGCGGGAAGGAAACGCGAGGCGGTCGCCATGCCGGCATCGTTCCCGGGGATGGGGCCGGGCTCAAGCCTGCTTTGGGTTGCCACGCGGCGGCGGCGCGGGCGTAATCCCGGCATGTCCGCCGTGCTCGGCATCTTCGGAGGGTCCTTCGACCCGCCCCACCTCGGGCACGTGGCCGTCGCCCGGGCGGCCTGGAGCCAGCTCGGCCTGGACCAGGTCATCGTCCTGCCCGCCGGCCAAGCCCCGCTGCGCGACGGCCCGCCCCGCGCCGACGCGGCCGCGCGGGTCGCCATGACCCGGCTGGCCTTCGCCGAGGCGCCTTGGGCCAGCGTCGATGCCCGCGAGACGCTCCGCCCCGGCCCGAGCTGGTCCATCGACACCGCGCGGGAACTGGCGCGGGAGCATCCGCGGGCGCGGCTCATCTGGATCCTGGGCGCCGACCAGTTGGGTCGGCTCGAACGCTGGAAGGATATCGGTGAACTGCTCGGCTTGGTCGAATTCGCCGTCCTGGCCCGCGACGGCCTGACGGTCGCGCCCCCCGCCTGCCTAGGCGAAAAACTTCGACTCCACGTTCTCGCGGCCCCGCCCGTGGCGGTCTCCTCGACCGAATTGCGCGAGCAGTTGCGGCACGGTCGCCCGACAAACGGCTTGCTCCCCGCCGTGCGCCGCCACATCGAAGAGCACTCCCTTTACCAAGCCTGACCATGTCCGCCCTCAAGAAGAAGCCCGCCGCCAAACCCGCCAAGTCCGCCAAGCTCGCCAAGGCGGTCAAGGGGAAGAAGGTCGCCAAGGCTCCGGTCAAGGCCGCGAAGCCGGCCCGCAAGGCCGTCAAGGCCGTCGCGAAGCCCGCCCCGAAGCCGGCCGCCAAGGTCGCCCCGGTGCGCCGCGCTTCCGTCAAGCCCATCGGCCTGAAGGCCAAGGGGCGTTCCGCGAACGTCGCGCCCGCCACTCCGCCGGTCGCCTTCCAGTTGCCGCTGATGCCGGCGCACCTCGTCGCCGCCGTCAAGGCGCTCGACGAGAAGAAGGCCGTCGACCTCCGCGTGCTCCAACTCGGCCAGCTCTCTTCCGTCGCCGACTTCCTCGTGGTCGCCACCGGCAACTCCGAGCCGCACCTGCGCGCGCTGCGCATCGAACTGGAGCGGGTCATCGAGGCCGCCGGTTCGAAGACGCGCACCGAAGCCCATAAGGACAGCGGTTGGTCCGTCGTCGATGCGTTCGACGTCGTGTTCCATCTCTTCCGGGATGACACCCGCCGCAGCTACGGGCTCGAGTCGCTCTGGAAGGACGGGCTCGATATCCCGGTGTCCGCGATCCTGAAGGCCTGAGTGCCGTCGGGAATTAGGGAGTAGGAATTAGGGAGTAGGGATTGCGGGTAGGAGTTGGGGGGAGGGGCCTGCTGGCTTCAGCGGCTTCTCGCTTATGTCATCCCAATGCCCCCAAACCGACTTCCCACTTCCTGATCCCTACGTGGCTTCATTCCCGGTGGTGGTAGCGGGCAGGATCGAACTGCCGACCTAGGGCTTATGAGTCCCTCGCTCTAACCAACTGAGCTACGCTACCGAAAACCGGGAAGGCGCAGTCCATGTAAACGGCCCGATTTCGTCAAGCCGTTACGCTGCCTAGCGGTGGGAGAGGTACCAGCCGCACATCGCCAGCCAGAGGATCGCCCCCGAAATCCCGAGGATAAGGGCGAGTTTGACCTGGGCCTCGCCCTCCTCCTTGAGGCCCGCTTGGCCAAGGGTGACGCTGATGCGGCGCACGAAGACCAGGGGCAGGAAACTGCCGAGGAGGGTCGCGAGGATGAAGATGACCGTCAGGTGCAGGGTGCGCATCATGGCCACCTCGACGCCCTGCAGCCACGCCATCGGGAAGGCGAGCAGGGCGAAGATCGGCGGCAACAGGAACGTCGCACCGCACCAAAGGTAACCTTCGCGGACGGAGCGCTCCAGCATCTCCGAAGGACTCAGCCGTCGGCGGGTCGGCGCGGGACGCGGGCCCGCCCCGGGCGCGCCCGGTGGCGGCGGGGGCGTCTCGTCCTGGGCGAACGGCGAAAGCGGGGGGGCGAAGCCAACGCCGGGCGTGTGCGCCCGCGTGAGGCCGGTCGCCCGGAAATAGTCGCGCACCGTGGTCCACTTGCCGTCCACCTCGATGTTGTGCAGCAGGCTGATCTCGCCGGTGCGCAGCATCTCGGTGATGCGGGCCAGCGGGAAGGGGCCGGTGATGGCGCCTTTCCAGCGCAGCTTGAAGCCGTTGTTCGATGCCATGGCTTAGAGGTCGCGGCCCTGGAGCAAGGCTTCCCAGCCGCCGGTCGGCGGCGTCAGGCCCGCGGGGATGCCGGCGGCCTGCGCCGCCTCCGCGACCGTGCCGGGCAGGCGCAGCAGGGGCGTCCACGGGGCGGCTTCCGCGACGCGCACCGGGATGCCCTCCGCATTGACGCGGAAGAGCACGGTCGCCCGGCCTTCGGCGTCGATCCCGTAGAGGACGACGTTGGCCAGGGGGTCGCGCAGCGCCGCCTTGCCGTCGCGGCCCACGTGGCCGGCGAAGATCAACGGCCGCTCCCGCAACGTGCCGAGCACGGTCCGCCAGAAGCGGGCCTCGTCGGCGTAGCCCGGGCCCGTGCGCGGCAGCAGGAAGACCTTGAGCTCCGTCTGGGCGTCGGACCACTTCTCCTTGTGGAGGAAGTCGAACGCCCCCATCCGGTTCGCCGTGATGCGCCGCAGCTGTTCGGCGTCGCGCTGGGCCGATGGGGAGTAGAGCAGGCCCCAGGCGTCCGGACGCAGGGAGCCCAGGCGGTAGAGTTCCTGCAGCTGGTAGGCGCGGACCTCGAGGTAGGGGGCCGTGCCGCGGCGGAGGCGGTCGAGGGTGCGCAGCAGCGGTTCCGCCAGTTGGCCCGTCTTGGGGTCGTGGAACCGGCCGAGGCCGCGCAGGTACTCCACTTCGGGGATGATCAGGCCTTCCTGCAGTTCCTCGCCGGATTTGACGCCGTTCACGAAGTCGCGCCGGCTCCACACCGCGTCGACCAGGGCGCCTTCGCGGGTCAATTCCTTGCCTTCGGTGCGGATCTCGATCCCGTCGCCGAAGGAACTGCGCGATTGGGCGAGGTCGCCGACGACGTAGACCGAGCGCACCAGCCGCGGCCCCTGGGCGGAGTGGGCGACCACGCTGAACTTGCGCAGCGAACGGAGGACGGTCTCGTCGGTGAGCTGCTTGAGCAGCTTCAGCTCGCCTTCGCCCAGGTCCTTGGGCTGGAAGAGCCCCTGGGCGTCGGAGGTGGCGCAGCCGTCCCACATCGCGCCGAAACGCGGGGCCAGGGCCGAGCGGGGCAGGTTGCGCAGGGCCTCGGCCTTCGCGAGCACGGTCTCCCCGCGCTGGCGCAGCTCGGCCTTCTCGGGCGCGGCGTCGGCGGCTTCCTTGAGCGCGGCGAGGTAGGAGCGCAGGTCGGCGGTGGTCTCGAGCGACTTCACCGCGCCGAGGGACTTGCGTTCGTCCTCGAGGCGGCTGCCCGCGCGGTCGGCCTCCGCGTACGCCTCGTCGAGGTTCTTGAGGCCCGCTTGGCGGAGCTGGTCGAGCAGCGCGCGCAGCTGGTCGAGCGCGGCCACGGACTTGGCGACGTCGGCGATGTTCTCCGTGTCGCCGAGCGCCTGGCGGAGGCGGCGGCGCGCGGCGGCCAGGTCGGCGGCGGCCTGTTCGTCCAGCCGGGACGCCTCCGCGAGCAGTTTGGAGGCGTCGGGCAGGGTTTGGGCGAGCGTCGCCTGGGCGGCCGGACCGAGCTTACCGACTTCCTCCAGGTAGGCCGCGGCGCGTCGGCGCACGTCGGCGAGCCCGCTCAGCGCGAGCCCTTCGGCCTGCCGCGCCTTGAGGTAGCCCGCTTCGCCCTGGAGCCGCTGGAGCGCGGCGCGCTGGTCGGCGATGCGCTGGCGCAGGGCCTCCTCGGCCGCCTTCTGCGCCGGCTCCTCGGCCAGGCGGGGACTGCGCGCGCGCAGCTCGTCGAGCAGGCGGGCGGCCGTCTCCGCGTCGCCGCGGTCCACGGCGACCCCGGCGGTGGCGAAACGCTCGCGGGCCTCCTTGTCCGCCGCTTCGCCGCGCAGCCACAGGAAGGCGCCGGCGCCGGCGCCGAGCACCGCCACCACCAGCGTCGCGGTGAGCAGGGCGTAGCGGCGGCCGAGGCGCGCGCGGGTGAGTTGGCGCAGCGTGCGCGCGTCGCGGACCAGCCCTTCGGGCAGCCGGTCGGCCACGGGCATCGCCCGCTCCAGCCAGTTGCCGAGCCGGGCGACCAAGGTCGCGGGGGAGGAGCCGCGGGCGGCCTCCTGCTGCAGTTCCCGCCATTCGTTGCCCAGCGATTCCACCGCGGCGCGCAAAGCGGCCTCGGCCTCGGCGGTCGCGGCGAGCTCGCCGGCCCAGCCCTCGAGTTCGGCGAGGCTGGTCGCGAGCGCGGCGGGCAGGTTCACCTGGTGGTCGCGTTCGAGGGAGCGCGCCCGGCCGACCGCGGCGGCGCAGACCTCCCAGTGGCCGCCGGCGCGGGCCTTGGCGGCCTCGTCCCCGGCGTGGGCGATCTGCTCCAGGGCCTTGGCGCGCAGCCAATCGCGGCGGGCGCGGAGCGCCGCCTCCCAGCGGGCTTCGCCCGCGAGGGCGGAAGCCCCGAAGAGCTCCATCCGCTTCATGAGCGTGACGGCCTCCTCGGGCTGCGCCGCCTCGAAGAGCGCGGCGACCTTGCCGAGCGCTTCGCGCAGGAACTTGGTCGAGAGCCGGTCCAGTTCGGAGCGCGCGTTCGGGTCGTTCGGGTTGATGCGGACGATGGAGCGGAGGATCGTCAGCGCCCGGTCCTCCTGCCGCGTGCGCATCGCCTCGCGGTAATCCCGGTAGAGCGGGTGGTTCTCGCCGATCTCCTTGCCGTACAGGCCCTCGACGGCCACCACCTGCTGGTCGTCCAGGGGGAAGCCCGTCGGCAGGCCGCGTTCGCGGCAGAGGGCGTGCCAGCGCTCCGATTCGGCGAAGCTCAGCTGGGCGCAGAGCCCGAGCAGGTCCGGTTCGGATTCGGCCACCTGGAACGCCGCGTGCTCCTGGCCGCCGCGGATCAGGCCGGCGCACTGCTCCAGGCGCTCGCGCGCCCGCGCGCAGAGGGCCGCGTACTCGCCCGCCAGCGAACGCGCCTCGAGGTCGGGGCTACCGAGTTCCAGTTGGCCGCGGATGCGGGCGATGAGGCGGTCGAGCTGCATGCCTTAGCGGAATTGGATCGGGCTGGGGAGTTCTTCGCCGCGCACCCCGACGATCGTCACCCGCCAGGGCGCGCCGGCGCGGATGAATTCGCCTTCGTTGAACAGGCGGCGGCGTTCGGCGATCTGCGCGGAGGGCGGCGTGCCGGGCCCCGACTTGCCCTCGAGGCGGATCAGGTCCGTCTCGAGCGCCGAGCGCGTGGCGCGCAGGGAAGGCAGGTCGCGATCCGGGAATTCATGGCCGGACGGGAAGAGCCCGGGGGTGCCGCCGACCCAGCTCACCGCGTTGACCGCGGGCTCGGCCCAGGCGGCGGCGCGGACCACGCCGGTGTCGGCGTCCTTGCGGAGGCCGCCGAGGCCCAGCTCCAGCGGTTGCAGCAGCGACGGCTTGGCGAGCAGGCCCAACGCGAGCCGTTCGCCCGACGGCAGGGTGATCTCGAGCTGCCGGTTCGTCTCGGGGTAGCCGCGGGCTTCGCCGTCGCGGAACGAAAGTTCGAGGGTGTTGCCGCGGGGACCGACGCCGAGCACGACGGGCCGGCTGAGCTGCCCCGGTTCGGCGCGCGCCTCGACCCACAGGCCTTGGCCGCCCCGGCGCACCTCGCCCATCAGCGGGCGGACCTTGGGTTCGCGGACGTGCAGGCGGGCGAGCGGCAGCAGCCGCAGCTGGACGCCGACCGCGTTGTTGGCGCCGACGCCGCTGCCCTCGAGGAACTTGGCGAGCCGCTGACCGGCCTCGACCGACAGGTTGAAGTGGGCTTGCGACGGGCCGGCGGGGCCGTTGTCGCCGGTCTCCCAGGCTCCCGCGACCAGCAGGGTGGGGCGCACGTCCAGGCCGGCCACCAGCTCGGCGCGGGCGGCGATGTCCTGCAGCTGCTTCCAGGCGGCGTCGGCCGGCACCTCGAGGCGGGCGCCCACGCGCAGCGCTTCCTGCATCTCGGCGGCGAGGGCGGCCGCGTCCTTGCCGTCGCCGCCGGGCGGCAGCGCGTCGAGCCGGGTGGCGAAGCGGCCGGCGCCGACTTCGGCGAAGCGGGCGGTCAGGCGCGGCACCACGCGCGAGCGGTGCTTGGCGGCGAACTCCGGGGAGAGGGTCGACGTCTCGAACCAAAGCTTGGCGGCGTCGATGAACTCCTCGCGGTCGATCAGGCCGTCGATGTCCTTGAGCGCCAGGTTCGCCTTCATGATCTCGTCGGCCTTCGCGGTGTCGATGGGCGTCGGCGGCGGGGCGGTCACGACCGGCGCGGGCGGCGGCGGGGGCGTCTGCAGGACTTTCCAGCCCAGGAAACTCGCCAAGGCCACGACCGCGAGGACCACGACGATCAGGCCCGCCGAAGGGCCGGAGTCGTCGCCGCCTTTCGGCGGCTTGGGCTTGCGGGCGGCGGGGGTGGCGGGGGTCGCCGCCGCCGACGCCACGCCCATCGCGGCGGCGCGGGCCAGGTCGCCGGTCGGCGCCGGTTGGTCGGCGGCCGTGGCGAGGTCGATCGTCGTGCGCCCGGGCGCGGAGCCGACGCACCAGCGGAAGCCCTCGGCTCCGCTGACGGCGGTCGCGGTGGTGAAGGTGGCGGTCCAGGCGGATTTGCCGAGCAGCGCGGCGGACTCGGCGAGGAGCCGCAGCGTGGTCTCGAGGTCGGCGCCGTTGAGCAGGGCGACCTCGGCCGGGCCGCTCGCGTCGACCAGCCAGGCGGCCTTGGCGCCGGTGCCGGCGACTTGCCGCCAGGTGGCCGCCGGCGTCAAGGCGGGGCCGGGCTTGAGCCCGAGGGGCTTGGCCTCGCCTTCGAGCCAGGCCGGTTCGCCCGACCACTCGTCCTTCCAGCCGTCCCAGCGGTAGGCGAGCGCGGCCGGCGGCGGCAGCACCATCGCCTCCTCCTGGGTGAAGGCGAGGTGATGGGCGAGGCGGTTGTCGCGCTGCGTGTAGTCGAGCCCGCGCGCGACGAACCGCGAGAGCACATACCAGCGTTGGCCGGAGGCTTCGAGGAGGCGGAAGGTGAAGGTCGCGCCGGTGTTGGCCTCGTGCGGGGTCCCGAGCGCCTCCAGCAGCTGGGCCAGCCGCTCGGGCATGGCGCGGTGGCGGGCCACCGTGCAGAAGCCGGAGCGGCCCGGGACGAGTCCTTGGCGCGCGGAAGTGAAGATCAGTTGCAGGGGCATGTCAGGATCCGCCCGGGGCGGCGCTCTTCTCGAGGTTCCGGCGGGGGGCCGAGGGCAGCAGCTCGGGCGAGGCGCGGTGCAGGAGCCAGTAGACCGGCTCCTCCACGTGCGCGGGGGCGAGCCGCTGCGGGTCCGGGGCGATGCGACCCTTGTTCGGGCCCTGCTGGATCACCACCGGGTTGTGGCCGAACGACGTCGCCGCGAAGTAGCGGATCTCCTCGGCGAGGGATTCCGCGGACGCGACGAGGCCGGGGCAGAGGTCGAGCAGCACCGCGCGGACGCGCTGGGAGTTGCGGTCGATGGCCGCGAGGTCGAGCCCGCCCGGCGTCGTCACCGGCTCGAGCGGCGAGGCCAGCAGGCGCGACCAGGTGTCGCACTTGCCGACCACGAAGGCGAGCGGGGTGGCGATGCGCTGGTCGTGGGCCAGGCCGAGCACCCGCTTGATGCGCGTCTCCATCTCGGCGAGGATGCTGTCCTGCTGGTCGACGCGGCCCTTGAGGCTGAGCTGGGGATCCTCGACGCCGATGAGCCGCGCCTTGAAGCGGGCGTTCGCGGTCGGGTCGAAGAGGAAGATGAGGCCGGCCGAGGTGGCCACGTGCATCGCGCCGGGCGAGTCGTGGATGTCGACGCCGGGTTCGAAGTGCTCGCCGGCGTTGTCGTAGAGGATGAGGGAGGTCTCCTGCTTGCGCGCGCCGGGCCGGCTCAGCGCGTAGATGAAGGGGCGGGGGAGCGAGACCAGTCGGCCCAGCCGCGGCAGCTTCTCGTAGGTGGCGCCTTCCAGCGCGGTCTTGCCGAGCAGGGCCTCCTCCGGCGTCGCCGCGGAGAAGAGCGTGTTGCGCATCTGGTTGAGCAGCATGTTGCCGCTGGGGTCGCCGTCCTTGAAGGCGAGGCCGAAGTCGTTCGGCAGGCGTTCCTGCAGTTCGCGCGTGAGGACCGCGAGGTAGTAGGATTTGCCCGAACTGGGGGCCCCGATCAGCGAGAGGATGCGGTGCGGCATGTCCAGGTAGCCGGGCGGCAACTGGCGGCGGCAATGCGGGCAGGCGAGGTCGGTGCAGGCGAGGCCCATCGGGTCCAACGCGAGCCCCTGGTCGTTGAAGCGCGTCGGCTGGAAACGCAGGCGCGCGTCGGAGCCGAGGATCGGGTCGCCGCGCAGGTCCTCGTGCACGGCGATGCTCAAGGCGTCGCCGGCGTCGAAGCGCGTCCAGCAGACGGGGCAAAGGTGGGCGCCGCGGTTCTGTTCGGCGGCCAGCAACGCGGGGCCGGTCGCGCGCGGGGCGCTCTCCTCGCGCGGCGAGAGCAGGGGCGCGGCGAGCGAGAGCGAGAAGCCGACTTCGAGGCCGGTCGGCGTGCAGGCCAGGTGCTCCGGGGGGCGGCCGAGCTCGTTGGCCCGGTCGAGCAATTCCGCCGGCGGAAACTCCCCGAGCAATTCCCCGGAGGTGGCGTCGAAAAGCATCCAGACGCCGGTGCGGAGGTCGCGGAAGGTGTCCGCCTCCTCGAGGCTCAGCACCAGGAGGCAATCCTCCAGCTGCAGGGTGGAGGTTTCCGCGATCGTCACCGGGCCGTCGATGGCCAGGCCGTTGACCAAGGTGTGGCGGCCGGCGACCGGGGTCAGCGTCAGGCCTTGGGCCGCGGGCGAGATTTCCACCTGAGGGTTCGGCGAGCCGGCCGGCAGGCGGAAGGGGAACTGGTCGACCGAGCCGCGCGTCCCGCTGAGGCAGTTGACCCAGCGGAAGGTCGGGTTTTTCTTGGTCGAAGGGAACATGGGCGCCGGGGGAGGGAGGGGCGGTATAGGGTTGCAGACAGCAGTTGAATTCCGCAGGGATGTCACCACCATTGTCGGGTATCCCTGCCCAAAATCCACCCCTAAACCATGGAGACCGAAGCCGACCAGTCCGCCCTCGACCGCGCCCGCGCCGGGGATCTCGCGGCCTACAACGAGCTGGTGCTCCGCTATCAGGGTCGGATTTTCGCTAAGGTTTTCTCCCTGCTCCGCAACCGGCAGGACGCCGAGGAAATCACCCAGGACACCTTCATCCGGGCGCACCGGGTGCTGGCTTCCTTCCGGGGCACCGCGACTTTCTCGACTTGGATCCACCAGATCGGGACCAATCTGGCCCGCAACCGTTACTGGTACTGGCGCCGCCGCAAGCGCGACCAGTCCATGTCGCTCGACGCCGACCTGGGGGACGACCCCGGCGCCACCCTGCACGACATCCTTTCGGACGGCAGCCAAGGTCCCGGCCGCGAGGCCCAGCAGAACGAATTCGTGGATAAAGTGGCGGAGTGCATGGAACAACTGAAGCCCGAGCACGCTCGTATCCTGACCATGCGCAACGTGCGGAACATGTCGTATGAGGAGATCGCCGAGGAACTCGGCCTCTCCATCGGCACGGTCAAGAGCCGCATCAACCGGGCCCGCGAGGCCCTGCGCGACCTGATGGGGGAGGAATTCCGGGCATGAGCAACGCCGAACTCGAATCGCTCATCGTCCTCTACCTGGAGGGTACGGCCTCCCGCCAGCAGGTGATCCGGCTCCGCGACGCGATCAAGTCCTCGCCCGAGATGCAGCAGCGCTTCCAGGCGCGCCTGCGCCTGCACCGTGCCCAGATGGCCTACCTCGCCAAGCAGGAGGGCTGCTCGCCCCGTCAGGCCATGCTTTGGCTCCATGGGTTCGCGCAGCGGGCGGGACGCTCCTTCGCCCACCTCTGCCTGCTGGCCCTCGTCTTCGTCGAACTGCAGGTGCGCCTGCCCGACGAGGTCTCCGGCCTCGTGCTCTTCAGCGATATCTCCGCCGTCGAGGAGATGCCCGAGATGGGCGAGATGCCCACGCTCGCCGAGGCGCCGGGCGGCATGGCCTTGGTCAACGTGGAGTTCCCGGCCGACTTCGAGCTGCCGACGGGCGAGGTCCACGACCGCGTCGTTCCGCACCTGCCCCCGCCCGAACTGCTCCAGCCGCTCGAGGCCCTCGAGCCGACCTTGGCCTGAGCGGTTAATCCTGCCTTGCTTCCTCCCTGCGGCGGCTTCTTCTGACCCGTAGGATGCAGGGCTCCACCCAAAAGGCCGAGGTGCGGCTGAACGGGACCGCCGCCGCCCCCGGCGTGGCCCGGGCTCCCGCCTACCTGCTCCAGCAGGGCCGCTCCCTGGTGGTCCGCCGGCGGGCCGACGACCCGGAGCGAGAACTGGCCCGTCTGGACGCGGCCTTGAGCGCGACCCGCGCCGAGATCTCCCGGCTGCGCGCGGACGTCGCCCGGCGGCTCAACGAGTCCGAGGCCGCGATCTTCGACGCGCACCTGCTCGTGCTCGAGGACGTCGCCCTCATCGACGAGGTGACCAAGGAGGTCCGTCGCTCCGGCTTCAACATCGAGCACTGCTTCGAGACCGTCGCGCAGCGCTACATCGACATCTTCGCCAAGATGGAGGACGACTTCCTCCGCGAGCGCGCCGCCGACATCCGCGACGTCACCGGGCGCGTCCTCGACCAGCTGCTCGGGGCGGCCCCCGCCGACGTGGGGCCGGTCGCCGGCCGCCAGGTGGTCGTCGCGTTGGACCTGACGCCCACCGAGACGGCCGGCCTGCATGAGGCGGGCGTCGCGGCCTTCGTGACCGAGGAGGGCGGGCGCACGAGCCACTCCGCGATCATGGCCCGCTCCCTGGACATCCCGGCCGTGGTCGGGGTGAAGGGGCTGATGGCGGCGGTGGACGCCGGCGACACCCTGCTCGTCGACGGCGAGGCCGGGCTCGTCATCGTCAACCCTTCGGCGGAGACCCTGGCCAGCTACCTCGACAAGGAACAGGCCCTGCGCACGCGCCGCGACCGCGTGATGGGCGAGATCGCCCTGCCGGACGCCACCGCCGACGGCGCCGCGTTCGGGCTCCTCGCCAACATCGGCGGGCCGGAGGAGATGGAGGACGCCGTGCGTTACCACGCCCGCGGCGTCGGCCTCTACCGCACGGAGAACCTCTACCTGCGCCTCGACGCGTGGCCGACCGAGCGGGAGCAGGAGGCGGAATACGCCGAGGCCGTGCGCCTCGCGCAGGGCCGGCCCGTCACCTTCCGCACGCTCGACATCGGCGGCGACAAGCGCCTCGGCGACCTCAGCGACGAGGCCAATCCCTTCATGGGCTACCGCGCCGTGCGCATGTGCCTGGAGCGTCCGGAGATCTTCCGCCCGCAGCTGCGCGCGATCGTCCGCGCCGCCGCGCACGGCCCCGTCCAGGTGATGTTCCCGATGATCTCGGGGATCGAGGAACTGCGGAAGGCCAAGGAGATCTTCCGCGGCGTCGAGGCCGAACTCGCCCAGGAAGGCGTCCGGCCCGCGTCCCCGATCCGGCTCGGCGCGATGATCGAGATCCCCTCGGCGGCGTTGGTCGCGGCGGAACTGGCGCGCGAATGCGACTTCTTCAGCGTCGGCACCAACGACCTCGTGCAGTACCTCCTGGCGGTCGACCGCGGCAACCGCCGCGTGGCCACCCTCTACGACCCTTGCCATCCGGCCGTGGTCCGCACGTTGGCCGGGATCTTCCGGGCCGCCGCGGCGGCCGGCATCCCCGCCGCCGTCTGCGGCGAGCTCGGCGGCGACCCCGTCTGGGCGCCCTTGCTGCTCGGCCTGGGCGCGCATGAGCTCAGCATGACGCCGGCGGCCCTGCCCGAGGTGCGTTTCCTCCTGCGCCATTCGCGCCGGGAGGAGATGCGGGCCTTGGCCGAACAGGCCCTCGCGTCCCCCTCCGCCGCGGAGACCCGCGGCCTGCTCCAGGGGTTCGCCGCCGCCAAACTCAAGACCCGCTGATGTCCGCCTCCGCCCCTTCGCCCAATCCCCACGTCGCGGCCATGTCCGCCTACACCCCCGGCGAACAGCCGCAGGGCGGCGGCTGGGTCAAGCTGAACACCAACGAGAACCCGTACCCGCCGAGCCTCCGCGCGCTCGAGGCGATCCGCGTCGCGCTGCTCAACGACGGGGCCGCCCTGCGGCTGTACCCGTCCCCGGACTCCGCCCCTTTGCGCGAGGCCGCCGCGCGCCACCACGGATTCAAGGCCGAACGCATCGTCGCCGGCAACGGCTCCGACGACGTCCTCAACCTCCTGATCCGCGCCTACGCCGGCCCCGGGCGGCCGATCGGGATGCTCGACCCGAGCTACTCCCTGTATCCCGTCCTCGCCGCCGCGCAGGGCGCCCTGGTCGTGAAGGTCCCGGTGGCGCCGGACCTGTCGTTCGACGTCGCCGCGGTCGCCGGTTGCGGCGCCGCCGTCTTCTTCCTGACCAACCCGAACGCCCCGCTCGGCGTGGCCTTTCCGGTGGCGCAGGTGGAGGCCCTGGCGCGCGCCTTCCCCGGCCTGCTGGTGGTCGACGAGGCCTATGCGGCCTTCGCGGAAGGCGATTGCGTCGAGCTCGCCAAGCGTCTGCCGAACGTCGTCGTCACGCGCACGCTCTCCAAGGGGCACGCCCTCGCCGGGCTCCGCGCCGGCTACGCGCTCTGCCCGCCCGGCGTCGCGGAGGTGCTCCACCGCGTCCGCGACAGCTACAACGTCGATCGCCTGGCGCAGGTGGCCGCGGCCGCCGCGCTCGACGACGCGGAGTGGCTCCGGGTCACCTCCGGCCAGGTGCGCGCCACGCGCGACCGCCTGACCCGCGAACTCATCGGGCTCGGTTGGTCCGTCATCCCTTCGTCCGGCAACTTCCTGCTGGCCGCGCCGGCCTCGCCGCGCCGCCCCGCCTCCGTGGCCGCCGCCGAACACGCCTTCGAATTCCTTCGCTCCCGCAAGATCCTCGTGCGTCGTTTTCCGCATCACCCGCTCACGGAGAAGTCCCTCCGCATCAGCGTCGGGACCGAGGCGGAAACCGAGGTCTTCCTCGCCGCGGCGAAGGCCTGGACGGAAGGGTGAGGTTGACAATCCGCCCGCCGGCGGGGATTTCTGGGGTATGACCGCCGGAGCCCGCCAGGCCACCATCCGCCGCAACACGGCCGAGACCAAGATCGCCCTCACGGTGGACCTGGACGGCACCGGCGCATCCCAGATCGAGACCGGCGTGCCGTTCTTCGACCACATGCTCACCCTGTTGGCGCGCCACGCGCTCATCGACCTGACCGTCAAGGCCGAGGGCGACACCGCCGTCGACTACCACCACACCGTCGAGGACGTGGGCATCGTGCTGGGTACGGCGATCAAGGAGGCCTTGGGCGACAAGGCCGGCATCCGCCGCTACGGCTTCTTCCTGCTCCCGATGGACGAGACGCTCGCGCGTTGCGCCGTCGACC
>JACCDP010184406.1_pt1 | contig 20904 bp, 25 predicted proteins | sample 7445841 | NCBI WGS metagenome assembly JACCDP01 (sample SAMN15323441, study PRJNA562643) | freshwater metagenome | isolation source: river surface water | place: USA:Blue River Watershed | collected 2017-08-17
ATGAATTGCAAGTGAATGATATGTACACGTTGCTACCAAACACATGGAACTCGATTTATGTGATGTACAGTGCGCTGCGTTTACCGGTTCCGCATGTGTACGGTCTGCATTTTGCAGGTCTAGGACGTGAAACGCGTGAAAGCGAGTTACGGAACTATTTAGCCGCTCAGCTCCCGCAACGTCGCATCCGATGGGGGATACGTAAGTAATGGCGAAGCGTCTTTTGTTTGAGCCAACATGCGCGGCGTTTGGTGGAGAATGTCGCGATTGGCCACTTGTAAATCTACACTCATAGATGGTTCAAACCGAGCATCATCCGTGAGTTTATCCACATGTACTTGGCGCTGGTTGCTCGTGACATACGTTCCCCATTCGCTTGCGAGATACAGAAGCACACCCGTTAATACAACTGCAACAACCTTATACCCTTCTGTCAGCGCAAATAGAACGGCAATGATGGCCAGTAGCAACGGAATTGGGTGTGCAAGTGTTTCGAGAACCGTAAAGCGTACTCTATCCCAAAGCAGTGTGGTGGATAAAAGACCAACGGCTAATCCGTAACGCACATCATTGCTTAGCATCTTCCTTATTCTTGTTACATAGAAAACGAAATATACACGGAAAACATTGTACTAAGACAACAACAGAATGCTCATTCCTATCCGTTGCGTCACGTGTAACACGGTTATTGCCGGCAAGTACGAGCCATACCTTGCGAAAGTTGCAGAGTACCGCAAGGAAATGGGACAGCCGAATGAAATTCAGTATTTGACGGCGACGACTGTCAAAACGGCTGAAGGTAAGGCACTCGATGATCTGGGAGTAAAACGTATGTGTTGCCGTCGCCATATTCTCACACAGGTGGACTTGGTGTAATAAATTCCGGTAAAGGATACAAATGTCCTATACGGAATACCTAAATCGTAAAAAGGCAAGTGCCCCCGTTATAGTGGACACGCGCCGTAAAGTAGATGCATCCACTTGGACGCGTCAAGAACGCTTGAAGGCGGCTGGAGCAACGTATACTCCCACAAAATCAGTGGTTGGAAACATTCGGGACATGGTGCCCGATTATCGTCGCGACAACAAAGCGATGAGCCCCGCTCTTTTTGTTACGACAAATTTAGGTACCGGCGGTGCCGTGCCGACAGCAAGTACACGCACGGATTACATGGGAGGTCAAGCGTTGATGGCCGACCTCCGCTCTCCGCCTCCGTCTCAAAAACTGGTCCTGAACAACAGCTTGAGCGCCACGATGCCTGCCGAAATGACAGTGGTGAGTGGATGTAATTGGGACCCGTCTGTTCGGCCGAACCGCACATTCCCCAACCGGTCATTTGAAGACCCTACAAATGCGGCATACCTTCCCAATCGTCGAAACCCTGAACTCGTTGTGTCCTTGAACGGAAGTGACTTTGTTCGTGCAAATCCTCGGTTGCCCGAGAACGGTTGCGCTGAAGCTCACGAGGCAACAACTCTTCAGCGTGGCGTGACACAGTTTGTGGATGACACGATTTCAGTGAATGGTGTGTACGGTATTGGCATTGGTGGAGGCAATACACGTAACGCGAATGGTACGTACCGCGTAGATGCTGCCGGAAACTTCATTCCCAACAACGGCTCTACCATACAGAGTTCTGCGGGTATTCCTGCGAACCATACTCATCCTGCAGTGCTCGTAAATCGTAACTGGGGCCCGCGTCCCGCGAAGGGGTCTGGCGGTCTGTTTGTGTCTAGCTTAACTCCCCAAGATGCCGCACGCAAGGTGGGTGGTCTGGTTCCTTCTGATCGTCTCAAGTACATTGAAAAGCACCACGGTAATGATTTGAACGTCAATCCTCGTCGTGTACCGACTGACTTTAAGCCCCCGAACAGTGCGCCGGCGCATTTGAAGATTAACGATCCCACAAACGTGATTGTCAAATAAGCTTACATGCGCGTTACATAAACTTCATAAATGCTTTGGACGTGTGTGGGCATAACAAATTACACGCGGTTTCGTGATTTGTTTCGTGAAACACATGCGGACAAGGAATGGATTGATTTATCGGATGTAGACGCATCTTTGCTGGTTGAACACTGTGATGCGATTGTGCAACACCATACCAATTCATGCGTGTTTTTAGGATTTTTGGAACCGGGTTGGATGCTCGAACATGTGGACCAGACCCGTCTGCGTCAACTATTTCGGACATGTCCTGTTGGATTTGTGTGTCAGTTTGAAGAGAGTATCCCATTCTCGTGGAAAAACGAAACTGAAATGCTGTATCTTCCAAAGAAGCACAATGGAGACGCCAGTTCTGTCAACGATGGTGGTGCTGTACACTACCAACCTGAAGTTCAACACGTCTAAGTTAGTAGAATGCCTACCTATCAACGATGTGATTATTCGTGCTGAAAAGCGAGGCGTACTATGTAAAGGCGAAAGCAAGCGCGATTCAATCAAACGTCGAAACAAAAAGGATGTGTCGAAAAACATTACGGGATTTGGGAACAATTCTATGACCCTCGTGATGATGAATGATGGTTACGGCACACAACCCATGAAAGAAATCACCATTAAAATCTTCCAGAACGGTGTGTTCCATTTGACAGGTGTTCTGGATGATAGTTACGACAAGGCATCTATGGAGTATCTAATGGACACTCTATGGAGCCACTGTAAAGATGCAATGATTGATTGCCCTGAAACACACGAAATTCTAAATCGGCGTGTGGTATTGATGAATTATACGACCAAACTCCGCGACCAGACACATGTTCCGCGCGAAGCACTACATACATCTATTCGTAACGCAAAAATTGAACACGTATCCAGTCATTATGATCCAGACGTATACCCTGGCGTAAAAATTCACATTGGACCTGAGAAGTGGGTTGCGAAAATCTTTCGTACTGGAAAAATCATTCTAACAGGCATTACCACGAAGGAACAGTGCCTAGAGTTTACGACGCAACTTACGGGTCTTCTTGACCGCACGATGCCGACGACGTCCTGCAGATTTACGTAATTTACGCCGTGTATCGATCCCATCTTCATGCGTACCTGTTCCGTGATACAACTCTTCTCCTACATTATGAAACCGAAATCCACCCTTTTTCTGCGTCTTGCGAGGCATCTTAATGTATTCTGAGAATATAAGGAAAATGTCGTCGCTCACATCCATTCAGATTCAAGCGCTGGTGCGCGATATGGACGCAAGTATGCGTCGCCACAAGGGTCTCAAGCGGACAAATCAAATCAAGTACCGTGAGAAGATTGCCGAAGAAAACCAGCATCTGTACAATGTGTTTCCCACCATCTACGAAATGCACTTGGAAGGGAAGTTGGATGAGACATTTTTTGAGATGTTGAAGTTGCGTCGTAAGGTTGAGTTGGGTCAAATCACGGAAGATGAGGCATCCAAGATTGTGGGTCAACAACTCTTTGACCGCTTCGTTGCTCCAGTGATTGGCGATGCTCCTGCGCCCGCTCCAAAGCTGACCTACGAAGAGTACTACAAACAATTTGAGGCACCAGAGAATAAGGAAGAATGCCAGTCGGACTCCCTTACGTCGGATGGTCCCCAAGGCCAGTAAAGAATGGACAACCTCCTACATCATGTGGAACTTGTGTTCCGGCGCGTAAAGTAGGCGGGTTTGCGCGGAAAATCCCATTGATTTGGGCTGGACCGAAAACCAAGGAACAGATATTGGAAAAATGGGACCCAGTTTCCAAACGTCTTGTAAAAGTCAAATGTGAATGTGTGGCGGTTCCCGAAGAACCACCTGCGCCTCCAACTCCGACTGTGTTAACGGCTTACTTGGCAAGCGGCGCTACATTCTCAAACACAGGATTTGCCGTCGCATATGGAAATGATCGTTGGGTTGCGGTTGGAGGAGGTTCCGGAAATAAAATACTCTATTCAGATGATGGACGGCATTGGATTGCGGCTAGCGGCGATATTACAAATGACATCGCTAGGTCTGTGGCATATGGGGATGGTAAATGGGTTGCGGTTGCAAGTGGCGGTCCATCTGTAATGTATTCTACAAATGGTTCTAGTTGGTCGAGTGCAACCATTCCGGCAGGATTTCAAGGAACTGCTGTTTTATATGCAAATAATCGTTGGGTTGCAACTGGAAGCAATACTACTTCGGGAAGTACAAATACGATTATTTATTCATCCGATGGACAAGTATGGACTGCGGGCGGAGGCAGTACATTTATAGGAACTGGAACTGCAATTGCATACGGAGATAATACATGGGTTGCATTTTCTGAAAGTTATGGAGGTGTGACTGTAGCATTTTCACTTGATAATGCAGTAACTTGGCAAACAGGATCCGGCTATCCGGTAGGATTGAATGTGCCGTCAGTTGCGTATGGTAACGGTCGTTGGGTGGCAGTTGGAAGCCCTCAGTTGGGGTTCAATGGTATATTTTATTCTTTAAACGGTCAATCGTGGAATGCTGTACCGCTAGGAGATTCGGCCCTTCCAACTGGTGGAATGCATGTTGCACATGCCAATAACTTGTGGGTGGCTGTAGGATCATTTTCAATCGGTTTTGCTGTTTACACACTTATATACTCAACCGATGGAATCAATTGGACACCTGCATCGGGTACAACGTTTACATCCACGGGTAATTTTGTCACATATGCAAATGGTAGATGGATTGCGGTCGGAGATCGTATTTTGACGTCTATAAATGGAATGGTATGGGAAGTCGTTTCCGGTGCAAGTGCGACTATTACATCTGCTGCATATGGCGAGAATACGTGGGCATGTGTTGGTTCGCCAAACATATACCTAACCTAACTCTTTCTTGAACTCGTCGCGTAATTCCATCAACAACTTTCCAAGACGGTTTTCGCCGCGCCATTTGGATGGAACTTTGGCTTTCTCAGTACTCAGCGATGTACCGATAGCCCAGAACGTATCGCGCGCATCTGCAAACCCAATCAACTTATCGCCCGTTTCCAGCAGTTTTGTCTGAATTGCTGGATGCTGGACGAATTTTGTGCGCACACCTGTCTTCATGAACGCTTCCTTCTTCGCATCCCACACTTCTTGATTGAAGTTCTGGACTTTCTTACCTGCCGACTTGACCGCCTTGGCCGTCTTGGTTTTAATAATCTTTTTCAACATCTCTTCATCGCCAAACTCCGTCGCTTTCATCGCTTGGTAATAATGCTCTACGGTTGGGTACTTGGTACCATCAATTGTGACCGCATGCGGACTGGCATTGCTGAAATCGCGGTACTCATTTGCCGCTTCTTCCGAGCTGGAGAATAGAATGGGCTCTGGCTCTGCTTCTTTTTGTTTACGCAACTTACGTTTCTTGGGTTCTTGTGGTGGAGGAACGGCAGGAGGTTCTAGTTCAATTTCTGGAATGGCAACGACTTCTTCAGATGCAGGAGCGGGAACGTATGGCGGAGATGCATGTATTTCAAGCTCATACGTGTGTCCAGGAAACAGTTCCGTCACGTACTTTGACTTGTCTTCTGTGTCACGAAGAGAATAGTTCGCCATGTCTAATTTCAGTTTCTTTGCGAGTTCGGCCATTGCGCTTACGCGATCCGATGGGCTTACCTGATAGGTATTCCCTTCATACTTGACATTCGCAGCATTCAAATCTAGCGGAGGCATGTCTGTTTCTGGATTGAAGTATGGCGTCGTAGACCCGTCTGTCTCTGGATTGAAGTATGGCGTCGTCGAGGGATAGTATGGCGGTGTAGTAGACACTTCGTCCGTCTTACGTTTCTCACGCATGCGCGCCGATTGTTCTTCTTCCGTCCGCTTCCGGAAAGCAAATGTGCGGTTCAAAGAAGAAAACACGCGCTCTTCAGGTGTCAGTCGCGTAATATCCAAATTTCCAGACACAAACGAACTGAATAGGTTGGACGTTACCAACTCAAACCCAACTTCATCGAGTATATCCACAACCTTCTGAAAGGGTACGAGGTACTCTGTTGCGGGCTTCTCAAAACTTTCCAACAACACTTCAACCGGCATTCCAAAATCAATCGTACCGGTATCCAAGTACTTTTTCGTGTAATCTCCCGCCCATTTGCTTTGGCCGAGCATGAAATGATGCGTTGTTTTTCCAGTGAGAAGTGCATATATTTCCTGTCCATCTGAACAGGTTCCAAAGAACACGCCATTTCCTTTGCACGTCTCAGATACGTTCTTTGCAAAATTGCGGAAAGTTTCTTCTGATTCGCATGCATAGTGCATCGCAAACTGACACGACAGCACATCAAACGTATTTACGCCATTGAACTGGTCCAAGTACGCATTGCTTCCAGCTTGGTCTCCGCGCAGAATGGCCATGTACTTGTCCGCTTGCTGAAACAATGGGTAACTTGTCATGTCTCCTTGTACAAACAACACTGGCGGCAATACTGCATCCGGTTCGTCACGGAGAATGGAGACATATCGAGCCGCTGCTCCGCCCATCGGAGAATTCAAGTTCGCCAGCGATAAATCCATTCCAACCACTTTAGATGGCTTGAGCTGTCTCCACTTGGGCAAATCACCACCCCGCCCAACTGCCAACTCCAACAGTAAATCGCCTTGGTGCAGATACTCGCGGTACATGCGTTCTTTGATGCGCAAGTGAAACGCATACGCGTCCTTAAATGCACGGTTGGGGCGTTGTACTTCCGAGCTGTAATACATGTCCTCCAACAATTCATCGCTGGGTTTTGTCATTAACGTGTCGGTCAACATGTCAATTGTCACAGGATAATGAATAGAGCGCCAAATGTTATCTGCAACCTTCACATCATTTCCGTATTGCTTGGCTTTCTGAACACGGTACTGGTAGGTCTTTTCGTAGCGCGTGCGCATCACGCTCCAGCGCTTCTTATCTGCGTCGTAGGCACACTCCACTACCGTATTATCTTCAACCGGCCGACCTTCTTCATCGACGGGCGTGTTCTTTTCGTTTAGCGGAATGAATATGTGATATGCATCTGGGTCCATCGGCATGGAGGGTTGGAAGATGGATGGAATGCGGAAATCCCGCCCCAATTGCGTCATGTCACTTGGCAATGCCTTTGGCTTGTACTCTTGGTTCATCGTCTCGCGGGGATAAATCACGTAATCTTTCGGTGAACGTGATACATACAGTTCCCCCTTCCGTACGCGCGTATTTAACACGCTGTCGTATGTATCATCGCCCTTCAGACGTATCAGAAAATCAATGCTGTTTTGAGACGGGGGTTTCCATTTGTATGCGTACAGCCACGCATCTCCAATGCGCTCGTTTATAGGGGCAACTGCAGAACTGCGCGGTGTGAAGATAAGACCGTCCACTTTAAATCCGTGATCTGCGTTCCAAATCGCGCGAATGGCATCCTGCATACTCTCGCGCGTCCCCGCCACAAACTCTTTGGTTTCAATTGTAGTTGAACCCACCATCTGTTGAAACGACTTGGTAAGATCGTCAATAAACAACTTGGCGCATCCCAGACGCGATTTCAGAGGTTGGTCTGCGAGTTTATCGTCGGTCGTTAAGAGCGGAAGTGATTTTGTGTCACGTTTACGGAATTGGTAGACATCAAAGATACAGAACCGTTGCTGGTCGGGAATGTACTCGCCATCTACAAAATCGCCGGCATGCGTATCATCCCTTGCCGTAATTCCGGTCCACACAACGTTTCCGACTTTGTCGATTTTAATGACCCGCCGATCGCGTCCCGACACAAACAATCCCGACCGTTCTCCGTCCGCTTTAATGGTGACCGTATAATCCCCAGTCACAATATTGTGTAGATTTTCAGGAATGAGGTGTTTGCGTGTGAGTGTCACGACATCGTAAAAGCGATGCCCCGATGCTTTGAACTCTTGACGGTATGCCTCCATTTCGGATGCTAGAAGAAGAAACTCGTATTTGGTCTCGTAGTATGCCGCCAACAACATTCCAATTACAAACATCATTTCACTCACAATCGTGACTGGTTGAAAGCCGGACTCTTTATTGATGAACTCAATTTCCAGCTCATATGTGAACGGCTGTTTCAGTAAATCGCGCACGCTTTTTACATGCGGCTCCTTTGACTTGACCATAGAGATATCGATCCGAAACAATCCATTGCTGGTGTAGAATGATTTGCGGGAGATGAGACGCATATGTGCTTTCGGATCATTCGGGTTGCGACTGCTGTCCTTTGCAGTTTGTTGTATTTCTTTGCGCAACGTAAACTTGGCTCGTATGTCATCTATTTCAATCACATCTTTTCCGCCATACTGTTGCTTCTTTTCAATCTCCAACGACACGCCACGAAACGAATTTGATTGACACACTTTTTGAATCGCAGGAACTCCCTTGACAACAATGCGTTGCTGGTCAGGGTAGGATACCGTCAAGTATGGCTCGTGTTCTTCGACACGCTGACTACTACGGGTGATCTCGTGTATGATACGTTCTACCGCATTCTTTGTTTGGATCCGACCGGAAAGAAGTTTACATTCCAACTCAACCTTCGGGTCATTTTTCGCAATCCGAACAAACTCTGTTAGTGCTTGCTTATGGTGAGAATGAACATCCATTCCCGATGCCTATTGTATATTTCCTCGATTAAACTTGTTCGTTTTTCTTCTTACTTCCAAATACATGGATGATGTTGGAAGTTATCAGCAGTTACAAGAGCAAGAGCTGTCGCGTCACTGGGTAGATGGGTTTGGAAAGGGACTGTTTTACGGTATCGTACTGGGAGGTTTATTGTGTGGTCTGGTGTTTCTACTGTATCATGCGCTCATATGACTTACGCACTCGGTTGTCTTCGCTCATACGAGCCCTCTGGTCAATTAAAAAATGAACGTACTTTTCAATCTCTTCGAGACACGCATCGCTGAGAATGTCCGTGGAAATCAATAGTCCGTTCTGTGTTTTTGTGCTTTCCGTTGTGTACTTGCGAATGATGGAGAGGACCTGTGCGTGCTCATGCACATCCATGGTCTCCAGCTGGTCCTTCATCCATTCCTTCTTGGTTCGAGCAAATGTGTTCATTTAAATTGTTAAGGTGTCTGGGCGTTTAAGCTTTCTACGCTTTGGAAGCTCCGTTGTTGACGAGTTGGTAATGATGACCCGGCGTTCCTCACTACCACCACTTCCTACTTGGTTTGTATCCGCAGGCGCCTCTTCTTCCGCAACGACTGGAACAGGAGCAACTGGCACCTCGCGCGCCTTTAGACGCCCCACAACCACAATCTGTTCATCGCCCTGCTTGAATTTAGAGCCAATCACTTCAAACTCAACATCGTCGCCTTCATTCACTGTCTCAAATGCATCCATGCCAATGTGCAAATCGCGGGGCAACAGAATTTCAAGCGGTTCAATATTTGCATGAATTCCAATCTTACTCTTCAACGTAACAGGCGCCTTGAACGTCTGACCCACGTGTGGTAGACAAATATCTGCCTGAAATGTGACGTCATAATCTACTCCGCCCTTCAAATAATTTGCACGTCCAAGCGAGTAATTTGTAATGACAAGTCCCTCGGGCGATTTGTGCACATACCCTTCCGCCGAACACCGTCCTTGATACTGCATTTTCAGTTGCGTCAAGAGCGATGCTTGAATGTTTTTCTGAAGCGACTTTGAGTGAATGTTCACCTTTTTGGTTAGAATGCGGCGTTCGAATAACGGATCCATCTCTGATTATCTACTACAGTTTGATATTTTTAAATCGGTTTTACACGGCGGGTGTTGAACTACGATTTAATAACGGACTAATCACATAGCTGTACAGAAGGTACAGAACAATCACGCCAAGTATAATAGACCCAAAGCCCGCAATAAACGCAACAATGGACTTTCCAAACGCACCTGCATCCGGTGCAGTTTGGGGGTAGTAGTAGATGTACACCGTATCAAGTAACTGCGAGATGATGGGCGATGAGCCGGATGGAAAGGGGAACTCATTTTCTCCGACAGCAAGGGTTGTCATTTGAAGACGTGCGAGTTCTCGACTAAGAGATTCAATCCGTTTGTTCTTTTCTTCTTCCGGGCTTGTTTTACGCCACGCAGCCAACATTCTTTCCCATTGTGTTGGCTCGCGTTTCTTGGCATCTTCGAGTTCTTTTTCAACCCATGCAATTTGTGTCGTCGCCATACGACTCTGGTTCATTCCCATATTCAGAAGCGGCTCATTCTTTACAACCTTCAACATATCCTTATCAAACTCTGACCGACTGGGCGTCTTTTCAGCTTTTTCATAGTAATCCGCATACCCCCAAATCGCTCGCGAGAGTACATAATAAGATGCCTCGTCGCGCAAGCGTTGCTTAGTTTTGCCCTTCGTATCATCTTCGGGCGTAGCCATACCTCCGCCCCCAGACGCTTGTTTCTCTAGCTCCATGTACTTGTTCACAAATGCATCGTCAATGGATGAAATCGGATGGTCCTCCAAGAACTTTAGAAACTCTTTTGCCTTTGTTGTTAGCTTCACATCCTCCGGCTTACCACCGCGAATTTTGGCAGACAGGTAGTCATTCACTGCCTTCTTGTCTTCGTCTCCTAAAATGGGCGCACCGGTCAGGTGTTCATAGTATGTGGGTTGTTGCTGCTGACTGAGCACATACCACACAATTAAAAATCCTATTCCAATTGCGACGACCGGCGTATTGAGCTTCAGCTTCATTTCTTGATTTATACGCACAATTTACTTCAATCGTTTCAACAAATCCTTACGAGTATCATCTTCGTTCATTACCTCCCACTGCTCCGGAGTCCACCACTTCAATCCGTCCTTGCCTTCTAATATGCCCCGACGTATCAACATATCAACATACCCACACCGGTCTTCCTTTACCTTGACTGTCTTTGGAAACTCGCTTCCCAGCCATTGCGAAAACAATTTCACAATGGTCGCGTCGTAGTTCATACATTTGCGCCCACCAATGTTCTTTGACCGCTCTGCACGTTTCAACACATCTTTTGACTTGTCGTCCAAGTTAAACCCAAGCGTATCGCCAATCATCGTGCCAAAGTACTGGTCTTTTGACGCCACAAACGCATCTTTCAGTGCATTCACCCACGCTTTGTACGCATCTGCCTCTGCTCCAATTGGAACACCGATGTTTGTCTTTGTTGCAACGTCATAAATCTGACCACTCCCCAGAACTGCAAATGTTTTATCGCCCGCTTGAAATTTGAGCGGTGCAGCGTATACGGGCGGATTGTTCCAATTCAACCCCAAAAAGTGAGCGATACGAGCATCTCCCTTCAATTCATGGTCCACATAGTACCACGTCTTGACATCTGTCGGAAACTCGGATGCATACGCTGGCCAAGTGTACTTGCTCGTATCCAATGGAAGTGCGGGCTGAATGGGTTTGGGCGCCTCTGCAACAACAGGTGCCACAGGTTCTGCGCGCTCTTCAAGGGACACTGACTTTTCAGAAGGCGTGTCAAGTACACGGTCCATGAGCGTATCGTTTGTGCCACGTCGAAACGCAAACACGCCCTTCTTGGTTTCTAAATATCCAATTCGTTTATGTCCATCGCGCAGTTTGAAGCCACTTTGAATGGCGTTCTGAACCAGATACTTGACCAATGCATCATCCAGCGGCTTTAACGCGTCAAACACGTCACTCTGTTTCCACACCTGCTTCTTTGAAAACATATCCATCAACTTGTCCAGCACTTCATCTTTTACATCCAAGATGGCGGATAGAGGACGTTGATGGGTGGGATCTGGCGGTGTATCGGGAGTGTCGCATATCATCTCCGTCTCATCTTGAATGAATGACGGGGACGTCATTTGTTTCAATTTCAAGGTGACCGCTTGACTTCCTTGTGACCGTATTTGCTGCACAACTAAATTTGCCCACTCGGTAGGTAACACATTCACTGGCTTTTCAAGAGAACAATCCATGGCCGATTCCATCAGAATACGCTTGATTTTCGCAATGCGCACGCCCTTGGGCTCCACAATCTCACGATAAATCTTTTCGTCCAACGCCACCTTGTCAGCCGCACCGGGAAACTTACACACGTGCAAGTACACCGTACAATTCTGTTCCTCAAAACTCAAGTCCGAATGTGAACACGTGCGCATTCCACGCCCAATCACCTGCTCAATGCGGCTCATATTGAACCACGGGTCCAGAATGTGAATTTGCCGCACGTACTTGAAATCCACACCTTCCGATACTTTTGGGGATGCAATGATGACACGAATATCGTCTCCATTCATGTTTTCTTTCCGACGTAGACGCGTGAGTGCCCGCTTGATTTCAACATCCCCCGTTTCAGACGTAAATAGAACATACTTACCCTTTGACCCTTTCCGCACCTCTCCGCTGGTCTCCGCCATTAACGCACTACCGAACGCGGGCTGAAATCCGTGTTCTTCCAGACACATAGCAAATAACTGCGCTCCCTGCTCCACGATGTTGGAATACACAAACACAATGCCTCGCCCACTGTCAATGCAATTCAACACGGTTTTGAATTTGGCGCTGTACTCGCCCACATTGGACGGCGATAAAAACGGTACCTTTGTCTTGTACTTGAACTGCTCCTCTGATTTCTGAAACGTCTCTGCGAAGCTCTTGCCTTCTGGAAACGTACATATCAGGCGCGGTTCACTGATGGCTTTCAGCGTGAGCGGTTCCACCACAGCCGCCTGTGCCTCCGACATGACGCTTCCCGTCAAGGTAAGAAATGATTGCGGCTGAACAACCATGTCTGCAGGAGGGGGTAAGCGAAATGGAAATGTGAATGGGTTTTCGCCACGCACATATGACACGTACGTCTCACACAGCGTCCGAAACATACTTTCACGTTCCTCGTTTAAAAACTCGCCCGTTGCATTGAAAAAATCGGATACTTTCAAGCTTTCGGTTTGTGCCTGCTTCTTTTCATTCCACAAAAAGAAATTGAAGTAATCCATGATTTCTTCGTACTGGTCGTACATGGGTGTCGCAGTCAACAAGACCAGCGTCATACCCACCGCCTTTTTCGTAATGTACCGCAATGCATCGCTGACAATTTTTGCGTCTGTATCTGTTTCACTGGTCGTACGCAAATTGTGCGCTTCGTCCACAATCACTAAACGATGGTCAAATGTCTCGTGGATCCATGCATCCAAATCTTTCGGTGTCTTTGCTAGACGCTGGCGGTCCAGCTCATTTCCAAAGGACGCATACCCTTGGAACTCGTAAAACTCTTTGAGTATACGCGTCGTTGCCTTCTTGATTGCGTCGCGGCTGTCTGCATCTGCAGACCGTAACACTCTCGGCATGGAGCGCTGTAGAATATCTAAATACCGCCGACCCGTGCACTGTTTTGACAACATAAGCCCGTCCGGATCAATACTCACTCTGTCAATATCAAATATCTGACTCTTGAAGTTATCTTGCACCGACGGATTGGCCAACACAAGCACGCGCTTGTCTTGAAACTCCGGACGCAAGACGTACTCTTCTGCAATTTGAATGGCGGTACACGTTTTTCCAGTACCCGTCCCGTGTACCATCAACAGCCCCTGTGTCGCTGCATCTGGACTTAACACGCGTCTTAGAAATCGCTGTTGTGGTTGAAGCTTGAAATCAAATGCCAACGAAGATTGGCATGCTTCTTCGCGCATACGTTTTAAGGTAGGAATGTCCGCTTTGGGCGGTAACGGTTGTACTTGTGTTTCTCGGAGTTCCGGATACGTCAAGTTCACCATATTATTTCACCCCAAGTTTCAAATTACACAGTGTACGCATTGTGTCAACAAGAATGGAGTGTGAACATACGTTTGAGGATGTTGACTTCCTACTCAAACGTGACTGGTTTTTGGACACCCAGGACATCTTGCAGCTGTTTTGGGAGCTCCCCGAAGACATTTACTTGACGGTCATTGAGAACCGACGCGCATACGCTCCACGCATTCGCGATCTCTTGGAATTTGAGCCACTCCCACGTCCTATTGTCATTCGAAATGTGACCGAAACAGAGGTTCGTGCACAAGAAGAACATACGCGAATGGAACGTGAAGTGTGGATGCGCGCACATCGTAAAGCATACATTCCACCGCCTCGTCCACGTGAAGAGATGGATGACGATGTTGACGCAATACGGGCATTTCTGGCAACAAAGCGTGAAGTACTTGAAGATGTGACGCGCTTTGCAAACAAGTCGCGCAAATACGTTCCTCCAAGCCAGCGTACCGCGGTAGAAACGACAGACCCACTTGTGCGCGATGCGATCGCAGATGTGACCAAGTTGGAAAATGAATTGGCTAAGAAAACAACCATTCTAGAGAGTATCAATAAAACATGGACCGACCTGCACTGGCTCGATGCGCTGCATCAGGATGTCGTAAAAAGGTCTCTACCATCGCCTTCAAATGTCGCTGTGAACTAACATTCTGTTCACTGCACCGCATGCCAGAAGACCATGCATGTGGATTTGACTATATAAAGTCCGCAAAGGAAACATTGCAGACACAAAACCCAAAAATCACGGGTGCGAAACTTGTGACGATATAGAAAAAAGTGCGAGAGATGGACCGTTTCTATAATTCCAATGAAATATCTTCCAACCACTGCCGTTTTATTTTTGTCATACAGCGAATGAATTTTGGAAAGTGTTCGCGGTCCATACCCCGCAGTTTTTTCTGGAAAATATATAAATGGAACTTATGGATAAATTGCGTGAAATTGAGAAGGGAATTCAACCTCTAAAAGAACGTATATATGCCCATTTAAATACAATTGATTGGAATGATGAAATTTTAATTAAGATGGTGAATGATGATGAATATACTCCTGTTATACCTACTTTAAAGGAGACAGGGCTTGGCGAATTGTATACTGCAGTAATGAATGAATTGACGCGTCAGCCAAATCCGGAGCTTCGCGATTATTTTTGGAAAATACATGAAGAATTGCGTACACTGTACCAATCTCAAGTAGAATATTTAAAACGCGAATATCTCAAATTAGACGTTGAATTAAGACCATCTTTATTGTGTATAGAGTGTGGCTATTTTGGAAGTTGTGAAAAAACAGTTAGTTCGCACAAATGTAAGAAAAGAACAATATGCATACATTGTGGGGTAGATTGTAAAACATACGAACGTTTTCAAAAACACATTGAAAAGAAATTATGCATGCAATCACATGTTTGCGATGTATGTAATTACAAAACAAACAGCAATAACGAATGGTTACGCCATTCTAAAAGTAAAGATCATAAAGAACGGGCCGGTATTCAAAAACAAGTATATAAATGTATACCATGTGATTACATGACTGAATTTCAATCAAAGTATAAAGAACACTGTAACAATAAAAAACATAGAAAGTTATGTGCACTTTAATTTATGTGTGGTTGCCTCTCGCTTCGTTGTGCTAAAATGTCCGCATTGTTTACACAAAAGTTCTAACCCTTTACTCCGGCATGCTTCTTCTCGTTTCAAAAAGTTGAGTTTCAACAACTCCTTGCTCGCATTATCAATTTTATTCAATAAATCATAATCTATTGTTCTATCCGCCATAATATATGGGTTTAGTATCTATTGTTTAAAGTGAAATAGAAAATTGTGACAATCTAACAGTAAATGAATTTGCTTCATATTGCATCGGCAGTCGTATGGGTTGACTTTTTCACGCTGGCGCTACATAAATTCGTACGTAACCTTGGAACCTCATTGGACGCATGGTACGCTCAATTCGGTATCGTTGCTGTTATTTCGGATTGTCTGGTCATCATCATTGGAGTTCTACTCGCTCAAATCTTTTTACCATCTATTCCCCTACTACCCGCCGCCATTCTGGTCCAACTGGTTCATGATATCCTCTTCTATCTTCTCGTTATTCTACCTGTGCCCCTGGGTCAAAACAAGATGATTGATTTGTTCAAGGCGTACGCCAATGAAAATGGCTGGAAGATTTTAGCATACGATTCATTCATGATTGGCTCAACCGTTCTAATCGGGCAACAACTCGCCACATTATCAGCCAAAAAGGTTTCCCTTCTTGGTTTGATTGGAGCGTATGCGCTTACTTACATCATCTACACTCGTTAATCCTCCCTGCTGTTTGCGAACTCCGTCGCAACCGCTCGATTGGATACAATCTCACTCAGCGTCTTTATCGCATGCTTCATCTCGCGTGAATGCGTGCGCTTTTTGCTTAGAAACTCCAGCCACATCTTGCTCATTTTTTGAACGTTTCCGACATAGTCGTTTTTTACAAAATTTCCAAGTCCGCCCTTGTGTGCCCAAAGATACGTTGCATAACTTTGGCAGTAATTGTTCGTTCCCGGCTTCTGTAGGTCGTGGTAAGAGTTGTAGACACACTTACCACGAACATACCCCTTCCAATGCGCACCATCAAACGCCACACCACTGAACGTGTCCGGCACACGAACATATCGGGTCATACGCACACCCTCTTCATCGCCCTTGATGTAAATATCAAGTGGTTCCGAATTCGGTGCGAGATACATTGCAAACTCCACCAGCATTGTATCCGTGCCCACCAAGTCAATCAAGTTCTGGAAATCGTTACTGTAATCGCGCATCATTTTGCAAGTTGCGCCTCATGTTTCAATCCCACTTTAAATCCATTTTACTTGATAAATGGGAGGAGGTATGTTCGGAACCCCCCTGTATCTCAATCCAAAGTGCCTTGTGTTTTCCGCATTCGTTCTTGGCGTGTACTGGATGCCCCATCCAGTTGCATTTACGCACCGTGTTGTGATGGCGTTTTTCCTCGCAACACTGGCGTATGTTTTGCTTGCATGGTATGATGTGCTATATGACTGTAATGACCAATTTGGCCCTACGTTCTTGGGATGGATCAGCATGCCCTTCAAGCCCCCGCACTACCGCCAGCAGTATGACGCACTTCCCGTGAAATACAAAAAGTTAGTGCGCAATGTAGACATTGCTATTTTAGTGGTTTTAGGTGTTTTGTTTTTTGTTCCGTTCTTTGCGGTTACTCGTCGATAAACTCGCACAGAAAGTCGTACAGCCCCGCATCGTTACGAATGATCGACATTGTCTGCACTTCGTTATGTAGATCCACATACGTCATCTGAACATGTCCCCGCGTTGACCGCGTCTCGCGACGCAGGAATACATTGATAATTGACTTGCCTCTGATTGCTTCGTTGCGCGGGAGAATGAGCATGAAATCACCATTCATGTACTTGATGTAGTGCACATACTCGCCCGTTTCCGTGCAATGCGTCTCGTACTCCAGTTCCGTCGTATCATCGTCCTCCGGCGGAATGCGATCGTCCCAGTCATCAAAGTAATCTTCCCACTCATCGTAACGATCATCCCACGCATTAAAGCGCTTCTCAAAGTTGTCCAGCTTCTTCTGCACATACAGATTGTCAATCATGTTGGACAGGTACATATAGAAGGAGGCCACACACGTCACTGCCGTAAACCCGAGCGTCAGCATTTCGATAATGTCAGGGTACTCATACATTTTGGATGCTGCTGGGTCGCTTCATCGGGGCAACATCCGTTTTCATTCTCCCCCCGGAATACTGTTATTGTCGCACACGCTATTTTGCGCAGACCGGGGCGACTGGTTCAGCGCCTCCTTCAGCATAATGAGCACCTCTTTCTCATAGTGCTTGTGGTTATGATCCACCTTTTCTTCCAGAGCATCAATGCGCTTTCCGTGCACATACACGCGATCGTTCACATCATCTTTCAAGCAGAATATGCCAAGTGTTATTGCAACGCCCAACGTAAACAGGCCGGATCCAACCGTCGTATACCAATCTAAATCATTCAGCTCACACAGCATTTGTCTAACAGACCACCGAGCGCATGTAAATTCATTTGTGGATGTGTAGTAGGATGCGTCCGACACTCCCTCCCGAGATTGAACGCATCTTTCCAACCGATCTCTTGAAACACATCTACTCGTTTGTACCATACGAACGAGAACGCAAGCCATCACACAGCCCGACCCTTCAAAAAGAGCTCCAAAAAATTCAGTCGTGTACTCTGAAAGGTAAATCGGGAACCTATATGAAAGGACTGGACGATTTTTGTTTAGATTAGAATGACCAGCATGAAATTACGAATGCGGTGAACGAGCGTTTGGTTTACGGATGGCAGAAATTGAATGTGTCCGAAGTTGTAGTTTCGAGGGAGTTTCAGCACAATGTACGGCGGTCTGTCGGGACGTTTCAACACCGTTTCAATCCAATTATCCAAACGTGTTGGACCCAAGTACAAATCTAACTTTGCGCTCTTGTAATACTCCGGACCTCCCCATGGAGGATCGACGTACAAGACATCTGTCTTCCAATTGAATATCTTGGTAACATCGCCTTCATGTATCGTTACATTTGTTGCACCATATGTGTTCACGTTGTGTCGAAGCACTACTACATTGTCGCGCTTCCACTCAACTGCATCGACATGACCAAACCATAAACTAAACCGGATTGTATCGCTTCCTACACATGCCGTTGCATCTGTGATACTCTTTTTGTGGATGTTCGGAATGTACATTTTTAACACATCCATCATTCGTTCGCCATCGCGTCGTCGCGTCACACTATACAATCCTTCGGGGGTCATCTGTAACTTATCATACTGAATTCCGGGTTTATGAGGAAATATGTCCTCCATTATCATTTCTTTGTCCCATGCTTAAAACCAACCGTTTTTCATTAACAAGACACCGATGATTATAAGTACCAGCCCTATGTATTCGCTGGTCTTCTGAAATCTGTCCCCTAATAGAACGTACGCCGCAACACTTTCAATAACGCCAGATGCACCGTCCCAGATTCCATTGACATACAGAACGTTCTTCGTCCGGAATGCTTGCACAATCATCGCAATCACTCCGACATATCCCGCAATTCCATGCACTAACCAGTACACGTTATTCGTTTGTGCATAAAACCGTAATGAAAAATCGCCATACACTTCTATTGCCGAAGCGGCAATGACATACCAGAACCCATAATCAATCATGTTGTTATATTCTGTGTTTTTATCCCATAGTTGAGTAACATGCCGTCTACTCGCCGTCGTCAACGCGGTGCAGGCCCTTGGAGACAAGGAGCCGATACATGCGTATTCAAACCGGCTCTTGCCTGTAAAGATAATCCGACAGTTCGTCCGGGACCCGAGTACGTATCGCGCGTAACCGAACCGATGGACAGAGCATTTCCAATTGAAAAGTTACTGAAGAAGACGTTTTCCTCACTTGTCTCAAAGGGATGGATAACAGCGTTCGATAAACCATGTAAGCCGTTTTATGCACCCGAAGACAAGGTAGTTGACCCATCCTTCTATGAAACATATCCTGATCCGGAAAAGCAGGGAGCATGTCAGCTGAAGATTTTTGCGGATAATCGTTACGCCGACCAACAGCTCAATCTTATTTCAAAACGCATAGGTCCTGCGTTTCGGGACTTCATTACTCCTACGCCAATGAATACTGCGATGTCTATGTTTCGAAACGCTATGTCGGCTGCAGTTGCTCTTGTCCCTGATAATGGTCCGTGGGTTTTACATACAGACCTTCACTCAAATAATATTCTTCGTAGTTTGACAGAACCTGAACCTAGTTATGTATTGCACGATTGGGGGCGCTCGTTGGTAATTACAGTTCCAAAACAAAGACAATCGTTTATAGAAGGTGTTGTTGAGTTTGTCGATAATGTATATCCTCCTGCTGTGTACGGAAAAGTTCCGATTGTCTGGCAAATGCCTCCAATGATAATAAATTCAGTTCAGAAAATATATGACACACGAACTGTAACGCCTCAAGATGCTCAGTGTTTGCGCGTGTGGACGATTTTTAGCGTTTTCAAGAACATTCTTCAGATAGCGATACCAATTCCAAACGCAAAAATTACGTACGATGTTCGTGATCGACGTAAAGTAGAACAGCTTACTAATGATATGTTTGTGTATCTTGCTGGAAATGCGGGATCTCAAGAAGCGCTTATTCGTGCGATAAATGTTATAGTTACGAATCTCAACTTCCCCAATCGTTCATCGGCTGTCAATTTTGTTAAACAGGCGTAAACTTGTAGTGTCCGGGGGAAGTTTCTTTCGATAGAAATTTGTAACTTCCAAATTTGTATAACGTTCCACTAGTTGTGACCTGTAGCATCTCCAGTTGATCCAAGTTAACGTACTGAATGCCAAGCGCATGTTTTAGATGCATAGTGAGTTGTAAGCGTCCCTCCCATGCACGTTCTCCGTAATTCATCTCCATACCCTATCTTATATCAAGACACCCACTATTCGTTTTCAATTTGCTTTTAACAGAACAATGTAGTATGTCTTAAGTATGATGAAAATTGAAGAACATTATCACGATAATGGAAATATCATGTTTAGATTTAGATACGTAAACAATAGCAAGCATGGGCTACAAGAAGGTTGGTACGCAAATGGACGAAAGCGGTTTGAAAGTAATTATGTAAACGGACTTCTACATGGTCTGAGAAGAGAATGGTTCGAAAATAGCGATAAACAATGGTGTGAAGCTAATTATGTTAATGGAAACATAGAGGGAGTTTATAGAGAGTGGTATCCGTCTGGTCAGAAATGGAGTGAAACTTATTATCATAATGGAATTGCTGAAAGGGTATCTCGCGCATGGCATCGCAATGGTAAAAAGTGGTTTGAAAATCATTATGTAAATGGCGAATTAGACGGATGGCGCTTTGTATGGAATGAAGCTGGAGAGATAACAACAGCGGATTTTTATATGAATGGAACCAAGAGTGATTTGAAGGACTTATGTATTAATAGGACTAAACTTATAAAAGAAGAGTTACTTATGATTGTGTATCATCCAGATAGAATTGACAGATTTGGTGGACTTCATTATCTTGATACGTTGGAATAGTCCCGTGTTCATTGGAGGACAATGGCAAGCTCGTCGACTTTTGCATCAAGCATCTGGGTTAACCCCA
>JACCDP010191267.1_pt1 | contig 20902 bp, 23 predicted proteins | sample 7445841 | NCBI WGS metagenome assembly JACCDP01 (sample SAMN15323441, study PRJNA562643) | freshwater metagenome | isolation source: river surface water | place: USA:Blue River Watershed | collected 2017-08-17
AGACAGTTCGGTCCATATCCGGTGCAGGCGTAAGAACATTGAGAGGAGCCTTCCTTAGTACGAGAGGACCGGGAAGGACGAACCGCTGGTGTACCAGTTATTGTACCAACAGTAGACGCTGGGTAGCAAAGTTCGGAGCGGATAACCGCTGAAAGCATCTAAGTGGGAAGCCCACCTCAAGATGAGTGTTCTCACTACTAAAAGTAGGTAAGGTCACGGGCAGAACACCCGTTGATAGGCTTTATGTGGAAGTACAGTAATGTATGTAGCAAAGAAGTCCTAATAGACCGAGGGCTTGACCTCTGATTCTTTTTTCTCTTTCTCAAATGCAGTCTTCAGGGTTGCTGTAATTACGAATTACGAATTACGAATTAGCAACTACAGTCTCTCCTGGTGTCTATGGCGCGGTGGAACCACACTGATCCCTTCCCGAACTCAGAGGTGAAACGCTGCTGCGGCGACGATAGTTTAGGGGTTGCCCTACGTCAAAATAGCTCGATGCCAGGTTTATTTTTTAACAGCAATGCCTCCTCTATTAGTTTAGAGGGGGTTTTGTTTTAAGTGTCATTAATTCTGTCTGACTACTTATTTTGTATTTCCCGTCAATGCCTAAGTCCTAAATAACATCCTGTAAATCCTAAAATCCTGGATATCCTGATATGGCTAACGCCACACTTCGCTATCAGACAATTTAAAAAATGTGTGTTATCCTAAGTAAAGATATCACAATCGGCTTTATTGTCGAAAAAAATTATTTTTCCGCCTAACGGCGGGGGTTAAGAAGGGAAAAGAGAAAGAAGGGAAAAGGGCAAAAGAGCAAGAGTATAAAGGGCTACTAAGTCCACGCAGCACCACACACAACACGAAAACCAAGAGCGCCGTAGTTGAAGACGCGGAAGTCATGGTTGCGATCAGCAGAACGGCAACCTATAGGATTACTGAGCCAAGAACCGCCGCGCAGAACCTTAAATTTGCTTCGTCCTGTCAAAGCACTGCCGTCTTTAGGCGCATCACTATAACTATCTATATAATCATCGAAACACCACTCCCATACATTACCGTGCATATCGTACAAACCAAAAGCGTTAGGGGGAAAAGAACCTACATCTGTGGTTTGTTGACGGTACTGGCCTTTTGGTACAGAACCATAAGTGTAATTACCATCATAGTTTACCAATTCTGGGGTAATACTTTCACCAAAATAAAACGGTGTGGTAGTTCCGGCTCTACAAGCATACTCCCATTCAGCTTCACTGGGTAATCTGTAGTTTTTCTGTGTTTTTTGACTTAACTTTTCACAGAATGTAACTGCATCATTCCATATGACTTGTTCAACTGGACGATTATCACCTTTAAAGTAAGAAGGGTTATTACCCGTGATAGCTTGATATTGTGCCTGTGTCAATTGATATTTTGCCATGAAGAAACCAGGAACAGTAACTTGATGTTGGGGACTTTCATCTGAATCTCTTTCCGCTTCACTTGCCGGTGAACCCATGATAAATGTTCCCCCTAGGATTTCCACCATTTCCAATGTCACACCATTTCCCAAATCTTCTGTGAAATATTTTGCACTTTCATTCCGTCGGTTAATGATGTTTCCGGTTGCGTTAGTGCTGACCACTTCAAAACTAAAAGTTTTCAGGTTATTTGAGGAAGTTGTATTTTCAGGTGCTGGTGTTGTAGTAGCTTGTGGTAAGGATTGAGGTGTTGGTGTATTTTTTTTCTTCCCAGAAAATAAAGTTCCTCCCACCAATGCTACAGTTACAGCGCCTAAAGATAATCCTCCATAGATAAAAAAGCGACGATCTATTGTAGGATTTATTATGGTTGTAGACCCTCTCAAGGATGGATTTTTTGTACGTACATAACCTACAGAAGGAATTTGTATATCTTTGATGACTTCGTCCGCAGATTCATACCGTTCTTGAAGATCAATTTTCAACAACTTATCTAAAACTTTCCCCAAATCCTGACTCACCGGACTAGGTAAATGTTGTCGCCAATTATTCACCCAACTAAAACCATTTATTTTCCATAACTTAAAAGGATTAACCCCTGTTAATAAATGAAAACAAGTTGTACCTAAAGCAAATAAATCACTAGCTGGATAAGCTTCACCACCTTGTATTTGTTCCAGTGGACTATATCCATAAGAACCAATTTGTGTTCCTATTTGGGTGTGAACTTCGGTAGTTAATTGTTTAGAAGCCCCAAAATCAATTAATACCAATTTACGATCACTGGCTCGGCGCATGATATTCTGTGGTTTAATATCTCGATGAATAATATCACGCTCATGAATAAACTTTAAAAGTGGTAATAAATCTAGTAATAATTCCCGAATTTGATTTTCGTTATATTTACCCTTTTGTTTTAATTCATCTAATAAATCATCCCCTTTAATAAACTGTTGTACTAAATAGAGAAAACCATTATCTTCAAAATAAGCAAACAGTGTTGGTATTTGCGGGTGTTCTCCTAAATCTTGTAAACGTTTAGCTTCTTCAATAAATAATTCTGTAGCTTTTTTTAAAGCGTCAGTTCCTGACTGTTTAGGTGCAAGTTGCTTGATTACACAAGTTTCATTGAGTTTCTGGCTATCTTCTGCTAAGTAGGTTCTCCCAAAACCACCTTCAGCAGAAAGCACCCGCAATACTCGAAAGCGATTGATTAATAATGGTATCAATGGGGTTCTGCAAGATTGACAGAACTTGTTATGATCAGGGTTGATAGGTTGGGAACAATCCGGGTTTAAACAGCAGATCATAATCTGTGGCAGATGACTGTATAACCTTTATGATACAACATAAGTAATTTTCTGTCCCTTCCTGTTCTCTGATATAATACTAAATTAACAACTGCAATCTTTTAAATAGTATGAGTGAAACCCTGGCTGATATTGCTATACCACCGCAGTTTCCTGATCATACTCAACTACCGGAGTCTGATGGTACTTTCGTGAAGAATTTTCAAGAACACCCCCAAAGTATAATTATCACAGATTCTATAATTCAAACTTTACAAAAAAAACATCCCGACGGACAATTTTGTATAGGTCAAGATTGTGGGATTTATTGGCGCGAAACTGAACCACCGGAAAAAGGAACAGTAGCACCAGATTGGTTTTATGTCCCTGATGTAGCACCAAGATTAGATGGTAAAATTCGTCGTTCCTATGTTTTATGGCGGGAATATATTCCTCCATTAATTGTTATAGAATTAGCCAGTGGTAATGGTGAAGAAGAAAGAGATTCAACCCCCCTAGCGGGTTTACAGGAAGGTGAAAAACCTGGTAAATTCTGGGTATATGAACGTATTGTCCGTGTTCCCTATTATGCCATCTATGAAGTTAATAATGGCAACTTAGAGGTTTATCATTTGGTGGATTTTGGTTACCAAAAAGTCCAGCCTAACGAACGTGGACATTATCCTATTGCGCCATTAAGTGTAGAATTGGGACTATGGCAAGGAAGTTACTTAAATAATCCTGAACAACTTTGGCTGCGCTGGTGGGATTTAGATGGTAATTTGTTATTGGTAGGTCAAGAAGAAGCCCAATTACAAAAATTAAGGGCTGAACAACAACAACAAAGGGCTGAACAACAACAACAAAGGGCTGAACAAGCAGAACGAAAGGCTGCACAATTAGCCGAACGTTTACGGGCAATGGGTATAAATCCAGATGATGATTTATGATTTATAATTAAATAAACAAACCACTCCAGGCACAGAGGATACAGAGAAAAGATGCAAAGGGCAATTTTATCCAGGAATTTACAGTTTAAACTTAATTGGGTGAGTTTTTTTGCGGATTTCCTGTTAGCTGGGATGGTTTTTGGTCCCCCTATTGCTCCTTTTTTAGCTGGGTCTGGTGTGTTTTTGCTTCCGGGGATTGCGGACATTATTTACTTTATGGGTAATCATGTCTGTCCCCAGCCTACTATGGGTTTAGAGTTAGCGCCACCTTTTATTATGGCGGTATGCATGCGTTGTTATGGGACGGTAAATGGTCTGTTAATTACTCGAATTTTATATGGTTTAACTAAGGGAAAAGGCTCTTTTTGGTTAAATCAATATGGTTGGACAGGTGCGGCTTTTGCTAGTATATTAATGATGGCTTATCCCTTGGAATTAGCAGCGCAAATTTTCGATTTGTGGGATTTTAATAATTATATTGTTACCCCATTTGGTTTAATTACCGGTTTAGCTTGGGGTTTATTTACTATGCCCATTTTCCATGATCAATAATTCATTAGCTTATAAGAAAATAGGCTGAAAACGCCAAAATTAACGGCTAAAAATCCGTAAGTATTTAGCTATAGCACTTGTTCACGCCCAGATCCCCGACTTCTATGAGCAATTTATCATTTATAGACAAAATCAATAAAAGAAGTCGGGGATCTTTTTGCCTCACCTGAATGCTGACGATTTATTCTTGATAATTGATGAAAAAATTGGCTGAGGATTCCTACTACAAATAAATATTATGACTCCTGACTCCTGACTCCTGACTCCTGAAGTCTTACCCACTACCCATTTTAAAATTTAAGTTTAACATAATGCCAACCCCCACTGATAACTTGATTATAGCTGGGTTTCATGCCCTGTCTGATCCTATTAGAGTCAGTGTTATAGAACTTCTGCGTCAGCGTGAACTTTGTGTATGTGATTTATGTGACGCTTTACATATTAATCAATCAAAACTTTCCTTTCACCTGAAAACTCTTAAAGAGGCAAATTTAGTCAATGCACGTCAAGAAGGACGCTGGATTTATTACAGTTTGAATATTGCCCAATTTCAGATTTTAGAAACATATTTAGCAGAATTTCGCCTTTATTCTGGGGTTTTATCCAGTCGTTGTTGTACATAAAGTTAATCAGGAAATCTGGCAATTTTTTGGTAAATGTGATCAAAATTTTCTTAGGTTGGGCTATTAACTCGACTCAATAATCAGACTTTCTCAAGAAATAAAGGGTAAATTCCCATTTTCTTAACTCCCAACTACCAAATTACGTAAAATTAAATCTACTCTGGGTACAAAACCATCACCATATTCAGCCGGAAAATGGGTAATCACATAAAATGCTTTACCATTTTGTTCTCCAATGTAGATATTACCCAGGATATTTTTACCGTGGCTAAAGGCAATATTTTGTTTTACCCAAGGGTAGGTTTTATTCTGATTTCGGTTGACTACGCGCCATTTATTAGAAGCAATTAAACCGTTTTTACCATTAATAAATTTACTTACTTGTGAATAATTTTGTAAATCAGTTAAAAATGCCAAGTGAACATAGGCATTTTCATTTTTTTTGCCGCCAAAGTTGACAATAAATCGAACGCCTTGTCCTTCTCCTGAACTTGTAGATTCCACTAAAAAATCCTGTGGGGGAAAGTAAGTGATAAAGAGAGGATTTTGATATAGTTTGAGTGTAACCTGGGTTTTTTCACCTTCGACAGATAAGGTAGCTTTTTTCGTCGCTGGTCTAGTTGACTGGGATTTTTGACTAGCTAATAATATTATTTTAGTATTAGTCAGAGAGTGATTTTTAGCAACTTGATCATTCGCTAAACTAGGGTTAGTTAACGTTAAAATTACTAGCGTTGTTGGTGCTATAAGATTGATAAAATTCATGATTTTTATAGAATAAATACGCAAATTTAAGTCCAGTTGCATCACAGGCGTGACGAAAATCACATATATACATGACTTAGATCCTCCCGTGAAAATCCTTATATTGGCATAATAGGAGCTAACTGAACTCTAGCCGAGTCATTAATAGGGAACATACTAATCACCGACAGCTTACCATAAGTTTGTCGGTTTTTTGTCATCAGTCAATTGTTGAGTCCAGGATAATTATAACACTATATTTATTTATGATAATCATAAGCATATAAATGAATAATAATACTAGTTTAATCAAAATTGACGGGAAATTACTCCGCTATGATAGGCATTTTCTGGGATCGGGGATTTTAGATTAAAAAAATTCTGCTGATGAAAATATCCCCACAACTGGTTGATAACCTGACAAGTTTTGCCATAGTCACTACCAACTGTGGGGAAGTGATGATCAAATTGCGAATGTTATGATTAGTGGGTGCTAAGATTTTCAGTGAAAACTAGCACGGGCATTTTATGACATCGCTTGAATGATGTAATCAAAATAAGGTGCAGTGGCCATAGCGTCTTCAGTATTTAATAAATCCAAAGATGCTTGTTTGAGAGCATTGATAGCTTCTACCATTCCAGGAACAGGAACGCCTAGAGAATTGTACATTTCCCGTACACCAATCAAACCAATTTTTTCAATGGGTTCTTTGTCACCAGCAAGTACACCGTAGGTAATTAGGCGTAAGTACCAGCCAAAGTCCCGAATACACAAAGCCCGTTGTTTGTCACCGTAAGCATTTCCACCAGGGGCGATAAAGTCGGGGCGCTTTTGCCAAAGTTTTTTGGTGGCCTCTTGAACGATTTTTTTCTCGTTTTCTGAAAGGGTAGCAGCGATTCTTGTGCGTTGCATACCAGTTTCCAAAAATTCTTTGATGCTTTTGAGTTCGCCACTGCTAGGGTAACGCAGTTCGTCGTCGGCTTGGAGAATAACTTGGCTAATTACAGTCATGATTATCTAATGACCTGAAATGTTGATTATTTGCTAGTTTACCGACTTAGAGGGACATTCGTGAAGTCTATGGGAAGATAGGGGTAAATCTGTTCACATTTCTACACAGGTGAAGTTAATAGGAGTCAGAAGTCAGGAGTCAGGAGAAATAATCAATTATGATGGTGTTTCCTGGCTGTTTGCTGTCTATTGATCCTTTTCACTTCCATTTGATAGCCTTTTTTGCATAACTAGCAACTTACGTTAATATCTTCAATCAGGAGACTAGAAAGGCTATAGAAGCAAAACTTGGTGAGAGGAGTTAACCCTCTGACTTGGTTAGTATAGCTGCTATTTCTCCTTCCCAGGTTAGGATTAAAGACATTCGGAAAGTTCTGTGGACAGATTTTCGTTTTTCCCTGTTCTCTAATCGCTGACCAATGAATAATATAATGACTAATATAATGTGGCGACAAGGTGAAGTTATAGAATTAGAAATTTCTGATTTAAGCGATACTGGCGATGGTGTAGGACGCTTTGATCAGCGCGTGGTTTTTGTTCCTGATACGGTGGTAGGCGATCGCGCCCTTGTCAAATTACTCCATGTTAAGCCAAAATATGCTCATGGTCAGGTGCAGGATTTATTAACTGCCTCCCCTCAACGAATACGACCAAGTTGTATTGTGGCTGATAAATGTGGCGGTTGTCAGTGGCAACATATTAATTATGACTACCAGTTAATAGCCAAGCAAAATCAAGTTAAGCAAGCTTTGGAGCGTATTGGAGGTTTCATTAACCCACAGATAAACCCTGTTTTAGTAGCTGCTTCACCCTTAGATTATCGCAATAAAGTGACATACCCTTTGGGGATGTCTGCCACAGGTCAAGTACAAGCCGGTTATTATCACAAAGGCAGTCATAAATTAATTAACTTGAATCAATGTCCAGTTCAAGACCAGCGTTTGAATATTTTATTAGCTGAAATAAAATTAGATATTCAAAAGCAAGGTTGGTCAATTTATGACGAAACCCAGCATAAAGGATTAATTCGCCATTTAAGCTTACGCATTGGCCGCAGAACCGGGGAAATACTGCTAACTTTGGTAGTCAAGGATTGGAATTTACCAGGAATTGAAAACCAAGCACAGCAATGGTTACAGCGTTATCCCCAGATGGTTGGAGTCTCACTCAATCGTAATAGCGATCGCACAAATGCTATATTCGGATCACAAACCCGTTGTTTAGCCGGAGTCCCCTACCTGCGTGAAACATTCACCAACTTAGAATTTCAAATCTGTCCAGATACATTTTTTCAAGTATCCACAGAAACCGCCGAAGCACTTTTAGACATAATTAAGGCAGAACTGAATTTACAAGGTCATGAAGTCTTACTTGATGCCTATTGTGGCATTGGCACATTAACTTTACCCCTAGCCAAACAAGTACGACACATTACCGGTTTAGAATTGCAATCAACAGCAGTAGAACAAGCCATTATCAACGCCCAAAACAATGGCATTAATAATGTTACCTTTCAAGTCGGTGCAGTGGAAAAAATTCTCCCCAATCTAGAAATTATCCCAGATATTGTTTTACTAGATCCCCCACGCAAAGGATGTGAAATTAACGTTATCAAAACATTAAGAAAACTGAAACCATTTCAGATAGTTTACGTCAGTTGTAAAGTATCCACCCTTGCCCGTGATCTGAAATTACTTTGTGAAGATAGGCTGTATAAACTCACAAAGGTGCAACCTGCTGACTTCTTTCCCCAAACGGCTCATGTAGAAACAGCAGCATTTCTGACCTTATCAGAGAATGATAAGAGTAATTAATTCTTCACAAAAATAAAAATCAGAAATTTGTACTCTAGTGGTCACTCATAATGCTAGAATGAAATTACATAAAAATAGAAACTCATCCTCTTTTAAAAAAATCGAAGCTGTATAATATCTTAAGCAATATGAACAGAATTGTCTTAATTACAAACCAGCAGTTAGGGAAAGTAGCTTCCTACTCCTGTTCAAAAATAGCAGTTTTCAGGTATCTGCTCAATGAACAAATTAACTCTAACAAACTGTTAATAAGCAATCAAATTCATATCTTAAGTTACTAGTACAGCACGGCGTAAATAAAACAACCGTTCTCAATCACTAAAAAGCTTACGGCATATTGTTTTTGACTTCCGCCTTGCGGTACTAGCCAAGAGCATTTTTATAAATTTAGTTTTACAGACGCAAGTTTGAAGGCACCATGACTACCTAAATTTTTTATCAGAATGCCTGTAAAAGCAAACTGATGTCTAGCTAACTAAAAAAAGCTACGGGGTTTCTCTTGTGATTACCATTTCTCTTCGTCCAGTTAGACAGTATTGGGGGACAATTAGTTTTGCTTCCACCCTTTACCTTTGTCCAATACTAGATTTACTCTTGACCCACATTCCCGTAAAATTACAATCAGAACTGCGACTAGGACTTCAAGAAGCCCTAGTGAATGCTGCTAAACATGGGAATAATCTTGATCCCAGTAAATTAGTAGTAGTTCGTTTCTCATTAATAGATAATCAGTATTGGTGGGTAATTTCAGATCAGGGTAGTGGCTTCACTCCCACCATAGCAGGTGATGGTGATCCCGATGACTATTTACCACCAGACGAAGCTGAAAGTGGTCGGGGTATGTCCTTACTGCACCAGATTTTTGACCAAGTAGAATGGAATCGCCAAGGTACAGAACTCAGGCTTTGTAAGCAATTAGAAAGCCGTCGTTTATTATCGTTGTTGAGGTGAGAGGAAACAGATGACAGTGAATTAGTAATTAGTAAGAAAAAGAAAAACATTTTCCCCTGTTTCCCTGACCTATTCCTTTATAATCTCACGCTTATGTCCATGAGTGGGACAAGGAGGGGCAGAAATTGATTTATCTAGCCAGCCTACAGCTTGCTCTAATCTAGCTTGTGCCTCTTGGGGTTCATTTTTGACCAAAAATACCATAGCCGCCGCCACCTGCTCACTAGCGCGGGCATTGCGATTAGACTTGAGACGATGCCAATCATCAGGAGAAATACTCAGCCTTTCCATTAAGGTTTGCGCGAGTTCCAAAGTGCTAAGATCATTTAAATGACTAATTTGAGACATAGGGCTAAGTGCTGAGTCACTAGACAAAAGTTATGATGTAATCATCATAGCCAATGACCCATCACCCATGACCAAACCAGAAGAAAATCCCCAGCTAGACTTTGAACAGGAACTAGAGGAAGTAGAAACTTCACTCCGCTTCTTAAAGGATAGATATGCCCAAGTGCAAAAAGATCAACAACAAAAGGCACAATGGCAACAGGAATTAAAGAATTTAAAGCAAAATAGAAAGCAGACTCCAGAAATGAAGGCAGAATTAACCCGTCTGCAACAACAGTTAGAAGCTATAGAAATCGGCCTCGAAAGCCAGTTGTTTTCTTGGGTTACCTTGAAAAGGCCTTTTTGGCAAGCCGTCCGTTTTGGAGGTTTAGGCGTTATTATAGGTTGGCTGTTAAAATCTTGGGTTGGGTGATGGAATTTTGGATTTTAGATTTTGGATTGTATTTACATCAAGTCGAATGATATCAAATCAGAAATTTTATAATTCATTCAGATTGTCCAGTTTTCAGTCTCTATTTTGCTAAAATTAGGATTATATAGTCAAAAAACAACTTGTATAAAATGATTAATCATCGCATCGCACAAATATTAAAAACTGGTCAACCTGAAGAAAATTTAACAGTTAGAGGTTGGGTAAGAACAAAACGCGAATTAAAAGGATTTACTTTTCTCGAACTTAATGATGGTTCCTCTTTAGCTAATTTGCAAGTTGTTATTAATCAAGATTTGCCAGACTATGAGGCAATATTAAAACAAATAAATACAGGTGGTTCTGTCGAAATTACAGGAGTGTTAGTAGCTTCTCAAGGCAAAGGACAAACAATAGAATTAAAGGCGGATACAGTCAAAGTATACGGAGATGCTGATCCCGAAACATATCCACTACAAAAGAAACGTCATTCCTTTGAGTTTCTGAGAACCATTGCCCATTTGCGTGGCAGAACTAACTCCTTTGGGGCAGTATTCCGGGTGAGAAATGCTTGCGCGACGGCAATTCATCAATTTTTTCAACAACGGGGCTTTTTATGGGTACATACTCCCATTATTACCGCCAGTGATTGTGAAGGGGCTGGAGAATTATTTAGTGTTACCAATTTCAATTTAAAGAATGTTCCCAAAACAGAAAATCAAGAAATTGATTATAGTCAAGACTTCTTTAGTAAACCTGCATATTTAACAGTCAGTGGCCAATTAGAAGCCGAAATTATGGCCATGGCTTTTACTAATGTCTACACCTTTGGACCCACATTCCGCGCTGAAAATTCTAACACATCTCGTCACTTAGCTGAGTTTTGGATGGTTGAGCCAGAAATGGCTTTTTGTGATTTAGATGGTGATATGGATTTAGCAGAAGAGTTTCTCAAATACATTTTTAAATATGTCATGGAAACCTGTCCAGAAGATATGGAATTTTTCAATGATAGAATTGATAAAACTGTCTTAGAAACTGCCAATAATATTATTAATAATCAATTTGCAAGATTGACTTATACAGAAGCAGTCAAACTTTTAGAAAAAGCTGATGTCAAATTTGATTATCCTGTTAGTTGGGGTGCAGATTTACAATCGGAACATGAACGCTATTTAGCGGAACAATTGTTTAAAAAACCTGTCATTGTCACAGATTATCCCGCGCAAATCAAAGCCTTTTATATGCGGTTGAGTGATGATGAAAAGACCGTTCGCGCTATGGATATTTTAGCACCAAAAATAGGGGAAATTATTGGCGGTTCACAACGGGAAGAAAGATTAGATGTGTTAGAAAAACGAGTTTTAGCACAGGGAATGAAACCAGAAGATTTATGGTGGTATTTAGATTTGCGTCGTTATGGTACTGTACCTCATGCTGGTTTCGGTTTGGGTTTTGAAAGATTGGTGCAATTTATGACGGGTATGGGTAATATTCGTGATGTCATTCCCTTCCCCCGCACACCACAAAGCGCGGAGTTTTAATATTTACTTGGTAGGGGTTTAGCAGTGCTAAACCCTGATTCTGACAAAATAAAATCTCAACCATCACAAAAAATCATTCAACAACATCCTGAAAATCCTGATATAGCTCCGCAACGCTATCAAACTATTACCGCTATTTTCCGCAACACTTGACAAGCAAGTTCTAATTCACTTTGATTAGTAAAAGGTGCAAAAACTCTAGATATTGCATATTTTTGATTCTCGACCTTGACAAAAACTATATCATCTCCATTAGTTAACATTGCAAAAGCGGGATAATTTTGATTAGGATTCGCCATTAAATATGCTAAAGTTTGGGGTAATGCTGACCAAACTGATAACATTGTTTTTTTAGATTCTACAACTATTATCCATAACCTTTCTTTTAATACTAATATATCAATTCTTCCCTGTAAAGTTTCTTCACTATCAGCTACTATAATTTGTACAGATTCTTCTGCTTTAATTCTAAAAGGTGGATCATATAAACCTGCGATTGTTAGCAGTGGAGAAACGAGTAATAAAATTACGGTACTTTCTAATAAATGTCCACCGGAACGATGATAAATATAACGTTGCCATAATGTTTCTATGTTTTTGATATCATCGGTGTTTAATTCTGGTAATTGATTATTCCATTCTGTGAAAAATTCTGGGGATTCATTTCGAATTAAAGCAAATCTTTTTTCAGCTTCAGCGATGGTGGTGATGGTGTCTGTAACGGCGAGTGTTTGCATGGTATATTTTTAATTATTTATAATAAACTATTTTTTAAACGAACCACAGAGGCACAGAGGACACAGAGAAAAGAGAGGAAGGTTTTCATTTTTATCTTGTTTTCTTCTTTTATATTATATCTTTGCGTCTGTGGATGAGATATCAATGTCATTCTATTCTTATTCTGCTGATTCATCTCTTACTTGGAAATAGTGAAAAAGATTAGCAACGGTTAAATCTGATGCTAGTTGTAAATTAGAAGTAACTAAGGTTCTATATCCAGAATTTGCGGCTTGTTGACTGACATAATTTTCATATTTCTGGCGTAATTGTGGCGCAAACATAAATAATAATTGATCACGTAATGAATAAAAATGAGATTTTTCGGCTATATTTTCATAGCTGATTTGTTCTGGTGGTATTTCTGAATTTGCGATGGTTTGGGTAGTTTCTGAATTATGAAAATCAGCACTATTTAAAAGTTTTAATTCTGCTGGAGGTAGAGATTTTACCCAATCTACATGATTTTGCCATGATTCGATGATTACTAAATCATGATTATGAATGCGGGTAAGTTCAGGAAAAAGAAAATCAAGTTCGTCGTGGGATTCACATTGATAAATTACAGTATGGGCATCTTCACATATTTTATTTTGTAATTGTAATAAGCGATCGCTTACTGCGGAAACTTCATTTTGGACTTGATAAGTTGTAATAATTGCTTGTTCAATAGCCCAAGAACATTCTAACCGGCGCAGTTGTCCAGGCTGGTATAGGTGGTTTTCTAGGAATTGATTCTGCAATTAGAGCCAAAGTATTTGAAACAGGTATTCAGCAAAGTGCAGAAAGAATTACAAACTATGATCAATAAATCTACAACCCTGTGATAAAATAATAAAAAACCATAATTAACATTATGAACACCTCACAACTGCGTCAAGAAATAAACTACACCTTAGAAAGACTATCTCCAGACAATTTAAAAATAGTTGCCGAATTTTTAGCTTATCTAGCAGATAAAGAAAGCGAATTAGCTACCCAAGAACTACTTGATATTCCTGGTTTTATCGCATCTTTTGAAAGAGGTAAAAAAGATGTAGCTGAAGGTAAAGTTAAAAGTTGGAGAAATATCAGGTCTGATGTATAATCTTGTTTTATCTGCTGAAGCTGAGAAAATTTATCAGCGAGCTATATAGTTGATTGCACTAATTCTTAATACCTGTTGTGGCAATACCTTGAATAAACTGCCGTTGGCCAATTAAAAATAACACCACAACTGGTATAGTCGCAATTGTCACTGCTGCCATCATTAACGGCCAATTATTTGTAAACTGCTGTTGAAACTCTGCTAAAGCTAACTGTACTGTTCTTAACTCTGGCTTTGTGGTAAATACTAAAGGCTTAAATAAATCATTCCACTCACCAATGAAGGTAAATAGAAATAAAGTTACTAAAGCTGGACGTGCTAAAGGTAACATGATCTCCCATAAAATTTGCAGTCGGTTCGCGCCATCAATAGCGGCTACTTCCTCTAATTCTACGGGAATGGTCTGGAAATATTGACGCAAGAGAAAAATACCAAAACCATTGGCCGCAGTTGGTAAAATTAACGCCCAGTAGGTATTAATCAGATGTCCCCACTTGAGTACCAAAAAGATGGGAATGACTAGCAACTGAAAAGGAATGACTAAAGTTGCCACCACCACTAAAAGTAACCCCTGTCTACCCCGAAATTTTAGCCGCGCGAGGGCGTAACCAGCTAAAGCTGATGTGAAAATTTGAAAAGCCGTAACTGCGATCGCTACTAAGGTAGAATTAGCGAAGGCCAGTAAAAACTTCCCTTGTTCCCATGCCTGGTGATAATTGGCTAAAGTCCAGTTATTGATGGCCATACCTGCTGTTGTTCCCTCACCACCCAAAGATGTCAGGAAAACAACAACCAGCGGTGCTAAAATGACGACAACCCCGACTAGTAGCACTAACAGGCTCAACAAATTACCATTTTTGAGATTCCATTTTAGCTTTGACATTGGCTATGACTCCATACATTTGTTTTTCTGGTAGTAATACCATCAGTAAAAACTAATCTAAATTACTATAGTTTCTTGTTAAGTTAAATTAAATCACAGTGATAATTATCCCAAAATGATCGGGTAATTTAAGTTTTTGTATCAAATGATTCATTTCTAGGAGCAAATAGACCATGCAGCAGGTTTTAGACCAAGTTGAAAAAATTGATTTCCAAAGCGAAATATATAAAGATGCTTATAGTCGCATTAATGCAATTGTAATTGAAGGGGAACAAGAAGCCCACGAAAATTACATCACATTGGCAAAACTGCTGCCGACAGATGAAGAGGAACTAATTCGCCTCTCCAAAATGGAAAGTCGTCACAAAAAAGGATTTGAAGCCTGTGGACGGAACTTAAAAGTTACCCCAGATTTGGAATTTGCCAAAGAGTTTTTCTCAGGACTGCACGAAAATTTCCAAACCGCAGCCAAGGAAGGTAAAGTTGTTACCTGTCTATTGATCCAAGCTTTAATTATTGAATGTTTTGCGATCGCAGCCTATAACATCTACATTCCCGTAGCTGATGATTTTGCCCGTAAAATTACGGAAGGCGTAGTCAAAGAAGAATATAGTCACCTCAACTTTGGTGAAGTGTGGTTACAAAAAAACTTTGCAGACTCCCAAGCTGAATTAGAAGCAGCAAATCGCCAAAACCTCCCTCTAGTCTGGAAAATGCTTAACCAAGTAGCAGATGATGCCAAGGTTTTAGCCATGGAAAAAGACGCTTTAATAGAAGACTTTATGATTCAATACGGTGAAGCTTTAAGTAATATTGGTTTCACAACCCGTGATATCATGCGTCTTTCCGCTTACGGACTGGCAACCGTTTAAATAATAACCATAGGGGTGACGATTTTGTTACCCCATATTGAGAGTAGGGGAGTAGGGGAGTAGGGGAGCAACCGTCAACAGTTAACTGTGAACATTGACCCCTTATGTAGTATTTTTAATAGATTAGATATTAGCAACTAATTTCCCATTTTTGCACGACAGCACACGCCTAATATATCACTCCATGTTTGGTTTAATTGGACATCTGACTAGTTTAGAACACGCGCAATCAGTAGCTCAGGAATTGGGATATCCAGAATATGCCGATCAAGGGTTAGACTTTTGGTGTAGCGCCCCACCACAGATAGTTGATCATATAACTGTCACCAGTATTACCGGGCAAAAAATAGAAGGCAAGTATGTAGAGTCCTGCTTTTTACCGGAAATGCTGGCAAATCGTCGCATTAAAGCCGCAACGCGCAAAATCTTAAATGCCATGGCTCATGCTCAAAAGCATGACATTGATATTACAGCTTTAGGTGGATTTTCCTCAATTATCTTTGAAAACTTTAATTTAGAACAGTTCAAACAAGTTCGTAATATTGACCTAGAGTTTGAACGCTTCACCACAGGTAATACTCATACAGCATACATCATCTGTAAGCAAGTAGAAGCAGTTTCTCAAAAATTAGGGATTGAATTGTCCAAAGCGACTGTAGCTGTGTGTGGTGCAACTGGGGATATTGGGAGTGCAGTCACTCGTTGGCTAGATAAAAAAACAGATGTCCAGGAATTACTATTAATTGCTAGAAATCAAGAACGTCTTCAGGAACTGCAAGCAGAACTAGGACGGGGTAAAATTATGGGATTGCAGGAAGCATTACCCCAAGCGGATATTGTTGTTTGGGTTGCTAGTATGCCCAAAGGCGTAGAAATTGACCCAACCACATTAAAACAACCCTGTTTATTAATTGATGGTGGCTATCCAAAAAACTTAGGCACAAAAATTCAGCATCCTGGTGTGTATGTCTTAAACGGTGGCATAGTTGAGCATTCCTTAGATATTGACTGGAAAATTATGAACATTGTCAATATGGATGTACCAGCCCGTCAATTATTTGCTTGTTTTGCAGAATCTATGCTACTGGAATTTGAGAAGTTATATACTAACTTTTCTTGGGGGCGCAATCAGATTACCGTAGAGAAAATGGAGCAAATTGGTCAAATGTCCAGAAAACACGGTTTTAGACCATTGCTAGTTTAGTCAGTGGTTATTAGTCAGTGGTCATTGGTTATTTGTCAGTAGCAAAGAAAATACAACTGACAACGGACAACGGACAACTGACAAAGGACAACTGACAACCGACAACTAACAACTGACAACTAATATAATATGGCAACCACTGAGCGCAAACCGCTACTGTTAGATTTTGAAAAGCCTTTAGCAGAACTGGCCACTCGCATTGACCAAATTCGTCAACTGGCTGAAGAAAATGGTGTGGATGTTTCTGGGCAAATTCGCCAACTAGAAACACGGGCGATGCAATTACGACAAGAAATTTTTAGTAGTTTAACACCATCCCAACGACTTCAAGTAGCTCGTCACCCTCGCCGCCCTAGTACCTTAGATTATATCCAGTCTATTAGTGATGAATGGATGGAGTTGCATGGCGATCGCTGTGGTGGAGATGACCCCGCTTTAGTTGGTGGTGTTGGCCGTGTTAATGGTCAACCCGTGATGATGTTAGGACATCAAAAAGGCCGGGATACTAAAGATAACGTTGCCCGGAACTTTGGCATGGCTGCCCCTGGAGGCTACCGCAAAGCCCTACGGCTCATGGAACACGCCAATAAATTCAATATGCCAATTTTGACATTTATTGATACTCCGGGGGCTTGGGCAGGCATAGAAGCCGAACACCAAGGACAAGGAGAGGCTATCGCCTATAATCTGCGGGAAATGTTCTGCTTTGATGTGCCGATTATTTGTACAGTGATTGGTGAAGGTGGATCCGGTGGGGCGTTGGGTATTGGTGTAGGCGATCGCCTATTGATGTTTGAACACTCAGTTTATACAGTTGCTACACCCGAAGCTTGCGCCGCAATCTTATGGAAAGATGCCAGCAAATCTCCCCAAGCTGCTGTAGCCTTGAAAATTATCTCCCATGACCTGAAAAACTTGGGCATTATTGATCAAATTCTCCCCGAACCTTTAGGCGGCGCACATTCTGACCCCTTAACCGCCGCAACCAACCTCAAGCAAGCCTTAGTAGAAAACCTAGACGAACTCAACCGTCTAACACCTGCCGAACGCCGTCAACTTCGCTATGATAAATTCCGCAACATCGGCGTTTTTACAGAACTTGCTCACTAAAAATACCCAAAACCGTAGCATAAAAACACAGCAATGCTATAATTGCCTATGGCTGCTTAAAGATTTTTGACAATCTTCAAAAGCTATAGGCATTTGTATTGCAGGTAAAAGGCAATAGGCGGGGGAGCAGAGGAGGAATAGTTTTGCGGTTAACAGTCAACTGTCAACCATCAACTTTTACCTATTCCACAATTAATTTATGAGTAGCTATTGGCTGACAACCCAGCCAAAAAGTTGGAAAATACCATGAGTTTTGAGCAAAAAAGACGCGCCTTAATTACTGGTGCCAGTAGCGGAATTGGTAAAGCAACGGCTTTAGCATTTGCAAAAGCTGGAATAGATATAGCCTTAGTCGGTCGTTCTCAAAATAATTTAGAGTTCGTAAGCAAAGCAGCGCATGAATTTGGAGTTGAAGCCAAAGCTTTCTGTGTGGACTTAGCTGAAGTTGCCGAAGTTAAAGCTAAAATTCAGGCGATCGCCCATGAATTTGGTAACATAGATATTCTCATTAATAATGCTGGTATTGGATATACAGGAAACCTGAATGACACACCTCTAGAAGACTGGCAGCAGGTAATTAACGTCAATCTCACCAGTGTATTTCAGTGCATGATGGGAATTTTGCCAGGAATGCGCCAACAAGGCCAAGGCACAATCATTAATATTGCCTCTATTGCCGCCAAACAAGCTTTTGCAGGTTGGGGAGCATACTGCGTCAGCAAAGCCGGACTCCTTTCCCTATCCCAAACCCTTGCACAAGAAGAACGTGCCAATGGCATTCGCGTCATGGCCATTTGTCCAGGTTCTGTAAACACAGAAATTTGGGATACCCCCACAGTTAAGGCTAACTTTGACCGTTCCCAAATGCTAACTCCAGAAATTGTGGCCCAAACAATTCTCCACACTGTCTTATTACCACAACAAGCAGTAATTGAAGAATTAACCATTATGTCCAATGCTGGTGTTCTCTAATCGGTGATTTCGTCATTTATTTCTAATCACAAATGACCGAAAAATTTTAGATTTTAGATTTTAGATTTTAGATTTTAGATTTTGCATTGGGAATTTTCGGTACCAGTCCCGCCCCTTCTGGGCGCAATTAATCCCAAAATCGCCAATATGAAATCAGAGAAACTCCACACTTTAGGGTGAAGTAAATCGTAAATCCAAAATTAATTGACGACTGACAACTAAACCAATTACAAATTACCAAAATTCAATCATGACTATCGCTGGTTCAAATGGTTCTAATCTCTCTCAATCGCCCCTGATTCCTGACTTAGCAGAAGTTATTGTTCGTCCAGACCGCAATACTCATGATGGTAAAGTAGCAGAAATACATCCACCATCAGATGAAACCATGGACGAGATGATGGCAGCAGTCCGCACCATGCTAGTAGGAGTAGGAGAAGATCCAGAACGGGAAGGACTTCTCAAAACACCTAAGCGTGTAGCTAAGGCCATGAAGTTTCTCACCAGTGGCTACAATGAATCTTTAGAAGACCTCATCAATGGTGCAATCTTTGACGAAGGACATGATGAGATGGTGCTAGTTAGAGATATTAATTTCTTTAGCTTATGTGAACATCATATGTTGCCATTTATGGGCAGAGCGCACGTTGCTTATATTCCCAATCAGAAAGTTGTGGGATTAAGTAAACTAGCCCGAATTGTGGAAATGTATTCTCGCAGATTGCAAGTCCAAGAAAGATTAACTCGCCAAATTGCCGAAGCACTGCAAACAGTTCTCGAACCTAAAGGCGTTGCTGTGGTTATGGAAGCTAGTCATATGTGTATGGTGATGCGCGGAGTCCAAAAACCCGGTTCTTGGACAGTTACCAGTTCCATGGTAGGGGTATTCCAAGAAGAACACAAAACCCGTGAAGAATTCTTCAATTTAATTCGTCACCAAGCTTCATTCTTTTAGGAAGGCAAGAGGTAGGGGAGCAGGGGTTAACAGTCAGCAGTCACCTATTCCCCAAATTTTGAAACAATAAAGCCACCTGGTCTAAATCTTTGTTACCTGGTGAGTGTTCTACACCACTGGATAAATCAATGCCATTAGGTGTAATCTGACTTAGGGCAGTTAAAATATTATCTGGTGTCAGTCCTCCGGCTAAAAACCAAGGAAGAGACGGGCTAAATCTTTCTAACATTTGCCAATCTAAGGTTTGCCCTGTTCCCCCTAGCTGTTGGGGATGGTAGGCATCAAGTAATAGAGTATCTACATAATCAGTATAATTAGTTGTGGTTTGTAGATGCTCTAAACTGCGGACTCGTAAAGCTTTGATAATTTCTACTTGGGATAGAGATTGACGTAATTGATAGCAAAATTCTGGTGTTTCATCTCCATGTAATTGCACACCAGTTAAACCAGACTCTTGAACTACCTGACAAATTTCTGAAATAGTTGTGTTGGCAAAAACGCCAATTTTATCAATATTTGGGGGAAGTGGGGCTAGGGCTGCCTGAATTTGGGCTATGGTAACGTAGCGAGGGGAACTAGGAACACAGATAAATCCTAGCGCTGTTGCACCTAGAGACGCTATAGCTATTGACTGCTGTGGTTGAGTGATACCGCAAATTTTAACCCGCATTTCCACCTGAAAAGTTACAAATAATCACAAAAGTATCTTAATTGAAGTTAAAAACTTTTGCTTTGTCCTGGGTAATTTTATAATTTTGTACGATTATACTCATTTTTTCATTTAGGAGACACACCATCATGTCATCAATTTTATTAGCCGCAGCATCCGTTCCTGTTACCCCGGTGTGGAGTCCTACAGTTGGCATCATTATCAGTGCCAGCAGCGCAGTTATACTTTTACTCACTTTTGCACTTAAATCTGCTAAAGTTGGACCTTCTATGCCCATGCTACCTGTGAGTATACCAGGATTTATTGGTGCAATGGCTTTTGGTCATGTAGTGGGAATTGGCATTGTTTTGGGACTAACTAATATTGGCCGCTTGTAAGTTGGTTTAATACTCTTTTTTTGTCAGCAGCGATAGGGTGATTCATTACCTATCGCTTTTTTTGGCAGATTCCAGATCCCTGATTTCTTAGAAGTCGGGGATCTATGGTTTGCTGTTTCATGATCAAATGTGGGAAATTGTCTATCCTAGAGTTATACCTACATTTCTCATTTTTGACACTCCCCTGCCTAAAGGCGAGGGGATTCTACATTCTACGTCAGAATTTGCTCTAGCAGGTTTTCACCAACCAGAGTAGAGATTCCAACTCCTGTAGCGTTACTTTGGGGATGCCCTCCCCT
>JACCDP011051533.1_pt1 | contig 20893 bp, 19 predicted proteins | sample 7445841 | NCBI WGS metagenome assembly JACCDP01 (sample SAMN15323441, study PRJNA562643) | freshwater metagenome | isolation source: river surface water | place: USA:Blue River Watershed | collected 2017-08-17
TAAATTGCCTCATACTTCTTTAACTTCTATTGCCATAACTTTTTTGGTCATGAATCTTTCTACCCTGTTATCACGGCTTTTTTGGGGGTTTTTATCTCCATTTTTCCAAATTATGTCTTTTTTACCTTATTCTATTAATAAAATTGATAGTTTGTCTAATTTTAGACAACTAAATCTTATCTTTATTTCTGCCTGACTACCCACTCAATTCTCCTCAAGGTTTTTTTCGACTTTTTCAGCAACCCCTAATTAACTCCGTGACCTCTTCATCATTAACATCACTATTCAATTCTAAATTTTTCCGCCAAGATGCAAACATCGCTACCAGGTTATCCCATTTATCATCCTCTTTTGAGAGTTGAACTACTTTACTGATAGCTTCCATTTGAATTCTACCTTTTCCTAATACCCTTAACCATAGTATATCCTCTGTCATGGGTAACTGATTGATAGCCACAATAGCCGCTTTTTGGTATTTTGGCAGAAAATAAACTTCGCTTTTTACATCTTTACTGGTTTTGACCTCTCCTAAAGGTGCTAATAATTCTTCTAGATATTCTTTGGCTAGTTGGTCGTGCGGTTGTCTTGTCATAAATCAGTATTTTATTATACGAGTATATACTGATTAAAAAAGTGAAAATCTGGGAATTGATTACGTCATCACTTCTTCTAACATACCGCTAAGATACAAGGTTAGGGTTAAGCAACAGCGCAACCTGACGCATCAATTTTATTGAATTTTATCATCAGAGTCATTAGGCACATCTTGAATCTTATTTACCAACCTGCTGACTTCTGCTGTATTTACAGCGGATTCCTAATACATAATTGTCCCATCAGACATAATTGTTTCCCGCAGATTTGCACCTGTGAGATTGGCGGTACTCATCTCTGCTCTGAGTAAAGTAGCTTTAGTTAAGTTAGCACCAGTTAAATCAGTTTTCGCTAAATACGCGCTTACTAAGTCCGCTTCCGTTAAATTAGCTCCTCGCAAATTTGCACGACTCAGATCCGCTTTGCTTAATCTAGCTTCACTCAAATTTGCTCGCATGAGCTTGGTCTTGGTCAATTGAGCATTAGGCAAAATCGCCCCATGTAAGTTCACATCTATTAATTCAGCTTCATTCAGATTTGCTTGCCCTAGTCTAGCATTGGTCAAGTTAGCACCATTCAAAATCGCTCTTTCCAAATTAGTTTGGGTTAAAGTAGCATTTTGCAAGATCGCCCCACTTAAATTAGCGTAACTGAGATCCGCACCACGTAGCATGACTTCACTTAAATTCGCACCGCTTAAATCTACTCTAGCTAAATCTGCCCCACTTAAATCAGATCCTCGTAGATCCACTTTATGTAGTTTTGCACCTCGAAGAATAGCACAATAAATTCTCTTTTCTTCTCGTAAATTAGCACCTCTAAGACAAGTACCTGTGAGATTAGCCCCACTTAAATCAGCCCCACGGAGATCAGCACCCATTAGGTTAGCATCTAGCAAATCAGCTAAAGTTAAATTAGCATTTCGTAAATCAGCATTTTGTAAAGTTGCCCCATGCAAATCCGCATCATGTAAATTAGCACCAATCAAATTAGCTTGATTAAGATTTGCACCACTCAATTTCGCAAAAACTAAATTAGCATAACTGAGAACAGCCCGATTTAAATAAGCAAATATGAGGATAGCATTTGATAAATTTGCTTGCTTGAAACCAATACCAATCAAATCTGCACCAAATAGATTGATACCATTTAAGTTAGCTTGATTAAAGTTTGTATCGCCGTTGGCATATCGTTGTAAAAGTTCATTAACATCCATATATTTTCTCTCTCAATTATTGTGAGTAATTCTTAACAATTACAGCTTAATTATTTAATTATCTTGTATAGGAGGTGGTATGAGTTGACAGGTACTATCCTCATCACTAGCATCATAAAAATCATCAATTTCACTCAGATCAATTTGATAATTAGGCTGAGGTGAGGTATGAATTTCTGGAGATAGGTTACTGTAAATAGGTTGTTCTTGGGTTTTATCTGTGGGTATTTCTGGGTAAAATCGTTTGATAAATTGGATTAAGGTACTACCCGCTTGAGTATTTTCCTCTGGGTCGCCTAAAGACATCACAGCATTATTGATTTTATGTTCAAAGTGTCGAATTGTTGGGCAAGCGTCAAATAATTTTTGTAATAAAGTATCAAATTTTTCCGCTCGCAATTTAAACCAATCTTGTTCATTAAAACTAAATTGTCTATAAAGAGCAGAAAATAAAATTATTTTAGCTCGCAAAGGGTTAGTATATTGCATAATATTTTGGCGCACATCAAATTGATTGTATGCCAATTTTTTGGGAATAGTCACAGGTTGATTAATAGGATTTGGGGTATTTAAAGCTCTGGTTTCAGATTGAGCAGATATTGATTTGTAGGGGTTATCAACTATGGCTTGATTGACTATGAGATTAGTTTCCTCTTCTAAAATATCTGCTCTGGGAAATATGCCTGTTTCTTGCTCAAACATGACATATAATTTTTGTACTTCATTAGTAATAATACTTGCAATTATGGCATATTCACCTGGTTTATTCAGAGTATTGACAACACTAGATAAACTGGCTTTTAACTTTTCCATGGTAGGATTTAAATGACATAATTCCTGAATTAATTCTTGTAATTTGAATCTATCTAGCTGAGATTGATCATTTTCCCAAATATTTTTAGCAACACAGAAAATCAACTTTTTAATTCGTTTAGATTGTTCATGCTGTTCTAGATATTGTGCGATTTTCTCAAGACTAGATGGAGTCATATTTACAATTTCCGTTATGGTGATCAGATAGTCATAAATTATATCTGAATTTGTGTAACCAATTCGGTGCAATAAAATCGAGATATGTTGAGTTTTGTGAAAACCGTGAAATAACCTATTTATAACGCGAGTTCGACGAAAATAATTTGACCCTTCTGGTAAACCTCTCCCCGCAACTGGTATTGGGCTTAAAATCCTCATTTTATATTGGTAATGAGAGGTTTAAATGTAAGTATTCAGCTATAGCACTTGTTTTTACCCAGATCCCCGACTTTTTTGATTGATTTATCCTTTCCGAATACAATCAATCAAAGAAGTCGGGGATCTTATCACCTCAACTGAATCCTGACGGTTAAAATGCCTTTTCCGACCCGGTTGGGGTGAGGTTCATCGAACTCACGTATTGATAAGGTATTTCGTTAATTTAGATTTTTATCAGTGCTTATGTTATTCATAATTAATTAAGCCCTACCACTACCGATAAAATACAAAAGTGCCATCCGCACAGCAACACCGCTAGTAACTTGAGCTTGAATTAAGCTAAATTCAGGATCGTCCATTAAATCTGAACTGATTTCTACACCTCGATTTACTGGGCCTGGATGTAATACTTTAACGTTAGGTTTACATAATTTTAACTTATTGCGGGTAATGCCAAATAGTTGATGATATTCTCGTAAACTGGGTAATAAATTGGCTGTCATCCGTTCTTTTTGTAAACGCAAAGTCATGACAAAATCAGCATTTTCTAAAGCTGGTTCTACTTGCCAATGGGTAAATAAACGGTCTGAATTTTCTGTTACTCCTAAATATTCAGCAAAGAATTTAGGTAATAAAGTTGGTGGTGCGGCCAGATGTACCTCTGCACCACTAGCGGTTAAACTCCAAATATTAGAACGAGCTACACGGGAATGTAAAATATCGCCGACAATAGCAATTTTTTTACCTGCTAATAATTCAATCCGGGGTTGTTCTGGGTCAATTAAACTACAAATTGTAAATAAATCTAATAATCCTTGAGATGGGTGTTCATGTTGTCCATCACCAGCATTGAGAACACTAACTTTAACATCTAAACGCTCCATTTCTTGAGCGATCGCTTGAGGAACTCCTGCATCTTTATGGCGTATCACCATAATATCAGTTCCCATAGCTAAATAGGTTTTTGCAGTATCTAAAATTGTTTCTCCCTTCGTCATAGAAGATGTAGCCGCAGAGAAATTAAGAGTATCTGCACTCAATCGTTTAGCCGCTATTTCAAAACTACTACGAGTCCGGGTAGAAGGTTCAAAAAATAAATTTGCTACCACCTGTCCCTGTAAAGTGGGAACTTTCTTTGTGCGTCTTGATAGTACCTCTTGAAACGAGGCCGCAGTTTGTAAAACAGCGTTATATTCAGTTGTTGTAAAATCAGATAGGGAAAGAATATGATGACGATTCCAGGTAGTTGTAGGCATAAATAACTATGAAGTTGTATTACAAATAATAAATACTGACTATTTTTACAGTTTGTGTATTTGCATATGTTATTTTAGCTTAAATAGTATAAGCCTCTCACCTACCCGATGGGGAGGTGATCAGATGAATACCCGTGAGTGACTTTCTTGAGCAAGGAACAAAATTGAGCCTGATATCCCATAAGCGATGTTGGTCGTTAAGCAATGAAGACTTCTTGGTTTTTTACCATTTGATCCTTGCTATTCCCTCTCAACCACAATTATCTTTAATAGCTACTGCTAGAACTAGTCCTTCTTTGGCCATAATTGCACCGGAAAAACTCGCAAGAGCTTCTTCAGCTACACGATCTAAATAATCATCATTGTGGGCTGGATCATGGTGATAAATAACTAAAGTTTTCACACTAGCAGCTTTAGCAACTTTTATCGCTTCTTGCCAAGTGGAATGTCCCCAGCCAATTTTCGGTGATTTGGGGTTGCTGTATTCTTCATCAGAATATGTAGAATCATAAATGAGTACGTCAGCATTCCGCGCTAACCACAATACATTTTCATCTAAATGATCAGGATAATGTTCAGTATCAGTAATATAAACAGCAGCACCACCTCGCCAATTAACTCGATATCCTACTGCTTCACCTGGATGATTTAAATGAGCCGTTTCTATGATAACGTCGTCAATGTGAATAGAATTTCCAATTTGCACATTATGAAAAGTCAGGCTAGACTGCATAATCTGTAAAGGTACAGGAAAATTAGGATGCAGCATTTGATCATTTAAACGCTGTTCTATGGTTGATCCATCTGGGGCGATCGCTCCATATATATGAAATTTATTACCACTGATAAAAGCTGGCGTAAAAAAGGGAAATCCTTGAATATGATCCCAGTGGGAATGAGTAAAAAATATATAACCTTCCACTGGCATTTTCGGTAATAAGGATTGGCCTAAAACGTGTAATCCTGTTCCAGCATCGAAAATCAATCTTTTACTACCTACTTGCATAGAAACACAAGGAGTATTACCTCCATAGCGAACAGTTTCTAAGCCTGGACTGGGGATGCTACCTCTAACGCCCCAAAATTGTACATTAAATTCTTTCTCTATCGTAGACATGGGTATTGTTGGCCGGAGTCAATAGGGGAATAATCAAAACAAATGTATATATTTTACTACATTTACTTCAGTATTTGTCAGTAAAGATTCAGTAAAGTTACTGAAAACAATTCTCTTGGCTCAAGATTAACTTATCTGAATCTACGGAAATTGCAATTGCCACCGGAATAGTTGATTCAATCCATAACCGTAAGTGAGATTGTACTGTAAAGGAGTAATACTAATATAGTTCTGTGGGATGACATGAACATCCAGAGGTATATCCGTCGGTAAATTTAATTCTATGGGTGGTTCAACATCTTCTATGACCTCACCAGTTAACCAGTAATAAGTTTTCCCTCTAGGGTCAGTACGTTGATCAAAAACATCTACATAGCGTCTAATACCTTGTCTGGTAAAGACAACACCAGCCATTTCTTCCCAGGATACTGGCGGAATATTCACATTCAGTAACATTAAACTTGCCAAAGGTTCGGTAGCAATTTTAGCAACCAAGATTTCCGCAAATTTCGCTGCTGGTTCAAAGTCTTTGTGAGTATGACTAGCTAGGCTAAAAGCAATACTAGGAATACCTTCTATCAGACCTTCCATAGCTGCTGACACAGTACCGGAATAGAGAATCTCTGTTCCCATATTTGCACCTTGGTTAATTCCAGATAGAACTAATTCCGGTGGAGAATCCAATAAAGCCCATAAAGCCAATTTTACACAATCGGAGGGTGTACCATCACAAGCCCAAGCTTTAACATGGGGATGAAACACCGATTCCACTCTTTCCGCCCGAATGGGTTGCTGTAAAGTTAAACCGTGTCCAGTTGCCGAACGCTCTCGATCTGGACAAACTACTGTCACTTCGTGACCCGCTACAGCTAAGGTATTAGCTAAGGCACGAATACCCAAAGCTGAAATACCATCATCGTTACTAATTAGTAATTTCATATTTGATTTAGTCTGTGGTTATTAGTCATTTTAATTATTAGACATCTGGTGGTAATTAAATGTGTATAACCACCAAATCCTTGTAGGGATAATTCATGAATTGTGCCTAGTATAATTTTCACTCCTATGTCTATTACTTATTCAGTCATTGGTTTTAACTGCCTTGTCAGTGTCCTGCGTCACATCTGGGCAAAAAGTATGAAAACTATGTGTTGGGTTTTAGGTCTTGGGGACTGGGGAATGGGAAAACCTTCCTAACAGTCAACCGTCACCAATTACCAATTTAGTATCCAGTCTAGGGCTTGAGAATATAGACTAATGACTAATCACTAAAATAACTAATTACCAATGACGAACAATTTAGAGGATCAACTTTTAGCATTACGCCAAGAAGGGGAAAAAGCGATCGCTGCTGCCGATAGTCTCGAACGCCTAGAAGAACTCAGGGTGAACTATCTGGGCAAAAAAGGCCAACTAGGGGCACTATTGCGAAGCATGGGACAAATGAGTGCAGAAGAACGTCCAAAAATTGGGGCGATCGCCAACACAGTCAAAGAAGCCATCCAAAACAGCCTAGATCAACAGCGTACATCCTTAGAAAACGCTCAAATTCAGGCACAGCTAGAAGCTGAAACCCTAGATGTCACCATGCCCGGTACTTATCGTCCCCAAGGTCACATTCACCCCCTCAACGGCATCATTGATAAAACCCTGGATATCTTTGTTGGCATGGGTTACACCGTTGCCCAAGGATCAGAAATGGAAACCGACTACTACAATTTTGAGGCTCTCAACACCCCTCAAGATCACCCCGCCCGCGATATGCAAGACACCTTCTACCTCCCAGATGGTAACTTACTCCGAACTCATACTTCCTCAGTGCAAATTCGCTACATGGAAAAGGAAGAACCACCCATTCGAGTTGTTGCCCCCGGTCGCGTATATCGCAGAGATGACGTAGATGCCACCCACTCCGCAGTCTTCCATCAAATTGAACTCTTAGCAGTAGATGAAGGACTCACGTTTACAGACCTTAAAGGCACTGTAAAAATATTTTTACAATCAATGTTTGGCGACCTACCCATTCGCTTTCGTGCCAGTTACTTCCCCTTTACCGAACCTTCTGCAGAAGTAGACCTTCAGTGGAAAGGACGATGGTTAGAAGTCATGGGTTGCGGCATGGTTGACCCCAATGTATTAAAAGCCGTAGGTTATGACCCCGAAATTTATAGCGGTTTTGCTGCCGGTTTTGGTGTCGAACGTTTTGCCATGGTATTACACCAAATTGATGATATTCGCCGCCTGTATAACAGCGATTTGCGCTTTTTACACCAATTTTAAATCAGAAACGGTTGACACTTGACGGTTGACTGGTGACTGTTGCCTTTTGCTCTCTGTTCCCCTGCCTTTTGAAACTTGACAAATTAGTACCCAATCAGGCAATATATTAGATTGTCTGTCTAGTCTAATTCCTGCTCGGATCAGGTAGACATACTGCAAAAGCTGGCAAAATTTAGCAAATAGCCTCTTTACTACAGGAGACTAGAGCCCAGCTACCTGTACGGCACATCAAGGACAATTTAATTTAATGACCTACGCAATTATTGAAACCGGCGGTAAACAACTTAAAGTCGAAGCAGGTCGTTTTTACGACATTGAACTGCTCCACGCCGAAGCAGATGAAAAAGTTACCATCAACTCAGTATTACTTGTTAACCACGACGGCCAACTGTCTATTGGACAGCCATTAGTCACAGGCGCAACAGTCGAAGGGACAATTATGCGGCACTTCAGAGGTCGCAAAGTCCTGGTTTATAAGATGAAACCGAAAAAGAAAACCCGCAAAAAACGCGGGCATCGCCAGGAAATCACCAGATTTTTGATTAATTCTATCAATCTTAACGGTGAAGTGTTAGCTTATGCAGATGCCCCAACTGGCGCAGAAAACCCAGTTATTGAAGCTGACTTCCCCATAGAAGTTGCTGAAGAATAAATAGGCAAGAGGCAAGGGGCAAGGGAAACTAAGGCGTTGCTAAAACCAACAGGACTTAAGCAAAACATCACGAAAGTAGGAGTAATTCATGAATTACCCCTAGGGAAGACTCAGGTTTTTGATTACTTCGTGGGTAGGTCCTAACCAAGCATAAATTTTAAATGTAGAGAAGTTTTTAGAAAGTCTCTACTACAAATTAACAACACCGAAACTAATTACCTCATGCCCAATCACCTCTTACCAGCTTAAACTAGATACCTAGAAACCCGGCATAAATACAATAAATAGAAACAAGAGGAAATCATGGCTCATAAGAAGGGAACAGGTAGTACACGTAACGGTCGTGACTCGAATGCTCAACGATTAGGCGTAAAACGCTATGGTGGACAAACTGTACGTGCAGGCAATATACTTATCCGTCAACGCGGTACTAAGGTTCACCCTGGTAATAACGTTGGTATTGGTAGTGATGATACCCTATTTGCTTTAATTGATGGTGTAGTTACCTTTGAAAGAAAGGGTAAAAGCCAAAAGAAAGTTAGCGTTTATGCAGTAGCAGCAGAAGATGTAGCGAGCTAGTTATTGATTAAGTAACTAGTTGCTAACATTTGAACCTGTGTTAAGAAATTGAATTGTAGGGTGTGCGCGCAGCACAACGTCAAGAATTTAAGGTGCGTTATCCTACCGCATAACACACCCTACATACTAATTTTAAATGTAATAGTTGATGAGTGCGCCCAGTCCTAAACCTAAAAGCGAAGAAAAAGATATACAAGCAAAAGTAAGTCCTGGTTTTAAATCAACAGCTTGAAAATCTATTTTAGCTAAGATAGTCGCACATAAAATGAGTAAAGTATCAAGAAATACCCGAAACCAGGCAATCATGAGAAAAAATAGGAAAGCTGCCAAGACAGTAACACCAAAAGTCCTGGAATTGTTTTTAAAAAAGATACCAGCATATTCTCTGAGTTTAAATCTAGGATTAGTTAAACACATAAGGAATAATAAAACACTTGCAACAGTTATTAACCATATAGACCAATCGGATTTATCTTCAAATATTACCCAACCCAAGGTACTATAACTCATCAATACAAGTACAAGCGTAAACCAGGGAATCTTTTTCAAGGTTGACATATATCAAGAGTCAGAAGTTTAGGAGTTCAGGACTATGGCTAACGCCACGCTATGCTTTCGGCACACCACGTGAACGCTATCAGAAGTAGGCTTACACCACGCTACCCTATCAGGAGTGAAGAGTTAAGTAGGAATAAAGAAATTTCCCTCCCAAACTCTTATCTGTTCTCCGTTCCCTGTTCCCTTGTCTCAAGTAACAATTTAAACGCGTGACAGCCTATTTTACAGATCGACAGAACCTATAAGGTTTTTAAATGTTAAATTCCCTCTCTAGTTGACAATTTTGAGAGAATAAAATCAACATTTAGTTAAATATGTTCATAAATATTTGTAAACTGTTAGCAGTTGAGTAGCCATCTGGCATATCATTAAGGATTAATCATGAAACAACTTGTTCTCGTTGAACGCATAAGCATAATTGGCCATCTCGTTTCCATGGTATTTGGACTGGTCGGGATATTAGTTATTATTCCCAATGCTGAACTAATTAGTGGTTTATCAGAGTTTGGCCAGAAGGCTATGGAGTTGAGTATGGCGGGCGGTGGTGTAACATACATGATTTTAGGAGCATTGGGAGTGTTCCTATTTGCATACCGCACTTTAGGCTTAGGACGGGCTTTAGGATTTTTAATACCATCCCTATCAATTTCCTTAATTAGTGAATTATTGGGAACTAGTACAGGTTTTCCCTTTGGTCACTACAGCTATTTAAGTGGTTTAGGTTATAAAATTTCTGGGTTAGTACCTTTTACAATTCCTCTTTCATGGTTTTATGTAGGATGTGTTTCCTATGTATTAGCTCGTGCAGGTTTAGAAGTAGACAAAAAGCCCAGTTTCTTCCGTCATGTTGCTGCAATTGTCTTAGGTGCTTTACTACTCACATCCTGGGATTTTGTCCTTGACCCAGCCATGAGTCAAACTGCCTTGCCTTTCTGGTATTGGCAACAACCAGGGGCTTTCTTTGGGATGCCTTACCAGAACTTTGCCGGTTGGATGGGTACAGGTTCTTTATTCATGACTGTAGCGGCTTTGTTATGGAGCAAAAACCTCATTAAATTAGACTATTATCAAGTAAATGTGCCTTTATTGGTTTATTTGGGTAACTTTGGTTTTGCCACCATTATGAGTTTAGCAGCTGGGTTTTCTATTCCTGTATTGCTAGGTTTAGCATTAGGTGTTGCTCCTGCTGTGTGGTTGTGGTCTAAAGGTTCTAGTGTCTCGGCAACTGTGAATATGGAATCAGCTACAAAGGAAGTTGCTGTTGCTAATGTGAAAGTTGCTTTTAAATAGGGAATTAGGAGAAGAAATTCTTTTAATTACCTCTTTTTCAATCACACAAAAAGAGATTATTGCAAATCAGTAGGGGTTAACAGTGCTAAACCCCTACATCCATCTTAAAGAGTAACTGACATATTACACCTGATTAAGGGAGACAGTATTAACCGAAAAGGTTCATTAAATTCACGTTAATACATGAAGTTTAAAATAAAACTGTATTAATCCTAAATTCTGACTCAGGGAGTTCTGACATCTGCCATAACTGATATGATTTGACATGAAAGGGAGCAAATCAAAAAAGTATAATTATGGTTGTTGTCGCAATTCTCGCTGCTGGAAAAGGCACAAGAATGAAATCTAATCTACCCAAAGTTTTACATTCTTTGGGCGGTAAATCTTTAGTAGAAAGAGTTATTGAAAGTGCTGAACCTCTTTCTCCTTCACGTAAGTTAGTTATTGTTGGCTATCAGTCCCAGGAAGTAAAAACTGCTTTGGATTCAATTCATGGCGTGGAATTTGTCGAACAGACTGTACAATTAGGCACAGGACACGCTATTCAACAGTTAATTCCCCATTTAGAAGGCTACACAGGAGATTTATTAATTTTAAATGGTGATGTGCCTTTGTTGCGGACAGAAACTTTAAAAAACCTCTTAAAAATTCACCAAAAAAATCAAAATTCTTGTACTATTCTTTCCGCACTATTAACAAATCCCCAGGGTTACGGACGGGTTTTTCGTGATAGTAACTGTATTGTTCAAAAAATAGTTGAGGATAAAGATTGTACTCCTAATCAAAGAGAAAATAACCGAGTAAATGCTGGTATTTACTGTTTCCGTTGGCCACACTTGGCTAATGTTCTACCACATTTACAAGCTAATAATGCCCAAAAAGAATATTACTTAACTGACGCTGTAACTCAAGTCGGTAAAGTTATGGCTGTAGATGTGGAAGATGATCAAGAAATTCTGGGAATTAATGATAGATTGCAATTAGCAAATGCTAATGATATTTTGCAACGACGCATTAAAGAAAAATGGTTATTAGCTGGTGTGACGCTAATTAATCCTGCTAGTATTACGATTGATGAAACTGTTGAATTACAACCAGATGTAATTATTGAACCGCAAACACATTTGCGGGGAAAAACGATCATTCAAGCTGGTAGTCGCATTGGACCAGGGAGTTTAATTGAAAATAGTGAATTGGGTGAAAATGTCACTGTTCAATATTCTGTAGTTACAGATAGTATTATTCAATCTCAAACTCGAATTGGACCCTATGCCCACTTACGCGGTCATGCTGAGGTGGGTATTGGTTGCAGAATTGGTAATTTTGTGGAGTTGAAAAATACCCAATTAGGCGATCGCACCAATGTGGCACACTTATCATATTTAGGTGATACCACAACTGGAACTCAGGTGAATGTGGGTGCGGGGACAATTACCGCTAATTATGACGGTGTGAAGAAGCATAGAACAATTATAGGCGATCGCACCAAAACCGGTTCTAATAGTGTTTTAGTTGCACCTATTACTGTCGGTAATGATGTCTACATAGCCGCAGGTTCAACGGTGACAGAAAATGTCCCTGATGATTCTTTGGTAATTGCAAGAAGTCGTCAAGTTGTGAAACCAGGTTGGAAGATCAAAATAGATAGTTAATCTTTTCTAGGGTGCGTTAATAAACGCACCTTTTTATGCAGAAATAAGGCATGAGGATTGCTAGAAATTCAGGGGATAAAAGCGGGATTAATATGATCCCACATTTCGCACCCCAGAAACAGACTTTTTCAGAAAGTTCTACCTAGTAGAAATACGATCTGCATACTCTGTGTTATAACCTTCTTCCCCATGTTCGCTGATATCCAAGCCTTGATCTTCTGTTTGTTCTGGAACCCGTAAACCAACTGTGGCAGCAATAATTTTCAGGATAATCCAAGTTCCAACTCCAGCAATGATATAGGCTAGGGCGATCGCTGCTAATTCTACAAATAATTCACCGAAGTTACCACGCAAAACACCATCTTTACCATCAGCATTAACTTCAGTTGTGGCAAAAATAGCTGTTAAAATCGCGCCAACAGTACCACCAACGCCATGTACAGGAAAGGTATCTAAGGCATCATCAACTTGTACCTTGTGCTTAAAACTGACTGCATAGAAGCAGACGACGGAGGTAATGAAACCAATCAAAATTGCCGCTACGGGTGTAACAAATCCTGCGGCAGGTGTAATACCAACTAAACCGGCGACTGCACCAGTGGCTGCTCCCACTGCCGTGGGTTTTCCTCTTAATGTGGCTTCTAAAATCAACCACATCAAAGCACCTGCGGCGGCAGATGTATTAGTAGCAACAAAGGCAGATGTGGCGACTGTGCCGGCGGATAAGGCGCTACCAGCATTAAAGCCAAACCAACCGAACCAAAGTAAACCCGCACCTAACAAAATAAAGGGGACATTGTGGGGAGGGCTAAGACGATCTGGATAGTTTTTTCTTGGACCGAGGACAATTGCTGCTACCAGCGCCGAAACACCGGAACTAATATGAACTACTGTTCCACCAGCAAAGTCTAGAGAGCCTATGCCGCCATATAACCCTAAAAATCCTCCCTTTGCCCAAACCATGTGTGCTAGGGGTGTGTAGATAAAGGTAGACCAAAGCAACACAAAGAGGCAATATGCCCGGAAACTCATCCGTTCCGCGATCGCTCCCGAAATTAATGCTGGACAGATAATCGCAAACATGGCTTGATAGATCATGTATGCTTGGTGGGGAATTGTCTTAGCATAGGAAACAACTTCTACCGGGGCCGAACCTTGTAGATAGCCTGTTGTTTCTAAGCCGACACCGTTTAAACCTAACCATTGTAAGCCACCGATGAAGGGTAAACCGGGGGCAAAGGACAAGCTATAACCCCACAAAATCCAGCTTACTCCCACAATTCCCATCAACACAAAACTCATCATTAATGTGTTGAGAATATTGTGCGATCGCACAAAACCACCATAGAAGAATGCTAATCCCGGTGTCATTAATAAAACCAGGGCTGATGAAATGAGCATAAAAGCTGTATCTCCCGTATCAGGAGCAGGTATCGCCCCCGGAGTTTCTGCCCAGGCATTTCCTGTTAATACTCCTCCCACTAAAAACAAGGTTAAACATCCAATAACAACCATTTTTTTGAACATTTGTTGTTGTTCCTCTGCCACTACGATGTTTGCTGTCATTTAATACAATTCGTATTCTTTGCTACTTTTTTTGTCTTAAAAGTTACTCAACTTTTGATTTTTCCATAAAATTAACAAAAATATTATGTTTTAGGAAAAAGAATATTTTCACAAATATTGATTTGATGATATTTATAAAGAAAATGCCGAAAACCCTTGAAGGTGGGGTTGACTCAGGAAGCCACACCTGTGCTTTAGCCAGGGGAGTCTCAAGTAGTTGTCATTGGTACTCCAAGTCGGCTAGTTCAATAATATGCTCCTAGTAGACTATAAGTCAGACTAGCAAGGACTAATGAAGTGATGATGACGTAGATAAATTCTTTCTGTAAAATAAACGTTAGGAAAGAAATAATCACACGCAAAATTGGAATGGCAATTAACAGTAAGAGACCTAGTTGAATAATTCCTCTGCGACTGCCTGCTAAAACTGCATTAAATATACCTATAGGAGAGTGAAACTGAGGATCTGTACCTACAAATACTTGATACTCGGCAAGCTCATAACTATGATTAAGTAAGTATAATATACCTCCTAATAGTACAACAAAACTTGCAGTTAAAACTCCATATTGTAGGAGGTTACTCAGTAAATATTCTAAATTTTTTTCTGTTACTGATTTTGTTAGTTTTTGATTATTAATAATTTCTGAAATAGGTCTATTTATTTGTGTTGCATGATTGAGATGTTGTTGTTCTAATTGTTGAATATGGCAATCTTGTTGCTGTGATTCAAAAGCCAGAGTTATTACTTCTGTTGGTGTTGAGGAAGTCCAGCGAAAACCAGAATTTAATTTATACATAATTACAGTCCCCCTATTAGATTGTTGTAAACCATTTTTAACGCCATTATTACCAATACAAGACTGAAAATAATTCTCAAGACTCGGGTTTGTGCGCCGATCAGAATTTTTGCGCCTAACAATGCACCTGGTAACACTCCCAACATCACGGGCATAGATAAACCCGGATCTATGTAGCCCTGTGTTAAATAAACACCTGCTGAAGCTGCGGCCGTTACGCCAATCATAAAATTGCTGGTAGTAGTGGAAACTTTAAAGGGCAGACCCATAGCCTGATCCATGGCCAACACTTTAAACGCCCCTGAACCAATTCCTAATAAACCGGAAAGAACTCCAGCTATTAACATAATACTAAAACCCGCAGGTAAAGCATGAACTTGGTAAAGTATTAGACCTTCAGTAGTAGGATAAGTACCATTAAGCTGGAGATATTCAGCGATGGGATCTGGATCAACAATGTCTGTGTGCTCTGGTCTAGGGCGTTGAGACAAGTATGCGGAATAAATCAATATAATTGCGAGAATTATGGATAATATTTTTACACTTATATGTGTAGCTACTAACGCACCGATTAAAGCGCCAATGGTGGTAGCTACTTCTAGAAACATTGCCAACCGCAAATTGACATAGCCTTTTTTGATGTAGGTAGAAGCTGAACCCAGGGATGTGGCAATTACGGACACAAGGGAAGCACCAACGGCATAACGAATATCAACACCAAAAACGGAAGTTAATAAGGGAACTATGACCACTCCACCGCCTAATCCTGTTAATGCTCCTACCAAACCTGCAATAAATGATCCCAGCCAGACTAATAAAGAAAATCCTAGTATGCTCAATTTTCATTCCTCTGTAGTTATTAATAGTCATTAGTTATTGGTAATTGGTGATTTCTAAAACTCTCACCAGTCACCAATTATTTATTACTTAAATGGGATCAGACTTAAACTATTGCTATCAAAGACCATAAAAGCACCTAATCCTATAAAAATAGAAGGCATGAAACGGTTGCCGTGTTGGGTGAGGATGTGGGCGATAGCCTGCTTGTGAGTTAACTTATGTGCGATGTAACACAAAACTCCAACCAAGATCAAGAAAATACCCAAAATCACCAATGAACTCTGGAAATTACTGCTGGCAAATATCGGCATATAAATACTGATATTATCTGTTCCTTTGGTAAATGTCACAGTCGCTACACTATAAGTTTCCAAATTGAAAAATGTCGCCAGAAGAAATTGTAAATATTTATACCCTATCTATTTTGAAAACTTGAGTTTTCGCCTTAGAAAAAACTATAGGTTTTAACTTCGACGGGGTTTACCAGCCTAAGGGACAGAGATCAGTTCCTGGTCTACATCAGGCTATGGCTAATTTTTAGTGATACATTCTAAATTGGTCAGACTAGAGATTTATGCGTTTTGTACAAAATTGTTGCTGATAATCTGCAATTGCTATTCATAGATAACCTCCATATCTACGGCTGTTAGTTACTATTATTAACTGTAGTTCCTTTAACAAATCAAATATTACATGATGTCTTTTTATTATGCAAGGGTTTTCTAATATTTCTTTGTAATTTATTGATTCTGAATAAATCCTCAAAAGATCATTGGAATTTGTGGAAATTAATTGAAAAATATGGTTAAAATACATTTATTATAGGACTTATAGCAGGTGACAGTTGACAGGTGCTACGCCACGGTGACAGAGTTGAAAGATATGATGGTGTATAGTTTTTTAGGTAAATTCTGTATCTCATTCAAGTGCATACCGTTATAGGCATTGACAAAAAACATCATCCATGAGGTCTAGATAATGGTATTCTTGCCAAGGTTAGCAAAAATATGTGCAAAGTCCTGTATATGATGTTTGTACTTTTACCATTAATTAAATAAAAATTATAAGTTCTAGATTCGTTCCGGCGGAACGTCTCTACTAAATTTATTTGGTATAACCTCACATAGAATTGGTACTGATTAACCTTATTAACCGATATTATTCCGTTTTATCAGCAATACAATCTCCCGTAACTGTTGTTTGTATGTATGCAAATAATTCACACTTTTTGGCTCTCCTAAACCTGGTTATCAGAAAAAATAAACTAAATTTATAGATATTGACACTAGACGTTTTATAAATTTGGGTATAAAATACGGTAAACCAATCAAGTTTAGAGTGTTTATGGCTATTAAAAGAATAACCTCTAGCATTTTCACTAAGCAAAAAATCTTTTTGTTGAGTAGTTATGACGGTCTGTTTATTAGATTTATATTCATAATCAACCCTTCTATATCAAGGCTAAAGCCCACTATCAACTACAAATATGGACTACTTATTACTACTAGTTTTTAGCTTTTTTATTGGCATTATTGTCGGTTTAACGGGAATAGGTGGTGCATCTCTGATTACGCCGATGTTAATTTTTATCTTTCAAGTTCCTCCTTCTATTGCTATTAGTTCTGATGTTGTAGCTGCTACATTAATGAAAGTCGTGGGAGGAATCAAACACTGGCAACAAAAAACCCTGGATATAGAAATAGTCAAATGGTTGGCAATGGGTAGTGTTTCTGGTTCATTACTAGGTGTAGAAGTTTTGCGCCAAATCAGAAATAGTGGCCAACAAAACATAGATAACCTTTTACTAAAGTTATTAGGAATCATGATTTTGATCGTCATATTGACAGCATTAATACAAATGTTGTTGATGATATTTTTTCCTAAAATTAATTTACCTGAATTGCCAAAATTAAATGTCAAGACTAATCGAGGCCGGTTTTTAACTCTGTTAATTGGCGCACTTTTAGGTTTTTCTGTGGGGATGACCAGTGTTTCATCCGGTTCTATGTTTGCCTTGGTTTTAATTGCCTTTTTCCATCTAGATGCCCGTAAATTTGTAGGTACAGATATTACTCAAGCAGCAATTTTATTAATTTTTACGTCCCTGGGACATCTTACATTAGGAACTGTAAATTGGAGTTTAGTATTACCAATTTGGATCGGTTCAGTACCAGGAGTTATCATTGGTGCTAAATTTTGCGAAATCATACCACAACGTCCACTAAAATTCATTATCTATAGCATCTTAATGATGGTGAGTTGGAAATTAGTTTTCCAGGCATAATCAAGTAATTTATAATACAGGTTGTTCAATATCTTGACAAAGATTTAATGATGTTAAAAGTATCACGTTCATACATGATAAATAGCCCCAAACCAATTAACACAAATGGGGCACAAGTTCTACCATAACGACTGAAAATATAACCAATTGTAGCTTGAAGACTTAATAAATTGGCAATACCACACCAAACACCTACCATGCCTAAAAATACAGCCAAAATAATTAGTAAATTGGCAAAGTTTTGACCGGCAAATAGGGGAATATAAATACTAATATTATCACCACCATTAGCAACTGTCACCGCCGCAACTTTATAAGTGTTTGGATGAAGTACCGTTGATAAAAAAGAGAATATCTTATTGGGATGTGATGACTCTAGTAAATTAGTATTAATAGTTTGAATCTCTGTATTGTCATCTTGTGGTTTTAGTAATTGTTTAATCCCAATACCTATTGGTAATAATCCTAATAATCCAATTAATTCTCTTTTAATAACTAAGCCACCAAAGAACCCTGGTAAGCTGAGGATAATAATGGCAATAAAACCAAGATATTGACCGATAAAAATATGTCTACGGCGAAAATTATTATCTATCTGGGAAAATAAAAGCAGCAAAATAATAATATCGTCAATATTAGTAGCTACAAAACCAATAATGCCTTGAGTAAAAGCAGTAATTACACTATTCATGCTCATCTGATTTAAGATTTTGGATTGACCATCAAGGAGTCATTGGTCAGGTTTTATCATATTGTCAGAAATAGTATCAAGATGAAAATTATCCACCATGAATGATTTCTTAACATCTATCATCACTTTTATTTTTATTGCTGTTAGCTGTTTGGTTTTACTTAGTATATAAGTTAACCCACCAGAAGAAAATAGCTGATTTTTTAACCAAATATGGTAATTATCTTGTACCTTTCGTGCTGATGGGTTTAGGGACTAGGGACTGTAATTATCTGGAAAAGTCAGGCTTTAAGTCCAATTAAACTCCTTGCTAGTTGTGTTTGTTTATTGGTTTTGGTAAAAAAAATTAACTTCTTTAGAGGAAATATGATTAAGTTGTTCCAAAAGTTAAACTTTTTTTAACCATTCACTTTCTTCTGGATCTTTAAACAAAGGAGTGCTGAGGTAACGTTCACCAAAGCTAGGTTGTACCATGACTATTAATTTATCGGCATTTTCTGGGCGTTTGGCAACTTGCAATGCCGCATATAAAGCACCACCAGTAGAAATTCCTGATAGTAAACCTTCTTCTTTTGCTAACCGCCGACTGTAGGAAATTGCCTGTTCATCTGTAACTTGAATGATTTCATCTACAAGGTCTGAACGATAAATAGCAGGAATAAATCCCGGTCCGATACCTTGGATTTTGTGTGATCCTGATTTTCCCCCTGCTAATACTGGACTGTTAACTGGTTCAACGGCGATCGCCTGAAAACTAGGTTTCCGCTGTTTAATTACTTGAGATACACCTGTAATTGTTCCCCCAGTCCCTACTCCCGCAATGAGAATATCTACTTCCCCATCGGTATCATGCCAAATTTCTTCGGCAGTAGTGCGAGCATGAATTTCTGGGTTGGCAGGATTGTTAAACTGTTGCAACATATAAGCATCGGGGATGCTATCAACTATTTCTGTTGCTTTAGCGATCGCCCCCCGCATTCCTTCTACCCCAGGTGTTAATTCCAAATGCGCCCCATAAGCTCTGAGCATCAGTCTTCTTTCCTGACTCATTGTATCTGGCATGGTTAAAATCAAGTGGTAGCCTTTAGCTGCTGCAACCATCGCCAAAGCGATTCCTGTATTCCCAGATGTCGGCTCAACTAAAGTGGTTTTTCCCGGAACAATTAAGCCTTGCGCTTCCGCCGCTTCCACCATATTCACACCAATTCGATCTTTGACCGAGGCCGCGGGATTCATACTTTCTAATTTGACAACAATTCTTGCCAATGCCCCCCAACTTTGAGAGATTTTATTTAACTCCACTAATGGAGTATTGCCAACCAACTCGGTGATACTTTTTGCTATTCGCATTGTCATACCTCTTTGTTTTTAAATGTAGTACATGGGATTGTTTTGGGTGCGAGCTTCTGTTTCTTGATATAAGTCTTGAAGTGTATAGCTGCGTAACACTTCAATTGCCGCAATGTTAGCTTGTTGCCAAGTTTCCAAAACCAAAGTTTTTTCTATGCTTGGAGTCTCAGAGTGTTCTTTCTCTTTTCTTTCTCCTTCTATCAAGGTGGCAATTTCTAGCACGGTAATTTGCCAAGATTCAGGCAGTAATAAAAAACCACCTTTTGAACCACGTTGACTTTGCACCACCCCCGCACGTCGCAGTTGGGTGAGAATCTGTTCTAGATAGCGTTCTGGGATGGGTTGTTTAGCAGCAATCTGGTTGATTGTCAAAGGAACTTTTTTATCGTGATATCTAGCTAGTTCTAATAGTGCTAGGAGTGCATATTCTGTTTTGGCAGACAGATCCAAAAGAACGTAGTTTTGTTTATTCAAATCTGAATTCAAAATACTACTGTACATTGATTGACTTATCGCTGTTTAACCGCAATTATTTGTAATTTAAGTGTCAAAAGTGCTTTTGCTGCACTGACATTAAAATAAAATATCATAAATCTATCGGATTAGCGTAGATTTGATCTAAATTTCTCGATAATGCTTAATCTTTGATTACAATTTGAATTGTTTTTATCGAAAATAATGTTACTTTTTATACAATATTCAATTAATTCTGGAGAGATTCTTATAAAGAATTCAAATCTTCCAGAACTGCTGCTGCTGATTGATAGCGATCGCTAAAATGATAACAAACTATCTTTTCTAAAATAGCGTACCCACAACGTGCTACATCTAACAATTTATAAGGGAAATGTCGAAAACCCTTGAAGATGTAGCTTCCTAAGTCAGCTACATCTGTGCTTTAGACAAGGGATGAAGGCTAGTTGCAGGATTTATCCTGCATTGACATTAATCGCGTTGCTGCTCAATATATTTCTTAA
>JACCDP010046132.1_pt1 | contig 20890 bp, 6 predicted proteins | sample 7445841 | NCBI WGS metagenome assembly JACCDP01 (sample SAMN15323441, study PRJNA562643) | freshwater metagenome | isolation source: river surface water | place: USA:Blue River Watershed | collected 2017-08-17
AAATGAAGTGAAATTATTTGTTAATTCCGGCAGAGTGGGGCCAAAATGAACAAGAGAAAAAGCTGGTGCGGCTTGCTGCTTTGCGGTGTTGAATAACAAGCTAATCTTATGATCAGTTTGTTCATTAAATTGTAAATTTGTCGAGCTATTTTGGTTGTTGCTTAAGTTAGTATTTAATTTATGAAAATCTTTAGTACTACTAACGAATGATGCATTATTAACTACGCTATTTTCTGCTAAAGAATGATAATCAGATAATGAATTTTGGGGTGTAAATAAAGTCGGACTTGATGGTATGTCTGGATTGTTTAACTCTAATTTATGAATATCATTTTCAAATTCTTTGTTATGAATTTGAGTTGGTATATATTTTTGTTGCTGTATATTTTTACTTAATTGAGGAATAAATTTTTCTTGATTAGAATTCGCAGGGTCGATTTTATTCGCTGAGTAAGTATTTGAATTTATTAAATCTGTAGCTTTAAGGTTATTGTTGTATCCGTAATTCACACTGTTGTCGTAGTTTAATTCATATCCGGCAAATTCATTTCCAACTGTTGCCGCAATTGTTATCGGCGTCTGCGTTGCTACAAAGCCTGAAATACTATGACCATAGGTGGATTCACCATTAGTATTTAATGGATTTTTGTTTCCTGTTAACTCAGTATTTCTAATATTGTTTGTAGTTCTGAGTGAACGTTCCTGGTTATGGCCTGTTTTTATTGGATTAGATCGCATCGTTAACTAGGCTTATATCGTTGTTTCAGTTATTGATCTACTAAATTAAATTTGAGGAAATTAATTAAACTTTAAATTCGTTTTATTTTTCTGTTTTTGTGATTCACAATATTAAATAGTTACTTATTTTGCATTTAATTATACGCCAATAGTATCTTCGCGATAACTTATTTAATGTTCGTTATAAATTAATTTCATAGTTTTTAAAGCTTATTTAATTTAACTAAAATGATAATAATTAAGCTATTACTTTCTTTTCTTAGTTATTAAAAAAATAATATCGTGACCTTTTTTTTGCATTTAATAATTTAGTAACAATTAATTCTTAATATTATTACTAATAGTCACTTTTTCAGTACAATAATTAAACAAATCATTTAAATTACCTTTACTCCAAATATAAGTAGGATACAAAACATGACAACATTCACGCTCAAAAATGATTCTAGTAAAGTTCATGCAGCTTTTCTTTTAACAGAGCCGTTTACGTTACCTGATGGTACGGTGCTGAATGCTGGTAGTTTGCCTTACTCTTTAAATTTACATCCTGAATTTCCTAGTTCAAATAATGATCCTTTCACATTTAAAGATGCATTGATCGGTCGAGTAAATGAAGTTATCAGTTTGCTTAGTGTATTTAGTGATACTAGCTTGAGTTTTGACGGCTCAATTGACAAACACGACGGTAAAGATTGGAAAGTTTTTACATCTACAGAAGGTATTAACGGAGGTGTCGTCGGAACATTCCCACCAGCTAACGCCTCTGGAAACATAAATCTATCGAGTATTTATGTAAATGTTTTTGGTTACTGGATTGAATTAAACGGTACTTTTTCTGGAACTACGTCATCAGGTTTTACAAGTGCAAGCATAACTTCCATTACCATGGGTTCTGAGTCACCTGGGGAAGGTGAGGCAAGTGAATATCGTATTGCAGGTACGCTTACATTATCTGCAAATGGGTTTTGGTCTGGCTCTTTGAATTCGCTTACAGCTGTTGATTACTTAGATTTCAGAGAAACAGACACCACTTCTTTGTATTTAAATGATGTAACAACTATTACTTTTGCTAGCGCAGCCATTATTAGCGAAAGTGATAGTGGTTTTTCAATTTCAAATAATCCAGCAATTAATTCAGTAAAAAAAGTAATACAGCAATTGTCTGAGCCTATAAGCGGAGCTGCGAATACAACTGTAGATATTCTCATTGGTGATGCGACAAATATTAAAGGACTTGATATCTCTTCAGTTATTGAGTCTGGATTGTCTAATGCACTTTTAGCTGTTGACGACAGCATTACTATTACCCAAACAGGAACTCCCAAATCAGCATTTCAAAACTTTGTTGATGCTGCTAATGGTAATGATTCTATTGTTGGTTCTGATAGTTTTGATGAGTTAGAGGGTGAAAATGGTAACGATACTTTGAACGGTGGTGGTGGTAACGATATCCTTGTTGGCGGAGCAGGAAATGATTCCTTAGTTGGTGGTGCAGGTAATGATGAATTACATATTGAGCGTGATCCTTCTGCGCAGGGATTTGAACAAGATACAGTTGATGGCGGTGCTGGCACCAACGATGCAGTTTTCTTAAGCTACTCAGTCAATGATTTGGCTTTTGCTCGTGTTGATGCAACAACGATAGATGTTTTAAGTAATGATAGAAGCTATGCAGCACGTATTACTGGAGTAGAGTTCTTGAGCTTCAGTAATGGAGAGACTTTACAGCTTAATGATTCTATAAATGGCTTTGGGCAATCTGCTAATGCGTTAGCTTTAAAAGGAACTGGAACGCAGACTGCCGATACGCTAGTAGCAGATGATAACGGTCAAGTACTTCTTGGCGGTTTAGGAAATGACACTATTACTGGTGGTGCAGGGAATGATTTATTAGATGGTGGCAATGGTATCGACTCTATGCGTGGTGGTTTAGGTAATGACACTTATCTAGTAGATAGTGCTACGGATGTTGTGATTGAATCTCAAGCTGGTGGTTACGACGAAATTTATACAATTTTAGCAAGCTATACAATTAGTTCAGGTACGGAGATTGAATTCTTGCGTTTTGGTGGCATGAACGAGCTCGTTGATATTGTTAATACATCTGCTTTTACTGCAACTGGTAATGAATTTGGTCAAGATATTTTAGGTAATGCAGCAGCTAATACTTTAGATGGCAAAGCAGGTGATGATCATTTAATTGGTTATGCTGGAAATGACACCTTAAAAGGTGGCGACGGAAATGATGAGTTCTTAGGTTCTACTGGTAACGATAATATTTCAGGAGAATTGGGTAATGACTTTAGCTATCATTTTCTTGGGCTAAGTGCATTTAGCCAAGAAGCACAGGCATCGTTCACAAATGGTTCTAGTGCAGTTAATCTAGCATTTTTACAAGCTAATGTTTTAAGTGGCGGTAATGATACCTTCAGTGGTGGTGCAGGAACAGATACGGTAGTTGTTTTTGGCGCTGAAAGTAGCTTTTCTTTTTCAAAAAATTCCACTGGTCTACTTGTAATTACTAAGGGTAGTGAATCAGTAACTCTTACTAATGATGTTGAAAATGTTTCTTTCGTAACGTCTATTCCAGCTAGCAGTAGTGGAGATTCTTTGCAGGCTGTATTTGATAATGCATCAAGTGGGACAGTAGTTGCGGCAGCTGATTTGCTATCCGGCTCTGCATCATCAGCTAACGACAATTTATTTCAGCGTGCATCTTTAGCAAATTCACAAACTGGATTTGCCATAGATGGTCTTGCTGGTAACGACACGATAACAGGTACAGGTTTCCCAGATCAATTTTTGGGAGGTGATGGTGCCGATAGTTTGATTGGATTGGGTGGTAATGACTTTTTAGATGGTGGGGCAGGTAATGACACCTTAAATGGTGGATTGGGAGATGATTTATACATAGTAGATTCTGCAGGTGATGTAATTAGTGGAGAAAGTGCATTTGAGGCGTCAACCTTTGGTTCTCCCTCGGCTAATAGCATCCAAGTTAAAGGAGCTACCAGTTTTGTTTTGAATAGTGGGCAACAAATCGGTTATTTATCAGCAGGTCAATTTAATCCCGCAGCATTTGCTAGTGGCGTAGCTCCATTCTGGACCTACACAAATATTGATGTAGCTAATATCAAAGGTAATGAACTTTCACAGCATATTGATGGTAATGCAGCGGGTAACAGGTTAGAAGGTGCTGGAGGGGATGACGTAATCTGGGGTGCTGCAGGTAACGATACCTTAGATGGTGGAGATGGTAACGACTTTCTTGATGGTGGCATTGGTAATGATAGCTTAGTCGGTGGTGCTGGAGACGACGCGTTTGCAGGTGACTTTGGATTTGATGGTATTACCACCAGCGTTCAAGGTTCGGGTGGCAAGGACACGATAGCAGGTGGAGCGGGTAACGATACGGTTTACATGCGATTTACTGAATCGAGTTACACGGTATCGAGAACTGATACGACTTTAGTTTTAACAAGTAAGACAGATGTAAATAGTGTTACGACAATTGATAGAACAACAGCCAATGGAGTTGAATTTGTCAATTTTGCTGGAAGCCAAACGTCGATTGCTCTTGCTGATTTATTGGCAGGAGCAGCCACAACAGGAAACGATAATTTATTTCAGCGTGCATCTTTAGCAGGCACTGGGTTATCCATAGATGGATTGGCAGGAAACGATACGATCACAGGCACAACAGGCTTTGATGATTCGCTGGCAGGTGGAGATGGCACTGATAGTCTAGTCGGATTGGGTGGTAACGATTTGCTCAATGGTGGTGCGGGCAACGACACCATGAATGGCGGAGCTGGAGCGGACTTATACATAGTTGATTCTGCTGGTGACGTCATTACTGGTGAAGGTACTGCAGAAGCGCCGACCATTACTTCCAATGGTATTAGTTTAGTCAATGGTCTTCAGGTTACTGGTGCCACGAGCTATGTGTTGGCGAATGGACAGAACGTAGAGTTTTTAAGTGCAGGTGTATTTGATGCTGCTGCATTGGCAAATAGTTCACCTAATTTCTGGACGTTTACGAATACGAACGCTGCGAATATCAAGGGTAATGAGATTAGTCAGCAAATAGCAGGTAATGCTGCAGGTAATAAGTTGGAAGGTGCTGGTGGTAATGATTATATTTGGGGTGCTGCAGGTAACGATACCTTAGATGGTGGAGACGGTAATGATTGGTTAGAGGGTGGTGTAGGAAACGATAGTATTACAGGTGGTGCTGGTGACGATGAATTTGGTGGTGATTTTGGATACGATGGTATTACCACCAGCGTTCAAGGATCGGGCGGTAGGGACTCGATAGCAGGTGGAGCAGGTAACGATACGGTTTACATGCGCTTTGCAGAAGGAAATTATTCGGTATCGAAGTTAGATAACGCAATTGTTTTAACGAACACAGCTGATTCCAATAGTGTAACGACAATTGATACGACCACAAATAACGGTGTTGAGTTTGTCGTATTTGGTAGTGATTCTGAGGAAACCTCGCCCATTTCAATAACGGATTTATTAGCAGGCGCAGCGTCAGCTAAAGATGATGTGTTGTATCAAAGAGGTAGCGGTTTATTTAATAACTCAACAAAGGTTTTTACTCCCACAGAAGGATATACAGGTCCAGCAGCGAATTTAAATGGTTTAGCTGGTAACGATACTTTGTTTGGTACCGGTATTGCTGACTCGTTAGCAGGTGGAGAAGGTAAGGACAGCTTAGTTGGACTTGCAGGCAATGACTACCTCGATGGTGGTGTAGGTGATGACACTATGGTTGGTGGTACTGGTCAAGATCGATACATAATTGACAGTGCTGGCGATGTAGTAGTTGAGGTACTCGAGTCTAATGAAATCAACACGGGTAAAGATCGTGATGAGGACGTAGCCGTTGTTACTACCAATTGGACTGTAGGTGCATCTGCTCGTTTAGAGGCAATGATTGCAGCAGGTGAACTAGGGAAGAAATTTTTGAATCTGTCGACTACAGTTGCAGAGGCGAAGGTTGACATTACTGGTAATGCTTTTGATGAATCCCTGATTGGTAGCGGTGCTGCGAATAAACTTGATGGTGGTGCTGGTAATGATTGGATATTTGGATCTGATGGAGCGGATACTCTTATTGGCGGTAGTGGGATAGATACTTTATCCGGTGGCGTTGGAAACGACAGTCTATCGAGTGGTAGTGGTGATGATGTCATTTTGTTTAATCTTGATTCTAAATTAATCAATCCAGAGAATAGTTTTACGATAGCCGATTCATTAGATAGGCTCACTGGCGGTTTTGATACGATTGATGGTGGGGATGGAATTGACGTAATTGCAATGCGTGGATCAAGGGAAGACTATACGATTGCGCGTACAACAAATACGGACTACCTAATTACTGCTAACGCTGCTCATGCAGGTGTAACGATAAAAGAGAGCGCTATATTTCGTAACATAGAAGGATTAGTGTTTGGTGGAGTTGCATCTGATTTTGATCAATTGATGCTGGCGCCAGTAGTTCAACTGTCCTCATTGGGAGTGCCATCAGATTTTGATGATGATTTACGTGCCCAGAATCTATTGGAGCGATATGACCGCAATGGTGGCAAAGGTAACGATACGATTTTCGGTTCTCAAATAAGCGATAGTCTCGCTGGTGGAGAGGGCAACGATAGTCTAGTTGGCTTTGGTGGCAACGATACGCTAACTGGTGGAGCAGGTAATGACACCTTAGTAGCGATTAAAGAAACGATTGGTACTGCATCAACACTTGTACTTGACGGTGGAGCCGATAACGACACCTATGTAGTTAACACCATCAACACTAATCGTACTATTAACATTATCGATAGTGCAGGTACAAACGACACCATCATCTTCAATCAAGAAGATGAAGATCCTACTTTTGATGCCTATGTAGATGGCACAACCAATACTCTTAATTTTTACGGTCAAAGCTATCCTGCGGGAGTTTTAGAGTTCTCTGCAAATCCATTTTTATCAGTTACCGCAGGAACGATTGAGACAATTCAGCTAATTAGATATAGCGATTTGAATGATCATACGTCACTCCAACAATCTGTAACTGGCAACCTTGTTGCAGCTACCCGTGATACGGCAACACAAAGCTGGATTGGTAAGGGAACAGATAAGGCTGATATTTTCTTGGCAACTACAAACGGTGCTAATAACTATGATGGTGGTAAGGGCGACGACATCATCCATGTGAATGCAAACACAGGCAGTGTTGCACAGGGTGGTGAAGGCTTTAATACCTTAAGTGTCATAGAGGGCCTTGCGGTAGATGGCTTAGACGGACAGATATTTGGTAAAGACGTGTTTAGCATTGGTACGTTGTCTTATGCATGGGCGGCTAATACAGTTGAAGTCAACATGGAGGCCGGTATTGGTGTTGCTTATGATGCTAAAGGCGAAGAGATCATCGGTATAGATGAATTCAATGGCTTTGCCAATGTCATCGGTGGCAAGGGTAATGACGCTATTGTTGGCGATGATTCAGCAAACAGACTAGATGGTGGTGAAGGTAAAGACACTCTGGCTGGTGGAGGTGGGTTTGATACCTTAATAGGTGGCTTAGGTGATGACACCTACCTGGTAGATCTAGGAAACCGTAAAACAATCGTCAGTGAGCGTATTGCCCCTACAACTATGGGTGAAGTCAATGGCGTACTAACCCTACAAGGTGGAACTGACGCCAAGAGTATCGATACAATTATTTTATCTGGAATTAATAGATTCCAAGATATACGCTTCAACGTGACAGACACTACGGTATCTATAGGTCAAACAGGTTCCTCATCCACTATTCTGGTTGACAAAGGAGTCGAGCAGATCGCTTTTGATAAAGTTGGTAATGGGGCTCCTGTCGTGTATGCAACCAATTGGGGCAACATAGGCACGAAGTCAGCAGATTTTGTCTTTACAAAAGATGTAGGTGGAATGGCCTTAGGTGGGCAGGGTGATGACTTCTTAATGGGAGGTCAAGGACAAGACATGCTGTTAGGCGGATTGGGTAACGACATCATCCGTGGTGGATCGGGTTCTGATAAGTTAATCGGTAATGCAGGTAGCGATATCCTCCATGTTCATGGCGGTGATGGTGATTTAGCACTAGGAGGCGCAGGTGCAGATACCTTTATCATTAAAGGTGCATCATCAGCTAATCTAGGTAAGAGCCTGGTGCTAGACTTTAAGCTCAATGAGGACTTTCTTAACTTTAATAATGCAGCGGGTGTGACTATCAAAGCGGGTTCAGCAATGCTATCTAAGGGGGTATTGACAGACCCAATGCAAACTATAGTTGTAAACTTGGATGCAAGAGGTAATATGACCTTCGAAAATGATGCATCCAACGCGATTACACAAGTCGTAAGCTTAATTGGTATAGATACACAGCAAGAGTTGAGTGCCTTGATGGATAGGATAGTGCTTGGCTAAGCGAGTATTAGTTAAAAAATAATCAAATTGATTATGAATTTAAACTAATAAGAGTATAGGTATAAAAAACGCAGACAGCAATGTCTGCGTTTTTTTTGGAACGTAGTGTAATTAGTTTTTAATGCAATTCATTAAATTTGTATATCAGCCATTAATTGATTTTTAAAACGCCAAGTTTCAATAACCAATTAAAACTTCTAAATATAAAAATTTTTCTATTTCCTTTGAATTTCTCAACAATTTTTTCTATAGAGATCGGTTTTTCTGCAAGAGCAGCTAATAAAATTTTTATTTCTTCATCCGTTGGTTGTATAACATCAGAAAAATTTACCATACTTAATTTTTTTAAAGTTAAGATATGATTTATTGAGTCATCTAGGTTGTTATGTCCAAGTGCTAGTACAGTATTTTTGTTTAGTACTTTAGTAGGATAATTTTCAAAAGCATAAAATGGATCAAGCCGAGCGGGCCATGGATGTTTTAGTGGTTTATTGTTTATTGATTGAGTTTTGCGAATTTTCCCAAGTTCTTCCCAAAGTTCTTCGTATTGGGGAATGATCACAGACCAATCAAAAAATTTTTCTGCTCTCTCTCGTCCAGATTTACCCATTTGAATCCGGATTTCGGGAGATTGGAACAATTTAATAAATGCTTGAGTTGTTGAAGGTATATCTATAGATATTAGGCTGCTTGTATATCCACAATATAAATCATATGAATCGATTTCAAGAGCATGACGTAGTGCAAGATCCTTGCCCAAGCCACCTTGTGGCATTAAAGTTGGAATACGAAATCCATCAATTTGATCGCGAACAGTTTCTTTATATCCATCCCAATCACTAACTACGACTGGCAAACCTGAAGCCATTGCTTCTATTGGTGTAATACCAAAGGTTTCTTGAATGTTGTCGGAAAGTGAGCAAAATACATCTGCTACTGCCCATGCCGTTTTGCGAGTATTTTCATCTCGACCATCCAGATGGAGTACTTTAATACTTGGGCAAACTAATGATGCGGCTTCGATATAAGAATTTTTTATGTGATCATTTGCGTGCCATCCACATTCTATTAGTACTATTTTTTTGTCAGAATGTTTTGATGCGCGTTCAAGTGATTGGTACATAGCAAGTGGGTGAGCTTTTGCATGAAAAGATAACAGACCCATGAATAAAATAACTACTGTATTTTTATCAATTCCTAGGTTGCTACGTGCAATAGATTTTTTTTCTTCGGAAAAATTAAAATCTTTTGTGTGTATACCGAGAGGTATAACGGGTAGTTGTGGTAATACTAGTCTAGTAATTCCGAGCCTATCTTTTAAATACTCAATTTGAGCAGAAAGAATATGCTCAACATTATTTTTAACTGAGGTACTAGTACAAATTAAAGCATCCCATTGATTTAATGGAGCGATCGGAATTGATGCAATTGCATCCATAGCTTTTGCAGATGAGGTGGTATGGGTTATGCCGCATAAACTCCATGCAGTATTTCCGTAAGCTGATCGTTCATAAGCATAATGCCCAATATTTGGGCTTGGATAATATATAGATCCGATCTGCGATAAATCACCGAGTGTTTGTTTGGTAACAGTCCTAATATCTTCAGAACGGCCGTAATGTCTTGCAGTTTCAGAAAAAAGATTTGAATGAGTTGGATTCTCTGTTTGTATCCAGAATTCGGAAGATTTGCTATGAATTAGAAATCCTCGAAGAAAAGATTCACCTGCCGCATTACGACCCATTAGCTTGGGATCTGTAGTTGTATAAGCTTCCGGGTGATAGAAAATGGCGGCAGTCATTAATTACAAAGAATGTTTGATTCGTATTTCACAGATTTATGATCTTAATAAAACATATATTGAGATTTAATTGTAAATTGATTTAGAAACTGATCTGGCTTGATCAATTCTAGTTGATCATTATTTGACAGGAATTAATCATTGCTGTGATCAGTAGACAGTTTAGTATAAAACGACAGCGGATCAGTTTTTAAATTTAACCTACCGCTTCATCATTCTTCGTAATCAAAATTTGATTTTCTAGGTATCGATTATCTATTTCTCCAGTAAGAATTTTACGATCCTAGGTAGCGTATAAATCGAGGCTTTTTCAGAGTGTGTGAATCATTTCAAAAATTGCAATAATTTTCTCTTAATTTCCAGTAATGCAGAAAACCTTAACTACCACCTTTTACAAGCAATTTGTTATAAAAATCAGTCCAATTAGTTATCAAAAAAAAATCAAATAATCGCCCCAAATATATAAATCATTAGCTCTTAAGTTGAAATCAGAATTAGTGATTGATGGTAGGAGTGAATATCGGTATAACCACGGGGAATAAATATTTATTACGGCTATTTAATTTTAGGAGTTTCTATGTCTTTTTTATCTTCTTATGATTTTTATGATGTTGCTGAAGACGGTAGTATTACTGCTGATGAATTACTAGATCTCGTAACTCAATATTTTAATGGGGATTATCCAATCGATGGATTAACAACAGGTTATTTGGATTTTTCTCAATATGACTTAAGTGGTTTTTCATCTACAGTGGTTACTATTCCATCCAATGGAGCAAGCGTATCTTTGCCGACAGTTACTCTAAAAACTGCAGATGGAAAGTCCTCGTTAGTTTTATCTAAAGCAGAGGGTACATCAACCGGCAATGGAAATGATATTACATATGATGGTAAGGCTGCATTAAAACTGACACTCACGCTAGCAAGTGGTGTCACGTTTAGTATCGATTCAGCTACCAGTTATACAAATAATAATACAACTTCTGCAACATCGCATTCTGAAAAATATACTGTCAACTTTAAAGACACAAAAGGTACAGCATCAACTTTAGATGACATTGTTATTACTGCTAATAATAATAGTAGTGGATCAGATTCGTTAACAAGTCAAAAGGCTAATGGCTCTAACATTTATACATATACTGGTAATGGTTTATCTATAAATAGCAATGACAGCTGGAACGAGAGTTATACATTTAGTGATACAGGTTCAGTATTAGGTTCTGGAACATTTGCGTTCTCCTACCAATTAACAGATAGCTCTACCGGGATAAATATTGGACTTGCTGCTAATTCAACTGCAAGTCCAGTGAATGGTGTGGTGGTTGAAAAAGTCAACTTGACTGATATGAAATTGGCTAATGAGAGCTGGCAAATTTCTGCGCCAAAAGCTACTGCCACGATTTCATATGATGGACCAGATATAAATCTTCTTGGTTCTTCTCCAAATGCAAAGCAGATTGCAGCAGAAGTGATGCCATTTTTTTTCGAGGTTGCCCTTGCTTCAGCCAATACGATTACTTTAAAAAATGCTGATGGTATTGAGATCAATGGTTTCGCTGGTAATGACTCAATCACTGGTGGAACTCGGGCAGACATTATTGAAGGCGGTGCCGATAACGATACGCTAAGCGGTGGCGATGGTAATGATTCTTTATCTGGTGGATCAGGAAACGATAGTTTGAGTGGAGGGACAGGTGATGATCAGATGGAAGGTGATTATGGTTCTATCGATCTAATCACATCAGTAATAGGTTCAGGTGGTAAAGATACGCTAGTAGGTGGAGCGGGTAATGACACGGTTTTCATGCGATTTGCTGAATCGAGTTATGCGATATCGAAGACAGATACAGCGATTGTATTGACGAATCGTAGTGATGCATCCAGTGTCACAACGATTGATAGATCAATAGCGAATGGTATTGAGTTTATTAGCTTTAATGATGCAATACCATTTAGCCTAAATGATCTACTAGCAGGCGCTGCAACAATAGGAAGTGACACACTATTTCAACGTGCCTCTTTATCTAATTTTGGATTTGCTATAGATGGATTAGCAGGTAACGATACGATCACGGGTACAGATTTTGATGATTCTCTGAATGGCGGTGAGGGTAAAGATAGTCTATTTGGTGGAAATGGAAATGACATATTGGATGGCGGAGCTGGAGACGATACATTAGTTGGTAGCGGTGGAAATGATCTTTATATTGTCGATTCAGTTGGTGACGTTATTTCAGGAGAAGTTATTTCTGATGGAAACAATACAATACAAGTCAAAGGTGCAATCAGCTACGCATTAGCTAGCAATCAACGTGTTAATTATTTGAGCGCTGGAGAAATTTCCTTCGCAAATAACACGTTTACTTTTACTAATACAAATATAAATGTTGCAAATATAAAGGGCAATGAATTTGCTCAATATATTCATGGTAATGCGGCGGGTAATAAATTAGAAGGTGCTGGTGGCAACGATTTTATTTTTGGTTTTGCTGGTAACGACACACTTGATGGTGGAGAAGGAGATGATACGTTAGCAGGTTGTTCAGGGAATGACAGTCTAAATGGTGGTGTTGGTGATGATCGCTTAGATGCTGATTGGATTGATTATAATTTTCCATCTTCTCAGCAGTTTGGTTCCAGTGGCAAAGACACACTAGTAGGTGGAGCGGGTAACGACACGGTTTACATGCGTTTGACTGAGGGGGATTATTCTGTATCAAAGACAGATACGACGATTGTTCTGACGAATATCTCAGATGCAAGCAGTGTCACCTCGATTGATAGAACAGCAGCGAATGGTGTTGAATTAATCAATTTTGCTGAGAGTCCTATGTCTATCGCTCTTGCTGATTTATTAGCAGGTGCTGCTTCATCAGGGAACGATAATTTATTTCAGCGTACATCTTTAGGAGGTACTGGGTTATCAATCGATGGGTTGGCAGGTAACGACACGATCACAGGTACTACGTTTGATGATTCATTGGCAGGTGGAGATGGTAAAGATAGTCTAACTGGACTAAGTGGAAATGATGTACTCAATGGTGGTTTGGGAGATGACACTCTTGATGGTGGAGTTGGTGCAGATTTATATATTGTTGATTCTGCTTTAGATGTCATCAAAGGTGAAGATGTAGAGGATGTTAACAATACCATTCTTGGTTTAAATCTTTCTAATAATGCAGTTCAGGTCAATGGCGCAACAAGCTATGTGCTTGCTAGTGGTCAGAGAGTTGGATATTTAACAGCTGGACAAATTGATGTTTCAACTTTTGGAAATGAGTCATTTAACTTTTCCAACATTTCTCTAACGAATACCAATGTTGTAAATATAAAAGGTAATGATTTTGCGCAGTTAATTGATGGTAATGCTGCAGCAAATAAATTAGAAGGCTTAGGTGGAGATGACTATATTCATGCATCCGCTGGTAACGATACGTTAGATGGTGGTACTGGCAACGACTATTTGGGTGGTGGTAGAGATAATGACTCTATATTTGGCGGAATAGGTAATGACTCTTTAAGTGGCGGCTCAGGTAACGATACCTTAGACGGCGGTGAAGGTAATGATGAGTTAGGCGGTGGATCGGGTAACGATAGTCTAGTTGGCGGTGCCGGTGATGACAAATTTAGTGGAGATCTTAGTGAGTTCAATTCTACGACTTCAACTATGGATTCTGGTGGCAAGGACTCGATAGTAGGTGGAGTAGGTAATGATACGGTTTACATGCAATTTTCTGAATCTCGTTATGCAGTATCGAAGTCAGATACTGCTATTATTTTAACGAATACAATTGATTCATCAAGTATTACGACTATTGATGTCACTCAAGTTAACGGTGTTGAATTTGTTGTCTTTGGCAGTGATATTGTACCTAATGCGCCAATTAGTATCACCGATTTATTAGCAGGCGCGGCGTCCGCAAAAGATGATGTACTGTATCTGCGTGGATCAGGTAGTTATAACGGTAGTACTAAAGTATTCACATCATCAGGAGTAGCAGATTCAACAGGTAATGGATTCAATATCAATGGCAGCGACGGTAACGACCTGATATTTGGTACAACGAATGCAGATAGTTTAGTTGGCGGTGCAGGTAACGACACCCTTTCAGGTCTTGGTGGCAACGATTCGCTAGTTGGTGGAGCAGGTAACGACACCTTAGAGATTCGTTGGGAACAAGCTACTCAAACTGATCCTTCTATTAGCACAGCCAACATCGTTATGGATGGCGGTGCAGGTGATGATACTTATGTCATCAATGGCTTGATAGATAAACAAGCGATTTCACTGGTTGATTCGGCAGGTAATGACACAGTATTAATGAAGAATTACTGGTGGGACAGTCATTATCCTTCTGCCTACATCGATGGAACAACAAATACATTAAAACTACATGCACGCTCAGACTTTGAGAGTTTCACAACACCAATCTTAATTGCGCAATCAGGCGTCATAGAGAACATGAGTTTGATGAAATATTCAAATTCATCTACCCCTGATGTAGCACAATTATCAGTCACCTACGCAGTAGCATATGCCACGAAAGATACAAAAGGCGTATGGAACGCGAAGGGTGCTGACAAAGCTGACATTATGTTTGCCACCACAGGGGGCGCTAATAATTACGACGGTGGTAAGGGCGATGACAACATTAGCGCAAATGCGCATGCAGATACGGTTGTTCAAGGTGGAGAAGGTTTTAATAGCTTATCAATCGAAGACTTGCCAGTTGAGGGCACTGATCTGATATTTGGTCAGACGGTACATAGCATTGGCACCCTTTCCTATGCATGGGCAGCTAATACCGTTGAAGTCAACATGGAGGCGAGAATAGGCATAGCCTACGATGCTAAAGGCGAAGAGATCATCGGTATGGATGAATTCTATGGCTTTGCCAATGTCGTTGGTGGCAAGGGGAATGATCTGATCGTAGGTGATAGCAATGGCAACCGATTAGATGGCGGTGAAGGTAGAGATACCCTCGCAGGTGGAGGTGGGTTTGATACCCTAATAGGTGGCACAGGTGACGACACCTATATGGTCAATCTCCAAGATATGAAGACTATAGTCAGTGAACGTATTGCACCGACTGTGATAGGTGAGGTTGTTGCAGTCAATGGGGTAGGAGGCATATTAACCCTACAAGGTGGAACGGATGCCAAGGGACTCGATACCCTCGTACTAACAGGCTTTAGTAATGTCATGGATCTGCGCTTTGGTGTAGGGGACGCCACTGTCACAGTCAGTCAAACAGGTTCTACATCAATCGCCTTAGTGGATAAAGCAGTTGAACAAATCTCATTTGATACAGGTGTTGGAACACCTGCTGTCTATCTTACAAACTGGGGCAACATCGGCACGAAGTCAGCAGACTTTGTGATTACCAAAGATGCAGGTGGTACGGGCATAGGTGGTCAGGGTGATGACTTCTTAATGGGTGGACAAGGTCAAGACATCCTCTTAGGTGGCTTAGGCAACGACATCATTCGTGGTGGAGCGGGGTCGGATAAATTAATCGGTAATGCAGGTAATGACAGCATCTACGTGAACCGAGGTGATGGTGATCTGGCGTTAGGTGGAGCGGGTGCAGATACGTTTGTGATTCAAGGTGCATCGCTAGCAGGACTAGGAGCGGGCACACAAACAAGTCGCATACTAGACTTCAAGCTCAATGAAGACTTCTTGAGGTTTGATGGAGCAGTTGGGGTATCGATTACAGTCGGTGGGATCACTGCATCCAAGGGAGTAATGACGGATCCTACGTCTTCATTGGCGTTTAACTTGAGTAATTCAGGAACCTTGACCTCAACTGATGGATTAAATACAAACGTACAGGTAGTGAGCTTGATTGGTATTGATACCCAACAAGAACTCAGTGCCTTAATGGATAGGATTACGATTGCATAAGGCGATGTAAATACATGTCTGAGTCAATCTAGCCAAAGATTGATTCAGGCATATCGATTGCACATACAGCATTTATCATATACATAGCGATGGTTCAAAAAAATCAAGTTACGTTGCTTATTAAATTTATATTTTAGAAAGAAAAGAAAACTATGAATAGTGAACATTTATATCCATACGTTGATGGTGTTGGTGGTTTGCGTATGGTGGACGGAGTAGTCCGTATGGATTTAGTCGTAATAACTGAAATTGAAGGTGAACAGATGAAGGCGCAAAGAGTAGGTGGTGTAGCGATGTCTATCAATGCGGCGGTCAAATTGAGAGATCAGTTGAGTGCGATGGTTGAGGAGTTAAAGGGTAAGGGAATTATCCAAAGTAATGAAAAAAAGAAATAGGATTAAGATTTAGATTTAGATTTAGATAAAGGTTATCAATATTTAAGTTAATGACATATGTATTTCTTGTCTAAGGACTGAAAAATACCAGCAGATCAGAGTCGCAGTTGTTTAAAATATATAAAATTTTATTGATATAACTATTTTTTTATAAAATGTAATTTATAAAAAATATAAAAATAAATTTTTACGTAATAAATTAAAATCGGAGTGTAAAAATGAAAAAAATATTATTTATTCTTTTTTTGGCATTAACTTCAAAAATAGCTTTAAGTCAAACAATTTTCGATACAAGCAAACCCTATGAAAAGGGCGATAAGCTTTCGTATAAATTAAAAACTTCTGGTAATGGAAAAAGCATTAAAGTAGAAATAAATTTTATAGAAGTAGGTGAAAATTTATGGCGAGGGCAGTTAGTAAGGGAAAATAAAGTTTTTCAAGTTTCTGCAAATGCATATGGCATGGTTGCAAATGATGTATGTTTAGGTAATGGTCAAAAATGCGATTTTGATCCTCCAATAAAATTATTTGATAAAAATATAAAAATTAACGATCAATGGGTAAATAAATTTAAAGTTACAGGTGAAGATTTCTCCTCAAATGCTATTCAAGAAGTAAAAGTTGAAAAACAAGAAAAAATTAAATTAGATATAGGTGAATTTGAGGCATTTAAGATAGTCACAAAATCTAAATTTGAGGGGTCTACGATAAAGAATGATAAATTTAGCGGTACAGATATATCTGAATTATGGGTTGGAAATGTGAAGGATAAATTAGTCTTGTTAAAAATTAAATATAATAATTCATTCAAAGAATATTGGAATTTAGAGCTTGATAGTCTTCCGAATTCTAATTAAATTCAAAAATCATATGAACTAATTTTTTATTGAATACTGTCTATCCAAAGAGAACACTGCGAGTTTAGTAGATTTATGTCATTTAATCTTATTAATTCAGGAGTGATGATATTTGGTGTGATGCATTGAATACAAGCTTGTGGGTAGTGTGCCTAATTGGTATTAATTCTCAGAAAGAACTCAGTAAATTGATGGATAGTATTGCTATTGCGTAAATAAGGTGGTTTGGTAAAAATACAAAACTTATCAATAGTTCTATGAACTCAAACTAATAAGAGTCGGGGTTTAAATAAAAACGCAGACTGAAAAGTCTGCTTTTTTATTTTTAATGAAATATAAGTGAATAGTTTAAAGAGAAAAAATTACGCAGGGAAGTGTTGTGCAGCTAACTTTTTTAATTCGTGTTCAGTAACTTCATGTTTTGTGGCTATTGCATAAAGATCATAATGAGGATGCTTCCTGCGATTACATGCAATATTAGAAAAACCTGCAGCATGTAATGTTTTAGCTAAAACAGATTGCGTGAATCCGCAACGATGAGCCATGTATAAATTGCCTTTACCCAATGCAGATCTAAAACCGTAAATCATATCTAGTGGTGATATTGGTCCTGCAGGCGAGGTGTAAGCTGGTTCTAATAATTTATCTTCCGCTACTAATCGACATACTTCTTGTAAGTCAGGGCAGGTAATAACAATAAATCCTTCAGGACGTAGAACCCGTAGAAATTCTTTTAACGCAGTAGGGACTTCGTGCGGATAAAGGTGCTCAATATTATGACTAGAAAAAATAGCATCGACAGAAGCGTCTGCTAAAGCTGACATGTCAGTCATCGTTCCGATGATATCAGGATTTACAGCAGCGTCTATATCTAACCTTAGCTCTTGCCAATCATCTTGATTAAAACCTCTGGTAGTTTGATTTTTGCGTTTTGAGCCGCAGCCTACATGAAGAAAAAGTGGCATAGAGTGTTTTTATTTTATTAATAAAAAAGTATTGGGAAGTTAATAAAAAGAGCATATTTTCAATCCAAAATAGGATAACAAGCTCTATCAAATCTAATATTTATTTCTTTTCTGTCCTGACATTATTAAAGAGGTAAATATCTGATGAAATTACACTTTTAATTGAAGTATTTTACGATAATAAAAGTTAGACTCTTGTTGAATGGAGAATAATTCACCATGCAAGAATGTTAATTTTTTCAGCTAATCCATATCAGGATTATTTAAATAATGCTGAATTTAAAATTAAAGGGATTCATAATTCCTTAGATTCATTGAGGACTCATTGTGTCAGACAAAACTATTTACTTTATTGATTCTGGCCTCAACAACGTTGAATCCTTAATATCGGCCTTACCAAAAAATAGTCTTTGGTATATTCTCGATTCTGATAAAGACGGCGTAAAACAAATTGCAGACTATCTTGTTAGTCATTCAGAATTAGATTCAATACAAATTTTATCTCATGGTGCTGATGGTGCTCTTTATTTGGGTAACTCAGTACTCAATCAAACATCACTCCTTGCGCATAAATCAGAATTAAATGCTATCGGTCGTTCAATTCGTGCTGATGGTGATATTTTTCTCTACGGCTGCGACGTAGCCAGCAGTTCATCTGGTAAGTCATTTGTAAATTCGTTTGCTTCATTAACTGGTACCGATGTAGCGGCCTCTGCCGATACAACTGGTTTTGCAAAGCTAGGTGGAAATTGGGAACTCGAATATCAGACAGGTTCTGTAAGGACAGGGTTTGAAGCATCTGAGTATGTAGCTACTTTAGGAGTAATCAATGGGACAGAAGGTAATGACGTTCTTAATGGCACAAATGGTAATGATACATTTCTAGGTGGTGGAGGAAATGACTATTTAAACAAATTCACCTTATCTGGAAATAGCTCACTCAGTGGTGGTGCTGGAAATGACACATTAGTGGGTGGTACTGGTAATGACACTATCGACGCGGGTGATGGTGATGATACGCAAATAATGGGTTTTGAAGGTAATGATTCCATACTTGGTGGAGCGGGAAATGACAATATCTGGGGAGATGGCGCGGGTAATGCACTTGTTACTGGCTTTGTAGCGGGTAGTGACACGATAGATGGTGGTGCTGGAAATGATTATATCGACGGTGAAGGTGCTGACGATGTAATTACTGGCGGTGCGGGTGTAGATACCTTAATTGGTGGTATAGGTAATGACACAATAGATGGTGGTGATGGAAATGATCCTCAACTAATCGGTGGTGATGGTAACGATTCTATTCTTGGTGGTCTCGGAAATGATAGTTTATTCGGACAAGCTGGTAATGACGTATTAAACGGCGGTAATGGAATTGATTATGTAGATGGTGGTGCTGGAAATGACACCCTTGATGGTGGTGGTGGTGATGATGGACAGCTAATTGGAGGTTCAGGTAATGATTCAATTAGCGGTGGTGCGGGAAATGATAATTTATTCGGTCAAGATGGTAATGACATACTAGATGGTGGAATTGGTAATGATGTGTACGACGCAGGCAGTGGTGCTGATACTTTAAACAGTAGTAGCGGTAACGATACTTTGTATGGTGGAGCTGGTGATGATGTTTATAACATTGATAATGACCGTGCGTACATTTATGATTCAGGCGGAAATGATACCGCTAATGTTACAAAAGATTTTGTAAAGTTACCAAGCACAATTGAAATAGTTAATTATCTTAACGGAGCAAAAGCTTTACCATATTGGATAGATGCCTTATTGCCAGATGAAGCTTCTGGTTTGCAGTTTCAAAGTCTGCTAGGTGATTCGAAAGTTATTAATTATGCGTTTCCCACTAACTTGCCTAGTTATGACACGAGTGCTGCCAATGCAAATGGCTTTAAAGCATTTACTGAGACACAAAAAAGCCGCACCGTTGTCGCTCTCAATTATATAAGCACTGTCCTTGATATTAGCTTCTCGCTGTCCAACACAGCTGATGCATTAAATACCCTTACCTTTGCTTCAAATAATCAAGGTCAAGTATCAGGTGGTTATGCCTTCTATCCGAGTTCATTTAAAACGGGCAGTGATCTATTTTTAAATGATGTGAGCTATAACACTACGTTAGCTAATGGAACATATGGTTCTTTAGTCTTAATTCATGAGATGGGCCATGCATTAGGTTTAAAACATCCAGGAAACTATAACGCCGGTGGTGGTGGGACAGAAGGTCCCTATTTAGACGAAGAACATGCTGCAGAAGACCATACGACTTATACAGTCATGTCTTATAACCAAAATAATGCACAAAGAAAATTAGAATACAGCGATCTGGATATCGCAGCGCTTCAGTATATTTATGGTCCAAGTAAAAGTGCACGCACCGGTAATCAAACCTATACCGTAGATGCTACTAAAAGTAATTTTATCTGGGATGGGGCTGGTACTGATACGCTCAGTGTTGCAGGTGTATCCGCAGGTGCAACGGTGTATCTCACTGCAGGTTATCAAGGGTTTATAGGAACAAAAGCAGATCGTATTACTGACGCGGGCCAAATCACAGTGAATTTTGGAACCGTGATTGAGAATTTAGTAGGCTCATCACATGGTGATGATCTTTATGGAAATGAGGTTGGAAATAGCATTAACGGTGGTGCAGGTAACGATACGTTAACGGGTGGAGCCGGTGTTGACTCGCTCATTGGTGGCGATGGAGTTGATGTATTTAATTACACTAAAAAAACAGATAGTACTGATACGGCATTTGA
>JACCDP010793113.1_pt1 | contig 20887 bp, 20 predicted proteins | sample 7445841 | NCBI WGS metagenome assembly JACCDP01 (sample SAMN15323441, study PRJNA562643) | freshwater metagenome | isolation source: river surface water | place: USA:Blue River Watershed | collected 2017-08-17
CTGAAGCTCATCGTCGATCTGCTGCATGAAGGCGGCATCTGGAAGATGCACAAATTCATCAGCGAAACGGCCAAGTACGGCGACCTCACGCGCGGTCCGCGCGTGGTTAACGCCAAGACCAAGGCCGAGATGCGCAAGATTCTCAAAGAAATCCAACAGGGTAAGTTCGCCCGTCAATGGATTCGCGAGAACGCCACGGGCCGCAAGAAGTACGACAAGATGTTGAAGAACGACCTCAATCGTCCGATCGAGAAGGTGGGTTACGCGCTGCGTGCTCGCATGCCTTGGTTGGATCAAGGTCGCTGATAGGAGAACCTGCCATGACATCGAACGCCGACCGGGTAATGATCTTCGACACGACGCTGCGCGATGGGGAGCAAGCCCCGGGTTGCAGCATGACGCAGCCGGAAAAGCTGCGCGTGGCGAAGGCGCTAGCCGACCTCGGCGTCGATGTCATTGAGGCCGGGTTCCCCGCCGCCTCGCCCGGCGACTGGGAGTCCGTTCACTCGGTCGCCCGCGAGGTCGAGGGGCCCATTATTTGCGGCCTCGCCCGCTGCACACGCGATGACATCGAAAAAGCCGCGCGTGCGCTGCGTCCAGCTCCCAAGCACCGTATCCACGTATTCCTCGCCACGAGTGCTATCCACCGGCAATACAAGCTCAACATGGCGAAAGAGGAAATTATTCGCAGCGCCGTCGAGGGCGTGAAAATCGCTCGCGAATACTGCGAAGACGTCGAGTTCTCCCCTGAGGACGCCTCGCGCACGGAGCTCGAGTTCCTCGCTCAGGTTGTCGAAGCGGTCATTGACGCGGGTGCCACGACCGTCAATATCCCGGACACCGTCGGTTATACGGTGCCGCACGAGTTCGCTGAACTTTTTCGGTATCTGCGCAAGAACGTCAGCAACATCGATCGCGCTCGCCTCTCCGTCCACTGCCATGACGATCTCGGTATGGCGGTCGCCAACAGCTTGATGGCCGTCGTTGCAGGCGCACGACAGATCGAGTGCACCATCAATGGCATCGGTGAGCGCGCGGGTAATTGCTCGCTCGAAGAAGTGGTGATGGCATTGCGTACTCGCGAAACGTTCTTCAATGCCCGAACCCACATCCAGTCGCAGAAGCTCTACCCTGCTTCTCGTCTTGTCTCGAGCATTACCGGAATGCCGATCCCGCGTAACAAAGCGATCGTTGGCGAAAACGCTTTCGCGCACGAATCGGGGATTCACCAGCATGGCATGCTCAAGCACGCGAGTACGTACGAGATCATGCGCCCGCAGGATGTCGGTCTCAGCCGCTCGGCTCTCGTACTCGGCAAGCATAGCGGCCGTCACGCCTTGCGTGAGCGCATCAAAGAACTCGGCTTTGATATCGACGAGGCGGAATTCGCGCGAGTCTTCGAAGAGTTCAAGGCGCTCGCAGACAAGAAAAAGGAATTATTCGATGGCGATATCGAAGCGCTGGTTTTGAAGGCCGAAGGCCAGGACCAGGGCCCATGGTCGCTTGAGAGCTTGAGCACCGCGTCCGGTTTGCAAAATGCAACGGCCACGGTGAGCCTGCGTCATCAAGACGGTCGCTGTATCGAACGCAGCTCCAGCGGCGATGGCCCTGTCGATGCGGCTTTCAAGGCGATCGAGGACATCACGGGCATCAACCCCTCGTTGCAGAAATTCGAGCTGCGCAGCCTCTCTGAGGGTGAGGATGCCCAGGGCGAGGCCATCGTGTACGTCAACTTTCAGGATCGAAGCTACCGAGGCTCCAGTGCGACAACCGATATCGTCGAATCGGCCACCCGTGCGTTCCTCGAAGTGATCAATCGCATCGAGTTGTCACAGAAGGCGCAGGCCGCTTAACCCGCGCACTCGCGAAACAGATACCCCACTCCTTTCACCTTATTGCAGAAGAAGTCCATGTCCGCTCCGAAAACCATGTTCGAGAAAGTCTGGGCCGCACACGAAGTAGTGCCTCAGACGGCTGATACACCCGCTGTCATATTCATCGACCTGCACCTCACCCACGAGGTCACCTCGCCGCAGGCGTTCTCCGTGCTCAAATCGCGCGGTCTCAAGCTTCGTCGTCCGGATCTGACACTGGCGACGATGGATCACGCGACACCGACCCGAACCGAACAGGTGTTCGGTGGTGCGCCGATTTCGATCGAATCAGCGGCCAAGCAAATCCGGCAGCTGGAGGTGAATTGCGCTGAGTTCGGCGTAGAACTGCTTGGTCTGCAGGACGCGCGCCGCGGCATCGTGCACATCATCGGCCCCGAGCTGGGCGTGACACAGCCCGGCAAGACCATCGTCTGCGGCGACAGTCACACCTCCACGCACGGCGCTTTTGGCGCGCTCGCCTTCGGCATTGGCACGACGGAAGTCGGGCACGTGATGGCAACGCAATGCCTGTTGCAGAAGAAGCCGAAGACTTTTGCCGTCAATGTCTCCGGAAGACTACGCCCCGGCGTCACCCCGAAAGATTTGATCCTCGCCATCATCGGCAAGGTCGGCGTCTCGGGCGGCACCGGCTACGTATTCGAATATCGCGGCGAAGCAATTCGCGCCATGGACATGGAGCAGCGCATGACTGTCTGCAACATGTCCATTGAAGCGGGTGCGCGCGCCGGCATGATCGCGCCGGACGAGGTCACTTTTGCTTATCTCAAAGATAAGCCGCGCTCGCCCAAAGGTGCTGCGTGGGATGAGGCAGTGGCTTACTGGCGCACATTGGCGACCGATGAAGGCGCGATCTTCGACAAGACCATCGAGATCGATGCCTCCGCGCTCGAGCCCATGATCACCTACGGGACCAATCCGGGCATGGTGGTTCCGATCTCGGGACAGGTCCCAGACCGTCGTGGCGATGCCGTGTTCGATGCAGCGATAAAATACATGGGGCTAACCCCGGGCGCGCCGATCACCGACGCGCCGGTCAACGTGGTGTTCATCGGCAGCTGCACCAATGGGCGCCTCGGCGATCTTCAGGCTGCGGCGAAGGTGTTAAAGGGCCAACGCGTCGCCCCAGGCGTGCAAATGCTCGTCGTGCCGGGATCCCAAGAGGTCAAACGCGAGGCGGAAGAACTGGGCCTGCACGAGATATTTAAACAAGCTGGTGCCGAATGGCGCGAATCGGGTTGCTCGATGTGTCTCGGCATGAACGGCGACACCGTTGCCAAGGGTGAGTATGCCGTCAGCACCAGCAATCGCAATTTCGAAGGTCGCCAAGGTATCGGCGCTCGCACTTTGCTAGCGAGCCCCGAAACTGCGGCGGCATCGGCCATTCGCGGTCGTGTCACCGACCCGCGTGAGTTCATCATCTGAGGCCCACCATGGATCCGATCACCGTTATTCGCTCACGCACGGTCGTGATGCCCTCCACCAATATCGATACCGACCAGATCGTACCGGCTCGTTTTTTGACGACGACTACGAAGGAAGGCCTAGGTAAACAGCTCTTTGCCGACTGGCGCTACGATGCCGCAGGGCAACCGAAGCCGGATTTCATTCTCAATCGCCCTGAAGCGGCTGGATGTCGCGTCCTCGTTGCGGGGCGCAACATCGGCTGCGGTTCGTCGCGTGAACATGCGCCGTGGGCGTTGGTCGACTTCGGCTTTCAGGCGGTGATCAGCACCGAGATCGCCGATATCTTTCGCAATAATTCTTTGAAGAACGGGCTGCTGCCGATCATCGTGGATGAGGCAACGCACGCTTGGTTGCTCGCTAACCCGGGTGTCGAGGTCGAAATCGATCTGACAACGTCCTCGTTGAAGCTTGCCGACGGTCGCAGCGTCACGTTCCCGATCGATGGCTTCGCCCGCTATTGCTTGACCAATGGCGTCGATGAGCTCGGCTTCCTGCTCTCGAAGGATGCCGAGATCAAGCGCTACGAGGCGAGTCGCCGCGCATGAAGGCGCATATCGCCGTGCTCGGGGGCGACGGAATCGGTCCTGAGGTCATTGCCGAGGCCTTGCGCGTGCTGCGCGCGGTGGCTGTGCAGCATCAACACGAGTTCGTGCTTCAGGAGTTGCCCTTCGGTGGTGTCGCCATCGACCAATTCGGCGACGGCTTGCCCGAACACACCATCCAAGGCTGTCTCGCGTCCGACGGCGTATTGCTCGGCGCCATCGGTGGACCGAAGTGGGGCCCTAATGCGCCAGTCCGCCCTGAATCGGCCCTGCTTCGCTTGCGCGCGGAGCTTGGGGTCTATGCGAACCTTCGCCCGATCAAGGTACACCCGACGTTGCGGGCGGCCTCGCCGATCAAACCTGAGATCATCGATGGTGTGAACCTGCTCTTCGTTCGGGAACTCACCGGTGGCATCTACTTTGGCAAAAAGTGGCGTGAGGGTGATCGCGCCGTCGACGAGTGTGCCTACACGGTCGGCGAGATCGAGCGCGTCACACGCATGGCGGGCCGGCTCGCCGTTCGCCGACGCAGCAAGATTACTCAAATCGATAAATCCAACGTGCTCGAAACGTCGCGTCTTTGGCGCAACGTGAGTGAGCGTGTCATCCGCGAAGAGTTCCCGTCGGTCAGCATCGATCACATGCTGGTCGACTCGGCGGCCATGCAACTGATCCGTAATCCGCGCGACTTCGACGTGATTCTCACGGAGAACTTGTTTGGCGACGTGCTCACCGATGAGGGCGCGATGCTGGCGGGTTCTTTGGGTGTGTTGCCTTCGGCCGCGTTGGGTGATGGCAAGCGTGGCCTCTACGAGCCAATCCATGGGTCGGCACCCGATATCGCAGGCAAAGGCATCGCCAACCCGATCGGCACGATCATGAGTGCGGCGATGTTGCTGCGGCATTCGCTGGGCTTGGACGCCGAGGCCGTGGCGATCGAGAAGGCAGTTGGCCGCGCTCTCGATGCCGGCGCACGCACGGCCGACATCGCAATACCGGGTTGCAAACCCCTCTCGACGAGCGAGATGGGCGATGCGGTACTCGCAGCGCTCGTCTAGCGCAGTGGGCTAGAGTGTCTTTAGCGCCTGCGCGAGATCCTCACGCAGGTCGTTGACCGCCTCGATACCAACCGACAAGCGCAGCAGTCCATCGGTTAAGCCCGCTGCAGCGCGCGCCGCCGGATCCATGGCCGCGTGCGTCATCGTGGCCGGATGTGCCACGAGACTCTCGACGCCGCCGAGCGATTCAGCGAGAGAAAATAACTGAAGCTCACCGACAAATTTCTCGACGGCGGGCAAGCCGCCAACCAACTCGATGGTCACGATGGCGCCGAAACCATTCTGCTGCGCTCGCGCCGTCGCATGCTGGGGATGATCGACCAAGCCGGGATACAGCACGCGGCCGACGCCCGGCTGAGTCTTGAGCCAACTCGCGAGCTCATTGGCATTCTGCTCGTGTATCGCCATGCGTGCGTGCAGGGTTCGCAGACCGCGCAGCACGAGAAAGCTGTCGAACGCCGTGCCCGTCATGCCGAGCGCATTGGCCCACCAGGCGAGCTGGGTTGCATCCTCCGGCGTCGCGGCAACGACCGCACCGGAGATCACATCGCTGTGCCCGTTCAGGTATTTCGTCATCGAGTGCACGACGAGATCGGCGCCGAGCGACAAGGGCTGCTGCAGCACTGGCGAGAGGAAGGTGTTGTCGACGGCAACTTTCGCGCCGGCTGCATGCGCGACACGCGCGACGTCTCGAATGTCCGTGATACGCAGTAACGGGTTACTTGGCGATTCCACCCAAACCAAATCCGCGGGCGTGCTGAGCGCGGAACGCCAAGCGCTGTCATTACCGAAGTCGACGAACTCGACACGAAAATCTCCGCGTCGCTGCCACGCCGAGAAAAGTCGGAACGTGCCGCCATAACAATCGTGCGGCACGACGATACGGGCGCCTTGTTTCAGGATTTGCCCCACCAAGGCGATCGCACCCATCCCCGACCCCGTTACGACGGCGCCGGCGCCTCCTTCTAGATCAGCGACGGCTTCGGCTAAAAGATCGCGCGTCGGATTTCCGGAGCGCGAGTAATCGTAGCGACCTTTCACGCCGAAGCTGGGAAACGCGAAGGTGGAGCTCAGGTGGATCGGCGGGACAACCGCACCGGTGGTCGGATCGGATTCGAGCCCAGCTCGAACGGCGCGGGTTCGCGGATCATTGGCGGCTTGCGTCTTGCGATTCATGATTACCTTAAACTTTGCTCAAAAAATGGCCGAAGTTGCTGCGCTTCTTTCAAAAACGCATCGTGCCCGAAAATCGAGTGTATTTGCGTCAATCGACACTGCGGCAGCGACGCGGCGAGCTGTTGCATATCCGCAAGGGGGACGAGCTGGTCCGAGTCCACGGCTAGTGCCGACACCGGTACCGAAATTTGCCGGGGATCGACCCGATGCAAGTCGATGGATTCCGACAAGGCGACAAAGCTACCTGCCGCGTAGCGTACGGCGTACTGTTCACCACGAGCCATCAAATATTCTTCCACCGGGAAAACGGCGCCTTCCGGGTTATGACGGGCTTCCCCATCGAAACGCTGCAGGAATTCCTCCGGTGTTCGGTAGGTCGACATCGCAAGAGCACGCGCGAGCGCGAGGGCGGATCGCGTATCCCCGAGTCGATCACCGAGCCGAACGATACGACGCTGTACGCTGCGCCATGCGGTAGCCATCGGATGAGTGCGATGTGCCGCACTCAGCACGATCAGGCGTTGCAGCCGCTGCGGGTAGCGATCGGCGAAAGCAAGACCCACCATACCGCCGTACGAGGCGCCAACGAAGGCATGGATCGACTGGATCTCGAGATGACGCAGAACGAGGTGGAGCAACTCGGCCTGGTCGAACGTGGAAACACTCGGAAAGGCTAACGAGTCTTTCGGACCTGTCGTGTCGCCACTGCCTCCGAGATAGTCGAAGGAGAGAATCTGGTATCGATCTGTCGGGATCGGCGCTCCCGGCCCGACGACCGTACTCCACCAACCGGCGGCTGCGTCGCGTTGATCGCAAACAACTCGATGCGCAGAGATGCCGCCGAGCGCGACAACCACCGGGTGCACTGGGTCACCCTCGCAGCGCCAAGCGATATCTAGCGATGCGATTTGGCCGCCGTGGTGCAAACAGAACGGTTTGCCTAACGACAAAACTCCTTCACGGACGTTACGGGCGATCTGGGACGACATGTTCGAGTGGTGTTCCGAGTTGCCATGGCTCACACCGATCAACCCGCTCGACGAGTGCCCGCGCGCGGCGGGGACCGACAGCCATCTCCTCGCGGAGCCATGTCGGCACTCATCTGACCGCAGTATTGTGCTGCGGCAGGAGTTGGCACCTTCACGGTGTGGTTGGCACCGTTGGTTGCCCCGGCTTCGTCGGGCCTGTCCCTCTGCCGGTCTCGATGAGGCGGCGGATGGTAAGTGTCGGACCGGACAGGCGTCAAGTTGCACCTTGAGCTTGCGACCATTTTGTACTATCGTACTAGCACGTTAATACATTCAAACGGTCCCCATGAAGCCCCACCCCACGGTCTCGCCTCGCCAAGAGGCCCGCGCCGAGAAGCACCTCTATCAGGCGATTTTGACCCTCAAGTCGGTCGAGGAGTGCCGCGCGTTCTTTCGCGACCTATGCACTCCCGCTGAGCTCGAGGCGATGTCGGATCGCTGGGCCGTTGTCGAGTGGCTAGAGCGCGGCGTTCCCTACCGAGAGATTCACAAACACACGGGTGTCAGTGTGACCACCATCGCGCGCGTCGCGCGCTACGTCGGCGACGGCAACGGCGGCTACGAGCTTGCCCGTCAACGCTTGCAGGAGAATCGATGATGTCCGCCGCTGACCCCAATCGTTTGAAGCTCGCTGTGCAGAAATCCGGCCGCTTGACAGAACATTCGACCGACCTCTTGGTTCGATGCGGGCTCAAATTCTCGCGCGGCAAGGATCAACTTGTCGGCTTTGGCGAGAACATGCCGCTCGATCTGCTCTTTGTCCGCGACGACGATATTCCAGACTTGGTCGAAGAAGACGTCTGCGACTTAGGTCTGGTCGGGCTCAACGTGCTCGAGGAGAAGCGCCTCGAGTGGATCGCGCGCGGACACGAGCCCAAGTTCACCATCTTGCGTCCACTCGACTTCGGGCGTTGTCGGCTTGCCATCGCCATACCCGAGGAGATGGCCTGGACTGGGGCCGCCTCGTTGCAAGGTAAGCGTATCGCGACGACCTACCCCTATGTGCTCGGGCGATTCTTGCGCGAGAGAGGCATCGAGGCCGATATCGTGACGCTCTCCGGAGCCGTCGAAATTGCACCGCGTTTGGGACGCGCCGATGCGATCTGTGATCTCGTTTCAACGGGGTCGACATTGCTCGCCAATCGGCTGCGCGAAGTGGAAACCGTGCTCGAGAGTCAGGTTGTCTTGATCCGAACACCCGTTGCCATCGATCCCATCAAGACCGAATGGGTTGAGCGTTTGCTGATGCGTATCGATGGCGTGCAACAAGTCCGCGAAAGCAAATACATCATGCTGCATGCACCGCGCAGCGCATTGCCGGCGATTCGTCAGCTGCTGCCTGGCAGCGAATCACCGACCATCATTCCGCTTGAGGGGCATCCGGATCGCGTCGCCGTGCACGCGGTATGCCGTGAAAATGTGTTCTGGGAAACGCTGGAGAGCCTGAAAGCGGCTGGTGCCAGTGCCTTGCTCGTGTTACCGGTCGAGAAGATGCTCGCATGATGTTACCGATTCTCGATTACGCCGCACTCGACGCCGCCGCTCGGCGTGACGCTTTGTCGCGCCCAGCAGTGGCCGAACGTGCGCAACTGGTTTCACTCGTTCGCGAGACGGTGGCTCGAGTGCGTGCAGAGGGCGATTCGGCGGTGCTCGACTACGCACGACGTTTCGATGGTGGCGAGCCGGAATCACTGCGCGTGTCCGTCGATGATCTCGATTCGGCGTTGCAGTCTCTAGCCCCGATCGAACGACACGCGCTGGAGCGCGCGATCGACAACGTGCGGCGTTTCCACGCAGCACAGTTACCAGCGCCGCTATCGGTCGAGACCTCGCCCGGCGTTCGATGTGAGCGCATCACCCGACCGATCGATTCGGTAGGACTTTATGTGCCAGGTGGGTCTGCGCCCCTGCCCTCCGCCTTGATCATGTCGGCCGTGCCAGCTGAACTCGCTGGCTGCCCGCGCCGGGTACTTTGCACTCCCGCGGCTCGCGGTCAGCCGATACACCGTTCAATACTCGCGACGGCGCGTCTCCTTGGAATCACTGAAGTATTCGCCGCAGGCGGCGCGCAAGCCATTGCTGCAATGGCGTATGGCACGCAGACAATTCCCAAGGTCGACAAGATCGTGGGCCCTGGTTCCGCCTGGGTAACGGCAGCTAAACAAATCGTGGCCGAAGACGCCGCGGGTGCAGCACTCGATCTGCCCGCGGGTCCCTCCGAGGTGTTGGTCATCGCCGACGACGCAGCAAATCCCGCGTTCGTTGCGGCAGACCTGCTTGCGCAAGCTGAGCACGATCCGCTGTCGCAGGCGATTCTACTCACCACATCCAGAGAATTGGCCGAAGCGGTCCGAACGAGTGCACTGGCACAGCTTCCGAAGCTCTCGCGTCGCGACATTCTCGATCAGTCGCTGCAGCGTAGCCGATTAATCGTGGTGAGCGATCTTGCGACGGCATTACGCATCTCGAACGATTACGCACCGGAGCACCTGATATTGCAGTTGCGTGACGCGCGTCAGCATCTACCGGCCATCACCTCTGCAGGCTCGATTTTCTTGGGCGCTTGGAGTCCAGAACCAATGGGCGATTACTGCTCGGGCACCAACCATGTTCTGCCGACTTACGGTTACGCGCGCGCGTACAGCGGTCTGTCGGTACACGACTTCCTCAAGCGCATCACCGTGCAGGAGCTGACGCCCGATGGTCTGCGCGGCCTCGGCCCAACGGCCAGCGTGCTTGCGGGTATCGAAGGTCTCGATGCGCACGCACTCGCCGTCGATTTACGTTTGGCGGCTCTATGATCACGAGCGAGATCGATGCCGTGTTGTCACTGGCGCGCGAGGATATTCGCGCGTTGAAAGCCTACGAACACGCGCAGTGGCGACCAGAGCTCGAGCGCCTGCATGCCAACGAGTCGCCGTGGCCGCCACTCTCGTCCAACGATGGCCTCGCCCGTCATCACTACCCCGAACCGCAACCCGCCGAACTAGTCGCGGCGATGGCGAAATACTATGGCGTCGCCGCCGATCAGGTGTTGGTCGGGCGTGGTAGCGACGAAGGCATCGACCTTCTCACGCGAGCGTTCTGTCGCGCTGAGCAAGATTCGGTCGTCGTCTGCCCGCCGACTTTCGGCATGTACGCCGTCGCTGCTGCGATTCAGGGTGCGCGCACCGTCTCGATCCCCTTACGAGAGAACTTTCAGCTCGATGTCACGGCGATCGTCACCGCTCTGCAGGCGCCGAGCTCGCGCTCGCCAAAGTTGGTCTGGGTCTGCTCGCCGAACAATCCGACCGGCAATAGCCTCGGGCGCTCGGACATTCAAGAAGTCATCGACGCTGCGCGGGGGCGAGCCATCGTGATCGTCGATGAGGCCTATGCCGAGTTCGCCAAAGAACCATCGTGGATCGCATCGCTTCCCCATAATCCGCATCTTGTCGTGCTTCGAACGCTCTCGAAAGCGCATGGTCTTGCCGGCTTGCGCATTGGCGCGGTAATCGCCCATCAAGGCGTGATCCAACTACTGCGCAAGATCATTCCACCCTATGCATTGCCTTGCGACAGTGCAAACTTAGGCACGATAGCCATGCAACCGCCGGCGCTTGCCATCACTCGTGAGCGTATCGAGTTGTTGCTGCGTGAGCGCGAGCGACTCGGCACAGCCTTGTCGAGCAGCCCACTACTGACCCGCATCTGGCCGAGCGAGGCGAACTTTCTTCTGGTCGAAGCGCGAGATGGTAAAGCCGTACTCGACCGACTGGCTGCCGTTGGTCTTATCGTGCGTGATTTTAGGGGCAAGAGCGGCCTCGGCGAGGCGATCCGAATCACGATCGGCACGCCGGCACAAAACGATCGAATCATCCGGAGTTTGTCATGAAGGTCTTGTTCGTCGATCGCGACGGAACCTTGGTCGAAGAGCCATCCGATGAGCAGGTGGACTCGCTCGAGAAAATCCGTTTTCTACCGGGCGTTTTCGCAGCCCTCACTGAATTGCAGGCGGCCGGCTTTCGCCTTGCGATGGTGACCAACCAGGATGGTCTCGGTACGGACTCCTTCCCAACGGAGCACTTCGAACTTCCGCAACGATTCATTCTTGACGCTTTCGCGAGTCAAGGCATCACTTTCGATGCGATCTTCATCTGCCCTCACAAGAAGTCGGATGGCTGCGATTGTCGAAAACCCTCCACGAAGCTTGTCGATCAGTGGGTGCGTGAAAAAGGTGTCGATCTGCGTCAGAGCGCCATGATCGGTGATCGGCAAACCGATCTCGACTTTGCCAACAACCTCGGCATCCGAGGCTTGAAGGTACTTGCGAGAGGTGAGACCGCTTACAGTTGGCCCGCCATCGTCAAAGAACTCACGGCGCGGCGTGCCACTGCCCATAGAAAGACGCGCGAGACCGACATTCTCGTCAAGGTCGATCTCGATACCGAGGGACCGATCAGTGCCAAGACAGGCATCGGATTCTTTGATCACATGCTCGAGCAGCTTGCCAAGCATGGCGGATTTTCACTGCAATTGGAGTGTGCCGGCGATTTGCATATCGACGAACACCACACCATCGAGGATTGCGCAATCGCCCTCGGTGAAGCACTGAAGACCGCCCTTGGCGACAAGCGTGGCCTACACCGTTATGGCTTCCTCTTGCCCATGGACGAGGCGCGAGCGCAGATCGCAATTGATCTATCGGGCCGCGCTTTCTCGGTGTTTGAGGGTCGTTTCGGTCGCGAGCAAGTCGGGACGATGCCGACGGAACTCGTACCGCACTTTTTCCGCTCGCTCGCCGATAGTGTCGGCGCGGCGATTCATGTGTCCGTGGTTGGTGATAACACGCACCATATGATCGAGGCGTGCTTCAAGGGAGTCGGTCGCGCACTGCGCGAGGCGCTCCGGCGGGAGGGACATGATCTGCCCTCGACCAAGGGCACGCTCTGAGTGGCAACATGAGCATCGTCGTCATCGATTCCGGCGGGGCTAACCTCGCCTCTTTACAATATGCGCTGCAGCGCCTTGGGGCGGACGTGACCGTGAGTCTCGATCCCACCGTCATCCAACAGGCCGATCGCGTATTGCTGCCCGGTGTCGGCGCCGCCGGCGCTGCGATGCAGCGGTTACGATCCGCAGGTCTCGTCTCTATCTTGCGTGATCTGCAGAAACCATTGCTCGGCATCTGCCTCGGCATGCAGTTGCTCTTCGAACACTCGGCCGAAGACGACACGGAAACACTCGGCTTGATGACGGGCCGTGTAGAGAGGCTCCCTGCATCGCCCGACTTGCCCGCGCCACACATGGGTTGGAATACTTTGACTACACTGCGTGCCGAGCCGCTACTTGCGGGGCTGCAGCCGACCGATCGCTGCTATTTCGTACACGGTTACTTTGCATCCGGTCGACTACCCGAGGTCGTCGCCACGAGCGAATACGGTCAATCGATTGCTGCCGTGGTGCGACGAAACCACGTCGCCGGCGTTCAGTTCCATCCCGAGCGATCTGGCGTCGTCGGCGCTGCCATTTTGCGCAACTTTCTGAACTCATGAGTCCGAGTACGACATGTTGTTGATTCCCTCCATCGATGTCCGCGGCGGTCACTGTGTGCGATTGTTCAAGGGTGACTTTTCGGCCGAGACGATCTACGCGAATTCGCCGCTCGAGATAGCGCAAAATTATGCTAGTCGCGGCGCACGTTGGTTGCACCTCGTCGATTTAGATGGCGCTCGCGATGGTGAGCTCACCAATCGGTCTGCGCTGACCCAAATGGCAGGTGTTGCCGGTCTTTCCGTACAAGTGGGTGGTGGCGTTCGCCAACGTGCCATCGTTGACGAGTTGCTGTCACTCGGAGTGGCGCGCGTCGTCGTGGGAAGTGCCGCCGTTGAGCAACCCGATGAAGTTGCCGCCTGGTTGCGCGCCTATGGTCCCGAGCGAGTGTGCCTCGCCTTCGATGTACGCCTCGACAGCACAGGTCTGCCGCAACTGCAGACTCGAGGATGGCGCGAAGCGACGACCGTCAGTCTCGTTGAGGCGGTAGAGCGCTTCGAGCAGCACGGGCTTCAACACGTCTTGTGCACCGACATCGACCGCGATGGTGCTCTCGCCGGACCTAATGTCGAACTCTACCGACAATGTGCAGCTCGTTTTCCGACGATCTCCTGGCAGGCCTCGGGTGGTGTGCGCGACAGCGCCGATCTGCAGGCGCTACATGACGCCGGCGCTGCCGCGGCCATTAGTGGCAAAGCCCTGCTCGAAGGTCGTATCGACGCAGACCAAATGCGCCAATGGTTGAAGGGCTGAGCATGCTCGCCAAACGCATCATTCCCTGTCTCGACGTCCGCGACGGCCAAGTCGTCAAGGGAGTGCGATTTCGTGACCATCGAATCGTTGGTGACATCCTGGAGCTCGCCACGCGTTATCGCGACGCGGGTGCCGATGAGCTCGTGTTCTACGACATCACGGCGAGCCCCGAAGGTCGTTCGGTCGATCGCAGCTGGGTCGAGCGCATTGCCCGCGTACTCGACATCCCATTCTGCGTCGCGGGTGGCATTCGCAGCGTTGGCGACGCCGAGGCCATTCTGAACGCCGGCGCCGAGAAGGTCTCGATCAACTCGCCCGCACTCGAGAACCCCGCACTGATCGACGCTTTGGCGCGCCGCTTTGGCTCCCAGTGCGTTGTCGTTGGCATCGATAGCGAAACCACCACTGAGGGCTACCGCGTCCATCGCTACACCGGTGATCCGAATCGCGCCGGTGACGCGGGCAAAGACACGCTGAGTTGGCTGCGCGAGGCGCAGGATCGCGGCGCGGGCGAAATCGTGCTCAATTGCATGGCGAGTGACGGCGTACGTCGGGGTTATGACCTCACTCAACTAAAGTCGATACGCGCCAAATGCCGTGTGCCGCTCGTCGCCTCCGGTGGCGCTGGCAGCGTGGCGCATTTTGTCGATGTATTTCGCCAAGCTAGAGTCGATGCCGCACTGGCCGCTAGCGTTTTTCACAGTGGCGAGATCGCGATTCCCGATTTGAAAAAAGCCCTGCAGCTTGCAGAGATAGAGGTGCGGTTATGACCTTGCAAGAGAACCACATCGACACCTTGAAGTTTGATGCCGCTGGGCTCATCACGACCGTCGTTCAGCACGCGCACAGCGGTGAGGTATTGATGGTCGCGTGGATGAATCGCGATGCGCTCGCGCTCACTTTGCAGCGACAGCGACTCGTCTTCTGGAGTCGGAGCCGCCAACAATTGTGGGAAAAAGGCGAAACCTCGGGCAACACTTTGACGCTCGTCTCGCTCACCGCCGATTGCGATCACGACACCCTGCTCGCTCGTGCCTTGCCGGCTGGCCCGGTCTGTCATACCGGCAGCGCCACGTGCTTTGGTGAAGCAGGCTCTGGGGTTGGCTTTCTCGCGAACTTGCAGCACATCATCGCTCGGCGGGCGAGTGAATCACCCGAATCGAGCTACACCGCCAAGCTGCTGGCGGCCGGCACGCAGCGCGTGGCGCAAAAGGTCGGAGAAGAGGGCGTGGAGCTCGCGCTTGCTGCAACGACGAACGACCGTCAAAAAATCATCGACGAATCAGCCGATCTTTTCTATCACACACTTGTGCTGCTTCGAGCCAAAGACGTGAGCCTTGAAGAGGTTACGGCTCGCCTCGCAGAGCGACATCAGCGCAGCAATAACTCCTCGGCTGCTGAACGCAAGTTGTAGTTCGACGCCATCGAAGCACCATAAGCGCCCGCGGTGGCGATTAGCAGCACGTCGCCCTCGCCGGTGGACGCGGGCAATGCGCGATCATGACCGAGAACATCGCCGGTTTCGCAAATCGGTCCGACGACATCAAAGATTCCGTCGGTCGCCTCCGCGAGTCGCGAGAGATTGACGATATCGTGATGTGCGCCATAGAGCGCCGGGCGGATAAGCGAGTTCATACCCGTCGCAACGCCAACATAGCCCGCTGCGCCCTTCGTCTTGGTTTGGGTCACTTTGGCAAGCAGTACGCCCGCCTCGGCGACAACGTAGCGCCCGGGCTCCATCCATAATTCAACTCCCGCTTTCGTGGAGTCGATTGACCGTAGCGCAGCGTCGAGCCCCGCGATGTCGAAGGCTGGGCCGCCGTGGCGATCTGGCACACCGATGCCGCCGCCGATATCGATCACGCGCACCTGCGGGAAAATATCGCGCAGACTGAGCAATAAGCGTGTCGTGCGAACCCAGTTGTCGATATCGTGCACGCCGCTACCGGCATGGGCATGTAAGCCAACGACCGTCGCTCCTGCTAATTTGGCCGCCGCCGCAAAGCGCGATGCATCCTCCTGCGCCACACCAAACTTGGAGTGGATGCCACCCGTGCGCACGTGCTGATGGTGGCCACGACCGCTACCCGGATCGATCCGAACGAAAACGCGGCGCCCCTTGAACAACTCCGGCCAGTGCTCGAGCGGATGCAGGTTATCGAGCGTGACGTGTACGCCTCGATCCAAAGCGGCGGCGTATTCCTCTCGCGGTGCGAAGTTCGGGGTGAACAACACCTCCTCCGCTCGTAGTTCCGGAATAGCCTCAAAGGCGCGCTCGACCTCGCCGATCGATACGCATTCGATTTTGAGACCGCTCGAATGGATCACCCGCAACAGTTCGGGACTCGAGTTGGCCTTCATTGCATAAGACACCCTGGATAGCGCCTTCATGCTTTGCAAACTGGCACAACGCTGCAGAACGGTCGCGACGTCATAGACGTATGCGCAATCGCGCGCCCGCATCAGCTCGAGCAGAGCCGATCGACGCACTTGCCACCACGGCTCGGCATTCGTCTCGCTCAATCGTCGGCCGCTACCGAACAACCGCTCCCAGGTCGGACCAATGACCGCGTCATCCCGTACCGGTCGAATCAAAAGTTCGTGCAGACCTTCGACGAGGCGATCGCCCTGATTTTCATCGACGACGAACGTGAGGTTCAGATCGTTAGCCGCTTGGCTCACGAGATGGATACGCTGCTCTTCAAAGAGCTCCAGCGCACCGCCCAACTGGTGCAGGATGCTCCGAATATTGCGTCCGACCACACTGACCGAGGCGCAGGGTCCGATCAGATCGGCCCGACAGAGCGGCTTCAGATCGGCCTGCAACTGCGCGAGTACCGCGTTATCGAGTGCATTGGCTTGCGGGTCGAGCGAGACCGTGACGTTAGTTTCGGAGGTCGACACCAGATCGACCGAAAGGCCGTGCTTCTTGAAGATCTGGAAGACGTCGGCCAGAAAGCCGACTTGGTGCCACATTCCCGGGCTCTCGAGCGAGACGAGCGTGATTCCTTTCTTGACGCAGATCGCCTTGACCTGCGCCGCATCGCTACCCGGTGTAGATGTAATACGCGTACCGCGCAGTTGTGGCACCTGGGTCGCATAGACGAAAAGCGGAATGCCGTACTGTCTGACCGGCAGCAAACAACGCGGGTGCAGCACTTTGGCACCCGCGGTGGCGATCTCTTGCGCTTCATCGTAGGTGAGCTCGAGCAGTTGACGTGCCGTCGGCATCGAACGCGGATTCGCGCTGAACATCCCGGGAACGTCGGTCCAGATCTCGAGCTGCTGCGCGGACAGTAACGCAGCAAAATACGCGCCTGAGGTATCCGAACCACCCCGACCCAACAACACGGTGTCACCCGCAGCATCACTGGCGATAAAGCCCTGCGTGATCACCACATCACCGGCTGCGGCAACTTTCGCGCTCGCTTCGGCGCTGGGCGCAAAGTCGCAGGTCGCTGATAGATAGCTCGCCTTGATGCTAGCCGCTTCGCGCTGCTCCGCTCGCAACACACTGCGTGCGTCGAGCCAAGCGGCCTCGACGCCTTGACTGCGCAAATAGCAGGCGCCGATCTCGGTCGCTAGCAACTCGCCCATGGCCATAACGCGCGCGCGCGCCTTTTCGGTCACTTCACGAATCAACGCGATACTGTCGATGAGGTGCGCCAGTTCGTTGAACCATGGCTCAAGCGCCTTTTCAACCTGCGGCGCAATACCCAGCGACAAGGCGAGTTCAGCGTGACGCTGGCGCAGTGCCGCAAGCGGCTCGAGGTGTTCACCGCGTAAGGCCGACTCAAGCAACTTTTCGAGACGATCGGTAACGCCGCTCAGCGCCGAGTGCACGATCAAAACACGTACGCCGTTGCTACGACGCTGCTGGACGATCTCGCAGATGTGTCGCCAATTGGGCTCGGAGGAGACGCTGGTGCCTCCGAACTTCAACACGATCCAAGGGAGCGAGGTACCCATGGTTGACCGTGCCATCAAAGTTCGTCGTCGTAGACTTCGCGTAGATCCTTGGCGAGTTTCTTATCCGCCATGACTTCTTCAACCTTGCTCCAGGCCGCCTTGCCGCGTTTGCCCGCCACGGGTTTTGCACGACGTTCGACGCGGTCCAAAAACCGGTCGTAGTCGTTGTTGTCTTCCTGACTACTAACCTCGCCCAGCAGGTCTTCGTCGATTTCGAAGCTCTCGGTGTCGCGTTCGGACATCATCAATGCTCTCTTATCCTTAAGAATCAAGGAGTTAGAAACGACCTCCCCGGTCGGAGCCGAGCACTATAACGAAACCACGTCCGGGCGCAAGTTCAGCGTTTGCCCACGGCATCCCGCAAGACGACCGGAGCGCCTCGGGATAGGCCGAGCGCATCGCAGGCGCGCCCTTCGGCAACCGCAATCTCGACGACACCGAACGAGTTAATGAGTGCGATCGGCTGCCCGGGTGCCACGTCACCGTAGGTTCGACGCAGGGGCAAGATCGATTGACCGATATGCACTCGCGGCTCCACCCAGCGCTCGAGCAGCGCCACTTCAATGTTCGTCAGCAGATTGCCGAAGTGATCGATCGTGATCACCACACCTGCAATGCTATCGAGACCTAACTCAGGTTCATCGACCCACGCTGGAATCACCGACTGCACCCGCTCGCCGATGATCTCGGGCTTCCATCGACCCGCAGCCAACTCCGCCGCCACCGGCGCGAAGATGTCGCGGCCGTGAAAGGTCGAACTGGGTTTGGGTAGTCCGAGCGCTTGCAAGCGTTCATTGTTTAAACGCCAGATACGCGCCGCGCGATCGTGCTCGACGATCGGTGCCAACAAACCGTTATCGGGTGCGAGAAACCAGTGCTGATGCGACTCGATCAAGACGATGTCTCGCGCCGTTCCAACGCCCGGGTCGACGACGGCTACGTGTACTGTCCCGGCGGGAAAATACGGGAAAGATCGACGCAACCAAAAGCCGGCCTCTGCGGGCCAGTGCGCTACGATTTCATGCGTGAGATCAACGACCTTCGCCAATGGGAAGTGACTGTAGATCCGCCCCTTCATCACGCCGACGAATGGATCTTTCAAGCCAAAATCCGAGGTGAGTGTGATCACGCCACTCATGTACGACCACCAAGCTGCACAGACGCCCCTGCATTTGAATCGATCCACATTACGTTATCATCCTTGCATGAGCGACCCCATCAAAAGCTTTCGTCTCGACGGCAAAACCATCCTGATCACCGGCGCTTCCAGCGGCATCGGCGCCATGCTGGCGCGTCAGTTTGCAGCGGCGGGCGGCCGTGTCGCGCTAGCGGCGAGACGCGTCGAGCGCCTGCAAGCCCTCGCTGACGAATTGAGGGCAACAGGCGCTGCAGTGACCACCGTTGCGCTTGATGTCACGCGTGCCGATATGATCGCAACCGCGCTTGCGCAGATCGAAGCGGAGCTTGGGATCGTTGACGTACTCATCAACAACGCCGGTGTGGCTCAGCCCGCGTCTTTCCTGAAGACCTCCGCCGAGACGCTGGAGTCGACGATGGCCACCAACTTCACCGCGGCGTGGAACCTCACAGCCGAGATCGCCAAGCGGCTAGTCGCCGCCAAGCGCGGTGGCAGCGTGATCAATATCGCCTCGGTGCTCGGACTCGGTGTTGGTCCGGGATACTCTGCCTACTCCGCTTCCAAAGCGGCACTGATTTCTTTGACTCGAAGCCTCTCGCTCGAGTTCGTTCGCTACGGAATTCGCGTGAATGCACTTGCGCCAGGCTGGTTCATCACCGAGATGAACGAGGCCTATTTCGCCACCGATGCGGGTCTCGATTATTTGAAGCGAATTCCACCGGGTCGGGCAGGTCAGCTGGGAGAGCTCGTCGGGCCAGCCCTGCTACTCGCCTCGGATGCAGGCTCATACGTCAACGGTGTCGTGTTACCCGTTGACGGGGGGCACCACGTCGCCTTGGTTTGACTCCGATTGATCTGAATCGGTTGGCGCTGGCTCTTCAGGCAGCAACTCCAACCCGATCATCACCGGGATGCCGCGCGCATCGCGCAGTGCTTCGAGCGCGATATCCCAATTGATCACCACCTCTGACTCGCCCAGTAGCGCATCGAGTCTTGCCTCAAACAGGTCGAGCGATACCGCGACCGCACGCCCTTGATCGTCGATCGGCGGGTGCACCTCAAGCCACACCTCACCATCGATCTTCGTCATCTTGACCGGTTCGTCGATCAACGTGACCTTGGTCCCGACTGGAACGCGCTCAAACAGTGTCGCAATGTCCTCGGGATACATGCGCAAACACCCGTGAGTCACCGCCATCCCAACGGCATCCGGATTGTTGGTGCCGTGAATGAGATAGGCGCCCCCGGGGATCGAAAGGCGCATGGCATGAGCCCCTAATGGGTTGTCGCGACCCGGCGGCACAACCGCTGGCAAGGGCGGCTCGCCCAGTCGTCTGCGCTCTTCATGCACTGACTTGGGGGGCGTCCAGCTCGGATTTTTTTGTTTGCTGACAATCTTGGTAGACCCGATCGGCGTGCGCCAATCCATCTTGCCGACACTCACAGGGTAGGTCAGCACGGTGGCGGGCTGATCCTTCTTGGGCTTCGGAAAATAGTAGAGACGATGCTCGGGCAAGTTGACCACGATCCCCTCGCGCTCACCCGGCGGCAATAAGCGCTGCCCAGGGATCAGCACCAGGGTCCCCTCGCCCGGCAACCATGGATCGACATCCTGATTGACGCGCAACAACTCCTCGTAGCCGAGACTGTAGCGGCGGGCGATCTGGATCAGCGTGTCTTCGTAACGCGTTCGAATGCGCTCGACCTGTCCAAAGATGTCCGCGCCATCGTCACGCAAGGGGTACTCATTCGCCTGAGCTAACGCGAGAGAGCCAAAGGCGCAGATCAGAAAACAGCCAAATCGGAGCATGGCGCTATTCTAGCCAAACCCCCTCTAGAGCAGCACGCGATCGAGCGAGCCGGCATCACCCGCGATTTGTTGCAGCACATAGGGCAGATCGAGGCGGAACAGGCCGAGTCGCTGACAGGCGCGTGAAGCCGTCAGTTGCCGAGCCAAGTCAGCAGGCTCACCGCGCAGCTCTGCGAAGATCATCGCTGCGTGTAACAGATCGGCAAGCGTTGCCTGACTGCGCAATGCTTCATCTGCTTCATCGTGACCGGTGACCGCCTCGGCGACTTGAGGGCCGAGACCCCACTGCTCTAGTAATTTTCCGGCAGCAGGTGCGTGCCACGCACGAACGATGTCATCCAGTAGCACACCGTCGTCCGCCAATTCCGGGTAGAGCGCCGATTCGGCGAGGATGTAGATCTTGCCGACACCGTGCATCAAACCACCCAGCATGGCGAGTTCCGGATCGAGTTGGCGGTGCTCTGCACGCAACTCGCTCGCGAGTAGATGGGAAAACGTTGCTACAACCGTGCTGCGCTGCCA
>JACCDP010237438.1_pt1 | contig 20884 bp, 16 predicted proteins | sample 7445841 | NCBI WGS metagenome assembly JACCDP01 (sample SAMN15323441, study PRJNA562643) | freshwater metagenome | isolation source: river surface water | place: USA:Blue River Watershed | collected 2017-08-17
AGTACGCTGCTTGTTTTTGTATTTGGTTAATTAGCTTACCACCCACATTACCAACACCTGCTACATAAATATTTAATTGCTTATAAGATGTTTCAAAAAACTCTTCATGTAATACATTGATGGCTTTTTTAACATCCGAACTAGCAATAACAGCTGTAATATTTTTTTCTGATGAACCCTGTGCAATAGCTCTTACATTAATACCATTTCTTCCCAATACGCCAAACATCTTACCACTCACGCCAGGATGATTTTTCATTTGCTCACCCACCAAAGCGATGATTGATAAATCTTTCTCTATAATTAATGGCTCTACTTTTTGTGTATTGATCTCTTGCTCGAACTCGGCATCCACTGCTAGTTTAGCTTGATGTGCGTCTTGTACATTCACACCCACACATATTGAATGCTCTGAAGAGCTCTGTGTAATTAAAATAACATTGATTAATTTTTTAGCCAATGCATCAAATAATCTTTTGGAGAAACCTGGTATACCTACCATGCCCGCACCTTCCAAACTCAATAAACATAAATCCTTGATACTTGAAATGCCACGGATAAAATTATCATCCTTAGGTGAATTGTTCTCAATGATGGTTCCTGGATGATTAGGTTCAAAAGTATTCTTAATCCATACTGGTATATTTTGATACATTACCGGCTGAATGGTTGGAGGATAGATAATCTTTGCACCAAAATGAGACAATTCCATGGCTTCTTGATAAGAAATTTGTGGAATCTCTTTTGCATTGCTCACCATTCTTGGATCAGCCGTCATCATACCTGAAACATCAGTCCATATTTCTAAAGCACTAGCTTTTAAGGCTGCTGCATAAATAGCACCTGTATAATCAGATCCGCCTCTACCTAATGTTGTTGTGTTACCATCTTTATCTGAAGCGATAAAGCCTGGAGCCATATAAACATCAAATGAATTATTTTCTTTAGCAGAAAAATATGCCTGAATAGTTGAATCAGTTAATTCTTTATTCACCACTGCATTAAAATACTTGCTATCTGTTTTGATTAAATTTCTAGAATCAACCCATTGTTGTTTGATACCTCTTGATTCAAATGCAGCACTGATAATTTTTGAAGATAAGATTTCACCAAAAGAGATGATTTTATCTTGCATACGCATAGATAACTCTCTTAACATGAATAATCCTTCGCAATTAGATTCTAATTCGTTCAATAATTGCTTTACCATGCTTAAAGTGCCTGATTGCTGTTGTATAGGCAATAAAGCTCTTACTGCATCTAAATGCTTTTGCTCAATATTTTGAATAATGGTTTTATAAGCCTCGTTTCCTTGTGATGCACTTTGTGCCAACATCAATAATTGATCCGTCACTCCACTCATAGCAGATACCACTACAATGGTAGGCTCTTTTTTACTGCTTTCCGTTACAATAGCTATTACCTTGTCTATTGCTTCTGCACTTCCAACTGAACTTCCTCCAAATTTTAAAACCTGCATACAATTTATTTTGAGTAGGCTATATTAAATAGCCATACATATTATCATCATCTTTATTTATCTCCGTATAATTAATTTGATATTTTTTCATGTTCTCCATTAAAATATCATAATCTTCTTTCGTCTTTAATTCCAATCCCACTAATGCCGGACCCGCTTCTTTATTGTGTTTTTGCATGTACTCAAACCTGGTAATATCATCTGTAGGACCCAATACCAAATTCACAAAATCTTTTAATGCACCTGGTCTTTGTGCAAAACGAATTAAAAAATAGTGTTTTAATCCTTCATACACCAAAGATCGTTCTTTTATCTCTTGCATTCTATCAATATCATTATTACTTCCACTCACAATACAAACAATATTTTTTCCTTTTATTTGTTCTGCATAATCGTCCAATGTGGCAATACTCATTGCTCCCGCCGGTTCTACTACAATGGCTTCTTCATTATACATTTTTAAAATGGTAGAACAGATTTTTCCTTCTGGTACCAAATGCATATCATCTAGTGCATCTTTACAAAATGCAAAAGTAATGTCTCCAATTCTTTTAACAGCAGCACCATCAACAAACTTATCAATGCTCGCTAATTCTACTGGATGCTTTGCATTTAATGCAGCCAACATACTTGGTGCTCCTTCAGGTTCTAATCCAACCACTTTTGTATGTGGGGAAGCTTGTTTAAAATAAGTTCCAACACCTGCACTCAATCCTCCACCACCCACTGGCATAAAGATATAGTCGATAGGTGTTTGTTCTAATTGATTATAATCTTCTAAAATTTCTACACCCACTGTTGCCTGTCCTTCAATAATAGAAGGATGATCAAAAGGAGGTATAAATGTCATTCCATGTTCTTGCGTATATGTTTTTGCAGCAATCGCAGTATCATCAAAAGTGTCGCCCACTAGTTTTACTTCAACAAAATCTTCACCAAACATTTTTGTTTGTGTTACTTTTTGTTGTGGAGAAGGAATAGGCATAAAGACAACGCCTTTCACATTTAACTTTTTACAGCTATAGGCGAAACCTTGCGCATGGTTACCTGCACTAGCACATACCACACCCTTTGCCAATTGCTCTGCAGATAATTGACTCATCATATTGTAAGCGCCTCTTAATTTATAAGAACGCACAATTTGCAGATCTTCTCTTTTTAAATAAACCCTGCATTGGTATTTTCTAGAGAGATTTGCATTTAACTGAAGCGGGGTATGATTTACCACCGGCTTCAATCTTGCATAAGCTCCCTGAATATCCAATGCAGGTTTATCGACTAGTTTCACTTCACTCATTGATTCTACTTCTACTAGATAAATTATTTTCCTTTTTGGTTCTCTGGTCTTAAACTTCTTACAGTTCTACCAGCTTGCCACATTTCACTATTATGTAATTCAGCTAATTCAACTTCTAATTTCTCACGATAGTCAGGCTTGCTGTTTAAATCAATTGATCTTGCAGCTTCTGCACCTGTTGCTACACTATTGTATAAATCAGAGAATACAGGTAATGTTGCATCACGGAACTTCTTCCACCAATCCAACGCACCTCTTTGTGCTGTTGTTGAACAGTTTGCATACATCCAATCCATACCATTTTCAGCAACCAATGGCATTAATGATTGTGTTAACTCTTCTACTGTTTCGTTGAAAGCTTCAGAAGGTGAGTGACCATTCTTTCTTAATACTTCATATTGTGCAGCGAAGATACCTTGGATAGCACCCATTAATGTACCACGCTCTCCAGTTAAATCTGAATACACTTCTTTTTTGAAATCTGTTTCAAATAAATAACCAGAACCAATTGCAATACCTAATGCAATTACTCTGTCCCATGCTTTACCAGTTGCATCTTGGAAGATTGCATAGCTTGAGTTTAATCCACGACCTTGTAAGAACATTCTTCTTAAAGATGTTCCAGAACCTTTTGGAGCTACTAAGAATACATCCACATCTGCTGGAGGTACAATACCTGTTTGCTCTTTGTAAGTCACACCAAATCCGTGAGAGAAATACAATGCTTTACCAGGAGTTAAATGTTTTTTTACTGTTGGCCACATTGCGATCTGTGCAGCATCACTCAATAAATAACAGATAATAGTTCCTTTTGCTAATGCTTCTTCTATTTCAAATAAAGTTTCACCTGGAACGAATCCATCAGCTACTGCCTTATCCCAAGATTTTGAATTTTTTCTTTGACCAATGATTACGTTTACACCGTTTTCTTTTTGGTTTAAAGCTTGACCAGGACCTTGAACACCATAGCCAATTACCGCTACAGTTTCGTTCTTTAAAACTTCCTGTGCTTTTGAAAGAGGGAACTCTTCACGCGTTACTACGTTTTCTTCAGTTCCACCGAAATTTAACTTTGCCATTTTAGTTTGAGTTTAATTAAGATTTAAATTTTTATTGTTGTTTTATTTTTACATGGTAAATACTGCTTCTCTTTTCCCTAAATATTCATTCTCTATCAATTCCTCTCCTGGTTCTCTTTTTTCAAAGTCTTTTAACTTCTCGTGAAAACCTGCACTCTCTTTAATGATAGCCACTCTTGCACTTCTCACAAATTCCACCAAACCAAACGGCGCCAATGCTTCCATTAATCTATTGGTTTCTTCTCTATGACCAGTAGTTTCAAATACGATAAAGTCTTTTCTAATTGCTACTGCTCTTGCTCCATACTCTCTTAATAAGCGTTCTACTTTTACTTTCTCTGTGATTTCTTCACTTAATACTTTATACAATGCCAATTCCTGCCATACAATTTCATCATTGGTATTATAATATGCTTTTAATACTTCTACCTGCTTTTCAATTTGTCTTACTACTTTATTCACCACATCTCTATTCTCTACCACCACAATAGTAAAACGATGTATACCAGCTACTTCCGATGGAGAAGTATTCAAGCTTTCTACATTTATTTTCCTGCGCGAAAAAATAATCGCAATACGATTTAACAAACCCACTTGGTTTTCGGTGTATACCGTAATCGTATATTCTTGTTTTTCTTCGTTCATAATATTTTATTTAAGTCTTATTTCAGAGACAGAGCATCCTTGTGGTACCATTGGGAATACATTGTTTTCTTTTCCTACCATTACTTCTAGTAGATAAGAACCTTTGGATTCCAACATGGTTTTTACTGCAGCTGCTAATTGATCTCTATGTTCCACTTTTGCTCCGTCAATACCATATGATTTAGCCAACATGATATAGTCTGGACTTTGTATATCTACAAATGAATAGCGCTTGTCATGGAACAATTGTTGCCATTGACGCACCATTCCCAAAAACTGATTGTTTAAAATCAAGATTTTTACATCCACTCCTGTTTGCATGATGGTTCCTAATTCTTGTAAAGTCATTTGGAATCCACCATCACCAATCACAGCTACTACTGTTCTATCTAATGCACCAAACTTTGCACCAATAGCTGCCGGTAAACCAAAGCCCATCGTGCCTAGTCCACCAGAAGTTACATTGCTTCTACTTTGGTTGAACTGCGCATACCTACAAGTAACCATTTGATGTTGTCCTACATCGGTTACCATAATAGCTTCTCCCTTGCTCACTTCGTTTACAATACGAATCACTTCTCCCATAGTCATCTCTTCTGTCTTTGGATATATCTCATCCTTGATACATTGATCGTATTCTTTTTGTGCGTAGTCTTTAAATAAATTCACCCACTCAGTTCTTTCTTTTTGCTCTATACCTAATGTCAATAAAGGCAATGTTTCTTTACAATCTCCCCAAACACCTACATCTGCTTTTACATTTTTATCAATCTCTGAAGGGTCAATATCTAAATGTATAATCTTTGCTTGCTTAGCGTATTTATCTAATCTTCCAGTTACACGATCATCAAAACGCATACCAATAGCTATTAATACATCACACTCATTGGTTAATACATTGGGCCCGTAGTTTCCATGCATACCCAACATACCTACATTCAATGGATGATCTGATGGTAATGCACTTAATCCTAAAATGGTCCATGCAGCTGGTATACCAGATTTTTCTACAAACTTTTTAAATTCTTTTTCTGCTTTACCTAAGATCACTCCTTGTCCAAAAATGATCATTGGTTTTTTTGCACCATTGATTAATGCAACTGCTGCATCAATATATTCTTTACGAATAATGGGTTTAGGTCTATAAGATCTAACATGATTACAAGGTGTGTATCCTTCGTAATCAAATTTCTGTAATTGTGCATTTTTTGAAATATCAATCAACACTGGTCCTGGTCTTCCACTCTTTGCTAAATAAAATGCTTTAGCAATAATGTGAGGGATTTCTGTAGCATCGGTAATTTGATAATTCCATTTGGTTACAGGCATGGTGATATTAATAATATCTGTTTCCTGAAACGCATCTGTTCCTAATAAATGTGCAAACACTTGTCCAGTGATACAAACCAATGGTGTACTATCTATCATTGCATCTGCTAATCCAGTGACTAAATTAGTAGCACCCGGACCACTTGTTGCAAATACCACACCAACTTTTCCAGAAGTACGCGCATAACCTTGTCCTGCGTGTATTCCACCTTGTTCGTGTCTTACAAGAATATGTTTTAATTGATCGTTGTAATCATACAATGCATCGTAGATAGGCATAATAGCACCACCTGGATAACCAAATATGGTATCCACTCCTTCAGCAATAAATGCTTCCAGTACTGCTTGTGATCCTGTTAATTGTTTCGCTTCCATAATACTTTTTTAATCTGTATCCGTTACACATCCTTCGCTTGCGTCTTTTACTAATTTGGCATATTTATATAATACGCCATTCGTTACTTTCAACTGTGGCTTTGGTTGTGCTGCTCTTCTTTTAGCAATTGTGGCTTCATCTACTTTTAATGTCATAGTACGCTTTGGAACATTCAATTCGATGATATCACCGTCTTCTACAAGTCCTATTAATCCTCCTTTGTAGGCTTCTGGTGTAATATGTCCAATCACAAATCCATGTGTACCTCCGCTAAATCTTCCATCTGTAATTAAGGCAACTGATTTTCCAAGGCCAGCACCAATAATCGCAGAAGTTGGTTTTAACATCTCTGGCATACCTGGAGCACCTACTGGTCCTACATTCTTGATCACTACTACATCTCCTTCTTTTATTTTTTTAGAGTTGATGCCTTCGATTAAAGCATGTTCTCCATCAAATACCCTTGCTGGACCCTCAAACATATCTCCTTCTTTTCCAGAAATTTTTGCAACACTACCACCAGTAGCAAGGTTACCATACATAATTTGTAAGTGGCCTGTTGCTTTGATAGGATTTTCTTTTGGAAGAATTATTTTTTGTTGATCAAAATCTAAATCAGGTGCACTCGCTACATTCTCTGCAATAGTTTTACCAGTTACAGTTAAACAATCTCCATGTAACCATCCTTGCGCCAACATATATTTCATCACTGCTGGCACACCACCATACTGATGCAAATCCTGCATTAAATATTTTCCAGAAGGTTTGAAATCTGCCAATACTGGAATTTTATCACTGATAGCTTGGAAGTCATCAATGGTAAATTCAACGCCAACGCTTTTTGCCATCGCAATCATATGTAGTACAGCATTGGTGCTTCCACCTAATACCATGATTACCGCTACCGCATTTTCAAATGCTTTGCGTGTCATGATATCTCTAGGCTTAATATCTTTTTCTAATAATAATTTGATTGCTGCTCCTGCATCTTTACACTCTTGTTGTTTCTCTGCACTCAATGCTGGATTAGAAGATGAATAAGGCAAACTCATACCCAATGCTTCAATCGCTGAAGCCATAGTGTTTGCAGTATACATACCGCCACAAGCACCTGCGCCTGGACATGCATGTTGTACAATACCTTTAAAATCTGCTTCATCTAATTGTCCTGCAATCTTTTGTCCCAATGCTTCAAACGCAGATACAATATTTAAATCCTGTCCTTTATAATGTCCTGGTGCAATGGTTCCACCATATAACATAATGGCTGGTCTATTCAAACGGCCCATGGCGATGAGTGAACCTGGCATATTTTTATCACAACCTGGAACTGCTATCAATGCATCATAGTATTGTGCACCACAAACTGTTTCAATACTATCTGCAATTACATCTCTACTCACTAATGAATAACGCATACCAGGTGTACCATTACTCATTCCATCACTAACACCAATGGTATGAAATGTCAATCCCACTAAATCTTGTTCCCAAATACTTTTCTTTACTTGATCCGCTAATGCATTCAAATGCATATTACAAGTGTTACCATCATATCCCATACTTACCACACCCACTTGTGCTTTATGTAAATCAGCATCTGTTAATCCAATACCATAAAACATGGCTTGCGCAGCGGGCTGCGTTGGATCTAAGGTGATGGTCTTTGAATATTTATTTAATTCCATAATACTTATATAATTGTTGATTTATGTAAACGCTCATGTATTGGATGTGATTCTCCTTTTGCATGTCGTTCTATGTATTCACAAATCATATCTCCCATAGCAGTTGTCGTATAACTATTCATTGGATCGATATCTTTTGTAACAAATCCATTATTCAAACACCAGCTTACTGCTTCTCTAATTATTTCTGCTTCTTTGTTTAAACTGAAATGATCTAATAACATCGCTGCAGATAAAATAGAACCCAATGGATTAGCAATATCTTTTCCTTTTGCTTGTGGATATGAACCATGGATAGGTTCAAATAAAGCCACTGTGTTTCCAACAGATGCAGAAGGCAATAAACCTAATGAGCCTGCTAATACTGATGCTTCATCGCTGATGATGTCTCCAAATAAGTTTTCAGTTAATACCACATCAAACTGTGCTGGATTCAAAATAATTTGCATGGCAGCATTGTCTACAAATAAATAATCTACTGCTACATCTGCATAGTCTTTTGCAATAGCTTGTACTACTTTTCTCCATAAACGAGAAGTCTCTAATACATTCGCCTTATCTACAAGGGTTAATTTCTTTCTTCTGATTTGTGCATGCTTAAATGCCAAATGTGCAATTCTTTCAATTTCTGTAACAGTATAAGAACAACCATCTGTTGCAGTGTTGCCATCTTCGCTTAATGACTTTTCTCCAAAATAGATACCACCGGTTAATTCTCTATAAATTACAAAATCTACATGCTCCAATAATTTTGGTTTTAAAGGAGTTAAGTGTTGTAATGCTGAATAAGTTTTTACTGGTCTGATATTCGCAAACAATTGTAATTCCTTTCTTAGTTTTAATAAACCTTGCTCTGGTCTTACTTTTGCAGTTGGATCGTTATCGTATTTTGGATCACCAATCGCACCAAATAATATAGCATCACTTCCTAAACAAATCTTGATGGTTTCATCTGGTAATGGATTACCTGTTTCATCTATGGCACAAGCTCCCATTAATGCATGCGTATAAGTAAACTGATGACTAAAGTGTTTGGCAATAGTATCTAACACTTTAATTGATTGTTGTGTTACTTCTGGACCAATTCCATCTCCTAATATGACTGCTATTTTCTTTTCCATGTTTTTATTTTTTGGATTGTTCAAAAGCTTCAATCTCTGCCTTCATGTTTAATAAATAATCAATATCATCATAGCCGTTTAATAAACAGGTTTTCTTATAAGAGTTGATTTCAAATTTCTCTGAAGAGCCCGTTGAATTAATAGTGATGGTTTGTGCTTCTAAATCTACTGTCAAAGTATCATCAGCACCCACAGCAAATATTTCTTGTAAGAAAGCATCACTTACTGTTACAGGCAATACGCCATTATTTAAAGCATTATTTTTAAAGATGTCTGCGAAGAAGCTTGACACCACTACTTTAAATCCATAATCTTGTATACTCCATGCAGCATGCTCTCTAGATGATCCACAACCAAAGTTTTTAGCAGCTACTAAAATCTCTCCACCATATTGTGGTTGATTTAATACAAAATCTGCTTTTGGTTTTGTTTCATCATCGTTCTCGTATCTCCAATCTCTAAATAAGTTTTTTCCAAAACCTGTTTTAGTAGTTGCCTTTAAAAAACGCGCAGGGATAATTTGATCCGTGTCTACATTTTCTATGCGTAGCGGAACAAATCGGCTGGTTAGTTTTTGTAATGATTGCATAATTATCTTTTATATAATGTCTCTAATGTCTGTGATCTTTCCTGTTAACAATGCAGCAGCAGCTGTTAATGGACTAGCTAATAATGTTCTTGCACCAGCACCCTGTCTTCCTTCAAAGTTTCTGTTACTAGTACTTACACAATATTCACCTGCTGGAATCTTATCTTCATTCATTCCTAAACATGCACTACATCCTGCTTGTCTAATTTCTACTCCTGCGTCGGCAAATATTTTATCTAATCCTTCTGCTTTAATTTGTTTAGCTACTTCTTGTGAACCTGGAACAATCAATGTTTTAATGTTTGGATCTTTTTGCTTTCCCTTGATGATACTTGCTACCAATCTAAAATCTTCAATTCTTGAATTGGTACAAGATCCAATAAACACATGCTGCACAGGCATCCCCAATAAACTTTGACCAGCTTTTAATCCCATGTATTGTAAAGCCTTCTCATAGTTTTGTTTTTCTGTAGCATCTTTAAAACTTTCTACAGTGGGTAAAGTTCCTCTTACAGATAATCCCATTCCAGGATTGGTTCCATAAGTAATCATTGGATCGATATCTTCTGCTTTAATATTTATCTCTAGATCAAACTTCGCGTCTGCATCTGTGTATAATTCCTTCCATGCACTAAGCTTTGCATCCCAATCTGCACCCTGAGGAGCAAATAATCTTCCTTTGATATAATCGAATGTTGTTTGGTCTGGGGCAATCATTCCACCACGAGCACCCATCTCGATACTCATATTACAAATAGTCATTCTTGCTTCCATGCTCAATGCACGAATCGCTGAACCTGCATATTCTACGAAATAACCTGTTGCACCACTTGCGGAGATTTGTGCAATGATGTATAAAATAATATCTTTTGAAACCACTCCATTTTTTAATGCACCATCAATATTGATGCGCATTACTTTTGGTTTGGTTTGCATAATACATTGTGATGCAAATACCATTTCTACTTCACTGGTACCAATACCAAATGCAATAGATCCAAATGCACCATGTGTTGAAGTATGACTATCTCCACATACAATGGTCATGCCTGGCTGTGTAATACCTAATTCTGGTCCAATCACATGCACGATACCTTGGTACTTGTGTCCTAATCCATATAATTCTACTCCGTGCGTTTTACAGTTATCTATCAAAGTATCTACTTGAAATTTAGATAAAGCATCTTTGATAGGTAATTCCTGATGCATGGTAGGTACATTGTGATCTGCAGTTGCAACCACTTGTTGCGGTCTAAATAATTTGGCACCTCTCTTCTCAATACCACTAAATGCTTGTGGACTTGTAACCTCATGAATAAAATGCTTGTCGATGTATACCACTGATGGTCCATCTTCAATTTGCTTTACCACATGCTGGTCCCAAATTTTTTCAAATAATGTTTTTCCCATAATAATTAATTATATGCTTCCGCCATTTCTTTTAAGTCTGCTTCTAATACTTCTTTTTTCTTATCTGCAATTGCTAAAAACTTTGGATACAATTCATCCACTTGATTTCTTGTATACTGATAACCCATCTTATGCAATCTATGCGCTAACGCACTTCTTCCACTTCTTGCAGTTAATACAATCTTGCTATCTTCTGCACCTACTTCTGCAGGATTGATGATTTCATAAGTTTGTGCTTCTTTCAAAAATCCATCCTGATGAATGCCTGATGAATGTGAAAATGCATTGGCACCCACAATAGCTTTATTAGGTTGCACCATCATTCTCATAATTTCTGAAACCTCTCTACTTATTGGATTCAATAATTTTGGATTGATATTCGTAAAGAATCCTAAATCTTTATGTTGTTGCAAGATCATCACTACTTCTTCTAATGCAGTGTTACCAGCTCTTTCACCTAATCCATTAATGGTACACTCAATCTGTCTTGCACCACCCATCACACCTGCAATTGAATTGGCAGTAGCTAATCCTAAATCGTTATGACAATGACAAGACAAAACAGCTTTGTCAATATTGGGTACATGGTTACTTAAGTAAGCCATTTTTTCTTGATACTGATAAGGCAAACAATAACCTGTTGTATCTGGAATATTTAAAGTAGTTGCTCCAGCTTTCACTACCGCTTCAATCACTGTTGCTAAATATTCGTTATCTGTTCTTCCTGCGTCTTCTGCATAAAACTCTACATCATCTGTAAAATTTCTTGCCATCGTTACTGCCTTCACTGCTCGTTCAATAATTTCTTCTCTAGTACTATTGAATTTGTATTTGATATGCAAATCAGAAGTACCAATTCCTGTATGAATTCTAAAACGCTTTGCTGGCTTTAATGCTTCCGCTGCCACTTCAATATCATTTTGTACGGCTCTTGTCAAACCACATACAACGGTATTTTTTAAGGTCTTCGCTATCTGATTTACAGATTCAAAATCTCCTGGACTTGAAACCGGGAATCCCGCTTCCAAGATGTCCACCCCTAGCTCTTCCAACTTCACCGCTAGCTCTAATTTCTCCTTGACATTTAATTTACAGCCCGGAACCTGTTCTCCGTCTCTTAAAGTGGTATCAAATATGAATACTTTTTGGCTCATAGCATTGATTTACAATCGGTTATAGATACAAAACGGGCATATAGCCCGGTTATTGTTCAAATTTACCCTATATCAACAAGTAATTCACATCATTTTTATGCCTATTTTACAACCTGTAAGGGGTGTATTTTTTGTTTAATTGGTTGATTTTCAATAAATTGACCTCAAATCGGCTACGATGCCCAACCTAAGTTCGGATGCTTTATTTACTTTGATCAAATCCCTTGAAAAAGGGGAGAAGCGCAACTTTAAGTTGTTTGCCGCCCGCAATTCTGGGTCGGCCGACCTTAAAATTGTACAGCTTTTTGATGCCCTAGATAAAATGCATACTTACGACGAGGAAGAATTACTCCGTAAAAATGAGTCCATCCAAAAGCAACAGCTTTCCAATTTAAAAGCACATTTATACGATCAAATTCTATCCAGTCTGCGCTTATTAAAGCAAAATGAAAATATTGATCTGCAAATTCACGAGCAATTAGACCATGCCAAAATTTTGTACAATAAAGGTTTGTATATCCAAGCGTTAAGACTTTTGGAGAAAATCAAACAATTAGCTAAACAAAATAATCAGGTCACTTATTTGTTACAAGTCTTGTTTCTAGAAAAGAAAATTGAATCGCTTCATATTACCAGAAGCATGCAAGACCGTGCAGAAAAATTAGGTACGGAAATGAATGAGGTGAATGATCGAATTGAAATGATCACCGCTATTTCTAATTTGAGTTTGCAATTATATGGATGGTATATTCAACATGGTCATGCAAGAAATGATGAAGACAGAAAAGCGGTAGAGGATTTAATGAATAGCGGTGCGATTGAACTAGTTAAGTCTTCCAAAGGTTTTTATGAAAGATTGTATAGATACCAATGTTATTGTTGGTATGGTTTTATCAATCAAGATTTTTTAATGCATTACAGGTATGCGCAAAAATGGGTGGACTTATTTGATAATGAAGAACACATGAAGCAGACTGAATCTGCGCAGTACATTAAAGGATTACATAATTTAATTACTTCTTTATTTGATTTAAGATATGTAGACAAGTTTAAAGAGACAATTGGTATGCTTGAAAAAGTGATGGAGAGTCCAATTGTAGCTAATAATCAAAATAATAAAATTCAATCTTTTGTTTATTTATACATTGCTAAAATTAACCAACACTTTTTAGAGGGTAGTTTTAGTGAAGGACTTGCCATGGTGCCTACTATGGAAGAGAAATTGAAAGAGATTGAAATGTATATGGATAGCCATAGAGTATTGGTTTTCTATTACAAAATTGCCTGCTTGTATTTTGGTGCAGGCCAGGCTGACAAAGCGATTGACTACTTAAATAGAATTATCAATTGGAAGTTAAACCTGCGTGACGATTTACAATGTTATGCTAGATTATTACACCTAATTGCGCATTATGAATTAGGCAATATGGAGATTGTAAACTATTTATCTAAATCAGTTTACCGTTTTATGTCTAAGATGAATAATTTAGGTGCAGTGGAAGAAGTACTCTTTCATTTTATTAGAAAATCTATTCAATCTGGTGGTGAAATCAATCAATCTTTCCAAGACTTATTAGATACACTTCAGCCATTAGAGAAGAACAAATTAGAAAGCCGCGCTTTTATGTACTTGGATATTATCTCTTGGTTGGAAAGCAGAATTCAAGGCAAGGATGTACAAACAATAATTAAAGAAAAGTTTAGTTCAAGATCTTTCTAGTATTAAAATCATAACCATCTCCACTGCCAAGCATTTTAAATGGTTTAATCACTTTACCCCATTCTTTTTTTTGTTTCTCCCAATCTAAAGAATCATATATCAAAGCATAAGATAATCCCCAAACTTTAAATTTTCCTGCTTCTACAATGATTGCTGTAGACTCATCAATAGCTACGCCAATATTGCCGGGATTGTTTTCGATAACTGGTATTAAATCAAATTGTCTATTACGCGCCAACACATGTTGATCGATGGCCATGTTTTTTACAAAAGAAAAAGCTGGTTGAAATGGATAAGGCTTGGTTAAATCTATTCTGGCATCTCCACCTACCAATAAAGAACCCATTATGGTTGCTCCTGCAGAAGTACCCATAATCACTCCGCCTCTATCTAATAATGCAATAAACTCTTTATATAGTTGGGTTCCGCCATAAGCCGCGGCAATTAGATCTTGATCACCGCCACCAAAAAATATTCCTTTTGCATTTTTTACCAATTCAATATTTCTTGGATCATCTGCTTTTACCTTGTCTCTGGTGTGAATAGTGCTTAAGTTAGTAAAACCTCTTGAAGTAAATTTTACAAGATGCCCACCGTCTTTGATATACTCCTCATCAGTTGTAGCTGTAGGTATATAAACGATAGGCTGGTCTTTACCACCACAGTAATTAGCAAAAAAAGTGAATAAAGAATCTGGCATATTGCCACCACCTACAATGATTAATTTTCCCTTGTAATTATAAAAAGGGTTTTCTTGTGCTATTGTTTTTTGAGCTAAACCAATAGAAACAAATAATAGTATACCAGCTAGTATAGATTTTTTAGTCATACCATATTTATAGTGGATGTATAATGAATCATCTACTTAAACATACATCGCATCAATTTCTTTTTCGAAATTGGCTAGTATATTCTTTCTTCGAATACTTAGTTTAGGCGTCATCTCTTGTCTATCAATAGAGAACTCTCTTGGTATTAAAGTAAACTTTTTTACCTGCTCTACTTGATTAAACAACTTATTGTATTCGTCTACAATATCCGCAATCATAGTAACTACCATGGTATTCTTGATGATCTCTTCATTACTTGTATATTCAATACCATGTTGTTTTGCCCATTCTTTTAATTTAGAGAAGCCTGGAACGATCAAGGCACTTACAAATCTTTTATTATCACCAATCAATACGATTTGTTCAATGAAAGGGCTTTCTTTCATTTTATTTTCAATAGGCTGTGGAGCAACATATTTACCGCCACTTGTTTTGAACAACTCTTTCTTACGGTCAGTAATTTTTAAATATTTGCCGTCAACAATTTCTCCAATATCACCTGTATGCAACCAACCATCAATGATCGTTTCTGCTGTTAAATCAGGGCGCTTATAGTATCCCAACATCACACTTGGACCTGCTACGCAAATCTCTCCATCCGCCTCTAGCTTATAATCGACGCCACTAATTACATGACCTACTGTTCCGTATTTGGTACCTCCTGGTGTTCTTAGGTTAATACTAATGATTGGGCTATTTTCTGTTGGACCGTATCCTTCATACACAGGAATCTGTGCTGCATTAAATATGCGTAATAATTTTACCTGACATGCTGCACCACCTGTTACAATAAATTTCACATTACCCCCTAATGCTTCTCTCCACTTAACAAAAATTAATTTATTAGCTAATTTTAATTGAGTGCGATACCACCAAGATCCAGGAATCAAATTATCATATTGTTCACCTAGAGCAACGGCCCAGAAAAATAATTTTCTTTTGATACCTGTTAAAGATTCACCAGTGATCATGATTTTTTCGAATACTTTTTCTAATAATCTTGGCACCGTAGAGAATGCATCTGGTTTAATTTCTTTTAAATTATCCCCAATGGTTTCAAGGCTTTCGGCATAATAGATACTCATGCCACTAAACATATAAATATATGAAGCTACTTTTTCAAAAATATGATTCAGTGGTAAAAAGCTTAGTACTTTTTGGTCAGGTTGATCTGGAAAAGGAAAACTAGTTTTACCTGATTGTAAATTAAAATAAATGCTTTTATGAGTTAACATAACACCCTTTGGTGTACCTGTAGTGCCTGATGTATAAATAAAAGTAGCTACATGTTCTACTGGAATTTCTTTTTTAATAACTTCTACTTGATTTAATAAATCCGCATCATTATTCAATAAGCTTGTCCAATGTTTTGCACCTGCAATATGATCAAAGGTATACACCTCTTTTAAACAAGGTACTTCTGCCTTGATGGACATTACTTTATCATACAATTCTTGATTGCTTGCAAACATGTATTGAACCGATGCATCATTCAAGATAAATTTTAACTCTAGAGGATTGGTAGTTGGATAAACAGGCACCCAGATCACTCCAATTTGCTGTGTAGCCATATCAGCTGTTAACCATTCTGGTCTATTGGAACTAATGATGGCAATTTTATCGCTTCCTTCTGCCGTGTAATCTTTTCCAGACAATCCAAGTGTCAACAAACCCGCACTCAACTGATTCACAGTTGTTGCAATCTCATGTGTGGAGTACTTTCTCCAAACACCATTCTCTTTGGCTGCCAACATATCTTCCTGTGGGAAATGTTGTAATTGATGTTCGATACAATCGAAGAGTCTTTTGATTTCCATAGTCAAGCAAATTGTATAACAAAATACAAAAAAAACCCGACCAAAAGCCGGGTTCTCTATCTATTTAAGGAAATTTTTAATAAATCAAATTGGTCAATAAGCCGTCTCTTAATTTCGGCTCAAACCATGTACTTTTTGGAGGCATCACTTCACCAGCATCTGCTATGTTGAACAATTGATCAATGGTTACTGGGTATAAACTAAACGCAATGGCCATCTCACCACTATCCACTCTTTTTTCCAGTTCTGCTAATCCTCGAATTCCACCTACAAAATCAATTCTCTTATCTGTTCTCTGATCTTGAATTCCAAAAATGGGAGATAAAATATTATTAGATAAAATAGTTACATCTAAAACACCAATTGGATCTGCATCATTATAAGTTCCTGGTTTTGCCATTAAGCCATACCATTGTTTATTAATATACATTCCGAAATGATGTAAGCTAGCAGGCTTATAAGCTATATCTACTTTTGTTACAGTGAATTGATTTTCTAAAGCAGTCATTAAAGCTTCTTCAGAATGTCCATTCAAATCTTTTACTACACGATTATAATCCATAATGTGTAATTGATTGGATGGGAACAAAGTGGTTAAAAAATAATCAGCACTTTCAGGTGCAGCCAATTTTACTTTTGCTGCAGAAGCTGCTCTATGATGTCCATCTGCGATATAGGTACATGGAACTTCTTTTTCAAACAATTGCGTGATTTGATCTATTACTGTTTCATCACTCACTGCCCAAACAGTATGTTGAATACCATCTTCTGCAGTAAAATCATACACCGCATTTTTAGTTGTCTTCCACTTATCAATCAATGCATCAATAGAGGCTTGATTACGATACGCTAAAAATACATTTCCTGTTTGTGCTCCAGAAGTCTTGATATGATTGATTCTATCCTGCTCTTTCTCTGGTCTAGTAAACTCATGCTTCTTGATGATATCATTATTATAATCATCAATACTACTTACACATACTAATCCAGTTTGTGCACGACCATCCATGATTAATTGATAAATATAATAACAAGGTTTTGATTCTTTAAACAATACTTCTCTTTGTAAAAAAGCGTTTAAATTTTCTAAGGCCAAATCATACACTTGTTGACTATGAATATCTACCGTTTCTGGTAAATCAATTTCACTCTTCGTAATATGTAAAAATGAATAAGCATTACCTACTGCTTCTTGTTTTGCTTCTGCACTATTCAATACATCGTAAGGTTTACTTGCTACTTGTTTTGCTAACTGTGGCTGAGGGCGCACTGCTTCAAAGGGTCTAATTTTTGCCATGGGCGCGAATATCGGATTTTTTAAGGACTCTTTATGAGAAGTTCTTGATTAATTCACAAAATGCTTGAACACTTGATATAGGCATTGCATTGTACATGCTTACTCTAATACCACCAACGGTTCTATAGCCTTTAACACCAATCATTCCATTTTGTTTACATATGTCTAAAAATGCTGCTTCTTTGGTTTCATCTTTCAAAAAGAATACTGCATTCATAATACTTCTATCTTCTTTTTTGATAGGACAATAAAAATGTTCAGAAGCGTCGATGGTATCATATAATAAATTTGCTTTCGCAAGATTTCTTTTTTCCATTTCTGCAAGTCCACCTTCTTTCTCTATCCATCTTAAAGTTAGTAAGCTTACATAGATCGCAAATACTGGAGGTGTATTTAATAATGAACCTGCTTCAATATGTTTTTGATAATCTAGTATCGCTGGTATTTTTCTATTCGTTTTTCCTAGTAAAGATTTTTTAACTACTACCATGGTTACACCAGCTGCACCCATATTTTTTTGTGCACCTGCATAAATCAAATCAAATTTATTGAATGGAGTTGGTCTACAAAATATATCGGAACTCATATCGCCCACCAATGGAACGCCTAACTGAGGATAGCTATGCCATTGTGTGCCCTCTACTGTATTGTTAGTGGTAATATGCAAATAGCTAGTGTTTGCAGGTAGTTTCAAATCCTTCATTAAATGCGTATGCTTGTCTGCATTGGTATCTGCCACTACTTCAACAGGGCCAAAGATCTTTGCTTCTTTCACAGCTTTATTTCCCCATACACCATTATCACAAATAGCTGCTAATCCATTTTCATCTAATAAGTTCATGGGCACTTGCATGAACTGCATAGTAGCTCCACCTTGTAAAAACAAAACCTCATACTCATCACCAATTCCCATTAATCTTTTTACAATTGTTTTTGCTTCTTCTACTACTGCAACAAAATGTGTTGTGCGATGTCCTATCTCTAAAATTGATAAACCTGTGTCATTAAAATTATGAATGGCGTGAGCTGCTTGATCTAAAACTTCTTGAGGTAATATAGAGGGTCCTGAATTAAAATTGTGCAATTGCATTATGTCAAAATAAATTTATAAATCTACTAAAGGTTCGCTCTCGTCATTATCATCTACCGTGGTCACACCACCAGACACTACATATTTCATAGCTTCTGATGCACTAATACCTTTTGGTAATTTTTTGATTCTAGCAGATGGAACAATATAAGTAATGCCTGAAATAGCATAAGAATGAGGAACATATACTGTTACATAATCTTTCATTCCAAAATGCTCAGTATTTTCTTGTGTGATAAATCCTACTCTCCAAACATCTTGTGCATCTACATTCACTAAAACTGGTACATCAAATTTTTTCTTATTTCCTGCAAATGCTTCTAAGAAATCTTTTACAGACGAGTAGATGATTTTTATACCTGGAGTTCTCTCCAACACTTTATCAAAAACGGAAACCAATCGCTCCATAAAATATAAAGAGCTCAACCATCCTACTATAAATACCAAAGCAATCACCACTAAAAATCCAAGTCCGGTTACTTTAGGAATTTGTCCATTCACTTCTGCGAACTGAACTGGGAACAATACATTCAATAAATTTGGCAAGAAATTATCTACCCAATTAAATAGGCTCACTATTACCCATACAGTCACACCGATGGGAGCCAGTACCACGATTCCTTGAAAAAAGAACTGAGCTAGTGCTGCTAAAAGCTGTTTTCTTCTGATTTTATCCCTGAAACTGGGCATTTGGTATGGATTTAGAGCCAAATTTCGACCTTTTTTACCATTTGTCACAAATAATTAAATATTCATCTTGGAAACTTTGAATACTAAAATAGTTTCCATAGTTTTGCGGCCTCAAATGAAGCTATGGAAAATCGTATATTATTGAAAGCCAGAGAATTAGTGGTTAGAAATGGGGCTAGATATGTCACTATGGATGTCTTAGCCAATGAGTTAGGTATTAGTAAAAAGACTATTTACCAGTTTTTTGTAGACAAAGATGCATTGATATCTGCAGTGATTGATTTTGAACTAGAAGAACAATCTTTAAGATGCACTAGAAGCCTTCAACAAGCAGAAAATGCCGTTCATGAAATGTTCATGTTATTGGAAGATATTCAAACACTTTTCAGAAACATGAATCCATTAACCATTTCAGAATTAGCAAAATATCACTTAGATGCATTTAAGAAAATCGAGCATCATAAAAATGTGTTTATGCATGGAGTGATTATCTCCAATTTAAAAAGAGGTATTGAACAAGGTGTATATAGAAAAGATATTGATCCAGAAATTTTAGCTGCCTATAGATTAGAAACGGGCTTTATTGCATTTAACCCAAATGTATTCCCTTTAAATAAACATGATATTGGTAAAGTAAATGTTCAAATTATGGAACACTTTATTTATGGCGTAATGTCTCCTAAAGGTTTAGAGTTAATGGAAAAATATAAACAAGAAAAAATCGCAGGCAAGGATAAGAGTTTGGATGAGGAATTTATTAATAGAATAACAAGCAAGTAATAAAATATATGAAACAAGTATTTCTTTTAATCATGGGAACAATGAGCATTGTGCAATCCTTTGCTCAAACAGAGATTCCCAACATTCATCAGTTTAAACTAGATGATTGTGTGGTGTATGCACAAAAAAACAATGTGCAAGTTAAGAACGCATTATTAGCCATTGATGCACAAGTCCAGACTAACAGAGAAATTGGTGCTGCAGCTTATCCAACTGTTATGACAAGTTCTAGTGTGATGGATTACACTAAGATTCCTGTTAGCTTATTACCAGCTCAAATTTTTGGTGGTCAAGCGGGAACTTTTATTCCTGTTCAGTTTGGTACTAAGTTTAACGCTAACTACGGAGCCAACTTTTCTCAATTGTTATTTGATGGTCAGGTGTTTATTGCTTTACAAGCAAGAAATACTTCTTTAGAAATGCAAAGAAAGAATGCTTCTTTAACGGAAGAAAATATTAAAGCTAATATTTACAAAATTTACTATCAGTTAT
>JACCDP010915554.1_pt1 | contig 20878 bp, 13 predicted proteins | sample 7445841 | NCBI WGS metagenome assembly JACCDP01 (sample SAMN15323441, study PRJNA562643) | freshwater metagenome | isolation source: river surface water | place: USA:Blue River Watershed | collected 2017-08-17
ATATAATATTTCTCAACACTCATAACCAAAAAACTACACTATGTCATTGATCAAATTGGAGTACATCTGGTTGGATGGCTACAAACCCACTCAAAGCCTTAGGAGCAAAACAAAAGTTGTTAAAGCAGAAGAGTTCGATGGAACACTGGCCAGTCTCAGCATGTGGTCATTTGATGGTTCCTCTACTGAACAGGCTCCCGGCGGTTCATCCGATTGTTTGCTCAAACCCGTCTATGTGGTGAAAGATCCACAACGCAAGAACGGCTACCTGGTTATGTGTGAAGTTTTGAACGCTGATGGAACAGCCCATGAATCAAACGGACGTGCTACTATCGAGGACGACGACAATGATTTTTGGTTTGGATTTGAACAGGAATATTTCCTCTGGGACCCCAGAACCAATAAACCCCTTGGATTCCCTGATGGCGGATATCCTGGTCCACAAGGTCCCTACTATTGTTCAGTAGGCGCTAAAAATGCTTACGGCCGTGACATCGTTGAGGAACATCTTGATGTAATCATCGAGGCTGGCCTCAATGTAGAAGGCATCAATGCAGAAGTAGCAGCCGGACAATGGGAATTCCAAATATTCGCAAAGGGTGCGAAAGAGGCAGGTGATCAGATCTGGATCGCCCGTTACCTGCTTGAGCGCATCGGAGAAAAATATGGAGTATCTGTGAACTGGCATTGCAAGCCTTTGGGCGCACTCGACTGGAACGGAAGCGGAATGCATGCCAACTTCTCCAATACAACATTGAGAACCTGTGGAAGCAAAGAAATGTATGAGAAGATATGTGAGGCTTTCCGTCCTGTTGTCAAGGAACACATCGATGTATATGGAGCCGATAACCACTTGCGTCTCACAGGAAAGCATGAAACAGCCTCCATCCATGATTTCTCCTATGGAGTTTCTGACAGGGGTGCTTCTATCCGTATTCCTATCTTATCAGTGCAACGTGGCTGGAAAGGATACCTCGAAGATCGTCGTCCAAACTCAGCAGCTGATCCTTACAAAGTAGCTGCTCGAATCATCAAGACGGTTAAGTCAGTTGGAGCGTAATAACTCATCATACTGTTATAAAAAAGGCCCCAATGGGGCCTTTTTTATAGCTAATTTTTAAACATTCAAATGCCGTCAAGCATTGCTTCCAATTGGGCGGCTACCATTGAGAAAGAATCATTTTACCAAGTGCTATTTCTTCCGGTGATACCTGCATGATGCGAAATGTTTCTCCATCCTTGTCATAATAATTGAAAACAGAGGGGATTCTTTCCGGTAATTTTCCAGTGAAAGATTTCACAAATGCCAGTGATGCCATAAAGGTGCCCAATGCAGAAGGATGAGATCCATCTACATGATAAAGTTCCCATTGGGGTTTTGCTTTGATTACGGCTTGAAACAATTGACCAACAGGCACAATGCCTGCGCCACAAGATCTGCTCAGATCATCATATGCCCGATTGATCTGACCTTGTGTTTCAGGCGTTTTCTTTCTCGACCAGGTATTATACAGAAATGGACGGGCAGCCTTGGTCTTGATCAATTCACAAAATTGTTTGCCATACCATAGCAAACTATCAGGATGTTCAATAGGCCACATGCTGTTGTCCTGGATCACCACAATATCGTACTTCTTGTTCTCGATCAGCTGCTTGCTTTTCAGACCTTTTAGGCTGTTCCAATGCTCCCCCAAATGAGATCCGCCCAACGTTGATTTGGTACAAATCAATTTGGTATCCATACTATCCGATAACAAGGATACCATTTGTATCAGGTTGTTGTAGTATATATAGCTATTGCCAACAAAGAGCACCCTCAGCGTATCTCTATTGGCGTTTGCATTTACATTTGCAGACAAACAAAGAAAAAACAAAGACAGCCATAGCTGTCTTTGGATAAAAACAAATGCAGTATTCCCAATTTTCCTGAAATTAAAAACCTTCATTTTGAACCATATTAGGGTTGTTCTGAACTTGTGTAACAGGAATAGGCAAAATGGTCCTGTAATAATAACTGCTGGTGGTATTGGTGTACTGAATCAACCTTGATGTGCTATTTCCTGCTGAGTTGATCTTCACGTAATTGGTTTTGGTTCGGTTCAAATCGAACAACCGTTGTCCCTCCAGTGCAAATTCCTTTCTTCTTTCAACCATGACGCTATCAACAAAAGCTGCAGCGCGAATGGTTCCTGCAGGAGGTGTAGTAGCCAGGGAAGCCAGGTAAGGACGTGTAGAGGAAGCAGTGTCTCGTGATTTTCGAATTAAATTGATGTCTGCAAGTGCACTGGTCAAGGCAGTGGCATTGCTGTTTAAAACTGCAATTCGTGCCAGTGCTTCTCCTCGACTCAAATACATTTCAGACAAACGCAGTACTTTGATATTTTCCATGTAAGTACTGATGTTGACATACTTCAACGCAAGGGGGACATTGGTTTCTCCACCGATGGAATTCCTGTTTCCCAATTCAACAAATTGACGACGAACATCCGTTGGAGTATAGGCATCCCACAAACCCCTAAAGGTGGTCAGTGTAGTACCTGTGCTTCTGCTGTTCATGCTTTGACGGGTTGCAAGCACTTCTCCATATCCTAACTGGCTGCAGAGATATGCATATGAATCTGTGCCCGGGTTGTCGTTGGCATTATTGGTTACCTCAAAAATGGATTCTGTACTTCCCTGGGCTCTGAAATTCTGCACCATGCTTCCATAAGTATAAAGTGTATACTTTCCGGAATTGATCACTTCGGTTGAGGCTGTTACAGCAGTTGGCCAATCTTCCTTGAATATCGCAATCCTGGTTTTGAGTGCCAGGGTGGCAAAACGATTGATCCTGATCTTAAAAAATCCATTGTTCACAGCACCATTGATGATCACATCTCCTGAAGCCGACAACCTTTTCAATGCCTCTTCAATGTCTTTGTCTATCTGCGCATACACTTCGGCAGCGGTATTGCGTTTGGGATAAACCACCTCCGTCACTTTTGTGATGGGCGACAAGACCAGCGGCACACATAGATGCGAACCATCAGCCGTATGCTTCAGTGGCCTTGCAAAGAATTTAGCAAGATCAAAATACCCAAGGGCCCTTATCGCATAGGCCTCTCCGATCATTTGAGAAAGCTCTGCTTGTTCCAATGGGGTGATGATTTTTTTCAAATTTTCCTCATTGGCAATGATTGCATTGGCATTTGTAATCATTTGATAGATCTGATTCCACATCCTGCTGACATTGGCGTCAGTTGCCGTATGGGTCATGGTATTCATTCCGGTATAACGATTTCCGGTCTTCACGCTTCTGGTGGCATTGTCAGACAATACTTCTGGAATAACCATGGCATCCCGACCATAATAACTATAGGATTGCATGAGGGAGTAAAGGCCGTTTACTGCTGCTCTTGCTGTAGGCATGCTGGAGAAAACATCCTCTGTGAAGACACTCTGCTGAGGTTTCAAATCAGTAAAGTCCTTGTTACATGATAACAGAAACAAGAAACTCAATGAGATAAATACATTTTTCATTTTCTATTCTTTTTTATCAACTGAATGATTAAAATGTTAGATCAACACCGAACAAAACAGTATTGAATACAGGTGGCCGCTGAGACATCACACCATCAATACCAACTTCCGGATCAGTATTGTAACGCTTGTCTTTCACCCAGGTAAACATATTCTGTCCGCGTACATATGCCCTTGCTGAATTAATCTTGGCTTTTGCCAGGACCTTCTTGGGCAATGTATATGAGAATGAAACGTCCCTCAACCTTATGTAGCTGCCATCATATAAAAATCTGGTGCTTTCATAACTGCCGGCAGAAGATTGTGTTCCGAGGAAAACAGGCTTGGGTACGTCAGTGATATCGCCTGGTTTTGTCCACCTGCGACTGTATTCGTACTTACTCAAACCATTGCTTTGATCAGAGAATCCGAGGTTGGCATCGGTTTTTTGAAGATAACCATACTCGTCATAAATGCGGTTACCCCAGAATACATATACCTGAAAACTCAACTTGAAATCTCTATAAGAAAGGGTATTCGTGATTCCACCATAGAATCTGGGAAGTGCACTACCAGATGCAATTCGGGGCAAAGCTGTAGTGTATACCTTGGTAATGGAATCCTTTGCTCCATTGGCATACCACAATGCTTCTCCTGTTTGTGGATCAACACCTGCATACCCTCGCTGATAGTGTGTATAGTAGTCCTGACCAACACGCCTGAAATAGGCGGCATTGTTAGAAAAAAGAGAGTCGATTTCAGTGATCTTGTTGCGGTTGCGGGTGATGTTAAAATCTGTCACCCATTTGAAACCTTTGGCATTTTGGGGTGCTATGTTAACCGTAGACAAGGAAAGTTCTATTCCGCGGTTTTGCATGGCACCATTGTTTACGGTAATGCTGGTTACACCATTTACACTGGGAATGGACTGACTAACCAACAGGTTACTGGTAATACGGGAATACCAATCGATCGACCCACTAACCCTTCCTTTCAACAAAGAGAAATCAAGGCCCAGATCCAGTGGGATGTTCTTCTCCCAGGTAAGGTTATCGTTTGCCAGTTGACTCAAGGTCAAACCAGAAGTTAGATTGTAATCTGATCCTGCTGTGTAGAGTCCTTGTGATTCAAAGTTATCAATACCTTGGTTACCAGTGTACCCATAGCTGCCCCTCAATTTTAATTCATTTACCCAATTGAGTTTAAAGAAATTTTCGTTGGAAATGTTCCAACCGCCACCGGCTGACCAGAAAACAGCTGATTGAAAATTCTTGGCGAATCGAGACGAGGCATCCTGACGTACTGAACCTGTCAGGAAATATTTGTCTTTCCAGGAATAGTTGGTATTGAAAAACTTACTAACGAGTGTATTTCCGGTTCCGGTTCCCGTTGTGAGGTCCGGCTGTGAACCACCTGCAGGCGTGGATGTTCCAGGTGCAATTCCATTGACCCTTACTGTCATGTCAATGTCGCCTCTGCTCTGCGCTTCATAGCCTGCAAATGCCTCAAGCGTATGTTCTCCCTTGAATTCTTTTTTATAACGCAAGATATTTGTTGCGATCCAATTGGTGATGTCTTGGGAATAATTTTCGATGGAACCGCCAATGGCAACATTGGCATTTCCCACCCTTGGGTCATAAAAAATACTTCTGTAAGCATGATTAAAATCCAAAGCAAAACTGCCTTCATAGGTCAATCCATCCATGATTTTGTATTGCGTGTTGGCATTGGCACTGATGTTGTAGGTTTTGGCATTTCGCTTAGTGGTTTCGATCACTGCTACTGGATTATAGCCACTGTTGTAACCCAGTTCATATGTTTTTCCATCAGATTTATAAATAGGTAACCATGGCGCCAATCGGTACATGGCGCGAATCGGATTGGCAAAAAAACTTCCTCCAAGAAAATTGGAAGACCGTTGAAAACTTCCTGAAAAACCACCTTTCACACTCCATCGATTGGTTACTTGAGAAGTCAAATTCAAACGGTAGGTGGCTTTGTCATAATCTACACCCCGCTGCGGTGCATCGGAATTGTAGTAACTGCCGGAAATGAAATAGGTATTTTTCTCATTGCCACCAGAAATATTCAAATTATACTGAGAATATTTACCCTGACGCAATACCTGGTTAAACCAGTCTGTATTGATGGTTTTCCTTACCCCATTGGCATTCAGCAGGGAATCATAAGAATTGAGGGAGCCTCCTGCATTGATCCATCCTTCTTTATAATACTGCACATACTCATCCGTATTCAGTGTTTTTTGTTCGTCACGGATGGTATAATTGTTGAATCCCTGCTGGTAGGTAAAGTTGACTTTTGACTTACCTGCTTTACCAGTTTTTGTAGTGATGAGGATGACGCCATTCGCAGCCCTGGATCCATACAAAGATGTTGCCGATGCATCTTTTAAAACTGTCAGGCTCTGTATATCATTGGCATTGAGACCAGCGATGGTGTTGCTGTTCAATCCAGAAATATCACCACTGACAACTGGTATGCCATCAATTACATATAGCGGTGCTGCATTTGCATTGATGGAACCAATGCCCCGTATTCTGATGTTGGGAACACCCCCGGGCTGGCCGGATCCATTGGTAGATTGCAAACCGGCTACATTGCCCTGAAGAGACTCCTGAACAGAAGCATTAGGAGCACTTTCAATAGTGGCAGCTTTCACTGTTCCTACAGATCCGGTGAATGAACTGCGTTTCTGGTTTCCGTATGCCACTACTACAACCTCAGACAAATTATTTTCGGCTTCTTCCATGACAACAATCAACTCTCCCCTGCCATCAGCATTTTTGACAGTCTTGGAGATCATGTTCACACTGGAAAACTCAAGATTTTGCCCCTTGTTGATTTTGATGGAAAAGCTTCCATCACTTTTTGATGTAGTTCCTTTTTTGGCTCCCTGTATTTTAATGGAAATATTTTCCAGGGGGGAGTTGTCCTTGGCATTCAATACTTTCCCCGAGATGTTGAGGGATTGAGCATTGGAGGCCAAAGGAATCAATAGCGAGAATAGGATGAATACTCCCAGACCTGCCAGTAAAGAATTTTTCATAAATTTCTGTTCAGTTTTGGTTAACGTTGTGCTGATAACAACAATGGCTCAACTATGTTGAATGTTGTTCGTTTTAATTTAAAATAGAGATCGCTAAGTTAATGAGATGTATCATGAAAATACCAGGGATTGCTATTCTCACTTGTATCAGCCTATTATGTTTAATTTTTTTTCCAGATAGCTGCCTAAAAGCTCAACAAAAGACGGATACGGCACGATTCATGGTTGCAAGTGCCCATCCCTTGGCTACGAAAGCAGGTATGGAAATACTGCAGCAGGGAGGCAATGCATTCGACGCTATAACGGCCTCATCCTTCATGCTGTCAGTTGTGGAGCCCACCATGAGTGGCATCGGTGGTCGACTTCAGGCAATTTTCCAAAAATCCAATGGTGAAATTGGTGGTGTAGACGCCACAACGCAGGTACCCCTTCAATACAAGCCCAAAGCCAAGGAAGAGGAGAACGGTTTTGGAACCATAGGAGTACCCGGAATGGTCAAGGGCATACTTGAGCTGCATACAAAATATGGCATACTCCCTTTAAAACAAGTAATGGCCCCCGCCATTCAAACTGCGAAAAATGGATTTCCCATCCTGAAGGAAGAATCGCTTCGATTCAACAGTGTATTGAGCGAACTGAAAAAATATGCAACAACGCGTGAGGTTTTTTTGGTAAAAGATACGATACCGACAAATGGATCTCTTTTCAAACAAGCTGCATTGGCCCATACGCTGAAAAAGATAGCCAGAGACAAAGGTCATTCATTTTACAAAGGCAAACTGGCCCAAAACCTGACAACGCAAATCAGTTTGGGAGGAGGCTCATTGCGTTTTGAAGACATGCAGCGGTATGAAGCTCAAGATGGAAAAATCCTCAAAGGAAATTACCGGGAATTTGAAATCATGGCGCTTGGCATGCCATCCTATGGTGCTATAGCCATAGAAATGCTGCATTTATTGGAACAAGAAAACCTGTCAACCGCTACGGAATTTGAATTTCTCATGCACCATGCCAATGCACACAAAATAGCATATGAAGACCGCAAGTTCCTGAAGACCAATGAGAACTTGCTGGTAGAAAGATCATTCGCGCTTGGTCGTTGGAGAGATTCTTCAACAACCATTGTTAGCAAACCAGAAGATGCCAAAAACGGTCACACTACTCATCTCGTGGCGAGTGACAGTGCGGGAAACATTGTCAGCGTAACGCAATCACTAGGACCCATCATGGGCTCAAAAGTGGCCTCTGAAAATGGATACATGTTGGCCACAACCATGGGGCCCTACTTAGGGAGCATGAAAGCCGGTGAAAGAGCTTCTTCTCATATTGCACCTGTATTGGTGCTGAAAAACGGCATGCCTATTTTGGCACTCGGTGCTGCAGGCGGGGCACGTATCGTTCCTGCTGTCGTGCAGGTCATCAGCAGGTTCATAGATCAGAAAATGTCATTGGAACACGCTATCGCAGCAGCCCGTATTTACCATCTTGGCGATCGAATACAAATTGAAAATCATGATCGGGTCTATTGGAAAGAATCTACCACATTGCAATCCTTTCAAAAAAAGCAGATTTTATATACAGAAATCAAGCAGCCAGCACAATTTGGAAGGGTTCATGCCATACAGCGGCTTCCTTCGGGCCAATGGATTGGGGCAGCAGATCCTGATTGGACTGGATCGGCAGGATATTAATGGAACATACAAGAAAATGTTCTGAAGTTAGCCCAACCAAGGTCAAGGATAAATAATCGGATTGAGCATTGTGTTGATCAATTCCCCAACCCTTGCACCCGGACACCAGGTATCCCAATCCAATTGTTGGTTTTTGTTCTCAGGAGCCTTGAGGCGCATTTCTTTGTCCATGTAGATCATGGTCATCACTTTCCTCATCTTATTAGTTGTATTGGGACCAGCCCGATGGTAGGTCCACCCTGTGTGAAAACTTATTTCTCCTAATGCAAAGGGTTCAACGATTTGAGGAAATCCCAATTGCTTCAACCGATCTTCTAAAAATACCTGGCTTTCATCACTGATTTCTTTGTCCCTTCCTTCGGTCAAACTTGAACTTCCTGCGCTAAATTCCAATGCACCTAATTCCAAGGGAGTCTCTTGCAGAGGAATCCATGCCGTGACCGTCCTGTCAGTTTCCAACGGCCAGTAATACTGATCAGCATGCCAGGGTGTATGACCCCCTCCAGGCTCTTTGTAAAGTGCCTGGTCATGGTACAATCTTACACCGGAAACTTCCAGCAATTGCCTGGCTATGTCTGCTAGTCGCTTGCTGAAAACTATTTGTTTCACATCTTCCGCATTGCGCCAAATATTCATGATTTGCAGGAAAGCTTTTCCATAGGTATCCCGGTCCTCGATGGCAAGATGCTGTGTATTCAAACGATTCACTTCTCTGGAAATCACCTTGTCCATATAGTCGATCAACCCAGGAGAAAGAACATCCTTGATTTTGATGAAACCGTTTTTTCTAAAAAAATCAAGCTGCTCATTTGTGATATTACAGGGAGCATTCAACTCTTGCAAAAGAGATTCAGGGATAGATGGCATTTCTCAATGTTTATCTGAAGATACAGTTTGTTTTTGGGTACACTTTACAATTACTTAACTCCTTGTCCATTATCAATCTTTACATCCGGTCGGTTTTTCTGAAATGCTTCAATGCCGGAAACGGTCACCTTGGTATTCCAGCAGTAGATATTTTTAATGGATTTTAGGGTGGTTAGTTCTATGATACCCTTGTCGGTAATTGCTGTACCTACCAGATTTAAGTACTCCAATTGGTCTAACGACCTGAAGCTTGCCAATAAAGGATCAGCGGCATGGGTATTCCGGATATCAATGCGCCTGATATTTTTCATTTCTGCTAATATAGACAAACCCTTGTCTGTAACCTTTTCTCCACTGAGTTGGATCCATAGGATATTATTGACGAGTGGCTTCAATGTAGCAATCATTTCATCATTGAGTGACGAAATGTTGATAGAACTGACTTCGATGAATCCTGTTTCCATGGAAACAGGGCGAATCAGAAAGCCTTTTTTCTTCAGTAGTTCAATGGAAGCTGAATCAGCAGGCTTGATGGTAGGCAAGTTTGAAGCAGCCACTTTGTTAACACCTGCATCCTGAGATGCATAATCTTTATTAGAGTTCGATGGTTTTTCTTTTTGTGTATTCTTTCCCGAAAAATCATTGGATCGGCTGTAATTGCTCTCACTGGTAAGAAACCCTTCCCCGTGGGTGAGTTCGCCCCCAAAGTGTCCAGCCACTGTCATGGAAATCATTGTCAAACCGAACAGCGCATGGTAAAGCGTTTTCATCCAGACCTGCTTTTTTCTGCGCAAATAATAGATCATCAATACACCCGAGACCATCACAAAAAAAAGGGCAGACCATTTGTGCCAGGCTATTGCATTTGCACCATAGTCTCCGGACAAGGAAAGCATCCAACCCAGCATCCATGAAATGACAGCGGTGATCCATCCTGTGATGAAAACAACACTGAGCAGTTGCTCATGAACAGTGAATTTCTTTGGCGTCAGGTACTGCAGGATGAAGCCCAGCACAAATATGCCAATGGGCAAATGCAATACAACCGTATGAAGTCGGCCAATGTAATCAACGATATTTATCATGCGATCAGGTCATGAACAACATGGCCGGAAACATCTGTCAGTCTGTATCTCCTGCCCTGTGATTTGTAGATAAATTTTTCATGGTCAATCCCCATCAGATGCAGCAGTGTTGCCTGAAAATCGTGGACATGTACTTTGTCTTTGACGACATTGTGTGCAAAGTCATCTGTTTCACCATAGACCAAGCCTGGTTTCACCCCTCCACCAGCCATCCATATCGAATAGCAGCCAGGATGATGGTCTCTTCCGAAGCCTTCAGGTGTCAACACTCCCTGTGAGAAACTGGTCCTTCCGAATTCTCCACCCCAAACCACCAAGGTATCATCCAACAATCCCCGTTGCTTGAGGTCTTTCACCAAAGCCGCCGAAGCCTGATCTGTTTGTTTGGTGGCCCTGCGGATACCCGAAGCAATGGCCCCATGGTGATCCCATCCCAGATGATAAAGTTGCACAAACCTCACATCTTTTTCTGCCAATCGGCGAGCGAGAATACAATTGTGCGCAAAAGTACCCGGTACCAATACATCAGGGCCGTACATATCGAGAATGTGCTGGGGCTCATTGGACAGGTCTGTTATCTCCGGAATGGCCATTTGCATGCGATAGGCCATCTCATATTGGTTGATCTGGCTTTCTATTTCAGGATCATGCCAGGTTTCATTTTGCAATTCGTTGAAACCTTTGATAAAATCCAGGGCACGTCGCCTGTCCATTCGCTCCACACCAGCAGGACTGTTCAAATAAGCCACTGGATCTTTGCCGGACATGAATTGCACCCCCTGGTGGTGGGAAGGCAAAAATCCACTGCTCCAGGCAGCATTGCTGATGGGTTGATCCCCACCGCCCTTTGACAACATCACGATGAAAGAAGGCAAATTGTCATTCAAGCTACCCAGTCCATAACTCAACCATGACCCGATACAAGGCCTTCCGCTCAACTGATTACCTGTTTGCGTAAAAATGACCGCAGGTTCATGATTGATCTGCTCGGTGAACATGGATCGGACGATGCAGAGATCATCAACGATAGAAGCCGTATGCGGTATGTGTTCAGAGAGATAGGTGCCTGCGCTTCCATATTGACTGAAAGTTGCAGAAGGCATGGCCAATGGAAAAGAATACTGATTGGTCACCATCCCTGAAATACGATTTTTGCCGATCACCGATTCCGGAATTTCTTTGCCATGCATCTCATACAAATGTGGCTTGTAATCAAACAATTCCATTTGTGAGGGGCCTCCGCTTTGAAATAGATAAATGACCCTTTTTGTCTTGGGCAAAAAATGAGGGTTTACCAGTGGCTTGTTGATCTCTTCCTCGATCATCTTCTGGCTAACAGGATGAGGTTTGCTGTTACACCCCAACAAACTGTTCAGCGCAATGCCTCCCAAACCCAACATGGAGCCCTTGAGAAAATCACGGCGGTGGTGTTCAAACAATATTTTCTTGATCTCTTCCATAATCAATCATTTTCGCGTCAGGTATTCATCCGTATTCATGATGGCCAATGCAATCGTTGACATTGTAGCCAGTGATCTGCGGTCTTGATAGTCTGTACGCAGGGTTCCAACACCCAAATATGCTTCCGCCTTCTCCGGAAATTGACTGAAATTTTTCATTTCAGCTTCGTGCATTTTTTTCAAGAGCGCCAATTCCTTTGGACCGGGCTTTCTGCCGGTAATGAGCCGGAAGCCAAATAGCAACTGTCGATCAACATCCTGCCCGCCCTCTTCAAGCATCCTCAATCCTACAAAGCGGGCCGCCTCGATCATCTGTGGATCGTTGAGCATTGCCAGGGATTGCATGGGAGAACTGGATTTTTGTCTTTTCACGGTGCAAACAGAGCGATCAGGTGCATCAAAGATCTGCAGGAAGGGCACCACACTGGTTCTTTTTCTGACGGTATAAATGCTTTTCCTGAATCGATCTTCTCCTTCCGATACAACATAGCGATAACGCCATCCCTTGTCGCTCAACTCATCCCACAATCCTTCCGGTTGATAGGGGTAAACACTGGGGCCTCCCATTTTTTGCGAAAGCAAACCTGCGATGGACAGAGCATTGTCACGAATCATTTCTGCCGGAAACCGGTAACGGGGATTCCAGGAATAGTATTCATTGTTGGGATCCTCTTTTTCGATACTGGCTTCTGTGAGGGAGGATTGCCGGTATGCATTGCTGGTGAAAATATACCGCATCAAGGCCTTGGTATCCCAACCATTTTCTCTGTACCAAATGGCCAAATGATCCAGCAGATCTTGTTGCAGGGGTATTTCACCCTGGTTGCCAAAATCATCGGATGTTTTAACCAATCCCTTGCCAAAGATCAACTGCCAGATGCGATTGACCGCAACACGAGCCGTTAGTGGATTTCGTTCATCAAACAACCACATGGAAAGCCCCAATCGGTTTTTGGGGTAATTTTTATCAAAGGGAAGAATGGCAGCAGGTGTTGAGGGTTCCACCGGATCACCATAGCTGCTGTAAATTCCCCTGACCAAAACATGGGCTTTTCTTGGCTTGGGCAGATCTCCCATCACCATCACTTCTTTGGTGGAATCATACAGATCACACAATGATTTGCGCGCAAGCATCAGCGCTGTAGAATCGGTTTTTTTCTTTTCTCCTCTTGGATCAAAGGATTTTTTTTGATAGAGATGCTGGACCTCTGCCGGAAACAAAACATTGCTGAAAACATGAAACTCATCAATCTGTCCACCCGGCATGCTCCTGTCCAGGTCTCTTTTGCCAAAAACCAATCCATTGTACCTGCTGGTCTTGTGGATATTGGGATAGGAGCGAATATTCTTGAACAAGTTGTCGTATTCCGTTTCCGTTTCCACTTGCTTTCCATTCAAGTAGATGCCAACTCCACTGGCCTTGCTGCTGCCTGTATAACTGATGGCCACATGATACCATTGATTGGGAACAAGTCTTTGTTTCGCGAATACACTGACGGCATCATGGGGGAAGGCATGGCTCAACCGGAAGTTTAAACGATTCTCTTTGATCACCAAATCATAACCCTGATAGCCATAGCGATGAGGATCGCTTGCATGAAACACCGTGGCCAGTGGATAGTTTTCTGGTACCTTGATCCAGAAGCTGAAGGAAAAAGGATCGTACCGCTCAAAATAGGCAATGTTGTAAGGCTCAAAAGCAACAACGGTTTGGTCATTGTACAAGAGGGATTTGCCCTCGACACCTTGCCCCTGTTCCGCCTTTCTGAAAACAGCATCCAGCTTGCTGCCGGTTGCATTCACAAAGTATTCCTTGTCCTTTTGTTTTCTGGTCTTGTCAAAATCCAGTTTGGCAACCAGTTTTCCCGAGAGATTGGCAGCGATGGTCTTTTCAGAAGCCATGTCCCATTGCTTGGTCTGCTCCTTAATCTTTGATGCTTCGATCTTTTCAAGATTGGCAATTTGTTTTGACAAAAGACTGATCTTTTTATCATCTGCATCAGAAGTGAGGCGAAGGGTTGGGCCTGCCACTACATCAGGACCTCCATAATTGGGGCTGCCCTTTTCAAAGGTATTGTTGAAGAAGGCATAGAGGGAATAATAATCCTTTTGGCTGATGGGATCGTATTTGTGGTCATGGCACTTGGCACAACCCAGGGTCATGGCCATCAGGGCAGTACCAAGCGTGTTGGTGCGGTCTACCACATATTCTACCCTGAATTCCTCCTCAATGATACCGGCTTCTGAATTTTGTTTGTGCATCCTGTTGAAACCTGTTGCCAGTACCTGTTCTTTGGTTGCCTTGGGGATGAGATCACCGGCCATCTGCCAGGTAACGAATTGATCAAAGGGGATGTTTCTGTTGAAGGCACTGACCACCCAATCCCGCCAGGGACTGACCTCATGGTGCTTGTCGTCCAGATAACCATGGCTATCTGCAAACCTCGCGAGGTCCAGCCAATAAGCAGCCATGCGTTCACCGTAATGCTTGGAGGCAAGAAAGCTTTCTACCAATTTCTCATAGGCTTTGGGATCCTTGCTGGCAAGAAAGGCATCCACTTCCTGAAGACTCGGTGCAATGCCCCTGATATCGAAACTCAGGCGCCTGATCAAGGTTGCGCGATCTGCCTCAGGAGCAGGTCTCATTCCCTTTTTTTCCAGCTTGTTGACAATAAAACGATCGATGGTGTTGCCGACCCATTCTTCGTGCTGCACTTCGGGCTCCTTCTCTTTCTGGGGAGCAACAAAAGCCCAATGAGGCTTGTATACAGCTCCCTCATCGATCCACTTGATCAAAACGGCTTTTTCTCTTGGTGTCAGCGTCAAGTGCGATTCAGGTGTTGGCATCCGATACTCAGGGTCTTCACTCAGGATTCTGCGCACCAACTCACTGCGGGAAATGCTTCCCGGCTTTATTGCTTTCAATCCTGATTCTGAAACATGCTCATAGGCAAAGTCTGCCAGGTCGAGACGAAGATCCGCCTTTTGTTTCTTGGCATCGGGACCGTGACAGGTGAAACACTTGTCCGATAGAATTTTTTTGACATCCCTGTTGAAATCTATGTCCTCTTCTAAGCCAGCATATTCAGTTGCTACTTCTTCGGGCAACTTGATTGGAGATCGAGAAAAAAACAACGCGCAAGATAAAATCAGCGCGATACTGACAGCAATATAGATGACCCTTTTATTCATATGGCAGGAGTCGGTATGAGCAAGAATGGTTGATGCAACAATTTACATTAATTTACTGAAGCAATATCCCTTTTGTCAAGCAACTTTTTTTCAGCATGCGTATCTATACCATTTGCCTTTTTCTCGCTTTATCTATCACCCAATTCAGGGCATCCAATGCACAAAGCATACATGTTTCCAAGAAAGGAAAGGATGAAAATCCCGGAACCCTGGAAAGTCCTGTCGCATCCTTGGAAAAAGCAAGGGAAATGTTGAGGGCAAGAAAAGATAAAAATCCATACCAACCCCAAGATCTCAAGGTGATCCTTCACGAAGGAAGTTATGACCTGCAAGCATCTCTCGTGTTGGACCAACGTGATGGCGGCTGGAAGGATCATCCCGTCACCTGGACAGCCGCTGAAGGAGAAAGGGTATCGATCACGGGAGGCAAAACCATCGAAGGGAAAAAATTCAAGCCGGTGGTCGACAAAAAAATACTGGACAGGATACCGGAAGAGGCAAGAAAAAAAGTTGTTTCCATCAATTTGCACAAAGAAGGCATTCACCAATTTGGCAAGCATCAACAATATGGACATGCACTTCCCGTCATACCGTCCACCCTTGAGCTTTTTGTAGATGGACAGCCCATGACACTGGCCCGTTACCCGAACAAGGGAGCGGTCAAGATCGGAAAAGTAATCGATCCAGGATCTGTGCCGAGAATCGGCGACAAATCCAACAGAGGTGCTACCTTCCTGTATACAGATGACCGTCATAAAAAATGGACCAATATTGCCAATGTCTGGATCCAAGGAACCCTCAACTATGGCTTTGCCGATGATTATAGTCCCATTGCTTCCATCGACACCCTCACCCATCAGGTAAAATTGGGCAAGCCCCATTTGTATGGCGTGGGACATGGAAGGGATTTCCAGGAATATGTTGTCATGAACCTGTTGGAAGAGCTGGACAGTCCGGGTGAATGGTACATCGATGAGTCCACTGGCATCCTCTACTACTGGCCAATATCTGATCTCTCAGAAACCTCCATCAAGGTATCGATGCTGGAAGACCCGATCGTTGCCCTAGAAGGAGTAGCGCACTTGCAGTTCAAAAATTTCACCCTAGAGGCAGGAAGAGGAATCGGGATTTACATGGAAAGAACGACCTATACCCTGGTCGCGGGATGCACCATCAGAAATGTAGGTACAGCAGGGATCTTTATGGGGCAAGGTGCCCGCTTGACAGATGAAAATAGTTCGGTGGACGATTACAAGGGTGAACCTCAATCGCGACAGATCGGTAGCTACCAGAACCACATGTACAACCATGTAGCCTGGAACCGACAGGCCGGACATGACAATGGTATCCTCAGCTGCGATGTCTACAATACTGGCAGTGGTGGGATCTGCTTGAGTGGAGGCGACAAAAAAACATTGACACCGGGCAACAGCTTTGTTGAAAACTGCCGGATATCCAATTATAACAGGAGAAACAAATTTACCTGGGCGGGTATACGGGTGGATGGTGTTGGCAACCGGATCGCCCACAATGAGGTCTTCAACTCCGACTGGCATGGAATTTTTGTATTTGGCAACGACCATGTTTTTGAATACAACTACATACACGATGTCACCCTCAATTCCAACGACACATCCCCGTGGTATATCGGAAGAAATCCGAGCGACAGGGGTCATATCATTCGTTACAACTACTTTGACCATTGCGGCAACAAGAACAGAATGAACATGGGCATCTATTGCGATGATTCCTCCACCGGCATCACCATTTTTGGCAATGTGTTTAACAACATGATGACCGACCACGGTGTCTTGTTCAGCAATACCGGTTGGGATCTTGTCATGAAAAACAATATCGTGATCAATCCATTGGCCCATACTGCCGTAACATCAGCCAATTATTATACCTGGGCTGCACCTCAGGCAAAAGACATGTTTGGCAAGAACGGATTGATCCGCAAAAGACTGGAAAAAGAGATTGACTTCCAATCCCCTCCTTATTCTACCCAATATCCATCACTGCTATCCTATCTCAATGAGATCCAGCCAGACAAAGAATGGGAGGGGATGAGGGCAAGAGGCAATTGGCTGGAAGGAAACCTGATTGTAGGGGGCCCTGATAATCCCATCCAACTATTGGGTGGAAAATATGCTCAGATGGAAGGAAAGAACAATTGGGTTACCAAAGAAGATCCAGGATTTGTTGACCAGGCCAAGAAGAATTTTCAATTGAAAAAAGATGCAAAAGTTTTCAGCATGATCCCTGGATTTGAAGCAGTGCCCTTTGATAAAATGGGACTTTATATCGACAATTTCAGAAAACAGATTGTTCGATAAAGGCTCTTTAAATCCTTTCCAGAAAATAAGGGTATACATTGCCCGCATTCCATTGTGCTACGATCAGGTTTTTGTCTGGGTCTACACACACATCATGACAATGTTTGAAGATCGGTTCCGCCTGAACCATGGGCATCAACTCACCATTTTTATAGATGGGTTTGGTACCCCCTGGGTTGGAAACCACTTTGTTTTTACCATCCAGGATCGTCACAAATCCAGCATTGTAGGTGAGCATATGATTTTTCAGCGCTGAAAAACAAACGCCGGAATACAGATTTTCACCGTCAAATACTGCCCTGCTGACATAGGCGCCAGGAGTATGAATGGAATATCGATAAGTGCCATCCAGACTGAAAACCTTGAAACAGGTTTTGATGCGATCGGTACACATCAATACCGGGTCATTGGGATTTCGGGTATCGAGGGTTACGCCATGTGCCTGCTTGAAAGTTTTTTCATTGAAACTATCTCCTCCAAATTTCCGGATGAACTCTCCCTTGGATGAATATTGAAGAATGAATTGAGCGCCATACCCATCGGCGATGTAGATGTCACCATTGGGTCCAATACAAGTTTCGGTTGGTTTGAACTTGTCACAATCACCATACTTTCCAATGAACTTGGGATGACGGATGGTCATGAGTATTTTACCATCTAAGGTTGTTTTGTAAACTTCCCCCAGCTCAATGTCGGTTATGTACAAAAACTCCTCTCCCCCTTCATCATGCAGGGTGAGGCCGTGTGCGCCTGGAAACGCATGCCCCCAATTACCCAACAGCTTTCCCGAACGATCGTAGATGATGACATTGTTTTTGGTTTCATTGGTCAGTAAAAAAATGCGCTTTTTTTTGTCCATCACCATCTCATGACAATCCTTTACCGGTGTTCTAGTATCCAGCACCCCCCATTGGGTGTTAACACGGTATCTGAAATCACCATGACCAATGACAGGACCTTTTTTATCTTTTGCTTGAAGAATATTAAAAGGGTGGAAAAGGGAGATGCTGGCAGCCGAAACAACTGCTCCTGAAATGAACGATCTTCTTTTCATAGAGATAACTTAAATGAATGATATTGAAATATGTGATATTTGTGGCGTACAGAATAATTTACAAAAGATTCATGACAAATCTCTGTATAATTAGCAGAACATGAAGGGATTTGAAAAGATCATATTCAAGGCATGGGAAGGATTTGATCCTACCCGGAAGATTGTCAACATTGAAGAGATCAGTGTGATGGTTTCCACCAATCACGTGTATCGCATCCGTTTTGAGGATGAGGACATTGTCATTGCCAAACTTTCGTCCTTTGGCAAATACGAGCATTTCAAACAGGATCACCGTCTGATCCATACCATGGCCAACAATCTCCTCTACCCTTTTGAAAATCTCATTGGAAAATCCCTTTTGAAAAACAACAGGGTCTATACCTATCGTTCAAAACAAGGGAAAAAGGACGTGTGGGTGGTTTTCTACAATCCTGTCAGGGTTATCAATAGAATGCCCAAGAGATTGGATGAAAAACAAATCAAGAGATTTGGTGAACAGATCGGTCGTTTCCACAAGGCCTGCTCAAGAATTAGAAATAATTTTCCAAAGTCAGCCAAGACATTGCGGGCAGACATCCATGCCCTCATGGAAAAACTGGACAAAAAAGATATTTTTATTGGGGACAAAACCAACGCAGAACTGATCCGCCATCACTGCGAACAGTTTCTCAGCAACCGACTCAAGCTGATCGATAAAAATTTTGAGATCATCCCTGTATTCATGGATTGGAACATTGGTAACTTTTCGGTCACCGATAAAATGGAACTCTATTCGCGCTGGGACTATGACTGGTTCAGGATGAGCTACCGCATGCTGGATTTTTATTTTTTGAGCCGTGTATGTTCTGATGCTGGCGACAGAACTGTATTCAGCTACAGGATTGATACCATGATGGAAGATCGGTTCATTCTTTTCTTGCAAGAATACCACAAAGTAAACCCGCTAACGGCCAATGAAATCCGTTTTCTTCGCGAAAGCTACCGGTTCTTCATCCTCAACTATGTGATCAAAGACGGTAATTATTTCTTCACAGAACAATATGCAGGCAAACTTAGGGAAGAGGCTTGCTCTATCTATCTCCCATCGATTGAAACTGATTTTGATCCCGAAAAGATCATCAAAGCCCTGAAGCTGAAGGATGAACCATTAAAATAATCATTCAATACCATTGTCATGACTACCATCCACAAATTCAGGAATGTAATCGAAAAATACAAAGTCGTTTTCTTTGACGCTTTTGGCGTGTTGAAAAGTTACAATGGACTGATACCCGGCATCGCTGAAACCTTTGCGTATATGGAAGCTACCGGCAAAGAATATTTCATTGTTACCAATGATGCCTCAAGGAGTCCAAAGCAACTTGCTGAAACCTATCACAACATGGGACTGCTGGCTGTTGATCATGAAAGAATTATTTCTTCCGGAATGCTGGCAAAGGAATACCTGGACCTGAAAGTCAATGACGGCATTGTTGCCTACCTGGGTACTGAAAATTCAGCACACTATATCGAAAGATCGGGCTTGCAGGCACTGCCGGTAAGGGAAATCGGCCCCCACAACATTGACCAGGTAAATGCCATTGTCTTGTTGGATGACGAAGGCTTTGACTGGTTCACCGATATCAACCGAACAGTCAATATTCTCCGCCAGAGAACCATACCCGCCATTATCGCCAATACCGACAATATCTACCCGGTCTCAGGGAGCAATCAGGTGTCGATCGCGATCGGAGGCATTGCCACCATGATCGAAAACATTGTTGGCAAACGATTCATCCGTTTCGGTAAACCAGACTCACAGATGTTTATGTTCACCTATGATCTTATCAGGGAAAGAAGGCCCATCGGCAAGAACGAAATCATCATGGTGGGAGACACGCTGCATACGGACATTCTGGGAGGCAATAAATTCGGGTTGGATACGGTACTGGTCTTGTCCGGCAATACCCTGGCCCACGATGTGGAAAGCAGGATCATCTCCACCGGCATTGTTCCAACCTATATCTGTCCGGACGCCTCCATCTGATGCATTTTGCGCTTTGTGATAGCGGGATGTCTGCCTTTTCTAAAACCCTTTTTGGGATCAAATTGATTTTTGTGGTTGGAAGCATGATATTGAAATAAATTCAACCTCAGAAATTTTTGGCTTTCATAAAGGGATCATCGGGCGTTAGCTTCTGTGATTGATAGCGCCCTGCTTTTTCTTCGCATTGTTTCCTTAATCCCAACAGTATTTTTTTGTATTGGGGATCGGTGGCAAGGTTTATCTTCTCAAAGGGATCCTTTTGAAGATCATAGAGCTCTTCCGGCGCATCGATCAACCTGTACCGAAAATATTTCCATTGGTCGGTGCGAATACCTTCGCTGGAAGGGATATCCGGCAGGTCCCAAAGATGTTCTACAAGGATTGTACTTCTCTTGAGATGAGCATCAGTTTTGCCGAGCATCGAAACCAGGCTTTCTCCCTGATAATTTTCGGGAACATGGATTCCTGCCATATCCAGCATGGTCTTTGTGATGTCAATATTCAGCACCATATCATCGACTTCAGATGATTTTTTAACCCTCGGATCATACACAATCAAAGGAATCCTGATGGACATATCATACATCAACCATTTGTCTGCC
>JACCDP010832308.1_pt1 | contig 20876 bp, 18 predicted proteins | sample 7445841 | NCBI WGS metagenome assembly JACCDP01 (sample SAMN15323441, study PRJNA562643) | freshwater metagenome | isolation source: river surface water | place: USA:Blue River Watershed | collected 2017-08-17
ATCATAGTTTTAGCGATCATCGCTGTGGTAGTTGGTTTAGTAGCATTTAAAAGTAAGAGAGCAGAAAAAAAGAAGACAGAAGTTAATAACAGTCAAGTCAATCCACCTCCTACACCCGCTGAAGGAGACGATACCACTTACGTTGATCCTACTAAACGTTAATTGTGAGATTCTTTATTGCGTTTTTTATCGCTTTAACAGCTTATAGTTCTGATACGATAACATTCTCATCGTATCAGGCTCCTAAGCTTTATAATTACAGCTATAGCTACGATAGAGACGACGATAAGGATTACGATTACGATAGTAAGTATAGATACGGGGACGATAAATATTATTATGACCGTCCTTCTATTCCTGAGCCTTCTACTTGGAGTTTACTTTTTGGCTTGTGCGCCTTGTCGGCAGCACTTATTCAACGGTATAAAAAAACTAGTACTTAGCCCTAAATGCTTACTAACAGTCGCAGTAACAGTATTAGTTACGATTGTAGCACTTGCTACATTTAGCGGTAAGAAAGAAATAGGAGTCTTTAATAGAGAAATTAAATGCACTAATGGTGTAAAAAATGAATATGGGGTGTTTTTAACAAGTGGTGATTGTAAGTGCGATGAATGTGCTCAAAAGACTACAGTAAAGACACCATTAAATGCACCTATTGTCAGCGATTCGAAATAATTTTTATGAAAGTGGCAGTATGTTTACATGGCCAGCCTAGAAATTATAATGCTGGATATGAAAATATATCTAATTTTATAATTCTTAATAATTCACACAAATTTGATTTTTTTATTCATTGTTGGTGCGGAGATAAAGTACATTTAGAAACTTCTCCAAGAGAAAATGAAAAAAAATATTTATATATTGAAGATGGTGAGCAACTAAAAAATGATCTTATAAAGCTTTATAAACCTAGTTTATATGAATTTGAAGAGCCTAAAAAAGAATTTGATTTTAATGAAATGTTAAAATATTTTCAATATAATAGTAATTTTAAAAATATTTATAGTCAAATGTATTCAAGAAATAAAGTAAGACAGTTATTGTACGATTATTCAATAAAAAAAAATACTGAATATGATATGGTAGTTTCTGTTAGGATAGATTTTCGTAAAAAAATTGATCTTAAATTAGACGATGTTATTGAAAATAAAACATATATTAGCAATATACATTTACCTAGACGTTTAATGCCTGATAATTTTATTTTATGCCCGTTTAAAGTTTATCTTAATTGGTTTGATTTTTTTGAAAATATACCTAAAATTGCTGAAAATGAAAATTTAAAAAAATATATAGGGGAGTTAGGTGAATCGATATGTTTTAACATGGAACAAATAATATTTTCAAATTACCTACTTCATTATAATATAAATGATGTAATTTGTACCGATAAAATACCTAATTTTATATAAATATAGTTTTAAGTTCTTTTACCTTTAACAACTGAGAAACCTACGGGTGATCGGTTCTAACGAGAAAGACAAAAGTAATGCAAACAGCAATGATGGTTGTTGCTTATATTGCGGTTGCCGGGCTTATTAGAATCATGATATTAGATTATACATTCAATAAGTCGGCTCGCTATACAAGCAGCGACACGAATAAGTAAACTACGGTAAACCTTACAGCGATTATAAAGTTGTAAGGTTTACCATTTACTTAAAGTTGACCTTTTAGGAACGTCTATATAATATAGAAGTTCATTGATAAGCTCGCTTAGCTCAGTTGGTTAGAGCAGGGTCTTTACATGGCCAAGGTCGTAGGTTCAAGTCCTACAGTGAGCACCATTTTATTGCAGTAAAAAAACGGTGACATGTAGGGTAGATAGCTTCTCCCGAGGGTTTCAATTCCGTTGCGACCAGATTAGAGGCCGCACCAATAAACTCGACTATGCGAGTATAAACAGGCATTTAAGCATAGTGCGTCCGGCAATGCCGGGGTATTCTTCGCGTCAGTATCTGGTGCACCAGAGCAATCGCAATATAACAGCGATAGTTGTAAATGGTAAACACACGCTTTCATGTGTGTAACTACACAAGCTGATTATTAGAAAGTAGTGACAAACAGGGTGGACTTAACCATCCAATGCGCTGACAAATCACTAGCCTTGGTTAAAAGGAAAGCGGAGCCCCAATTTAGCAGGTTAGACTGGAGATGGACCCAGCTTGGTCTCATAAGCCATACCACGAGGATTCGAGCGCCTCACCTGCTACCAATTTATGGCAAATGTAAAGAAAGGCACATTAGCAAGACCCCCGCAATGGTGGAAGCATTTGAAATGGAATAAGAAGATTCTTTGGAGTAAAGAGAGACAATTGCAGAAGAAAGATATTAAGAAAAGAGTTGATGAATAATTTTATGCCGCTATCGTCTAACGGTTAGGACACGTCCCTTTCACGGACAAAATCGGGGTTCGATTCCCCGTAGCGGTACCAATTATTCGCCTTTAACTGATCTTATATAGACTTCACCGTAGACTTCAAATTCCCCTGAAATCATTTGAAACTCTTTTTGAGTAAGATTGTCTAAGTCTTTTAACTTTTCTAAAGCTTCCATTGCTTTTTCTTTATAATGTTTGTCTTTAGCCTCTTTTGATTCCCATTTTTTAGAATCAGCATAAGGTTTCTTCTTACCAGCAAAATGGTAAGCAGTTAAGATACTATAACCGCCTTTTGCTCTTGCACTCTTTTCGATCTTTGCAGCACCTGCAGCTCTTTTAGTTAAAAACTCATCAAATTTTTCTTCACCTTTAGGATAATGTGATTCAAATAGCTGCAAAAATTTACTCATAAGATTATTTATGGGAACTACTATAAAATATAGATGTTCTTTATTTTCGGGCCGTTAGCTCATTTGGTAGAGCACCTGCTTTGCAAGCAGGGGGCGATCAGTTCAATCCTGATACGGTCCACCATTTTCGTACGAAAAAGCCACCAGTCTAATTAACTGTCCTACCAGCCGTGGCAATTCTCTATGGTAGTGAAGAGACCAATTTCGCCTCTATAGCTCAACGGTTAGAGCTGCTGCCTTTTAAGCAGTAGGTTCAGAGTTCAAATCTCTGTGGAGGCACCAAATTTATCAACGACACTGAGTATGCACAGTGTATCATATCAATGGCGGCCAAATATGCGAAAGAGTGCGCACTCTTGCGGAAAAAAGATATGCGATTCGTTGGTAATCATTTTTTGTCATTGTCTTATACAAGAGTCGCTAGAAGGTGATCACCGACGCGAGGCAGCTTACTCCGCCCAGTGACAATTATTTTTTTGTTCTTTTACATATGGGCGTGTTCTGGATTCTACTTAATAGTGGACTTACTGGAAGCAAGCAAGGTTGTTAGACCTTACAAAACTAGCAAAAACATAAATGCTAACAAAACTAGCAAGGTTAAGAGCTTCTTCTCTAGAATGAGCCAGAAAGTTTCTGGTTCTTCTACTGTTGAGGGTCTCCAACTCGCAGCAGCTTAAGCTGCGATCGTTATAGTATAGATTCTCGCTATATATTATAATGTTGATAAGCGAGGACGTCGTCTAGGCGGGGTAAGTAAAACGACGTTATACTACTCCAAAAATTCTAATATCGGTACTAAGGTATTAGTCTTATCTTTAGTACTAAGCTTGTAGAAACTAGTCGGAAAGGTATTAGGCACGTGGGTTCAACTCCCACCACGTCCACCAATTTAATGATGGGGTCGTAGCTTAATGGTGAAGCACCGTGTTGATAACGCGTAGATTACTGGTTCGAGTCCGGTCGGCCCTACCATATAAAAAATATAATTAAAAGCAATAAATAATTATATGCGTAATCTAGATTTAAATTCGTTAACGTCTCTTTATGAGAATAAGGTTGTTTTAAAGAATGTAGTAAATGAGGCAATGCCTCCTTACGGTGTAGGTGAAGGTGGTATGGAAACAGCTGGAAGTGCAGATGTTTCCCCTACCAAACAGAAAGCAGCAATGGATCCAAAATACGGTCCAGGTACTGCTTATAATCAACCAAGATTATCTGAAGACCAAATGAAAAGAGCTTCGTTAATCATTGCTCAAGAAGTTATCAACTTCTTAAAGACATTACCAGATGAAAAATTTGTAGGCGGTCCTTCAGCTAAAGAAGAAGATGCAGCATTTAGAGGAAAAGTAGCGGAAATGATTGTTAATAAATTAAAAATGAAATCAGGAGAGCCAATTTATAAGAAGTCTTTTGCTGTACACGTAGCAAGACAGTTAGTTGATGCTTTACTAGGAGCTAAAACTTTAAGCTATACACCTCCAGCAGGCAGTGGTAAATCAGGAGGAGCTGCTGGAGCAGCTTCTTCAGACGCTCCAGACCTTTAATAAGTTTTTAGATTACGCACAAAGCCGCCTTTTTAGGCGGCTTTTTTTTGCAAAGGAACTTTTATATAATTATGGAAACGAATAACAATATGTACGGACTTATTAACAACCAGACCACTACTACGGAGCAGTTTTTGAGCTATATTCTCAATTACGATAACAGCAACATCGGTGCTCGCCCTATTAGTTTTACTTCTGTTACTAACCCAGTTTATCGTAAGCGTAAGTTTCCTTACGCTAACCTCTATAAGGTCGGGCAGACCTCAGGTATGCTCGGTACCGATTATGAGGCTAACGTCAATGCTCAGCGTGAACGTGAAGGTAAGACTGCTGATTTTGTTGCTCAAGCTAACAACAAGATGAAGGAGTGGTTGTCTCGTTCGATCGGTATTACGAATAAGGATAATACGGTTATTCGGTACCGTCCGGTTAATAGTGGTAAGAGTTTTTGGATTGTTGAGACTGAAGAAGGTGATCTTAAGGAGGTTAGTTTTGATGAGATCAAGGAGTTCATTCCTGAGTATAAGGGTACGAATAGCCAAGATCTCGAGGAGCAAGTCGAGTTTCGACTTTACGGGGTTGATAAGATCATTGCGTTTACGTTTGAGAAGAATTCAGGTGTTATCGAAGACGTAGATGAAAAGCGTAAGAAAGTTTTCAAGCTTGTAGAGAGCAAGCTTTAATTTCAATGGTACTGTAGCTCACGGTAGAGCAAGATGTCTTATAAACATTTGGCTAGATAAGCCCTTGGACTGGGTTCGATCCCCAGCAGTACCACCAATTTATTAATAATGTATAAAAAATGGACCATATCTGATGTAGCTAAAGTAATCTTCAAAGAAGAAGCTAAGCAATTATTTATTTTTAATAAAGCTTTAGCTTCTATTAATAGTAATAGCCCTACTATGGTAGAATTAGGAGCAGCTGAAGGGCTTTACTCTTTGATTTTTAAAGACTATTTTTTAGAAAATAAAATACATCCAACTAACGTATGTGTAGAAATGTGCTTACATAAGTTAGATGTTATTAAACAACATCTACCTTCAGCAATTACATATCATAGCTACATAGGTGATTTAGATCACAATGACAGCGACGTAAAAAATTCTTTATCTAATACAATTAAACCTAATAAAATTACATTAAAAGAAATTTTAACTCAAACCTCATTACAAAAAATTGATATTTTACATGCTGACATTCAAGGAAGTGAAAGTACTCTGATAGACGAAATTAAAAACGAATCCTTGTATAAAAATATACATTATATGTTTATTTCAACGCATGATCATATTGTATCGAATGTACATAATAAAATATTAGATACTATTTCTTCGTTTAATAGTTTTAAAATAATTATTAATGTAGATGACACAGAACCTGGATATGGATATGGGGATGGATTAATTATTTGTAGAAATATAAACTATTATGAAAAAGTTAGAACTTAACGAAAAGCTTGCAATTGTTATCACCGTATTGGCGGTAATTGCTAATATTTTTATTATTGCTAACGTGATTCATCATTGGTAGTTTATCGGCGCGTAGCACAGCCTGGTAGTGCACTTGCTTTGGGAGCAAGCCGTCGGGGGTTCGAATCCCTCCGCGCCGACCATTTTAATGAAATACATTTTTGTAGATTTAGATAACACTCTAGTTGCAGTAGAAGAACTTTGGAAGACCCCTCCAAAAAATTCTAAAGTAATTACTTTAGATACTTTGTATTTTACTGAAAAGTACTTTGGTAAAGTTCGTCCGGAAGCATTGCAGTTACTTGAAAGTCTTAGAAAAATAGCTCCGACTTACATGCTTACAGCTGCAGCAACAGATTACGCAAGAGCTTGGAATAAAGAGTTTAATTTAGGTTTTAAAGAAGAAGATATTTACGCAAGAGAAGACACTGGAGGAAAAGATCTTTCTATCGGAGATAAATTTCCTAAAAAAGGTGATGTTTACTTGATTGATGATAAAGATTTACCTTATTTCAACACTGAAATAAAGGTACGTTTTTTACAAAATTTGGGTAAACTAAACCTTATAATCGTTCGTCCTTTTTACGGTCATAAAAACCAAGTTTTAGATGTTAAAAGTATCTTAGATAAGATAGTTTGATGCCTGGTAGCTCAGTGGCAGAGCAGGTGACTGTTAATCACTTGGTCGCTGGTTCGATCCCAGCCCGGGCAGCCATCTTGATTATAAGTAAAAAATAATAAATTATTATATGCATTTATCTAGTAATACTCCTTCAATACAAGTAATGGTAAGGAATGAGTTTTTACATAATCAAGAAAAAGGACACGGTTTTTATACAAAAGGTTGGTTAGTTGGTTGCAGAACAGTTAGAGGATTTGCAGTCACGTTTTATGTACTGTTAGAGAATGGAGTTCTTTTTACTGGTTTACCAATTCATGCATTAGCTCATAAACAATCTGAACCAATGAAGCTAAATGAATTAGAGATGTGGGATAGCATTTCATATGATCATAGCGTAGTGCAGTTTGAGCTTTTAAAGAGAATAGCTTGTGTTGTATTGCTTAAAAATAAAAAGGCATATGAAGGTGAATATGTATTCTCAATAGATTTTAGCAGTCACGGTACTTTAAGAGGAATTGCAGAAAGTCCTAATGAATGGAAAGTATTTCATTTTATAAAATTAGAGAATGGAAATTTTGCATTATACCCTCAAAATAGAATTTTGTTTAAAGATGCTTCTCTTATTACTCCTACAGATCCAAAAACGATAGATTACAAAGTTAATAATATTGAATGGGGATGTGAAGACGGTAATAAGTGGACAGTTGGAGATGATAGTAGTTATTTGTACGGTTTAGAAAAATAATTTTTTGACCCATGGTGTAACGGTAGCACAAGAGACTTTGACTCTCTTTGTTGGGGTTCGAATCCCTGTGGGTCAGCCAAGCGGTAGTAGCTCAATTGGTAGAGCGCCATCCTTCCAAGCTGGATGTTGCAGGTTCGAGCCCTGTCTGCCGCACCATTTTATGTTAGTTATTAGAAGAATGATAGATAAAAACAAGGCTTATACTGCTATCTTTCTTCCTGGAGAAGAGCCTAAAATCTTTCCTACTTCAGATTACGAACATAATCGTATTTTGCAAATATATAAGCAAGATAAGAAGTACGTTGATATTATCAATGATTTCACTGAATACGATATATGAAGAAGATATTAGTAATGGGATTACCTGGAGCAGGTAAGACTACAATATCTAAAATCTTAGCTAAAATGTTAAATGCCGTACATTTTAATGCTGATGAAATAAGAGAACATATTAACAAAGACTTAAGTTTTACAATAGAAGATAGGATTGAACAAGCCCGTAGAATGGGTAAACTATGTGATATAGTTAATAGATCAGGTACAATAGCTATTGCTGACTTTGTTTGCCCTACCTTAGAAACTAGAAAGGCATTTGGAGTAGATGATAGAAAAAATGTTTATATAGTTTGGTCTAATTTAATGCCTCGTAGACAATTTCCAGACACTTCTAAGCTTTTTGTTTTTCCTAAAAAAGATGAATATGATATGATGGTTCATGAATGCTGTACGGTTGAGTTCTGGGCGAAAAAGATAATTAATGATATAGAGGAAAAGAAAAACCTATATCAAATATAATGCAAAAAATTATCTTTAATTCATCGATGCCCAGAGCTTGTAGTACTTTACTGCAGAATATATTAGCTCAAAATCCTAGTATTCATGCAACTCCTACTGACGGGGCTTTAGAGTTATTATATGCTGCAAGAGGCAATTATACTAACTCACCTGAGTTTAAAGCACAAGATGCAAAAGTAATGGAAAATGCATGGAAGATGTTTTGTAAGAGAGGATTGCATGGTTACTGTGAAGGCTTAACTGATAAGCCTATCGTTGCATTAAAGAGTAGAGGTTTTGGAATTCATTATAACTGGTTTGAATGGTTTTTAGACGAACAGCCAAAAGTAATTGTGATGGTAAGAAATTTAAAAGCTATTTTAGCATCAATGGAAAAAATTCATAGAGCTAACCCTGAAAAAGCTTCTCCTTTGGTTGATCACGCTCAGATGCAAAATACCACTACCGGTAAGAGAGTTATTACTTGGCTTAACACCCAGCCTGTAGGTTTAGCATTAGAACGAGTACATCAAATGATTCAGGAAGGTATTGATAAAAAAGTTCATTTTGTTAGAGCTGAAGATCTTACAACTAACCCAGAAAAGACAATGCAAGGAATTTACAAGTATCTAGAAATTCCTTATTACGAACATTCATTTAATAATATTGAGCAAGTAACTAAAGAAGATGACGATGTATACGGATTGAAAAATATACACGTTATTAAAAATAAACTCGAACCATTAACCCCTGATTGGAAGAACGTATTAGGGAATGAAGTATGTCAAATGGTTGATCAAAACGTTACTTGGTATCAAAATTATTTTAAATACAGCTTTATATGAACGAAGAAAAATATGCTATTTTTTGTATGGAGGGTGGTTTGGGTAAAGCTATTGCATCTACTGCAATGGCAGAAATTATTAAGAATAATCACCCCGATAGAAAGTTAATCGTCGTATGCCCTTGGCCAGAAGTATTTCTTAATAACCCATTTGTTCATAGAATTTATAGACTCGGTAATCATCCTTATTTTTACCGCGACTATATTTTAGATAAAGATACTTTGATTTTTAAAGGTGAGCCTTATTTTACTTCAGACCATATTCAAAAAAGACGCCATATAATATTGAGCTGGTGTGAATTGTTTAAATTACAGTATAACGGCGAAACTAGTAGATTAGTTTATAATGCTGCAGAAATGCAGAGTTTAGCTCAAAAGTTTGGAAGTAGACCAAAACCTGTAGTTGTGCTTCAGACTAATGGTGGTTTATATCAAAATCAAAAAGCATATTGCTGGACAAGAGATATTCCTCCTGTTCAAGCTCAGCAAATAGCAAATGCATTAAAAGACAAATACCACGTTATTCATGTTAGTAGACCCTCTTCATATAAATTAGATGGTGTTGAAGCTTTACCTGAATTACCGAAAAGAGAATTACTGGGAGTGTTACTTGCAAGTCAAAAACGTATATTAATTGATAGCTGCTTACAGCATGCTGCAGCTGCGTTCAGTTTACCTTCAACAGTTTTATGGGTTGGTACCTCTCATGTAACATTTGGTTATCAAATGCATAATAATATTTACCCGGTAGCAGCAAAAAATATGGACCATTTGATTGATAGTTTCTTATTTGATTATAGTTTTGATGGTTCAGAACATGAATTTCCTTTCGAATCGAATAATCTTTTTGATTTAAACACTGTCTTAGAAGGTTTTTAATTTCAATCTAAGACCGGTGCATGGTATAATAAATAATATCATACCATGTCTAGATTATACTTCGATGAGATTTTAAGTAATACCTTTTTTACTTCCGGTGGTACCTCCCGTGATTGGAACCAAACATATGGTACTGTAAATGCGTTAAGTGCCGGTTGGGGTGGAGCTGTTAATTATCTCGGAGAAGTTGCTGCAACATCTGCAAATTGGAATGCAGCATATGCTTACGTTAATTCAAATTCTGCTAGTTTTTCTGTTGTAACAAACTTAAGCGCTCTTTCTGCAAATTGGCAAGAAGCTTATAATTATAGCAATTCTACAAGTGCTATAATTAATAGTGACTTAACTGCATTAACAGTTGCAAGCGGTACTTGGGATAATACATCTAATGTAGTTGCAACTAATAGCGCAACCTGGAATCCAGGGGTAGGCGTTGCTGGTGGTGTTTTATTTAGCCAAACAAGCGCATTCATTTTTAGTGATTTAACAAATCTTGCTACAACTTCAGCACTTTGGAATGAAGCATATAGTTTTAGTAATGAAGTAAGCGCATCATCAGCATATTGGCAAGACGCATACGCATTTGCAAGCAGTGTAAGCGCTATAACAGGTAGCTGGACTCAGGCATTTTTATACACTAATGCTAACAGTGCTAAAATTGCTGATAATTTAACCGTTCTTGAAACAAGTAGCGCAGAATGGGATAATGTTTATACTACAGTTAATGCTAATAGTTCATCTTGGGTACCTGGAGTCGGGGTTACCGGGGGTACTTTATTCTCCGAAACTAGCGGATTAATTTTTGGTGATTTAAACGTATTAACTAGTGCATCAGGTACTTGGGATACATCTTATGCATATGTTGTAGCCAATAGTAGTAAGTTTGCTGAAGACTTAAGCGTACTTACAAATACAAGCGCATTTTGGAATGATACTTATTCATTAGTAAGTTTAGGAAGTGCATTTTGGGACGCTGGTTCAACTTACGCTACAACAAACAGTGCAGTAATTAATTCTAATTTAACTGATTTAAGAGCAAGTAGCGGTAATTGGGATCAAGCTTATACCAATACTAATACAAATAGTTCTTTTTGGACTGATACCTATTCAGTAGTTTCAACTAATAGTGCTTCTTGGAATCCTGGAGTAGGTATAGCAGGTGGTGTGTTATTCACCCAGACGAGCGCATTTATTTTTGCTGATCTTACTGATATAGCAACAACATCAGGTAAATGGAATCAGTCTTACACCTATACAAATAACTTAAGTGATAAGATTTCCAATAACTTAACTGCATTAAATGTAACATCAGGTAATTGGGATCAATCTTATTCAACAGTTAATGCTAATAGTGCTTCATGGAATCCAGGCATAGGTGTAACCGGCGGTGTACTATTCAGTCAGACAAGTGCATTTATTTTCGGTGATTTAACAGACATTGCCACTACATCAGCAAATTGGGATAATACATATACTGATTTTTCTAATAATAGTGCATCATATGCTACTACAAATTACGTTATAAATAACTTCCTTAATTTAAGTGGCGGTACAATTAGCGGTGACCTAAACGTTTCTAAAAACTTAACTGTATATGGTACGATTAGCGCTTTAAGTGGTATAACCGTTGTTGGTATTACTACATTTACCTCAACCAGTGCACTAAGCGTAGTAAATTTTGGTCCAGGTCCAGCATTGTTTATCGACCAGGAAGGTTTTGATGGAGATATTGCATCATTTAATGACGATGAAGGTGAAGTATTACACATTGGTAATAGACAAAATTCTATAGGTAAAGGACTTGTGGGTGTAGGTACCGGTACACCTAACACTACATTAACAGTTAAAGGTACTCTTTCAACTTCAGGATTAATATCTGTTACAGGTAATAATAATTCTGACAATTGGGGTCAAGCATACACGACAGTTTTAGCTAACAGTGCCGGATGGAATCCTGGTATTGGTGTTACCGGTGGGGTTTTATTTAGCCAGACTAGTGCGTTTATCTTTGCTGATTTAACAGACGTTGCTACCAATTCTGCAAAATGGAATTCAGCATTTACTTACAGTAACAGTAACAGCAGTAAAATAGGAGATAACTTATCAGTATTAAACGGAAGCAGCGCTCGGTGGAATACAAACTACACTACAGTTACTGCTTATAGCGGTTTCTGGACAGAGTCATCAACAATTGTAAGAGATAATAGTGCAAATTGGTTTACAGTAAATTCATTTACCATTGGTAATAGCGCTAAGATTCAAAATAATCTTACTGCTTTAAATACCACTTCAGGTAGTTGGGATCAAGCTTACACAACAGTTAATACAAACAGTGCAAGTTGGAATCCAGGACTTGGTACCGCTGGCGGGGTACTATTTACACAAACAAGTGCATTCATTTTTGCAGATTTAACTGATTTAGCTACCACATCAGCTAGATGGAATTCATCTTACAGTTATACAAATTCTAATAGTGCTAAAATTAATAGTAACTTAACTGTTGTTAATACAAATAGTGCAAATTGGGGATTAAGTGTAACCACATACAATACAGTTTCAGGATTAAGTGGTAATTGGAGTCAGGCTTATACAACAGTAAACGCTAATAGCGCTAGTTGGAATCCAGGATTAGGTACAGCAGGTGGTACTTTATTTGCTCAAAACAGCGCTAAATTCTTTGATAATACCAGTACAGTAATATCAAATTCTTCTAATTGGTCACAAGCATACACCTACACAAGTGGTAATAGTAGTAAGATTGCTGATAATACATCATTCTTAAATACAAATAGCGCTTTCTGGTATACAAACTTTACTATATTAACTTCTAATAGCGCTAAGTGGGAGTTAAGCTACAGTAATATTATTACTAATAGTGGAAGATGGGATCAGGCTTATACCACAACCAATAGTAATAGTGGTAGTTGGACGCAGGCCTACACCACAGTAAATGCAAATAGTGCTTCATGGGTACCAAATACTTTATTCAATCAGAACAGTGCTAAATTCTTTGATAATACTAGCACCGTAATTTCTAATTCATCAAATTGGAATCAAGCTTACACCTTTAGTAATAGTAATAGTGCTAAAATATTGACTAATTTAACCGATGTTAATACGACATCGGGTAATTGGAATAGTACTTACTCAACGGTTCAAAGTAATAGCGCAACTTGGGGTACAGGTGGAGGGGGATCAGGAGTTTATACTCTTGGTATCGGTGTTTCAAGTATTGTTGGAGTTAAAGATACTGGAAGTAGTGCAACCGGTAATTATTCAGTAGTTACCGGGGGCTTTAGTTCATTAGCTGCCGGTTTCGGATCATTAGCATTTGGTTTATCATCTCAGGCTTATGGTCGTAACGCAATTGCATTAGGTGAAAATAACGTAGCATCAGGAGCATGCGCAGTGGTATTAGGCGGTTGCGGTAATAGAGCTACAAATACATATTCAACAGTATTAAATTCAGTGAGTAGTTGTATTACCGGTGTTAATTCATTAGTATTGGGGGGCGTTTGTAATAGATTACTTGGTGGTGATTGTTCTTCAGTTTTAGGTGGGTGTGGTAATACTGTTAATGGGAGTTATTCAACTATAACAGGAGGAGGCAGCAGCCGTATAACAAATACTTACGGTTTTATAGGGGGAGGGTACGGTAATGATATTTCTTCTTTCGCGGGAGGTGTAATTGCAGGAGGCTTTAATAATATAGCTTCAGGGTCTCTTTATCCAACTGTTGGAGGTGGTGTAGCTAATAAAGCTATAGGATTATACAGTACGGTAGCTGGGGGAAATACAAACAGTGCTGATTACTCGACATTTGTTGGGGGAGGACAATTTAATTGCGCTACTAATAACAGTGCAATAGTTGTAGGTGGGCAAAATAATATAGCGGGGGGAGGCAACGGATTTGGCGCTATACTTGGAGGTAATTTTAATAGATCATTAATTGGATATTCCACCGTATTAAACGGTTACAGCTCCTTAGCTGCTGGGGAGTATTCATTAGTAAATGGCTTATCATCTCAAGCATACGGTCGTAACGCAATATCATTAGGTGAAAATAACGTAGCATCGGGAGCATGCTCAGTTATATTAGGCGGTTGCGGTAATAGAGCTACAGCTGCAAGTAGTACTGTAATAAATGCTGTCAGTAGTTGCGCAACAAATACATGCAATATTGTTTTAGGTGGTTCATGTAATTTAGCATCAGGTCAATCTTCAATGGTTATAGGGGGATGTAATGGTAGAGCTAGTGGTAGTGGTGCTTTAATGATAAATAATTTCCCTTCTTTTGGTAGGGATTCTTGTGTTACGGGTATTAATAGTGTTAGTATAAACGGAGGTGGAGTTATAGTAGAGGGTTATTATAATACAATTGTTACTGCAAATAGCAGTAATATATTTGGATCGAATACATTTATAGGTGGAGGATTATTTAATAGAGTTTACGGTGTAAGTGGTCCTTTTGATGGGTACCATTTCATAGGTAACGGTCTTGAGAATACTATAAGAACAAGCTTTTTTGGATTCATTGGTGGGGGTGGAAATAATACAATATGCGGTACATGTGCATCAACCGTATTAAACGGTAAGTTTAATTCAGCAATTTGCAATTATTCAACTGTAGTAAACGGTGAAAGCTCGTTAGCTGCTGGTAACTTTTCATTAGTAAGTGGCTTATCATCACAGGCTTACGGACGTAACGCAATATCATTAGGTGAAAATAATAGAGTCAATACAGACTGCTCGGTAGCTTTAGGTGGTTGCGGGGTATGTATATCTGGTGCGCAAGGCACTGTTGTAAATTCTGTAAGTAGTATAGTAACAGGAACCGGCGGTGTAATAATAGGAGGGACTAGAGCTAGAGTATCCGGTAACAACGGGGTTGTAATCGGGGGGAGTTGCAATACCGGTGCAAATTCAGTTTGTATTGCGGGAGCCGGTGGGATTGCAATTAACGCATTTCCTAATTTATTCCGATGCGCTTGTGTCATAGACTCTGGAGGGGTTTTAATTGGAGGATCAGGCAACGTAGCTCAGTTTTACTCAACAGTTACAAACGGGTTAAGTAATACATCTTTAGGTTCATTTGGGTTTATAGGTGGGGGTGAATGTAATGGAGTGTACGGCGTAGGATCATCTATAAATACAGGCTATAACGTTGTATTAAATGGTAATAGTAACTGCGCAGATGGATTTGCAGGTACAATACTTAATGGCGTTTTAAATGTAACTCCAAATTCATCAGTTGTAAGTACAGTTATTAACGGTTGTTTGAATAGAGCAAATTGTAGTTTTAGTACAGTGGTAAATGGATATAGCTCTTTAGCTGCAGGTGATTTTTCATTAGTAAACGGCTTATCATCTCAGGCTTACGGACGTAACTCAATTGCATTAGGTGAAAATAACGTAGCATCAGCACCATGCTCAGTAGTATTAGGTGGATGTGGTAATAGAGCTACAAATGGATGTTCAGTAGTATTGGGAGGATGTTTAAATACGTCTTCCGGGCTTAACTCAACAGTGATAAATTCTTTTAGTAGTTGCGCCACTTCAGTGTATTCTACAGTATTAGGAGGTTGTAGAAATAAATCAACAAATACTTATAGTAGTGTTATAAATGGTAACCTCAATATAGCTTGCGGGTATGAATCAACTATTGTGGGAGGAGAACTTAACACCACATCAGGTATTAACTCCTTTATAGGTAATGGAACCACTAATACAGCAAGTGGTAATTTTTCAACTATTATAGGGGGGTCAAGCAATACGTCTAGTGGTTATGGATCATTTATTGGTGCAGGGTTAGCAGGTACAAGCTCAGCTTATTATTCCGCAATATTGACCGGGTGTTTTAATAAAGCTACAAGCCAATACAGTACCGTAATAAACGGTGCTAGCTCCTTAGCTGCAGGAGCCTATTCATTAGTAAGCGGATTATCATCGCAGGCTTTCGGATATAATAATATAGTCTTTGGCGATGGTAATATTTCTAATACAAGATGCTCATCTGTGTTAGGTGGTTGCAGAAATACAATATGCGGTGGAGCATCATTTAGTAATAATACTATTGAAAATGGTAACTTAAATTGTATCGCAAATCAAAGTTGCAATACCATATTAAATGGTCTATGCAACAATATTAGTGATTCATGTTACGATTTAATTGGTAACGGATTTAAGAATAACACCGGTACAGGAGGCAATTTTGCAACTATATTAAACGGCTTCTATAATACTAATTACAATATTAACGGGTTTATTGGTAACGGATGCAATAACTTTGTTGATAATGTTCTTTGCTGTTTTGGTACGGTTGTAAATGGTTTAAGTAACCGTACTTCTAATAACTTTGCTACAATTGTAAATGGTTGCAGTAATGTAGTTTCTGGACCAAATTCAACAATAGTAAATTCTATAAGCAGTATTAATGCTGGATGCTGTTCTACAGTTTTAGGTGGTAATTGTAACAGAGTACTAGGAGGGGTGTTAAATGAAATATATGGGGGATGTAATAGTAGTATTTGCGGAGATGCTGCTACAAGTCACAATACTATTATTAATTCTATATCCAGTATAATTTATAGAACTGGTGCAGCTATAGCTGTTAAGAATGTTATTTTAGGCGGTGATAGTAATAGTATTAAATCTTCTACAATACATAATGATAACTTACTGTTAGGGGGAAATGCTAATAATATAGGTATAATAGCTGGTAATGGTATAGACTATTTTAATACAATTATAAACGGATCTTGCAATCAAGTATCAGGTACCTTTAATGTTATAGGTGGGGGATGTTCTAATAGCGTAGCAGGGGGAAGTAGCGGTTGTACAGTTAGTGTAATAGTAAATGGTGCAAACAACAAAATTAATTGCTCAAGTTACGCCTCTATATTAAATGGAACAAATTTAAGTGCCTCAGGAAATTTTAGTTCAATATTAGGTGGTGATTTAAATAAGACTTTTAGCGCCTATAGCACTGTTGTAAATGGTAAAAGCTCTTTAGCTGCAGGTCAATACTCATTAGCAAGCGGCTTGTCATCACAAGCATATGGCCGTAACTCAATTGCATTAGGTGAAAATAACGTGGCATCAGCAGCCTGCGCGGTAATATTAGGCGGTTGTGGTAATAGAGCTAGAGGTGCATGCTCTACAATAGTAAGTGGTATTAGTAGTCTAGCAACTGGCGCCGCTTCTTTTGTAGGAGGAGGAGAACGAAATTCGGCGCCAGGATTACTTGCATTTGTTGGGGGAGGAAACATAAATGCAGCAGGAGGAGATTATTCTGCTGTAACTGGAGGGGTTAACAATACAGCTCCTGGTACTTATACATTTATCGGAGGAGGAAACACTAATACAGCTTCTGGTTATTATGGAGCTGTTGTAGGGGGGCTTTCAAATAATGCAACAAGTGCTGCAGGTTTCAGTTTTATTGGAGGGGGGTTTGGTAATTGCGTAACTCAAGGTAGTACAATTATATTAGGGGGGATTAGTAATACATCATCTGGTTACGGGGCTATTATATTAGGTGGAACTTCACATAGTTCAAGAGGTTTTAGATCAACCGTTATTAACGGCAACACTAATACAGCATCAAATACATATTCTACCGTAATTAACGGCAATAGCTCCTTAGCTGGCGGTTTTCACTCATTAGCAAACGGTCTTTCATCACAAGCTTTCAATTACAACTCTTATGCATTAGGAGTTGGAGCTAGAGCAACGCACGATCATTCATTTGTATTCGGTAATAACATTGCATCATCACAAGCTAATACAATGTTTGTTGAGAACTTAAGTGCTAGAGGCATAGTATATTCTCAAGGCAATATGTTTATCGGAGCTGCAGAAATGATACCGAGAACATCAAGCGGTGCAGGGGTAAATTCTGTAGAACTTTCAGCAGTTGCTGGAGTAATAAATCTCGACTTATTACAGTTCGATGCAACTACTAGAGAGTATGCTCAATTTACTAGAGTATTACCTTCAGATTGGAATCTTGGTAATTTAAGAGCAAGATTTGAATATACAGCATTAAGCGGAGGTAGCCCTGCAAGCGGTGGTGTAGTATGGACCATTGCAGCAAGAGCATTTGGATCTGGCGATACATTAGTAACGACAGTAGGGGTATCACAAAGTGCAACAAGTACATTTACCTCTGCAAGTGCAATGAACATCACACCTCTTACACCTCCAATGACGGTAGCAGGTACCTTATCTGCTAACTATCCAGTGTTATTTGAAATTAGTAGAGCAGTAGCAGATGCAGCTGATACCTTACCAATTGATGCATCATTAATTGGGGTGACGATCATATACAATGCATAGGCGAGTTAGACATTTAAATCCGAGATTTGCAGGCGCAAGTTTAGTATTAGATGCTCGATATATAAATGAAGCTAATAATACAGCTATTGCAACATGGCCTGATATAAGTGGGAGTGGTAATAACGCAACTCAAGCTACTAGTGGTAAACGACCAATATTTAAAACCGGTTTGCAAGGAGGCCAACCTGTTGTTACTTTTTCTACAGGTGGTATGGTATGTAGTTCTGGTCTTGGAGGAGCTACATCACAATTTATAGTTATACTGGCATTAAAGTCATATAATTACAACGGTACAGCAGGAGGCGGTATGTTAATTTCCCAAGGAAGTGTATTTACAACGGATTTTTTATTAGGAAGAACATCAACTCTTTATTTCTTTGAATACGATGCTGGTACAAACGGTGGAGGTAATTTGACAGCTCCAGGAGCTGGTAATCAAATACATACCGTAGTTTATAATGGCGGAGGAGCTGCAAATGCTGATCGTTTACGATTTATATACAACGGTATTCAACAGACATTGACTTTTGATTATACTGTACCAGCATCTTTAAATCCAGCTGGTGCATATCATATTGGTCAATATGCTGTTTCTCAAAATGACACGGCATGGTATTATAACGGTGATATGTGTTCACTATTACTTATAAAACAAGATATAAGTAGCAGTTTAAGAAAAAGATTAGAACAATCTCAAGCTTTATCATTTAAGATACCTTGCTCATAAAGGATTAAAACTATGCATAGACGATACAGACATTTAAATGCTGCAAGTGCAGGTGCAATGTTTGTACTGGACGCTCGGTTTATAGATCAAGCTGATAACACTGCAGTAAGTACTTGGAAAGATAGAAGTGCTAATGCGTATGATGTAACTCAGGCTACCGTAGCTAATCAACCTACACTACAAACTGCTGAATTAGGAGGAAGCTCGATAGTAAGGTTTGATGGCTCTAATGATTATTTGATAAGATCTGATACAGGATTTCCTACCGGTAACCTAACTATTATTGGTGTTCATAAACAGAGTTCATTAATACCATCTGGTGGAAGTTATAGAAGTATTTTACAATACGGAAGAGCAGCATTAGGTCAAGCTATTTTTCATTTTTACGGAGATGATACAAATGTTCCGAATGATGGATTTGGAATTTCTAATTACGGTGATGCAATAGGTATTCAAAATGCTACATTAGTTTATAATATAGCTAGTACATATAGAATAGGTACAACATATTATGTTAGATTAAATGGAGGTAATGCTGTTACAAAAACTATGACAGTTAGTACTATCCTTTATGGAGCGAATGGATTAACAATAGGTAGTTTTAATGCAGCGGTAGGTATAGGAAGTTACCTTGGAGGAGATATCGGATCAGTAATGGTTTTTAATTCTGCATTAAATGATAGTCTTCGTAAACGAATCGAACATTCTGCTGCTTACTCATTTAAATTAATTTGCGCTTAAATAATATTATGAGTATTGAAATTAATTTTTCATCCCCTAAAGATTTTGTTGTCGTTCCTGCGCAAACCATTAAGAAAAAAACATTAACGGTGCATGCTGTTATAGATAAACCTCAAGATAGAATGGTGGTAGCTATTGTAGAAGGATTAGGAAATGTTGTCGTTGAAGGTTTATCAGGTCCTAATTATGATAATCCCCCTTGGACTAATGACGCTCTAGTAACAGCATTGAGAATACAACTAGGTAACCAATAAGTTGATCAGTAAGGAAATTCTATTAAATAGTTTTTTATGAAGAAACTACTATATATTACTATCGTAGCAGTGCTAACTAACGTTGCTTGCGCCGCATCTGGCTCAATTGATGTCGGTTTTAAGTCAAAGCTAATCGATCAAGGCACCGTAACTGGAGTAAATTTTATTACCGCCAGTGCTGGTGTTGAAGTCGCTGGTTTTGGACTCAATGCTGATACTTATAATACATTTGAGATGTCTGATGCAGGAGCAAGAAAGGGTATGTTTAAGCGTGTCGATGTAACTGCAAGCTATAATTTTACTTCAGCTTTGGCTGATTTAACTTTTGGCGCTGTTTATAGAAACGCTAGCAAGACCGCAGCCTTTAATAATGTTAGAGATAACGTTCTTCCTTTTGCAAAGCTTCATGGTAATGCTTTCAAGGTACTCCCTTGGGATGTAACGCTTACCAATGATACGAAGAACCGTACAAATAACATTGAAGGTAATCTTAAGTTTCCTCTTCCAGTAGGAGTTAAGAATCTTAAGCTCGTTCCTTCAGTCGGGCTCGGATTTAATGATCCAGGTACTACTACAGTAGCTGCTCTTAAGAATGTTAACAAGTATGGTGTTGGTGGAGTAGGTGCAACGTATACCGTTTTTAGTGGAGAGTTTTACGCTAATGGCTACGTACACCGCCCTGATCTTTCTAATAATAGAGGACAGGTTACAAGCTACGATGCTGGGTATCGTATTAAGTTCTAAGTAACTTAATTTTTTCATCAAACCCAGACGTTTTAGTCTGGGTTTTTTTGTGGAACTATTATATAATATTAATATGCCTCGGTCGTTCAACGGATAGGACAACCGCCTTCTAAGCAGTTTATGGGGGTTCGATTCCCTCCCGGGGTACCAATTTGATTGCAAGCAGTATAAGATTAAATATGAGATGAGCTTAAGAGAATTAACTGCTCCTAAACATAAAGAGATAGAAGATATGCCGTTCACGCAATATATGATGAGCGGCAAGATAACCGAGGAAGATTACGCAAAGTATCTTTTTCAAATGATCCAAGTTTATGGAGCAATTGAAGAAGTAGCTTCTAATCTTAATATCCTAGATGATCTTCCTGATCTCCCAAGGTATTATTGTTTAAAACATGACTAC
>JACCDP010589209.1_pt1 | contig 20875 bp, 20 predicted proteins | sample 7445841 | NCBI WGS metagenome assembly JACCDP01 (sample SAMN15323441, study PRJNA562643) | freshwater metagenome | isolation source: river surface water | place: USA:Blue River Watershed | collected 2017-08-17
GGAACTCTTGAAATGCCGATCTGGTTTTCGCCATCTTGCCACTGACCACACTCTGGCAATAAGCGTTGCCTGGGTTTTTCACAAAATAGTCCTGGTGATATTCTTCTGCGTCCCAGAATTTCTCTAGCGGCTGCAAGGTAGTAACAATTTCGCCGTCCCACATCTGCCCAGCTCTTTCCAACGCTTTCTCAAAAATTTCTTTTTGCTCTTCACCCTGGTAGAACATCGCCGAGCGGTAACTGGTGCCAATGTCATTGCCCTGACGGTTTAGTTGTCTTGGATCGTGCATGGTGAAGTAAAGATCAAGTACCACTTCAGCACTAATTATTGATTCGTCGAAAATAACCTTGGCAACCTCCGCATGTCCAGTTTTCTCGGAACACACCTGTTCGTAGGTCGGGTTATCGGTGTGCCCACCGGAGTAACCACAAACAACATCGATGATTCCCTTGAACTGGGAATAGGAAGAGTCTAAGCACCAGAAACAGCCGCCGGCTAATACAAATTCAGTCATGCAACTAGCCTAGGCTGAACTGGTGAGAGTTCGTCGACCTGCCGTAGGTGCCGCAGCAGTTTCCTGTGCGGCACTACTTTTTGGCCTAAATGCCAGCACTGTGAAGGTCATAATCCAAACCGGTATCAGCTCGGAGCAGCTGGTTCTCTTCCGAACCACTTTCACAGCGATTGTGGCCGGAATTGTCCTACTAATAACCAATCGGAAGGCTTTCAGGTTAGAGAAAAAAGAAATTCCGGTGATGATCGGTTACGGTATCGCCGGAATAGCCCTGATGCAGTGGTCTTACGCCAATGCGGTTAGTTTGCTTCCAATCAGCGTTGCCTTACTGATCGAATACACGGCTATCGTGATTGTTCCGCTGGTTTCCTATTTCCTTTTCAAGGAAAAACTCTCCAAAAAACTCTGGATCGGTATCGCACTTGTGCTTTTAGGGCTAGCGATTGTCAGTAACATCTGGGATTCGCAGTTAAACCCCGTTGGAGTCGGCTGGGCTTTTATGGCGGCAATTTGTGTGAGTATCTATTTCCTAGTCGGTGAGCACACCCAAAAAACTCGCGACCCCATGTCGACTTTGTTCTACACCTTTCTAGTTGCCGCCATCTTCTGGTTGATCATGAATCTTTTGAACCCGAAGAATTTAATTTCGCTAGAGCAGAGCATGTCGCTTGCTGGCAATTTGGCCATGATTGATTGGCCAATTTGGTTGGCGTTGATTTGGCTTGGTGTGATGGGCTCATTTATTCCTATGTGGCTTGATTACATAGCCCTGGGTAATCTTTCCGCGACCGCAGTAGGGGTGATTGCCACAGCCGAAACCATCTTTGCCTCCGCGTTTGCCTGGATTTGGCTAAACGAGTCAATGACCACAATCGAGGTGCTCGGCGCTTTCATAGTGGTCAGTGGCATTGTGATTGCTGAAACTTCAAGAACTGTTTCCAAGGTTTAGGCTTTAGTCATGACTGGTAAAGCAGCCAAGATGCACTCTTCCAACGCCGCAACGATTGCGCTTCGTGAAGAAGTGCTGAACTATGCCAGAGAGCGCATGGCCATGGACCCGGCTCCGCTGGATGGTCCACAAAGTCTTAGCTACCTGAAAAAACATGCTGCAAATACCATCAACGAAAAAGGTCTCGGTGGACATAAAGCGCTAAAAATCTTTGAAGATGTTCTGGCCCCAGCCTGTATTTCAACCGATCATCCCGGTTACTTATCTTTTATTCCAGTGGCACCAACCGAAGCGGCAACCCTTTTTGACCTTGTTGTTTCAGCAACCAGTGTCTACGGCGGATCTTGGCTCGAAGGATCTGGTGCCGTCTTTGCTGAAAATGAAGTGCTGGCGTGGCTGGCCAAGGAAGTTGGTTTACCCAAATCTGCAGGTGGAACTTTTGTTCAAGGCGGATCTCTTGGTAACCTCTCGGCTCTGGTAACTGCAAGACACGAGGCGATAGCAAAGCGTAAGGGCAAAAAGCTTCCTAAACGCTGGTCAATTATCGCTTCTTCAGAATCACACTCCTCGCTCAAAGCGGCAGCTCGAGTTATGGATATCGATATTGTTTTAGCCAAAGCCAATCACGAAGGCAGACTAACCGGTCAAGCGGTTTTAGATGCTGCCGAAAAAATTAAAGACGGTTTATTTGCAGTTGTGGCAACATCCGGAACTACGAATTTCGGAATAGTAGACCGTTTAGATGAGATTGCTAAGGCGGCCAAACAATTGGGTGTTTGGTATCACGTTGATGGCGCTTACGGTCTTGCTGGAATTTTAGACCCACGGCAGAAAAAGCTATTCAAGGGCGTAGAAAAAGCAGATTCATTTATCGTTGATCCACACAAGTGGCTATTCACCAGCTTTGATTCTTGCGCGCTTGTTTATCGCAACCCTAAATTGGCAGCGGCTGCCCACACTCAACACGGAGAATATCTCGACACATTGACCGATAGCGGTGAATTCAACCCAAGCGACTACGCCTACCACCTAACCAGAAGGGCTAGAGGATTACCGCTTTGGTTCTCGCTCGCTACCTATGGCGTTGGTGCCTATCGAATTGCTGTAGCCGAGAACATCGATCTAGCCCACAAGATCGCCGATGTGATCCGGTCAAGAAAAGACCTAAAGCTTGTTCGTGAACCTGAATTATCAATTGTGGTGTTTGAGAGAGTCGGTTGGAAGCTAGCCGACTACGAGAAGTGGTCACAGCGGATTCTTCGAGAGGAACTTGGTTTTGTAACACCTAGTTCGCATGAGGGTAAACCAAATGCCAGATTCGCCATTGTGAACCCGAGGACTGAACTGAAACTACTGACCAAAATCATCGATTCAATGAGTGAAAAATGAAACTAACCCAAGTTGGCAAACTAGATTCGCTTTCTAGAGTTAAAGCGGCAACCCGCGAGCCGGTAAGAATAGCCCTGGTGCAGATGCACTGGGAAAAAGATGCTGCTAAGCACCTCGAGAATCTAAACAACGGAATAGAGTTGGCAGCTAAAGCCGGAGCCAAGCTTGTCTGCTTGCCGGAGTTAACCCTTTCGCGCTACCCAGCAGATCAGAAACCAAGCGGCATCCCGAGCACAATTGCCGAGGAATTAGAAGGCCCAACACTTAACTTTGCTAGATCTGCCGCAGAAAAATATGGGCTTTATATTCACGCTTCGCTTTATGAAAAAAGTGAGTTAGCAGATGGCCGCGGCTACAACGTTGCAATCTTGGTGAACCCCGAAGGCGAGTTGATCGGCTACACCCCAAAAACACACATTCCAGTTACGGCCGGTTACTACGAAGATAAATACTTCGCCCCTGGGCCAAGTGATCCAGATCCTTATCCGGTTTATGACACCGAGCTTGGCAAACTGGGGCTTCCGACTTGCTGGGATGAGTGGTTCCCTGAAGTTGCCAGAGCGTACTCGCTTGCTGGTGCCGAAATGCTTATATATCCAACCGCTATTGGTTCAGAACCAGATCATCCAGATTTTGATACCGCACCACTGTGGCAAAAAGTTATTATCGCAAATGGCATCAACAGCGGAACTTTTATGGTTGTGCCAAATCGTTGGGGAAATGAAGGCGCTCTGAATTTCTATGGGACGTCATTTATTAGTGACCCCTATGGCAGAGTGCTTGTTCAAGCCTCGAGAAATGAAGATGAAGTTCTGGTAGCCGATCTTGATTTGGATCAGCGTCGCGACTGGTTAGATCTTTTTCCATTTCTTGCAACTAGAAGACCTGATACCTATGAAGCGCTAACCAGACCAGTGGCAAACCCAAGAGTCGATTCCGGCGATGGAATCGATGGAGGAATTGCAGGAGAAGCGCAATGAGTTGGAAAATGCCGGCCGAGTGGGAAAGACATGAACGCACCTGGCTATCATTTCCCGCAAGCGAATATGCAACACCTGCAGAAGATTCTTATAAAGCCTGGTCCGAAGTGGCTAACGCGGCCAGCGAATATGAACCGGTGACGGTTTTAGTTGACCCAGCTCAAGAACAGATAGCAAAAAAATATCTCTCTAGTGAAATCACTACCTTGATTTGCGACTTAGACGATTCATGGGTCAGAGATAACGGCGCGACATTTGTAGTGAATACGGAAAATGGAAAACTTGGTGCAATTGATTGGCGATTCAACGGCTGGGGGTCACTACCTGTTGAGGATTACCAAAAAGATGACTTGGTGGCAGCAGTCATGGCAAATCGAGCACAGGCTGAAATTATTCGAAGCGAAATGGTCAACGAAGGCGGTGGCATCCATGTCAACGGCAGTGGGCTGTTGCTGGTAACCGAAACTGTTCAACTCGGTGTCGAAAGAAACCCCGATTGGACTAAAGCTGAAGTTGAACAGGAATTAAGAGAAAAACTTGGTGTGAACGATATTGTCTGGATTAGACGTGGACTAACTCGTGATTACGAAGCCTACGGAACTAAGGGGCATATCGATATAGTTGCCTGCTTTTCCGATGAGCAGACCATCCTGATGCACGACCAGCAAGATCAGAATCACCCCGATTACACAGTTAGCCATGAAGTGGCAGCGCGGCTGGCCGAACTACAAAATATCAACCTGATCAAGGTTCCGGCCCCTAAGGTTCTAAAAGATCAACGCGGCTTTGTTGACTACTCGTATATCAACCACTACATCCTTAATGGAGCGGTTCTACTCTGCGCATTTGATGATGCCAACGACGCTGAGGCAAAAGCCATCTTGGCCGAGGCCTACCCGGGCCGCGAGATAAGACTGATTGACGCAAGGCCGATCTTTGCCAAAGGCGGCGGAATTCACTGCATTACCCAGCAGCAACCTGCCGTTTAGTGCAGCAACGGCGTGGATTTTATAAAGGTCAGATTAAGGGCGTAAATTAGCCTTATGCCCCAAACCCCTCTACATGCTGAACATGCCCGACTCGGTGCTAGCTTCACCGATTTCGGTGGCTGGGACATGCCGGTTCGTTACAGCAGCGACTTGGCTGAACACGAGGCGGTTAGGAACAGCGCTGGGCTATTTGATATAAGCCACATGGCAGAGATTTTTGTTTCAGGACCGCAGGCGGCAAGTTTCCTAGATTACGCCTTAGTTATCCAAAGCTCTGCAATTGCCATCGGTAAAGCCAAATACGCACTGATTTGCAACGCTCAAGGCGGCATCATCGACGATCTAATCGTCTACCGTTTGGCAGACGATGAATTTTTGGTTATCGCCAACGCCGGTAATAGACATGCCGTTGTCCACGCGCTAAAAGAACGCGCAATTTTCCAAGGCTTTGTTGGTGTTGAAGATAAGAGCGATGATTTTGCTCTGCTTGCACTCCAGGGGCCACTTGCCACCGAACTTTTACAGCAAGTCGTTGATACCGATCTTTCAGCACTTCCCTACTATTCGATCGCTCGTGGAAAAGTATCTTCGGTAGATGCCTTCTTATGTCGAACCGGATATACCGGAGAAGACGGTTTTGAAGTAATGGTTCCGGCAGCTGATGCGGTCAAGATTTTCAACTCACTTCTGGAACTTGGCATTACTCCATGTGGTCTAGCATCGCGCGATACTCTGCGACTAGAAGCAGGTATGCCACTATACGGACATGAACTAAATCTTGAAATCAATCCCTACCAGGCTGGCCTCGGCAGAGTCGTGAAATTAGAACGGGATGATGATTTTGTTGGCAAGAGCGCTTTGGCGGCACTGGCTCAGAAAGCTCAGGATTCGGTTTTGGTTGGCCTTGTCGGCAGCGGCAAAAGAGCAGCGAGAGCAGATTACGAGGTTTTCTCTTCGGACACGCTAATCGGAAAGATTACCTCGGGAGCGCTATCGCCGACCCTCGGCTACCCTGTTGCCATGGCATATGTTTCCAAACAATTTTCCGATGTTGGCTCCGAAGTCGAAGTTGATATCAGAGGAACCAGATTGGCCATGACCGTGGTCAAGTTACCTTTCTATAAGCGTTCAAAATAATCGAAAAAGGATAGAAAATGAGCAATCCAACTAACCTGCACTACACCAAAGAACACGAGTGGGTAGCCATCGAAGGCGATGTTGCCACCATCGGAATTACCGCTTACGCTGCCGAAAAGCTTGGCGATGTGGTTTTCGTGGATCTACCTAAAGTTGGTTCGTCTACTACATACATGAAAATTTGTGGCGAAATTGAATCAACCAAATCAGTTGGTGAACTTTATGCACCGCTCGATGGCGAAGTTATCGAAATTAACAGTGTTGTGGTTGATGCTCCGGAGACTGTCAACTCAGACCCTTTTGGATCTGGCTGGTTGATCAAAGTTCGCTTCAGCTCACTTCCTGAGCTAATGACCGCCAGCGAATACGATGCACTTACCGGTGAGGGCTAAGAACTAAATGGTTTTACCGCACGAAGATTTCAAGTATCGACACATTGGGCCCGATGCGAGTGCGCAGAAGGACATGCTGGATTTTCTCGGTTACAAATCGCTTGCTGATCTTCTAGATGCGGCTTTACCCGACTCAATCAAGTTTGTTGGAGACTCCACTCTTCCCGCTGCTGTCAGTGAAGCAGAAGCAATTAGTGAACTTAGAGAAATTGCCAGCAAAAACCGAATCACTACTTCACTTATTGGTCAGGGTTACTATGGCACCCATACCCCGTCGGTAATTAAAAGAAATGTGCTGGAAAATCCGTCCTGGTATACCGCTTATACGCCTTACCAACCGGAAATCTCGCAAGGTCGATTGGAAGCACTGATTAACTTTCAAACCATGGTTACCGATCTGACCGGTATGAAAACCGCTAATGCATCGATGCTCGATGAGGGAACAGCCGCTGTCGAGGCGATGCTAATTGCCAGAAGAACTTCGAGTGTTGAAAGCAATGTCTTTTATGTTTCAAGCGATATCTTCAAACAGACCAAAGCTCTAATTGACCACCGGGCAGAACCGGTAGGCATCGAAGTCAAGTATTTTGATCTAGCGAGTGCTAGCGCTAACCCAGAACTTCTAAGCGGGGATTTCTTTGGTGTCCTGGCGCAGTATCCGGCAGGTTCTGGAGAAATCTATGACCTTACTAAGCTATTTGCCCATGCGCAAAGTAAGAATGCTGTGGCTATCGCTATCGCCGATCTACTAGCCCTAACCCTTTTGACCCCGCCTGGCGAAATGGGTGCCGATGTCGTCGTAGGTTCAACCCAACGATTTGGTGTTCCGATGGGCTTCGGTGGCCCACACGCAGGTTACCTAGCGGTAAGAAACGAGCTAGAGCGCAGCATGCCGGGCAGGCTCGTCGGCGTCTCCATTACCACCGAAGGCTCTCCTGCATACCGTCTAACTCTGCAAACCCGTGAGCAGCACATCAGGCGCGAAAGAGCAACCTCAAACATCTGCACCGCACAGGTGCTTCTGGCAGTTATGGCTGGTATGTATGCTGTCTACCACGGACCAGCAAGACTAAAAGCTATTGCCAAGGATGTCTATGGTAAAGCTCACCGGCTGGCTCAATCGCTAATTGCTGCCGGGTTAGATGTTCCTACCGCTGAATTTTTTGACACCTTTGAAATCTGTGGCATCGACGCGAATACTGTATTTGCTAAGGCCAGAGCTAAGAACATAACCATGAACCTGATAAGTGATAGTTGCATCAGCATCTCGGTGGATGAAACTACAGCCGAGCAAACACTTTTCGATGTGCTAGACGCTTTCGGGGTAACCAAGCTAGTTGATGCGGCCCAAGGAAAACCAAAACTTGAGCGAAAGTCTTCTTACCTCACTCACGAGGTCTTTAACTCTTACCACAGCGAGACCGCGATGCTTCGGTATCTAAAGCGTCTAGCCGATTACGACTTTGCACTAGATCGCGGAATGATCCCGCTTGGCTCTTGCACAATGAAACTGAATTCAACCACTGAAATGGAAGCTGTTACTTGGCCAGAGTTTGCCGGTCTTCACCCGTTTGCGCCTAAAGAAGATGTTCAGGGTTATCTAGAGCTAATTGAACAACTGACTTCTTGGCTATCCGATGTCACCGGTTATTCCGATATTTCACTTCAACCTAATGCTGGAAGCCAAGGCGAACTTGCTGGGCTCTTGGCTATTCGCGGCTACCACCTATCTCGTGGCGATAAGCAAAGAACAATCTGCTTAATTCCTTCATCGGCACACGGCACCAACGCTGCCTCTGCGGTCTTAGCCGGTATGCAGGTGATCGTTGTTGCCTGCGATGACCAAGGTAACGTCGATGTAGCGGATCTAACCGCCAAGATTGCAGAAGCTGGCGATAAGCTGGCGGCTCTGATGGTGACTTACCCGTCAACCCACGGTGTTTACGAAGAGGCAATTGCTGAAATTTGTGATCGGGTTCACGAAGCTGGTGGACAGGTATACATCGACGGTGCAAACACAAACGCGGTGGTTGGTTATGCCAAGTTTGGTTCATTCGGTGGCGATGTATCGCATCTAAACCTTCACAAAACTTTCTGCATTCCGCACGGAGGTGGTGGACCAGGTGTTGGGCCAGTCGCTGCAAGATCGCACCTAGCTGCCTTCCTACCCGGACACAATCAGGCTCAGTCAGAACTACCTAGCTATGGTCCTGTTTCAGCAGCGCCATTTGGCTCAGCGAGCATTCTTCCAATTTCCTGGGCCTACATTCGAATGATGGGTAATGCGGGACTGAAAGATGCCACCGCTGTTGCAGTTCTCTCAGCGAACTACATTGCCAAGAAGTTAGAGCACGCATACCCCTTGCTCTATACCGGCAAAAACGGTTTGATAGCTCACGAGTGCATCATCGACATCAGAGGTATCACTAAGGCCACTGGGGTGACCGGAGAGGACATCGCCAAGCGTTTGATCGACTACGGATTCCACGCGCCAACCATGTCTTTCCCAGTTGCCGGAACTCTGATGATTGAACCAACAGAATCTGAACCGATGCCAGAAGTTGAGCGCTTTATCAGTGCGATGTTGGATATCAAGGCTGAAATCGATTCGGTTGCCAATGGCGTTTTCACAATCGAGGACTCTCCACTCAGAAATGCGCCACACACTGCTAAGTCAATCGTTCAGGAATGGACTAGAAAGTATTCTCGAGAAGTTGCGGTATTCCCAGCTGGGCAGTTTAGAAGTAAGTACTGGCCAATTGTGAACCGGATCGACAATGTCTACGGCGACCGCAACCTTGTTTGCTCATGCCCACCAATAGAATCCTTCGCCAATTAGCCAATAAAGCAACCACGACAGGTGTAAGACTCCGCCTGAGTCCTCTGCCTCGGCTAGAATTCAACCATGACTACCCCAACCATGAATGTTCCTTTAGAAGTCTGGCTGGTCACAGCCACAGTAATCACTGCCGTGATCGTGATCGATCTACTTTTTCAGTTAAAGCGTAAGGGTGACCCAACTTTCAAAGAATCCGCAATCTTTACCAGCATCTTTTTAGCCTGCGCGCTCGGTTTCGTCTTTGTAGTAAATCAGGTTTGGGGTGAACCATTTGGTGATGAATACTTGGCGGGTTTTATCACGGAATACAGCTTGTCGGTTGATAACCTATTCGTCTTTCTCATCATCTTTACTAAGTTGGCAGTTCCAGAGAAAGCTAAGCGTCAAGCACTAACCGTTGGTATCCTCATCGCCTTGGTGTTGCGCTTTATCTTTATCGCTATCGGTGCCGTTGCAATTTCGGCATTCTCTTGGGTTTTCTACATCTTTGGTGCGTTCTTGATTTACACCGCTTACACCCTAGTCCGCGACCATTTCAAAAAACATGACGCGGACGAGCCTCCAGGCGGCAAGTTCATAGAATTCATCAAAAAGAGAGTCAACGTAACCGACGATTACCACGGTGCGAAAATCTCGATTAGAAAAAATGGTAAGCGCTATTACACTCCGCTACTATTTGCGATGATTGCAATCGGTAGCGCTGACATCCTGTTTGCTCTAGACAGCATCCCAGCTGTGTATGGTCTGACCAAAGAACCTTACATTGTCTTTACCGCAAATGCCTTCGCACTACTTGGCCTTCGTCACCTTTACTTCCTAATTGCCGGATTGCTAACCAGATTGAAGTATCTAGGCCTCGGTCTGTCCGTGATCCTCGGCTGGATCGGTCTAAAGCTAACTATTCACGCCCTGCAGAAAAACGAGCTCCCATTCATTAATGGTGGCCAGAAGATTACTAACCTTCCTGAAATTACAACAGATGTATCGTTGAGCGTAATTCTGACAACAATCACAATCGCGACGATTGCCTCTTTGATTGCCACTAGGAACAAGTAAGTTGCAGAAACTAAGGAAAACTGAACTTCAGGTTTCCGATATCTGCTTTGGCGGTAACGTTTTCGGCTGGACTGCTGACCAACTTGATTCATTTAGATTGCTCGATGGATTCATAGAACACGGTGGCAATTTCATTGATACCGCCGATGTTTACTCCTCCTGGAAGCCAGGCAATTCAGGCGGTGAAAGTGAAACTATTATCGGGAATTACCTGAAGCTAAAAGGTAACCGAGATCAAGTGGTTATTGCCACCAAGGTAGCAATGTTGGAAACCAGAAAAGGCCTTTCCAAAAGCAACATAATTGCAGCCTGCAACGATAGTTTGGCCAGGCTGCAGACCGATTACATCGATATTTACTACGCCCACAGCGACGATACTGAAACTGACCTTACAGAGACACTAGAAGGCTTTAACTCCCTGGTTGAACAAGGTAAGGTCCGTTACATTGCGGCTTCTAACTACACATTTGATCGACTAAACCAAGCGCTAAACATCTCAAAAGAGAACAACCTTGCTTCCTATGTAGCACTGCAAAACCGTTACAGCCTCGTCGCCAGAGAACCCTACGAATCCGACGGCGCAAAATCTGTTGAGGAATTCAAGATTTCGGGGCTCCCCTACTCAACTCTCGGAAGCGGCTTCTTAAGTGGAAAATATCGCGCTGGAGAAACAGTCGATTCACAACGTGCCGAAGGCGTAAAGAACAATTACCTGAATGCCGAGAACATTGAACTACTAAAGCGCTTAGAGCAAGTAGCTAACGAGTATGAGGTTTCTAACACTGCCGTCGCTCTAGCTTGGCTTAGAAGGCAGCCCGGTGTAACTGTTCCGCTGGCCTCGGCTAGAACCCTCGCCCAACTTGAAGAATTGATGCAAAAAGTCGAACTAACTACCCAAGAACTTAGTTTTATTGCTGGTGAATAAAGTTTTTTAGAGCACTGAGAAACTCTTGGGGTTTTTCCTCATGCGGAATATGTCCACAGTTAGAAATCTCAACTAACTTTGCCGAAGTAATTTCAGCGGCTACTTTTCTAGAACTAGCTGGAGGAATAATCCTGTCACCATCTGCTACAAAAACTAAGGCCGGAACCGAAAGCTCCGCTAGGTGATTTTGAATCCTAGATTGAACTCCGTAGCGAGAAAACTCCCAGAAGGCTGCTTCCCAGCCTCTGATTTTCAGCGGCCTAGTGTAGTTTTCTAAAACTTCTTCAGTGATGCCTTCTTTATCGACCCAAGAGGCATAGAGAATCTTCATACCCGTTTTTTGAAAACCAGCGACCAATCTAGGGCCAATCCAATCAAAAGCCTTAGTCTTGAGAATCTTTCCTAGAAATTTATTCACCGGCGGAGCATTTAAGATTGCCGGCTCTTCAAGCACTAGTGCCTTTACCCGATCTTGATGATCTAGCGACCATTCGGCAGCGATGCCAGCTCCCGCTGAATGGCCGACCAGAATAACCTTCTTGCTTTTGCCAAAATGGTTGATTATTGAATCTAAGAGTCTTACTTGGGCTGGAAAGGTGTATGGGTTTAGCCCATCCCACGATTTTGGCCTTACCGTTAGCCCAAAACATGGGCGGTCGTAACTGATAACGTCCCCGAATTCAGTCAGGTCATCAAGTATTTTCCGGTAGCTGAAGGTACTAGCACCGAATCCGTGGAGCAGAACTACGATGCAGTCGCTGGCTTTACCCTTGGCGAATTCATAATGAACATCAATGCCGTTGAGCTGGATGAAATTGGAGTAATCACCGGCCAGCTCCTTCTCGTCAAACTTACCCTTAGTCCCCGAGATTCTAAGCATGTTACCTATTTCAGATTGCTCTCAATAAGTTTGATAATCTCTGGATCGTTCGGCTGAGTAGTTGGTCTAAACCGGTGTATTGAACCATCCGGCAAGATCAAGAACTTTTCAAAGTTCCACTTCACATTTCCGGCCTTGCCTGATCCATCCTTGACCTTGGTTAACTCCTGATAAAGCGGGTGTGCACCTTTGCCATTGAGTTTTGCCTTTTCAGTCATCGGGAATGTAACTCCCCAGGTTGTTGAGCAGTACTCTGCGATATCGGTGCTTTCTTTGAGCTCTTGGAAGAACTGGTTTGATGGAACACCAATTACAGTAAAGCCCTTAGCCCCGTACTTTTTTTGCATGGCTTCTAAAACTTCATACTGAGGACTTAGGCCACATCTTGATGCAACGTTTACTACCAGGGTAACCGGCTTGAGCAATTCTCCAAAAGTAGTCAATTCTCCGTTTAGTGCAGTGATTTCAATATTTTTTAGGTCCATGGTCAGAGCCTACCCGATTAAGGTTTAGTCTTTTAGAGCCAACCTAATCAAAGGAACCAAAGATGGATCTAGCGGGAAAGATAGTCGTCGTTACTGGAGCAGGAAGCGGCATGGGGCGAGAGTTGGCTCTGGAGCTGACTCGTCGAAAAGCAAAAGTAGCCTTAGTGGATTTTAGAGAAGTAACCCTCAAAGAAACTGCAAAGCTAGTTAAATCACTTGGTGGAACATGCTCAAGCCATGTCCTGGATGTTTCAGATGCAAAGGCGGTTGCAGTGCTGCCGGCAGCGGTAAAAAAGTCACTCGGACAAGTTGATGCGCTAATCAATAATGCGGGCATCATTCAGCCTTTTGTGAAGGTGAATGATTTGAGCATGAAAGATGCCATGCATGTGATGAATGTCAACTTCAACGGCCCGCTGATGCTGACCAAGGCCTTTCTACCAGAGTTACTAACCAGACCACAGGCACACATCTTGAACGTATCTTCGATGGGAGCCTATGCCCCGGTTCCAGGCCAAAGCGTCTACGGTGCATCCAAAGCAGCAATAAAGCTATTCACCGAGGGTCTTAGATCCGAACTCATGGGAACAAATGTCGGAGTAACAATTGTTTTTCCAGGGGCAATTGAAACCAACATCGCCGCAAACTCTGGAATGACGGCTATGACCGCAGATGCCGACAGTGCAAATTTTCCGACCACCAAGGCCAATGTCGCAGCAAAGCTAATGGTTGAGGCAATTTTGAACAACAAGCCGCGACTAGTTATTGGAAAAGATGCGAAAACTATGGACTTCATTAGCCGGCTAAACCCCGTATACGCCGCGAAATTGATTTATAAGCAAATGGCCTCCCTATTGAAGTAATTCCGGGGCCGACTGGCACCTAATCGTTACATCAAAATGTTCCCCAGCTCTGAATAAGCGTTCCCATTAGGAGTAACTTGTATTGAGAGATATTTAATTTATGAAGGGGAATCAATGAATCGCAGAATTTTAGTAATCCTTGGCGCAGTCGCAGTCGTATTTGTGATCGCTGTGGTCGGAGCATCGAGCATCAACCTAGCTGGGTCAGATAGTGCTCCAGGTGAGTCAACAACAGTTGCCACCTGTGTTCAAGATCTAGTGGTCAAAACACCAATTGACACAACGACCCATGACGATAACAAAGTTAGAAAAATGGTTCTTACCGGTGACCTGAGCGACTGTGTCGGTGAAACTCTTAGAGCAGAGGTAAACCTTTCCGGTGAAAACCATGCATACGCCGTCTATAAAATCACCTCACCAGTTTCGGAATTAACTTTAACCTTTGATGAAGCAACTGGTAACTTCTATGACACCAAGCCAACAGTAGCTGCTGGTGACCTGGTTGATGCAGGAGCAAAAGTCGGACCTATTTCTGTTTCCGATTTTGGCATGACCACAATCACCATAGCTAAAACCTGGGAGTAGTTTCCTTGGCCAATTACGAACTGGCCAGCCGGACTTTACTTCATCACCGAGCGCGTCGAAGAATAAGGCGGCACTGGTTTAGTTTCATCAGCCTGCTGCTGGTTATCGCCACTTGGTATCTAACCATCGGCCCTTCTACTATCGGCGGACCGGTTACCTATGCTGTGGTATCAGGAACATCGATGGAGCCGGAATTGTTCACCGGCGATCTTGTAATCACCAGATCGCAAAGTGAATATCAACTCGGCGACACAGTGCTAATTGAAGTCATGGGTGGTTTTGTGATCCATGACATTATTTGGCAATCGGAAGGGCAAATTAGAACCCGAGGTGTGAACAACCCAACAGATGACACCTGGACCATTCCGGTGACAAAAATCCTAGGTAAAAAGGAAATCGTTCTGCCCGGTGTCGGTGGTTTTTTGGTCTACCTGAGGGATAACCCACTGGCATTAGGGTTAATGGCGGCACTGCTGGCGGTCATTTTGTTATTTGAGCCAAGACGGAAAAAGCCAAGCGAACGTTTAGAGCAAACCCTTCAATATGCAGAGAAGGAGATGCCCCAACATTCTCGAAATATTATTGACGCAGTTCTAACCGGCTTATTCGTGCTTTCAGCTATCTCACTGTTGTCAACAGGGATCCTGCTGGCCAATCGAACCAATTTGTATCCGAGAGTGCTTCTGAGTCTTGTTGGCGTAATGGTCTCGGTCATCGCCTTTGAGATCATTGGTAATTGGGTGCTCAACGGAAGAGATTTAGCTGAACCATACCGATCCATTGAAGTGTTTAGAAATCGACTACTTCGAATTGATGCAACGACACGGATACCAGGTCCAACAGTTCCAGTGAAAAGCGCCAAAGAACTCCTGGTGTTCTCTCAAGTTGCTAAATCTCCGGTGCTGCACCTGGTTAGCGACTCTGGCGATGATCATAAGTTCTTCGTTATCACCGATGATTTGAACTACCTTTACGATTTGAACCTTACCGAATTGGAAAAACACAGATCAGGGCGGCATCGCAAATGAGAGGCAGGCAAGGTCTATTTGTCCTGATTGTGCTGGTCCTCTTTGGCCTGAACGTTGCGGGGGCGTCCTGGCTATCGCTTAGTGGATCAGATTCGCAGCCTTTTGAAAAGGACTACCCTGCTAATTGCGCCAACCCGGAGATCTCGGTTGTCTACGAAAATGGCGAGAAAAAGCAACCGAAGATAACCGAAATTGTTCTAACTGGCGATTTCAGTAGCTGCGTGGGAAGCCAGCTGCTAGTTGCGGTTCATAAATCCGATCAGAGCTACAACTATGCCGTCAAGGACATTGATCAAAATGTCAGTTCTATCTCAATATTTTTTGAAAAGCAGGACGGGACAGGAGACATCCACCAACGCTTCCCCAAAGTAATCGGGGAAAGGTTGGTGCCGACGGGTCCGTTAGCCCCGCCAACCACCCAAATAGATGTGCCGGGAACTAAAGTGTCATTTGCTTGGTCATGGAGCTAAAAAGATAGGTTATAGCCAATGGCTGGCCTAGGTAAGCGCATAGCATTAGATAAATAGGCCAGAATGATTACGCATGAAAGTGTTTTTTGCTTGAAATGGTTGCAGAATTAACCAGGGGGAATTATGAGCAACATTAGGACGTACTTTAGCGAGCGCTTTCCGCTTGCAATCACGAGCGTTCACTCCCTAGCCACCGCATCATTCCTAGTTGGAATCAGCAGTAATACCCAGAATTGGCAAGTAATGCTCTGTATAGCTGTTGGTTTTTTCTTCTTTATGCTCCGAATGAGAGTCACTGATGAATTCAAAGACTCCAGCCATGACAACAGCAACTATCCCGATCGCCCGGTTCAACGCGGAATTATTAGCCGTAATCAGTTAATCTCGATTGGCATTATTTCTCTTCTGCTAGAAATCACGTCAGCAGTTCTAGCAGGAATGTTTTCCAATAACCTAGCTGCCGCTTGGTTTTATCTAGCAATACTTGGCTACTCGGCTCTCACTCGTTTTGAGTTTTTTGCTCCTAAATTTCTGGATAGACACTTCAATATCTACTTCTTATCCCACCAGGCGATCTTTCTGCTCTACCCGCTGTGGTCGTTCAACTTATTTCAAACAGAGATAAGCCTTATCAACTTAGGCCAAGCGACTTCCTTTGTTTTGTTTATGGCAAGCATGGAGATTATGCGCAAATATGAAATCCGCAGAAATCCCTCTGGAGAAATTGTGCTGGACACCTACCTTGCGGTTTGGAAAACCTGGGCTTTTTGGATCATGTTGGGAATCACTGCTCTTGGCTCAGCTTTACTTTACCTACCGGCCCAACAACCAATATTCGTCATCATCGGCTTACTCTCTTGCCTTCTGATGATTTTGATTCGTAAACAAAACGAAGCGGTTAGATTAGTTGTAGCTATCACCTTCCTGGTGTTAAGCGGATTGTGCTTCTGGTTATGACAAACTTAGGCTCCAAAGCGGAAAACCTTATCCAGCTCAGGGATAACTATCGGGTTGAAGTGCCAGCGTTTCTTGCTATCCCGTTTGAAAAGCTTTTTCAAAACTACCCGGACCTCTCAGAAAGCCTTGTCCAAAGCGTTAATGAATTCCTGAGTGATCAGATTGAGTTATCAACCTGCCAGGCGCATTTACAGGGTTTGTTGGCAAATCTTTCTGTAGATGATGCATCCCTAAACAAGCTTGCTGCCGAAATTGAAGCCAAAGGAATGCAAAAGGTAAGTTTTCGAACTTCAGCATTACTTGAAGATGGTGGCACGGACTCCTTTGCCGGACAGTATCAGTCTTTCCTTGATATCGACTTCAGTATGGAAAGCCTTCGGGAATACTCTGTCCGGTGCTTTAACAGCATGCTTTCTGATCAGGTGCTCTCCTACTCCAAACTTCGGGGAATTAGTCATTTCTTACTTGGCGGCTCGGTAATTGTGCAAAAGATGTTTTACGGCAACAGTTCTGGGGTGCTCTTTACCGAGAATGGTTTCGGTGAACTGCAACTGGCGGTTAGCGACTCTTGGCAGAACACAGCGGTTGAGGGTGAAAATGCCAGAGAAATCAGAATTCCTAGATTTGGCCTACAAAAAGCCCAAATTCCCAGCCAACTGAAAAGACTCTGCGAAGATGCATTACGAATTGAGGCTTCAATAGGAAGACCCATCGATGTTGAATGGGCCGTAAACCAAGATTCTGTCGCCTTTTTACAATTTCGTCCAATAACCCAGCCGATGCTGGAATATAGCTTTGAATGGGATAGCACTAACATTTCCGAGAACTACCCAGGGATAACTTTGCCTTTGACCTACTCGGTGATTCGGCAATTCTACGGTTCTGTCTATTTGTCTTTTTTCCGAATGCTAGGTGCCAAAGAAAAAGATATCGCCGAAGCGGCTCCGATAACCGAGAACATGCTCGGATATTTAGATGGTCGCGTTTACTACAGAATTACCAACTGGTATGAGGCAATCAAGCTGATGCCTGGAAAACGCAACCAAGAATATTTCGAGGCAATGCTAAATCCCGTTAGGAAGAGAGGCAAAGCTGAGCAGAGCAAAATGGACCTAAAATCCATTCTGACGATTTTCCGCCTTAGCTATCTGCTATTTCGTTCCGAAAGTATATCTAAAAAGTTTTCCAAGGAGATCGCTGAAAAGATTGCTGGCTTTGATGCGGTGAACTTTGACTACATCAACGCAGCAACAATCTTGGAATCGGGTAAGAAGATCCGCCGTGAGGTGCTAAACCAGTGGGCTGTCACTATTTTGAATGACGTTAGGCTTATGGTCTTTCATGGAATTCTGCAGCGACTATATGCCAAAAGTGAAAATCCTAAAGACTATTTGGTTTTGATGGCTGGATTAACCGACAAGGCCAGCATCAGGCCACTCGAGCAATTGAGCCGTCTCGGTCAAATCGTTGAACAGGCCATGGGCTTAGAACAAGTCCAAGATCTCTCAGAGTTGAGTAAGACACCGAGCTTCACAAGGGTAAAGCAGGCTGCCGGTGAATATGTGAACGAGTTTGGCGCTAGAACACCAGGCGAACTGAAGCTTGAAAACCAGAGAATCACAGACAGCCTTTTTAGCATTTTGGAACTTGCCTTGAAATCTTCTAAATCCGGAATTGATGCTTCACCGAGCCAAGAAACCAGGCAATTTGCCTGGCCAACCAACCAGTCTGTGTTGTTACGCCCAGTCATTGGCTATGTTGCTAAAAACACTAGGCGAGCGATTGACTGGCGCGAGCGCTTTAGGTTTAACCGAGCGCAAACCTTCAACCTCTCCCGTAAGGGCTTCGACACGGTAGGTAAGGCCCTTTATGAGGAGGGGATTCTGGCCTCGCCGAGGGATATTTACTGGCTAACCGATCACGAAGTTGACGAATTGGTTGGCGCTCATGCACCGATACTCGATGCCAAGCCGTTAGTTCAGGCAAGAAAGCTAAAGTTTGCCGAGTATGAAAAAGTAGAAAAGACCCTAGCAGTTCAAGGCTCCGGCCGGATAGCCGGCATGCACCAGGTAAATGTTGAAGCTATCCCTAGCGAGGATGGCATCGCTGGAAACGGCGTTGCCCCTGGTGAGGTAACTGCGGAGGTAATTGTTGTTAAGACCTTCGACCCAACGGTAGATGTCAGAGGGAAAATTTTGGTGGTTCACTACATTGATCCAGGCTGGACCCTGTTATTTACTCAAGCGGCCGGAATTGTCGCTGAACGCGGTAATGCCCTTTCACATGCGGCAATTATCGCTAGAGAAATAGGTATCCCTGCCATCGTTGCAGCGGTAAACGCCACAAACAATCTAGTTACTGGCGAAATAGTGACCATCAACGGCAATACGGGGATAATCAAAAAGTGAACCGTATCAATGAACTGCTAAAACTGATTGGCTGGCCCGGCTTGATCACCCTGCTTAGCATTCTTAGCTCTTGGACAGCAATCGGATTCCTGCTTTCCGAAAACGTGAAATTAACTGTGGTCTTTGGAGCTATCGCTTTTCAATTAGATGTTCTCGATGGTTATCTTGCTAGGAAACTAAATAAGACCAGTGATTTTGGTAGACAACTAGATTCGCTATCAGATGTCATTAACTACTCACTACTGGCAGCACTGGTCACCTCGCAATATTTGCTGCCGAATTTACTTGGTTATATTGTCGGATTTCTAATTTTGGCTTTCGGTATTTTGCGACTAGCGCTATTTAATATCAAAGGTTTTTATAACGAAGGTGAAGTTCTCTACTATCGAGGCATAATTACCTGCCAACTATCACTTGCTACGTTGCTAATTTATGTTGCGGAGCGGATTCTGCCAATCGAAAACCTGCCTTACCGTGACTTATTGATTGCTCTGATACTTTCTCTTTTAGCCATCGGACAACTGTCCCAGATCAGGACCCGTAAAACTGGCGTGCTGATTTTCTGGATACCGGTATCTATCTTGATTGGAGTCGGTGGCCTGCTATGGCTGTAAGGGCCACCTTTGAGATTGCTGGTCAGGATCAAGCAGCCCTGATACAGGAAATATTCAATACTTCCCAAGACCAACCTGAGCTGACTCCCCGCTCAATTTCTGTTCTTAGAGACTTAGCTCAACGGCAGGCTTTAGCAGTTGTCTTTGTTGATCAAGTACTTGCCGGCTGGGCAGCCGTTGAACCGCTTGCCCGAAATCTATCTGAAGTTGGCATGGTTTATGTAAAACCTGAGTTTCGAGGCGCAGCGGTGTTTAACGAACTGATGCAGGTAATTGCTGCTAGGCCAGAGCGGATGCTGCTGGCTACCTACGACAAGTCCCTGATTAGGTATGTGGTGAGCGCTTGGCAGGCTAAGCAGACTAATTTATTTGGTGCGATAGTTTTATCTCGTGGCAAGTTTCTAACTAAGCGACTAAATGCAGCAAGCGGCAAGGCGATTAGGAATAAGTTGCAAAAGAGCAAACCGCTCTATGCGATTGTGGGGGAAAGATAAATGGAAACACTTTTGTTAGCGCTGGCCCTTGCCGGTTTATATATAGCCTTTTTAGCTCTTTTAGAACTCTCTAGAAGAAAGTTTGGGGTTTCGGCAGAGATCACTAGAAGGATTGCCCACATTGGAACTGGGCTTTGCACATTGCTTAACTTTTCGCTTCTCCCCTCCCCTTGGTTCCTCTCGCTTGTGGTAGTTGCCCTAATTGGCGGACTAATCTCACAAAGATTTGGAATCCTCACCGCCATTCATGCGGTGACTAGAAAAACCTACGGTGAGTTATTTTTACCCCTTGGCACATTAATTAGCTTTGTTATTTGTTCAGGAAATAAAGAGATATTTGTGCCAAGCATTTTGGTTTTAACCTTCGCCGATAGCTTTGCCGGGCTGGTCAGTAATTTCTATAAACAACCGCGAAAAATGTTTCGTGGATCGTTGGTGTTTTTTGCCGTCTCCCTAATTGTCTTACTGAGCACTTCAAGTGCAGATATCTGGTTAGCACTTTTGATTAGCGCAGCCTTGACATTAGTTGAGAGGGTTTCCCCGCTGGGTTCAGATAACTTGACTGTGCCAGCCGCCGCGGCACTATTTCTTCTTTTGCTTTAGCGAGAGCTTTCTCATCAAAACATCGCTTGAGGCATGAACGATAAAGGCAAGCAATAACGCTAGATACAAATAACTACCTTCTGGTCTAAACACCAGGTTCAAAACAATTCCATAGCCAATAGCACCATCGGCGTTATCAAAGAAAGCTTGGATTAGCCTGCCTAACTGAGTCTTCGCCTTTGAGCCGGGCAAGATCTCTAGCCTTCGCTTGATGAAGCTGTTTACGAGCTCCCCCAGGACATAGCCGGCACAACAAAGTGGCCCCACTAACCAAGGATCTTGCTGGAATACCGGAGCTACCCAGCCCTGGGTCAATGA
>JACCDP010952260.1_pt1 | contig 20870 bp, 24 predicted proteins | sample 7445841 | NCBI WGS metagenome assembly JACCDP01 (sample SAMN15323441, study PRJNA562643) | freshwater metagenome | isolation source: river surface water | place: USA:Blue River Watershed | collected 2017-08-17
AACATAGGATGGTCCGTCTTTAAGGAAAATGTCTTTAAATAATTCTTTTGGTACTATTTTGGATATCTTAGCCGACTCAGTATCCACTTTAGCTGTTTCCTTTTTATTAGCGTCATCAGAAAAATTCATAACAAAATTAGGATCAGCAATGTTAGCAATGTCACCCATTTTAGTGTATGCGTATGACTCAATATTATAACCAGCTTTAACTAATTGATTTGTAACACTAATTGCGATATCATAATATTTCTTAGCAAAGAAATCACCAGCATCATTCCATCTGATAACCAATTTTATGTCCTTACCTTCTTTTCTGGAATCTCTTTTTATTTTGTAGGCTAAAGGATCCAATTCATCCATAATAATATTTTCATACTCTTCTGGATTATTTAACAAAAGATTTAATCTTTGTATGTATTTTAAGTTTTTACCATCGTTCATTATGTAAAAACCCTTTCTAGCGTAACAACTAACCGCGCATGTACCAGCACCTGGGCAGGTATTTATCGTAAAAAACTTCTGATTATCAATGTCGTAGATGATACCTCTCAAAGCTGGGATACCAGTATTAACGGTATATTGGAAGCCACCAGTATCACTTTTCTCCATTTTAGGGTTTCTGTCGAATATCTGTTTTGGTTTTGCGGTTATCTCTTTTATAAAATGATCCACATCGATATCCCCATCAGCTAATGGTAAATTACCCCTACTAATTATCGGTGTGTTGGCGTCTATTTTTTCTCTATCCTTACTTGGTTTATCTAATCGACTTAATTGATCGTTTAACATTTTAACAACCATCTCTGGAGCTAAGCAAGTTTTTTTAACATCGCTAAATTCTTCGTCCCAGTCAACCTCGTTAACAGAAGCCGATTCATTTATCCTATAGTTATATAACTCCTTAAATCTATCTAAAGAAGCACCAAATTTATCATTTATCATACTGTTTGTTTATTTGAAAGTATTTATAATAAATATTAACAAGATGAGAATAAATCCAACTGAAAAACAAAAAATCTATAAGCAGGCCAAACATAGGCTTGGCGCACCAATTAGAAAAATACAATTAGAGGAAGAACAAATGGACTCCCTACTTGAAATTGCTGTTGAGGATTACGTTGAGTTTATACACAACTGGTTAATTGAACACCAATGGCCTAGTTTAATAGGTTTGAATATTACTGAAGCTGATTTAACAAGGGCGTTTTTATACAGAACTTTTGATCTTGTAACACAATACACATATTCATACTCAAAAATAGTTGGTTTGGGTGCTGGAGAAGGTGGGTATGTTCTTAAAAAAGATTACATAGAACTTGTTAAAGGACAACAAATGTATGAAATACCTGCTAACAGGGAGATTAATGAAGTTCTTTGGTTTACACCAGCAGCTCTTGACCAATCGGTTATTGACCCGTTTTTAGGTGTTTGGAATAATCAGTTTGGCGCTGAATATATGGGTCTTGGTAGTTATTATATTCTACCAGCTTTTGATATTTTGATGAGATCAACAGACAGAAACCTTAAAAATAGAATGATTCGTTCGGAATTAATCTATAAAATAACAAATGCACCTGATGGTAAAAAATATGTTCACTTAATGAATACGCCAGGTGGTAAGTTTGATTTTAGAGGTGCTATGGTTGACCAGGGTAAAGTATGGTATTGGTATTACGATATTAATCCAGAGGTAAAAGATGATTGTTTAGCGAAAAATAAAGACATCATCAGATCCCCAATGGATGTACCTCTTGATAATGTTGACTTCGATGATTTAAATGACCCAGCAAAAACTTGGATCAGAAGATATTTCGTTGCTTTGTGTAAAGAAACATTAGGTAGAGTTAGAGGTACTTTTGGTGGTAAAATACCAGTCCCAGACGCGACAATGGAAATTGAATACCAATCACTATTGGCTGAGGGTAAAGACGAAATGATAACTCTTAAAAAAGAGTTGGAAGATAGAATGATTAAATTGAATCCGTTAGAAATCTTGAAAAGGATGTCTATGGAAGCCGAAGAAATTAACAAGGCGCTTAAATACAGAGCGTTTCAGAAACCTTTTAGAGTAATATAATGTTTTATACCGAACTAGATAAGAGTGAATATTTTGATTTAACGGTCACAAAAGATTGTAGAGATTTTTATCGTGACTATAGTGAATGTCATTTAATTAAAATTGACGTTACTGAGGGTTTATGTTCTAGACCAGGTATTGTACAAACAACAAATGTTTCATTAGACTATATTGGTCTTAATGGTTACGATAACTTTTTTATACCAAACGGTAATGGTACTATTGACCCAGAAATAACCTATATTGTTGAAAGCGGTGACACCTTTTGTTTTCATGAGGTATCTGGGTATACTGGTCAGTTTACTTATGAAATTGATCATATGAAACTTGATAACGGTAAATACTACAACCAATTATTAGGGGGATTCTATCAAGGTTTTTATAAAATATACAAACAACCAGTTGAATGGTTCCCAACTAGGGGTAGAAAAGGTTTTAGTGTTAATATGTTATTACATTTCCCAATGATAACTACGGGTGTGACAACTGGTGATACCACTGGTGTTACTACGGGTGTGACAACTGGAACCACAACGGGTACAACATTAAACGATGTTTTCACTGGTAATACTGGGTTTATATTTTATATCGGAACAAGAGCCGAAAATAAATACGCTGATAAAACAGTTGTAGAGGTTAAAAAACTTAATGACAACTATTCAATAATACCAAAAGAGTTACAAAACATATACACATACAATGGTATGGTAACGTTAAACGGTTTCTCAAAATATATCGGGTACTTTAATTACTATAACGGTTTAATGTATACTGGTAGAAGATATACACCACAGTCACAAGTTTTACAGTACCACCAAGAGTATTCAGATTTATATTACAACGCGTTTGGTATTAGGATAACCAATGACGGTAGAATCGGATATAGAACAATATACCCAACCGATATATGTTACACTGGTGAGACGCAAGAGGTTAGTGGTATAACAACAAATTCTTTTGTGTTACAACCAGATGACCCATGTGTAAATCACACTGTATCTTTAATTGTAACAAAATACTTTACAATAGAAGAAGGTTACACTAAAAAACCCGTCATAGATGTAAACGAGAAAAAATTCTTACATGTAAGTGCCGTTTTTGAAAGAGATTTTGGTTATAACGATTCCTGTGAATTATTATATGGTAAGTACAGAAGAGGTACTTTATCAATATACCTTAACGGGTTTTTGGTTTTAAGACATTATGATTTTGTTGAAGTTACGCCGCATGAATTAGATGTTGCAGACACCTATCAACAAGGTGTTCCGTTTAATATTTCATTTGGTGGCGGTACCCAAAACCTATTAGACGCCCTATATTTGGACGAGACAAAAAAAATAAACACGGTCCTTGAGAAGTTTTTTGCTGGAACCTTTTTAGGTGGGGTTAAAGATTTTCAAATGTATTGTGTACCTTTGTATAGTGTTGAGGTTAAAAAAATAGTTAATACTATGGCCAATATTTATAACCTAAGAACAATAAAAGGGGGTAGAAAGATATTTATTAATAAATTATTCTAATGGTATTCAGTATAAGACAAAATTCAACATTACCGATTTTGAAAATGAAAGTTTTCAGGGATGGGCGTAATGATTTTAGACGTTTCGAAGAATTAATCGAAAATTGTGTGGCAACTTTTGCGATGAAAGATGAAAAAACTGGTGTTTATAAAGTTGCAAACAAAGAAGCCAAGATTGTTTTAGAGAATCCGTGTGATGAGGATGGTAATAAACATTACATAGTAACCTACCAGTTCACAAAAGACGATACAGATAAACCAGGTATATTTTTAGGGGAATTTAAATTAACCCTTTTTGATTTAGCGGACCCAACATCTGTTTATGGTGAGCTAATTGCCCCGATACAGGAAGAGCTGTACATCCACATCTTAGACTCGTTTATTAAAACGGATATTGTTTAAAATCAATATTTTAAGTTTTTTTTGTAGAAAATTTCACTATTAAGACATTTATTACTATATTTGTGCCAAAATAATAAATTATGGCCGAGTATAAGATTTCGCTTGAGAATATAGAAAAGTTCCTTAATGGGCATGATGATGAGAAATACATTGTCAATGTTGAATATGATGCGGAAACGAATCTAATCCATAAGATAAAACAAGATCCAGAACGCGGTAACTATATTGAAACCGAGCCGTTGATGGCTTTTATGTGGATAAAAAACCTTAATAAAATTAAGGAACTCACAAATTTTTACGGAAATAGCGACTCAAAGATCAAAGCGGCTAGGAAAAAATACGGTATCGATATTAAGGTACTCGAGCACGGCGATCACCCAAAACTTGTCGAGGGTTATAAATATTTGGTAACGTGTACACAAGGTAATGAAAGAATGAAAGCCTTCTTTAGAGAAGGTGGTATCTATATCTATGATACGAGACACGATATTAAATCACATTTTTTAATGATACCGCCAGTTGAGCAGTATTTCATACACACTGGTAAACGATTATTTAAGGGTTTTGAGGAATACGATGATATCCATAAATTCATATTTGACTTAGAGACAACAGGTCTTGACCCACAAACCAATCGAATTTTCCTGATCGGTATCTATACCAACAAAGGTATTGAAGAAATCATACCTATTGAAGACAATGATGAGTCTGAAAGACAAGGTATCATTAAATTCTTTGAGAGAATTAATGAAATTAAACCCACGATTATTGCGGGTTATAACAGCGCAAACTTTGACTGGCCATTCTTTTTTAAGAGATGTGAAATTCTCGGTTTAAATATTCAAGAAATAGCAATCACCCTTAAAGCTGGTGAGTTAATAAACAACAAACAATCAATGCTCAAATTGGGTAATGAGGTTGAGGATTACACCCAAACAAATATGTTTGGTTATAGTATTATTGATATTATGCACTCAGCTAGGCGCGCACAAGCGATTGATTCTAGTATGAAATCTGTTGGTTTGAAATACGTTTGTAAATACAATAAGATTGCTAAGAAAAACCGTGTTTATATTCTTGGTGATAAAATTGGTAACACATGGTACTCAGATAAACCCTATTATTTTGATAATCGGGACGGTGGGTACACAACAACAAAACCGACAATCGAGTTCATGGATAATATAACCAGAGAACACGTCCAACAAAACCCCGATAAAATATTTGTTTATGGTGATAATGAACTAAGAGAGGGTTATGGTGGCCAGGCTAAAGAAATGCGTGGTGAACCGAACACTGTCGGTATTGTAACAAAGAAAAAGCCTTATATGACCGATGACTCATTCTTTAATGATAATGAGTTTGATACTAATAAGGTTAAAATTAATGAGGGTATTAAAGAAATAATACAACACCTAAAAAACGGTAAAACCGTTGTCTTCCCAACCAACGTTCCTGGTAGCGGCTTATCTCAATTAAAGATGAGAGCACCAAAAACGTTTAGTTTTTTAATGGACACCTATAGAGCATTAAGAGCTTATGTGAATTCCATCCAAGAAGTTGATGGTAAGTATATTGTTGAACGATATCTTATTGATGACTTATGGGAAACAATGGAAGTCGATGCGGTATATAACCAATCTTCTTTCTTATTAGCTAAGTTAGTACCAACGACATACCAAAGGGTTTCAACAATGGGTACCGCTGGTCTTTGGAAATTACTTATGATGGCTTATTCTTTTGAAAACGATTTAGCTATTCCAGTTTCAGATACAAAAAGAGATTATACGGGTGGTTTGTCAAGACTATTCAAAGTGGGGTATTCAACCACATTAAGAAAGATGGACTACAACTCACTTTATCCAGCTATTCAGTTGGCCCACGATGTGTTCCCAAGTGTTGATATTAACGGGGCGATGAAATCGATGTTGAAATATTTCCACACCGAACGTTTTAAAGCCAAAAAATTATCCGATAAGTATAAAAAAGAGGGTAATTACCAATTGGCCGACAAATATAAACGTAAACAGTTACCGCTTAAGATCTTCATTAACTCGATGTTCGGTGCCCTTGGTGCCCCTATGGCGTTCCAATGGGCTGAAATAGATGTGAGTGAGAGAATTACATGTACGGCAAGACAATATTTGAGACTGATGGTTAAATTCTACACAAAAAGAGGTTATGAACCACTGGTGTTAGATACGGACGGTGTTAACTTTATGGCCCCTAAAGATGGTGAACCATTCAAATATATCGGAAAGGGGTTAAATGATGAGGTTGAGGCTGGTAAAGAGTACACTGGTGTTAAAGCTGTTGTAGCTGAATTTAACGACACCTATATGCGAGGTGAGATGGGTCTTGGTTTGGATGGTATTTGGCCAGCAACCATTAATTTGTCGAGAAAAAACTACGCTTTATTGGAAGATGATGGTTCTGTGAGTTTGACGGGTAACAGTATTAAATCTAAAGCCATGCCTTTATATATTGAGGAGTTTTTGGGTAAAGCCATGAAGATGTTATTGAACGGACAAGGTTATGAATTCGTACAGTATTACCATGAGTATGCCGAAAAAATCTACAACAGACAAATACCGTTAGCTAAAATTGCGACAAAAGCAAGGGTTAAGAAGTCAATAAATGATTACATAAATCGCGGTGGCGATAAAAACGGTAAACAATTGGCTAAACAAGCTCACATGGAATTAGCAATACAACATAATTTAAACGTGAACCTTGGGGATACTATATACTATGTGAATAACGGTAAGGTTAAATCACACGGTGATGCTCAGGAAGACAAAAACGGTAACATGTATGCCTCACTTGTACCAAACGACATAATCGAGAACCAACCCGACTATATCGGTGAATATAATGTACCGAAATACTTAGACTCATTTAATAAAAAAGTTGAGCCGTTATTAGTAGCTTTCCCAAAAGCACATAGATATGACATCCTGATAACAAAGCCAGAGGATAAAAAAATGTTCCTTAAATCTGAATTGGATTTAGTTAATGACGAACCAGATGATGTAACGGATCAGGACACGTTATATGAGTTCTACACCCCATCACAAATGGAGAAGGAGTTCTGGGCTAAACTAAATTATGAGCCAGATTATTGGTTTGAGGATAACATTGTCTTTAAATTACCTGGGTTTGATGAAGAAATTCCAGTTTAATTGAAATATTACTTAAATCAGCGATATTTATAGATAAAATATCGAATGGAAAGTAATAAAAATATTAAGGAGTTTATTGATTCTGACGGTGATATAATCAAAGGTGATAAAAAATATATCGATTATACCGCCACAACTCATGACACAACCGATGCCACGATTCTAAAAACAAGACAACCCTTTGTTTTTCAGAACTATAGGAGATATTACGGCGAATCAACACTACCTTTCAACAAAGAGGCTGACAAACATAAAGACGACCCTAAGAAGTTTTATGAGTATCTCTATGAAAAAGGTATGGAACACACTTTTGAGGATTATTTCCTAGAGGCAAAACCTAGAATGAAAGATGTGAAACCAGCAAATCCAAAAGATGAATTAAAAAAGGTTGCGAAAGAAAAAGCATTTAAAATGTTAGAAGATCTCCTATCTAAAAAGAATGAGGGAGACAAGTTAATACCTAAAGAATCACCAACCATCGAGGAAATTAAAGATAAAGAGAACCTAATATTAGGTAAATTCGACCAATTGATCGAGTTTTTCAACGAAAACATGAACGAAGCTGAGAAAAAGGTTTTGTTATCTTATTTTGAAAAATCACTAAACAATGCTTAACGAACCTAATTTTTTATACGAAGAAAACGCTAAATTAATCGGTAATCGATATGATATACCCGAAGAAGTTTTGCATCATATAAAAAACGTGTTAAATAAATTCGGTGATCAAAAAACAATTAAAGGTTATAAAAGAGCTAATCATCTAATAAACAACCCAAATCAACCCTTTGTTAATTTAGTTATGATTAAATCATATTTTGACAATGTTGATAGGGATAGTATTAACCCTGTTGAATACGAGCTTAATGGTGGTGATATTATGAATAACTGGGTACAAGAGTTAATAAAAAATGAAAGAGCTCGTGTAAACGGAACTAAGGTTGCCAGAACTAATGCTGGCATGGATGGCCAATTTAGGAAAGATTCTGAGGGTAATGATTTTGATACTAGTTTGGATGATAGAATAATGGATACACCCGATTTAATGACAAACAGTGCGTTATTAGAGAGTGTTAATAAAATAAAAAATTTAATAAATAAAATTTAATCATGGCTGACAATATTTTAAAGGTACCAGCGTCTGAACAATTAAGACAAGTCGCTACACAAGAAAGAGATGGTAAGTTAATTCCAATTAACGAGTATAAACCAAACTCATTTGAGTACAGCGCAACAAACCCAAACGCGTTGTCTGATGGTGACGAAAAAGGTAAAGGTGATATTGGTAATAAAACCGATGTTGAAGAAAGATCTAAATTAATCGCTGTTAACAACTACAAAGAAAATAATACTTATCCAGACTCATCTGTTGTTTAATTTTAAAATTATATGCTTATAATTGAAAACGCGGGCGATGATAAGCTTAATATGCTAAGATATGCGATCGAAAATAAATATGAGATCGTATTCTGGTATAGGGGTGTCAAAGTTAGCGACCCAAACGAAAAAAGGTACACTAAACAAAACTATAGACGTGTACAACCTGTTGCTTTAGGTAAAAGTAAGGCTACTGGTAAATGGATGCTTAGAGCATACCAAACTGTTGGGGTAACTAACACAGCAAACCAAAAGTGGAAAACATTTCTTGTGGATGAAATTAAAGATGGGACTGTAGATATATTATTTGATTCAAACGGAAAAGAGCTTAAAACTTTTGACCCACAATCAGGTTATAGAACAGATGGTTCTGATAGAAAGATGGATGGTGACAAAGCCATTTCATTTGTAAATGTTAGTAAACCAGCTGGACCAAAAGACCCAAATTTTAAAGACCCCAATTATAAGGCACCGACCCCAGAAAATAAACCAGAGGATGAGGAAAGCGTTGAAATAAATGAAACCCATAGTTCTGGATTTTTAAAATGGATATATAAAATATATGGATAACCAAGACAAAGCGAGTATATTGGCACAAGGTATCGCCAAAGCTAGACAGGTAATGCAAAAAGTTGAAGCTAATACTGGTGGAACTAGTATGAGTCAACAACCACAAATAAACAGAGCTATGTATTCTGATGATGCACCAGAACGTGAACCAGAATATCTTAGTGAAGCTGACATGGTTGCAAGAACTAGAGCGGCTGGCGGTAACGCACCTAAAAATACTATGAAAAATTTAAGCACATCTAAAATGCCTAAGGAAATACTACAATCCTTTATCGAAAACCCAATTGTGGACCCAACAGTCCCAGTTGGTATGGATAGTTTAATGGAAAAAGTTGCCCAGGCACAACCTAAAATGAAACAGATTCAAGAAGTTGTACAGCAATATGATAAACCAACTCAAAGACAACAAGAACCAGCGCAACAACCAGTAATGGACGTACAGTTAATTGAGTATATCATTAAAAAAACTGTTGAGACAGTTCTTGAGGAGCAAGCTAAAAAAACTAGCATCGATGAGAATTTCCAAATAAAAATCGGTGATAAAGTATTTGGTGGTAAACTAAATGTTTTAAAAGAAAATAATAACAAAACAACAAAGAAATAAAAATGGAAAACAACGTAATTAAATTTTGTAAAAATAAGTGCTGTCCAGTAATTGAGGTTCAGCCAGATGCAATTGTTTTGGGTGATAAAAATGGGCCAGAAGGTATAACAACTTGGACAAAAAATCAATTTGCTGATTTTGTTGAGGCTGCTAAATCTGGTAAATTTGACGAAATCGTTAATGAATTAGAAAAATAATCATTTTATTATAAAAAAAATTTTAATAATGAGGGTTTGTTTACCCTCATTTTTTTTGTATATTTGTAGTATGGATAAAATAATAGTGACCGTTATCGGTGAAAAATGTACTGACAAATTTATTTATGGTGATGTTACAAGACTTTGTCCAGAAGCACCAGTACCTGTATTAAACCCATTTAGGGTTATTGAAAATCCAGGTATGGCTGGCAATGTTGTTGAGAATCTCAAAGCCATTAATAAGTCTTGTGAAATAAATTTTATCACACAAGAAACTGAAATAACTAAAACAAGGTTTGTTGATGAAAAAAGTAATCAAATGATCGTAAGGGTTGACGAAGGTGAAGATCATATCGTACCACTTGTTTTAACTGAAGAGTTAATAAATAAAATATTATTATCTGATATTGTAATTGTTAGCGACTATAACAAAGGTTTTTTAACTGATGATGTTATAGCTAAAATAGCTTATTACGCAAAAATGTCTATTTTAGATAGTAAAAGAAAGATGTCTAGTTTATTTAAACAGTTCGATTTTATTAAATTAAATAAAAGTGAGAGAGATTCACAAAGTCGATCTGATATAGAAGAGTTAAACATCATAACCACTTTAGGTAAATATGGGGCGGAGTTTAATGGGATTGTTTACCCATCAAAAAACCCCAGAGACACGATTGATGTCAGTGGGGCTGGTGACACATTTACATCAGCTTTCATATTAAAGTATTTTGAGACCGCTGATATTGAAAAATCTATGGATTTTGGGAATCTAATGGCTTCTGATGTTGTTAGTAGAAGAGGTGTTGTTGTACCAAAATAATTTTTCCATTATATTTTGATTTTTCCTTTAATTTTCTTATTATTATAGAAATATAATTTAATGAGTAAGATAAATATCCTAGTAAACCCTAACGATCGTGCTGGGTCTGGTAAATATAGATGTGTTGATCCACATGTTACCTTACAAAATAATCATGGTTCTGATTTTTTTGTTGAAATCAACCAAAACGTTGATTTTAATGATGACGCTTACCTAAAAAAGTTTCAATTGTTCTTTTTTCATAGAGTCCCTGGTAATAATTTTGCCAACCCAGTTGAAATTATTAAAAAAATACAGTCGTTTGGTGGTAAAGTTATTATTGATTTAGATGACCACTGGAATTTGGATCCATCACATGGTATGTATAATCAAGCTAAAGCATCTAATTTTGCTGGTACAATCATATCTGTTGTTAAACAAGCTGATCTGGTTACAGTAACCACAAACATTTTACAGAAAGAAATCTTAAGGTACAATAAGAATTGTGTTGTGTTACCCAATTCATTAAATCCCAATGAACCACAATTTAAACCAAACCCAACAGAATCCGATAGACTAAGATTTGGTTGGCTTGGCGGTTCTTCACACATAAAAGATATTGAATTACTTAAGGGTGTTCCACAAAGAGCTAGAGAATACGCGGATAAGGTGCAATTTGTTCTTTGTGGGTATGATACTAGAGGTAAGGTAAAAATGTTTAATAAGGAAACCAATCAATGGATGGAAAGACAAATGCAACCAATTGAAACAACTTGGTTTATGTATGAAATTTTTATCACCGATAATTTTAAATTATTGGAACCATACCCTGATTATTTAAAACATTTGTTAAAATTTGACCAGCAATTAACATACGATGACGGTAATATGCCATATAAAAGAATATGGACAAAAAGTATTGAATCTTATGGTAAAGGTTATAACGAATTTGATGTGGCTTTAGCGCCTTTGGCCGAAAATTCGTTTAATAAATACAAATCACAATTAAAAATTATTGAGGCTGGGTTTCATAAAAAAGCGATTATAGCCCAAAATTATGGGCCCTACACAATTGATTTAATATCCGCTATCGAGAAAGGCGGGGGTTTCAATGAATCTGGTAACGCTTTATTGGTTGATACCAGTAAAAACCACAAACAATGGAGCCAACACGTTAAAAGATTAGTTGATAACCCTAATTTAGTTAAAGATCTTGGTGAAAAATTATACGAAACGGTTAAAGACACGTATAATTTAAATAACGTAACAAAGAATAGGGCTGAAATTTACAAAACATTATTATAATATGGATAGTTTACAAAATTTAGACATGAGCGAATTGTTCGATGACGAAACCAAAAACGAGTTGGACGAAATTTTAAAACAAACAAGTGATTTAATGGGTGGTTGGGAATTCGATCAAGAAAGTAGTACCGTTAAATTAAAAGTTAAGTTTATCAACAAATCCAACAATCAAGACCCGACCTACGAAAAAGAAGGTGACAGTGGCTTTGATATCAGAGCTTTTATTGACAAAACTATTGAAATTGAACCTGGGTCAAGAGCTTTAATACCAACTGGTTTGTATTTTGAAATCCCGACTGGTTACGAATTACAAGTTAGATCTAGAAGTGGCTTGGCACTAAAAAATGGTATAATGGTTTTAAATAGCCCTGGAACCGTTGATTCTGGTTATAGGGGTGAGGTTGGCGTCATATTGTATAACACCGATAAGTCATCACCATTTTATATTCATAATGGTGATAGAATAGCCCAAGGTGTTATTGCTGGTGTACAAACGATGAATAAAACTAAATTTATAAAAACCGATACATTGTCTTCATCAGATAGAGGTGTTGGTGGTTTCGGATCAACTGGAGTTAAATAATGATAGAAGAATTTAAAGATCAAATAAAAGCGTATAAAGCTATTACACCAGATGTTCTTGATAGAATCGAGTATAAAACAGTCTGGTCTGGTAAAAGAATACAAGTGGGTGACAAAGTATTGTACGCTTTTGTTTATCCAATAAATTCCGATGATTATAAATTAGCTACGTTTCTTGAACGTGAGTTAAATGATATAGCGGCAGAATTCACATTCATACAAAAAATAAAGGGTATTATACCAGTTTTAAAATATAAGGGTGATAACTTAGAAAGACCCTTAATCATAGAAGAAGAATATGAGTAATAAAATAAGTATCGTCTTTTCAACCAGAAAAATAGATGAAAAATTTGTAGACCATCTAAAAAAAACTTGTCTCCACAAAGGGGTTGAGGTTTTGCCGTATGAAAATAATGGTGAATATTCCTTACCCGAAATCTATAACAAGGGTCTGAAAGAGGCTAGTAGCGATATAATCGTTTTTTGCCATGATGATGTTATTTTTAATACTAAAAACTGGGGTGAGAAAGTTATAAAAGCTTTTAATAGGAATTTAGAATACGGGGTTTTAGGTGTTGCTGGGACCACACATATGGTTGACGGTATGTGGTGGCGTGTTAGAAAAGCTATGCACGGTTGCGTAAAACATACTGACGGGACTAAAACATGGGAAAATAAATATTCAGAGAGTTACGGTAACCAGTTAAAAGAGGTTGTTGCTGTTGATGGTGTTTTTATGGCTGTTGATAGACGTAGGATTGTTTTTGGTTTCGACCAAAGATTCGAGGGATTCCATTTTTATGATATACCTTTTTGCGTTGAAAATTATTTAGAAGGTGTTGATATCGGTGTTATGTCTAACATTGAGATCGTACATAAATCTGTTGGGTTAACAAACGATGAATGGGAAAAGAATAAAAAATTATTTGAGGAAATTTATGGGGGATATCTGCCGATCTGCCTTGATAAAGAAAATGAACATATTCTTTTCGACCAAACATTACCTAAAGTTGATATCCACGTTTTATGTTGGAATGAAGAGAAAATAATACCCCATTTTTTAAGACACTACGAGAATTTTGTAAATAATATTGTTGTTTATGACAATATGTCAACAGATAATAGTGTTAATATTTTAAAAAAACACCCAAAAGTTACTGTACTACCTTACAATACTAATGGCGAAATTAGAGACGATGCTTATTTAATGATTAAGAACAATGGTTGGAAGCAATCTAAAAACGCTGATATTGTTATCGTATGTGATATGGACGAGTTCCTATATTCCGATGATTTTGGTGCATACCTAAGAAATTTTAACCAAAGCGATTCAACAATAGTGAAACCAATTGGTTTTGAAATGATGATCAAAGATTTTGATTTAACTAAATCTGGATCAATACTTAACGATGTACAGTATGGTTACGAACATAACCACTTTAATAAGTTGTGTATGTTTAAACCGAAAGAGATTAGTGAAATAAACTATAATTTTGGTTGTCATGTAGCGGCACCACAAGGTAATGTTATTTTTAATAAAGAACCAATTAAACTATTACATTTAAAAAAAATAGGTCTTGGTTATTTTTTAGAGAAAATGAAAAACTACCACAACAGATTAAGCAAGTTCAATAGGGATAGGGCCTTGGGTTACCAATATGATTTTTCACCAGAAAAACACGAAGAAATGTTTAATCAGGAACTTAATAAAATTAAAAAAGTTTTATGAAAGAAATTCTTTTAATAGGTAATGGTCCCTCTTGCTTGGATAATGAATATGGTGAATTAATTGATTCACATGATATTGTTGTTAGGTTTAATAACTTTGAGACCGAATCCTTTGAAAAATTTGTTGGTACCAAAACAAACTATTGGGTAAAAACAATCATGTCGAATAAACATGATAATGCGAATTTCGACCAAAAGTTTTTTGTTTATCCTAGTATTGTCGCACCAAACATTCAAAAAATTAACGAGTTAAATAGAAATGGGTATATTATAGTACCTGTTACTTTATATGATAGGATAAACAAGCTAATAAATAAAAATAATACGTGGGCTACAACTGGTCTTGTGATGATATTTTATTTTATTGAAGAGGGTTACACGGTAAAAATACACGGTTTTGATTTTTTTAAAAAAGGTGTCCACTACTACGAGGATAACTCAACAATGAAGGGGCATGCCCCCAATATTGAAGAATCGATGGTTAATGAATTAATAAAAAAAGGTAAAGTTAAATTATTGACTAATGAATAATGTTACGATATTAATCCCAGCTAGAAGAAATTCAAAGGGTCTCCCATTTAAAAATAGAATTCTGTTTGATAATACGGTTAACATAATCCCTAATAATTTACGTAATAGAATACTAGTCTCAACGGATGATGAAGTTTTAATTGAAAAGGTAAAATCACTTGGTTTAAACGTTTCGGTTAGACCAGATAATCTAGCTAAAGATGAAACTAGCACAAAAGATGTGATTCTACACCATATTAATAATGGTGATATACATAAAGATGAGGTTGTTATAATGCTTTACCTCACATACCCAGAAAGAACTTGGGGTGATGTCGAAATAGCTTATAACACTTTTAATGAGTCTAAGTTTAACTCCCTTTTATGTAAAAAAGAGATAAAAGGTACTCACCCATATTTATATATGTTTGATATCGGTAATAATAAAGGTGAACAATTAGTTAAACATAATCTATATAGACGACAAGATTATCCATCAGTATTTGAAATTTCTCACTATATAGCTATATTTAATGTTAGTCACATTAGTGAACTTAATAATAATTTATATAACAATGAAACATTTTTTTTAAAAATTAATGATGTTACAGACGTTGACACAAAAATTGACTTAGATGGGTTTTTTCATAAAAAAAAATAAAAGTATAACTAGTAAACTTCTTAAACAAAAGGTTATTGATAACGAAGTTAATATCGATTTAGTTAAACAAAGTGAAATTATTGAAGATACGGTACCTATTTACGAAAAAATGGGTTTAAATAAAAGTTTTACTTCTTCAGAAACCGAAATTAAAAAACCCGCTGATGTGGTACTTAAAAAAGGTTTAGTTGTTGTACCAAATACTGCTGATATAAAAACAGTAGAAACCGAAATTAAAAAACCCGATGATGTGGTACTTAAAAAAGGTTTAGTTGTTGTAAAAAAAGAAATTAAGTTAAATAATACTAAAATCTTCAAAGAAGACGAAAACCCAGTAATTAGTAGTGAAACCAATCAAAACTACGTTAATTTTAAACCTAATTATGTACCCGCAATAGATTGGATTAAACAGATAAACAAACGCATTGATTACTTACTTTCAATAAATACGGTAGAAAGATCTTTTATTGATTTAGAAAAATTTAAATCTTTTATTTTTGATAAAAGAATAATATTAGTTGCAAATTCATCTGATCTATTAAAAAATAAAAACGGTTCCTTAATAGATTCATATGATATTGTAATAAGATTTAACTCTTTTAAAATAGATAAAATACACACTGGGGAAAAAACAACAATACACGCTAGTGTACATTTGCAAGATATTAATTTAGACTATTTTGTACCAGTAAGGTTTATTATATCAAATAATTTAAATAAATGGATAAATAAAATTAAAAATTTAAACAAATTCAATCAAAGTTTATTATTAAAATATAACCACCATAACGAAATAATTGGGCACCCAAAAGATAAAAACCCAACAACAACAGGTTTTGTTATGTTATCACTATTATTAAAAATAGGTGGTTTTAAAAAAGTTGATTTAATTGGTTTTAATTTCTATGAAAACGGTTTAAATAGTATATTAAGAACCCATGAAGGTACTCTACTAGATATATCAAAAGTCCATGATTATGGATATGAAAAAATGGTTATTATGGATAACGCTTATGAATATGATAAAAAAAATAATATAATAACTTATTATGATAATAGCTCATTATAAACCAACACCCATAGCCCAAGCACCTGAGGCTATTAGTGACATAATTAATAAATATACCGAACACCGTTCATATGTTTTGGGGTATTCATATCCAAATAGATTGATAACCCCTAACACAGACATAGTTCATCACCACAACAGGGGTACACAGACAAATAAAAAGTCAGTAATACAATATCATAGCGAACCGTTTAGGGTTGAATTGAATAGTAAACACCCAAAACTAGTTATAGCGCAATATCATGCAACCTTAAAAGAATATTCAGATTGTTTAATTGTTAGAAACCCAATAGATTTATATGATGATAAATTTTTCCCAAGATATGAATCTAAGGTAATAAGAATTGGATATTCACCATCAACAATAAATCCTGGGTCTATTTGGGCTGATAAGGGTTATATTGAGACAATACCAATATTAGAAGAAATAAAAAAAATGTATAGAGATGCCGTTGAGATTGATATTATCACTAATTTACCGTTAAACGAATGTTTAGCTAGAAAATCTAGATGTAATATATTCATCGATGAAATTAAAACTCCGTCATACCATAGGTCTGGCTTAGAAGCGTTATCAATGGGTTTGGCAACAATATGTTCAACTGATTATAAGGTTGAGGATCACCTATTAAAAAGCTCGGGTGCTTTAACAAACCCATTTATTAATGCAAACCCGAACACCCTAAAACAAATTTTAATTGATTTAATTGATACTGGTATTGATAATCTTCTTGAAATTGGTTATAAAAATAGAATTTGGATGGAAAAATATTGGGACCCGAGAATTATTGCTGAAGAATATATAAAAATTTACAAAATGATTTAAACTATGGCTAGATTAGACATGCAAACAATGAAAAATGTGTTAACTAATAAAGTTGACACATCAAAAATAAAAACTATATATGATATTGGTTGTTTAAATGGTTCAGATAGTTTTTTATTATCAGAATTATTTAACGCAAATGTTATTGGTTTTGAGGGTTTACCCGATAATTATAATAAACACTTGAAATCAAAAGATACTGAAACCGTTAAATTCCATAATATAATTATTAGAAATTACAACGGTAAAACTAGTTTCTATCAAAAAGAACAAAATGGTATTCATAGTATTTTTGAACAAAACCTATCAAAAACAAAAGAACTTTTACTTGAATTGGATTGTTCCAGAATGGATTCGTATATTGAAGTAAATGAACTACCAATGCCAGATCTTGTTAAAATAGATGTTGAGGGTGCCACACTAGAGGTTTTACAAAGTTTTGGTGAGTTGATAAAAGAAATACCTATACTACAGATCGAAACTGAGGAAGTTGAATATTTTAACGGTCAGGCCTTGGAAGATGAGGTGTTAGAATATATAACTGAAATGGGTTTTTATTCCATTTTTAAATCCTCATCAATTAATGTTAAACAAAATGATTATATACTATTAAATAAAAAACACTATAATATATGAATACAAAAATTATAGCAGAAATTGGTATCAACCACAACGGTGATATTGAAATCGCCAAACAATTAATTATGGTAGCGAAAGCTGCTGGCTGTGATTACGTCAAATTCCAAAAAAGAAATCCAGACGTATGCGTTCCAGAGGAACAAAAAAGCAAAATGCGTCAAACACCATGGGGTGAGATGACTTATTTAGAATATAAATGGAGAACTGAGTTTGGCGAATCGGAGTATCAAGAAATTGATTTATTCTGTAACCAAATTGGTATCAAATGGTTTGTATCTGTTTGGGATAAAGATTCAGTTGATTTTATGCGTAAATTTGACGGCGCCAAAGCATATGATGGTACAATGAAAATTCCATCAGCTTTGATCACAGATTTAGATCTTTGCCAATATACTAAAGCAAATTGTGAAAAATTAATAATTTCAACAGGTATGAGTACTGAAAATGAGGTTAGAGCATGTATTGCGACCTGCAATCCAGATGTGATTATGCACACCAACTCAACGTACCCATGTCCAGTTGAAGAATTAAACTTGAATTATATTAATTGGCTTAAAAACTGGTACCCTGAAAAAGAAATTGGTTATAGTGGACATGAATACGGTCTTGTGACGACCTTTGCGACAATCCCTATGGGTGTAACATGGGTTGAACGCCACGTTACTTTAGATAGGACTATGTGGGGATCAGATCACTCAACATCGATCGAACCATCTGGTTTATTTAAATTGGTTAAGGGTATTCGTGACATTGAAGCATCATTAACAATACCAATAAAACCAAGAGAGTTATTCGGTGGTGAACTGAGTAAACAAAAAAGTTTAAGAAAATAAAAACGATATCAAATTAGTTAAACTATGTTAATATACGTTGACATTGATAATACAATATGTGTAACCAATGGTACGGATTACAATGATGTAAAACCGATACTAGAAAGAATCGAAAAAATAAATAAGTTATACGATGAGGGTAACACGATTGTCTATTGGACCGCTAGAGGTTCAGTAACTGGTATTGACCACTCTGAGTTAACAAAAAAACAATTTAAAGAGTGGGGTGTAAAATATCACGAATTAAAATTCGGTAAACCACCTTACGATTTATTTATTGACGATAAAAATATAAACAGCGAAAATTACTTTTAATATGGGTAACAGACAAACAAAACCAACAACAAGAAGAACGAGAAAAAGATTAACACCCGAAGAGGAGTTTGAGGCTCTTGAGGAGATTACCCGCGCACATAGCGGTAACGTCCTTGATAAAATGAAGGTAGATATTAAATGCAAAACTCAAAACCAAAAAAAATTAATCACTGAGATAAAAAACAAAGAGATAGTTATTTGTTCTGGGTTACCAGGTACTGGTAAAACATTTTTATCTTGTGCTGTTGCATTAGAACTTCTTAAAAGTGATTCAAGATATAGAAAGATTGTTATTGTTAAATCCGTAACAACATTAAAAGACGAGGAAATTGGATTCTTAAAAGGTACGATGAAAGAAAAAATGGAACCGTTTATGTACTCATTTATGCATAATGTCGAAAAGGTTATTGGAAGACATAATGTTGAGCTTTTAAGAGCTAATAACATGATTGAAGAGATGCCAATAGCATATATGAGAGGTATTAACATCGACAATTCAATAACCATAATTGATGAGGCCCAAAACATCTCAATCGATAACATTAGAACCATTATGACCAGACTTGGCGAAAATTCTAAGATGATATTCTTGGGCGATGAAAACCAAATTGACATGAAAAGAAAGGGTGAAAGTTCGTTAAACTTCATCATCCAAAAGTTTAGTGATTTTGATGAGGTTGGCACTGTGGTGCTTGGTGAAGACGATGTTGTTAGAAACCCGTTAATTAAAAAAATTGAAAAAATATTTAACGAAAGTAAAATGTAGTGTTTATTTTAGGCCACTTCTTTATTATTTTTAATTAAAAATAATTATATGATAGTTGGTATCACAATAAATAATATATTAAGAGATCACATTTCAAAATTAAAGGATTTATATGAGTTCGAATTCGAAAAAGAAGCTATCGAACCGATGAATCCTTTTAATTTATCCGCATCTTTTCCCGATATTGAGGGCGCCGTTGAATCACCAGAATTTAAAACCGATGAGGAGATCGAGTTTACTGAAAATAAAAAAGATGAATCATTCAACCTCGAACGATTTATGTATGATGATGCGTGTTTTGAAGTTTTTGGTAGAACCGATGAATCACAACCTGGTATCATAAAAGAAATATCAGACTTCTCAAACAAAAGCAAGATCAATATTTTATTACTAAACAATGAAAGCCAAAGATCTAAAGCGGCCACGTTGTTTTTCCTAAGTAAGAATTACTATAATTTGGAGCAAATAGTATTCCCTAAAAAATGGAAAGATTTTTGGTCACATTGTGATGTTTTGGTTACCGACAACCCTAAGATCCTAAAAGCAAAACCCAAGGGTAAAATATCCATAAAATATGAAAATGAATTTAATCTTGACATTAAATCGGATTATACTATAATTAACACGAAAGAATTATTTAAACTCTTAAAAAAATTAAACAAAGAAAAAAATGGAAAAAACTAAAGAAATAGTTAACAATCTTGAATCTGCTATCTCTAAGATTAAAAACAAAGAGCATAAGATCATTTTTTTGGTTCCAGATACAAAAGGTAACGGTAAATCAAGCGTTATACATTTGTATAACCAAGCACTTGTTCTTAAAAATAATGGTTATAATGTGGCTATTTTACACGAAAAAAATGACTTTATTAAAGTTGGTTCATGGTTAACACCAGAATGTGATGAATTAGA
>JACCDP011336441.1_pt1 | contig 20863 bp, 21 predicted proteins | sample 7445841 | NCBI WGS metagenome assembly JACCDP01 (sample SAMN15323441, study PRJNA562643) | freshwater metagenome | isolation source: river surface water | place: USA:Blue River Watershed | collected 2017-08-17
ACGAGATCAATCACTATCCCAGTTTTCGCACCAGTTGGTATCACTAAAAGTTGATCTCTATTTGAGTAATCAATGCTGAATACATTATCGACTGAGTCCAGTTTAATGTCGTTAGTTTCTGACACACATCTAATATTCTCATCATCAAGCCAACCCAGAACCCATTTTTCCCATGCAAGAAGACCAATTACACCATCAGACATCAAACTGTTGCGCGCACTAATAGAGGATCCATATAAGTCTGTAAGACCAAATAAATGCATCACTTCATGTGTTAATACATAGTTGGAATTATGGTTATAAAGCACAACAACATTATTAATTAGCCCTTCTGATGTTGCTATTGGGTTGAACCAAGGCCCATAAATATCCTTTGTCATCATCATGGCTTCTGCATTTTCTGCGCTTACGACAGATGAGCTACTAAATAGAATCAAAGCATCAATACCAGAAAAATCAATATTCTTATCTTGGTCAATAATGAATTTCTTCATGAATCCCCAAGTCGATTTTTCATATCTTTCTTGCCATTCACTATACGAATTATTTGGTGCCTTGATTAAATTTCTCTCATTAACAGTCATATCAAGATCAACCATTGGGTTGTAAATGAATGTAACTTTACTTCTACCATTTGAGAAATCATAAATGTTGTCGCTGACTTTTGAGAAAATTTCCTTCTCTTTACTACCGAAATCAAATTTAGTCTCATCTTTAAGTCGGTATGGGATTACCAGAATTTTGGGATTTGTAATTTTTGAAAGTCGTTCTGGATTTACCGGAAAACCTAATGAGACCTGCTGAAATGATGATGCCTGTATCTTGCAGTCACTTATTGGTTGTGCCGTTGCTGATGGAGAAAGTAGTGATAAAATAAATGTGGAAACTAGCAGGAGCGCCGACTTATTTCTCATAAAGTAAAGCGTAAGCGAGAAACCATTAGGAAACTACTGATTAGCACTTGCTGCAGAGGCCAAAAATTTCTGCGGTATGCCCAACTTCGCGGAAACCATGCTCTTTAGCCACGTTTAGCGCCCATTTCTCAATGGCGCCGCCTTCGATTTCAACGGTATCGCCGCAGCCCTTGCAGACTAAGTGATGGTGGTGGGTTTCACCGCATAAGCGATAGATAGCTTCACCGTCATCACGACGCAATACATCCACTATCTTGTCATTAACTAAACTCTGCAAAGAGCGATAAACCGTGGTCAAACCAATGCTTTGGCCTTCACGTTGCATTAGTTGGTAAACCTCTTGCGCACTGGCAAAACCACCAGCGCGTTCCAAAGTGCTAAGCACTCTTGGGTTTGAACGACTCATTAGCTAATTACTCGCCAATGTTTCCGACAATGAGCCACATAGCAACTACGCCGATCACAGTTGCCACCATTGTTAATTTAGAAGGGTGGCGAGAATGAGCTTCAGGCAGAATATGCGAAGTTGCTAAGTAGATTACGAAACCGGAGAAGAGCGCTAAGTACAAAGCCAGAGATGGATCACTAATGGTTATGTAACTTCCAAGTGCTGCGCCGCCGATGCGCATGATGGCATCAACACCGAGCAACATAATCGCCCGCTTGGTCCAATGGCCGCTTTTAATTAATAGCGAAACCGTGTTAAGACCATCGCTAAATGCGTGTGACAAGATGGCGATGAAAACGGCAACCCCAAGTGCATTTGAAACTTTAAATGAGATTCCAAGGGCGATGCCATCTAGGAAAACATGGCCACCCATTGCAAGTGCACCTAAAGTGCCAGCAATGTTTACGGAATGGTCGTGCTCATGTCCATAATCTGATTCGGCGGGTTCATGTGAACCAAAAATTTGTTCAGCAAAATGCAGTAGTAAGAAGCCGGCGACAAAGGCCACTGAAACAACAGGTACGTTTCCGAGGGTATTTTTATTTAAGTCAAAAACTTCGGGTAGTAAATCAAAAGCGACCAGACCAAGAAGTAAACCTGCCGAAAGCCCAAGTACTAAGTGCAGGCGATCGCGCGATTTGATTGCGAGGAATCCGCCAGCTGTGGTGGCAAGGACAGTCAGTGCGGCCAGACCAATTGCTAAGTTCATAATGAAAACGTAGCACAAATGAAAATGATTTTCATTTCCATGGCCGAACCACTAGGCTCAATCCATGATTGCAATTGCCCGATTCGAGGTTCCGTTAGGCCAAGCTGCTCAATTTGAGGGGCAACTAAGCGCAGCATTGGCCGCTTTGGCCGCAGCCCCTGGCTATATCGATGGCGAAATTGGCCAGAATTTAGATGAACTTGGGCTCTGGACAATCGTGACTCGTTGGCAAAATGTGGGCTCATATCGCAGAGCACTTAGTTCTAATCGAGCCAAATTAGAAGCAATTCCAGTTTTAGCTTTGGCAATCGATGAACCAGGTGCGTACGAACTGCCAGTTACCGAGTAAAATTCGGCTTACGTAATTCAACTTTAGTTGCGTTGCGCCGACAGCCAGCCGGATGGATAAAACCATATTCACCGGCTCTTATTTCACCGGATGAGGTTTTACCCAATGGCCGTAGATCGTTTAGAAAATATCGTAAGTCTGGCTAAGCGCCGTGGATTCGTATTTCCTTCTTCAGAAATTTATGGCGGCCTTCGCGCATCTTGGGATTACGGCCCACTCGGAGTCGAACTAAAAAATAATATTAAGCGCCAATGGTGGAAGTCCATGGTGATGGGTCGCGAAGATATCGTCGGAATTGATTCTTGTGTGATCTTGGCTCGTGAAGTTTGGGAAGCATCTGGTCACGTTGCAACATTTAGTGATCCGCTAACCGAATGTACTGCTTGCCACAAACGTTATCGCGCCGATCATTTAGAAGAAGCTTATGAAGCAAAGCATAAGAAAGCACCAGAATCTTTGGCCGATATTAATTGCCCTGCTTGCGGCAATAAAGGTCAGTTCACTACACCAAAACAATTCAGCGGATTACTAAAAACTTATCTTGGACCAGTCGAAGATGAATCTGGTTTGGCTTATCTACGCCCGGAAACTGCGCAAGGTATTTTTATTAACTTTGATCAGGTCATGACAACTTCTCGCAAGAAGCCACCATTTGGTATTGGCCAGATCGGTAAATCTTTCCGTAATGAAATTACGCCCGGAAACTTTATTTTCCGTACTCGTGAATTCGAGCAGATGGAAATGGAATTCTTTGTTGTGCCAGGAACTGATGAAGAGTGGCACCAGTACTGGATTGATTACCGACTTGCTTGGTATAAAGATCTTGGAATTAACCCAGATCGCCTACGCATTTATGATCATCCGAAAGAGAAGCTTTCACACTATTCAAAGCGCACTGCAGATATTGAATACAAATTCGAATTCGCTGGCACTGAGTGGGGCGAGCTTGAAGGCATTGCAAACCGCACCGATTTCGACTTAAAGGCGCACTCTGCGGCTTCCGGTAAAGATCTTTCCTACTTTGATCAAGAGAAAAATGAACGCTGGACACCGTATGTAATTGAGCCAGCAGCAGGTGTTGATCGTTGTGCACTTACTTTCTTAATGGATGCATTTACCGAAGACGAAGCGCCAAATGCCAAGGGCGAAATGGAAAAGCGCACCGTGCTGAAGTTTGATCATCGTATTGCGCCAGTGAAAGTAGCGGTATTGCCACTTTCACGTAACGCTGATTTATCTCCTAAGGCACGCGATCTGGCTGCAGCCTTACGCAAGAATTGGAATGTTGATTTCGATGATGCTGGCGCGATCGGTCGTCGCTATCGTCGTCAAGATGAAATCGGAACTCCATATTGCATCACCATTGACTTCGAAACTCTCGATGACAACGCTGTAACAATTCGCGATCGCGACACAATGGCGCAAGAGCGAATCGGCATCGATCAGGTGGAGTCATGGTTAGCACCACGTCTGCTGGGTTGCTAAAACCTCTGCGTTTGCCGCTTGCAACTGGCGATCACTTAATTGATCCGCCAGTTGTATTGGCACCAATGGCAGGTATCACCAACTCAGCTTTTCGCATGTTATGTCGCGAACAAGGAGCTGGTTTATTTGTTTCCGAAATGGTTACTGCTCGCGCATTGTTAGAACGACGCCCTGATACTTTGCGAATGATCGCACCTGGCGCGGGTGAGTGGCCAAGATCGGTACAACTTTATTCAACAGATCCACACACCATGCGTGCCGCGGTAACCATGATTGCTAAAGAAAATCTAGCTGATCACATTGATATGAACTTTGGATGCCCAGTTCCAAAAGTTACTCGCAAAGGTGGCGGCGCTGCATTGCCGTATAAAAGAAATCTATTTACTTCAATTGTTGGCGCTGCGGTCGAAGCTGCTAAACCATTTGGAATTCCAGTTACCGTAAAAATGCGCATCGGTATCGATAGCGATCACGAAACTTATTTAGAAGCCGCAACTTCAGCAGCAAACCTAGGCGTGGCCTGGGTTGCTCTACATGCCCGCACTGCACAACAAATGTACGAAGGAAAAGCTGATTGGTCAGCGATTACCCGTTTAGTAGAACACTTAAAGCCAACTGGCGTACCTGTTTTAGGTAATGGTGACATCTGGTCCGGTGCCGATGGCTTGGCGATGGTTGCAGAAACTGGCTGCGCTGGCGTGGTCGTAGGGCGTGGTTGCCTTGGTGGACCATGGTTATTTGCTGATTTAGTTGCGGCATTTTCCGGAACAGAACGCAAGGTTTTGCCGACACTTTTTGAAGTACGCGAAGTTATGTATCGCCACGGTGAACTAATTGTTGATTACTTTGAAAATGAAGATCGCGGTTGTCGCGATCTGCGCAAACATATGGCTTGGTATCTAAAGGGTTTTCGCGTTAACAGCGAGTTGCGCCGCCAATTCGGCATGGTTGGCTCTCTCGCTGAGTTACGCGGCTTACTAGATCAACTAACCGATCAGCCTTATCCAGTTGAAGTTAGTGAAAAACCTCGTGGCCGCACAAGTCATGGTCGCCCAGTTACTTTGCCAGATGGCTGGTTGCTTGATCCCAATGAAATTGTTGAAATCGAACTCGAAGATATGTTCTCTGGTGGCTAATGTTTTTATTTAAATTAGTTCGCCGAGCAATTGCCTTTTTACTTCTGTTGGTAATCGTGGTGCCATTATTTGCATTGGGAAAAACTTGGTTTGCCGCAAATAATCCAACCATCCGAAATGGCGATGTCATTGTGGTTTTGGGAGCTGCGCAACTAGATGGTCGGCCAGGTTTAGTTTTAGAGGCACGGTTAACTGAAGCAAAGCGTATTTACGATTTAGGTCTAGCTAAGAAAATCATCACTGTCGGCGGTGGTGCACCAGGTGATCGCACCACTGAAGCTGCAGCCGGGCGGATTTGGTTAATGCAAAATGGCGTCAAGTATGCAAATATCAAAGCGGTTGAAGTTGGTCGAGATACCTTAAGTTCTACTAAAGCTTATGCCGCAGAAATGCGCGATCGAGAAATCAAGAATGTAATTATTGTTACTGATCCATTACATTGCTTGCGATCAATGACCATGGCCAATGACCGTGGATTAATTGCTACCTGCTCACCTGTTCAAGGTGGCCCAAATACCTTAGAAAAGAGCGGATTTAAGTACTTAATTCGCGAAGCCGGCGCTTATTTAGCCTACATAACACTAGGCCGCCACGGAGTTCGCATCAGCGACCGTTTACCTTCAGACAGTATTCTCAATAAGGTAACACCATGAGCGAATTGATTGGCTACACCTCACGCGATCAAGAACGCTTCCTCGATGAACCAGCGAAGCGTGCAGGTCGCACTGAATTCATGCGTGACCGCGCTCGCGTAATTCATTCCGCCGCCCTTCGTCGCTTGGCTGCGAAAACTCAAGTAGCAGTTCCTTGGGAAAATGATTTTCAGCGAACTCGTCTTTCACATTCTTTGGAGTGCGCGCAGATTGGCCGCGAACTCGGAGTGTCACTCGGGGCAGATCCAGATTTGCTAGAAACATCTTGTTTAGCGCACGACTTAGGTCACCCACCATTTGGTCACAACGGCGAAGAAGCTTTAGCTGAACTTGCTAAAGATTATGGCGGCTTTGAAGGCAATGCCCAGAGTTTTAGATTGCTAACGCGGATTGAAGCAAAGACGGTAGATGCCAATGGTAAAACTGTTGGTTTAAATCTAACTCGCGCGTCACTAGATGCAGCGACTAAATATCCTTGGGCGCGCAGCGAGAACCCTCGCAAGTATGGCGTTTACGACGACGATGTTGAAATATATAAGTGGATGCGCGAAGGCGCTCCGGCGGGAAAACGCTGCATTGAAGCGCAGATCATGGATTGGTCTGATGACTGTTCGTATTCAGTTCACGATTTAGAAGATGCCATTGTTGCTAATCAAATAAAAGTTTCGAATTTTCGTAATGATTTTGCTGATCTATTTAAAGTCATGAGTGTTGATTACGGTAGCGATGCAACCGAAACTGAAGTTGAGTCAGCTCTTACGCGCCTAGAGGCACTTTCTTGTTGGCCAAAAAATTTCGATGGTAGCCATCGAGCTCTGGCCCGCTTGAAAGACACCACCAGTCAGTTAATTGGCCGCTTCGTGCAATCGGCTGAAATCGAAACTCGTAAAGTGCATGGAACTGGTCCGCTGACCCGTTACAGCGCCGACCTTGAGATTCCACGCGAACAGATCATCGAAGTAGATTTCCTCAAGGCGGTAGCCGGTCACTATTTGATTAACGCTGCCGCCTCGCAAGAGCGCTATGCCAAGCAGCAAACCCTTATTGGTGAATTAGTCGAGGCGCTATTTGCCGCCGGCCCAAAGTACTTAGATTCAGTATTTTTAGATGATTGGCAGCAGGCAGCAACCGATTCCGAAAAGCTGCGCGTAATTATTGATCAGGTTGCCGGATTAACTGACCCTGGTGCTTACGCACTTCATTCCCGCGTTTGCGTGTCTGGATAGACTGGTTAAATCATGAGCGGTCGAATTAGAGATGAAGATGTCGCATACGTTCGCGACCATGCTCCAATCGATGAAATCGTGGGCGATTATGTGCAACTCAAATCTGCCGGCGGTGGTCAGAAAAAAGGCTTATGCCCATTTCACGATGAGAAATCGCCTTCTTTCCACGTAACTCCATCCAAAGGATATTTCCATTGTTTCGGTTGCCAAACTGGTGGCGATGTAATTGCGTTTGTGATGAAGATGGATCATTTATCTTTTACTGAAACTATCGAACGTCTAGCCGATCGAATTGGTTACACGTTGCGCTATGACGAGAACTCTTCTGGTTCCGCAGCTCCAGCAGGGCAGCGCTCTCGATTAATTGCGGCAAATGCTGAAGCCGCTAAGTTTTATCAAGAGCAATTGAATAAATCCGAAGGCGCAGCTCACGGTCGTGAACTAATGACCAAACGTGGTTTTGATAAAGCCGCCTGCGAATTATTCGGAGTTGGCTATGCACCAAATGAATGGGACGCGCTAACGAAACATTTACGTGCCATCGGATTCACTATTGATGAACTCGAAAGCGCCGGCCTTTCTAAAATGGGAGAGCGTGGTCCAATTGATCGTTTCCGCAACCGACTAACTTGGCCCATCAAAGATATTTCTGGCGATGTAGTTGGCTTTGGTGCGCGCAAGTTAGCAAGCGATGCCGAAGATCAAGGGCCAAAGTATTTAAATACCCCAGAAACCCCGATTTATAAGAAGAGCCAAGTTCTATATGGCTTAGATATGGCCAAGAAAGAAATTGCTAAGTCGCGCCAAGCCGTAATTGTTGAGGGTTATACCGATGTAATGGCCGCTCATTTAGCCGGTATTCCAACGGCGGTAGCAACCTGCGGCACTGCTTTTGGCGCTGACCACATTCGAATTTTGCGCAGACTTCTGATGGATGACGATGCTTTCCGCGGTGAAGTTATTTTTACTTTCGATGGTGATGCAGCTGGACAAAAAGCTGCACTTCGCGCATTTAGCGATGACCAAAAATTTGTAACTCAAACTTATGTGGCCGTCGAACCAGATGGATTAGACCCCGCCGAATTACGTCAACATAAAGGCGATTTAGCTTTGCGCGATTTAATTGCAAAACGTGTGCCACTTTTTGAGTTTGCAATTAGAGCCGAGTTGGCAAAACATAAGTTGGAATCAGCCGAAGGTCGCGTTAATGCATTAAACGCTGCCGCACCGCTAGTTGCACAAATACGTGATAAATCTTTGCGTCCCGAATACACCAGATTATTAGCTGGCTGGATCGGGCTCGAAACAGATGTTGTTAGCAAAGCAGTTGCTCGCGGCTTCAAACCAACTGTTTCAAGCAACACAGAACAAACTACCGAAGTTGTCCCGGAACAAAATTGGCGACCAGATCCAAGTGATCCACGTTTGATGCTTGAACGCGAAGTTCTAAAAGCAAAAGTACAGATGCCTGAACTGGCAAGTGGGTGGTCGGCGATTGAGGCTGAAGCATTTACTCACCCGGCTTATAAAGAATTGCGCGCAGTAATTGATGTTGTGGCAGTTGATCGGCCGTTGACGATTGATTTAGTTACTAATGAGAATATGAAAGCGCTATTTACTGAACTCTCGGTTGAACCAATTCGCACAGATGGCGAAATTTCACAGAATTATGTATCCAGCATTATTGCCAGATTGCGCGAGGTATCTGTTTCGCGTGCGATTGCTGATTTGAAATCGAGTCTGCAGCGGTTAAACCCGGTTGAGAACGAGGCCGAATACAACGCAGCATTTGCAACTTTAGTTTCGCTGGAAAGCACCCGACGTGGGCTCCATGACTTAGCCGTGGGCGGCCTGTAATTGGCTGGTTTTAGCGGTCCTTTTTACCGATTGCGATAATTGCGCTAGAGTTTGGCCTTCACAATCCCTGATAGCTCAATGGCAGAGCAGCCGGCTGTTAACCGGCAGGTTCTTGGTTCGAATCCAAGTCAGGGAGCTCTAATTGAACTCTCAGCCAACGCAACCCTTCTTTTCAGTCCATTAGAGATAGGTTTTTTCACATGGCATATCGCTCAATGACCCAAAAGAGTGTTCTCGATTCTTGGCGTGCTCAAAGTTTGGCAATCCGAGTTCTTCGTGCGTGGCTATCAATTACCTGGATTTATGCGGGTTGGGATAAAGCCACCGACTCTGGCTTCTTAACAAAAGGTGCAACTGGTTATATCGGCGATCAACTAATTGGGTACTCAACTAATTCACCAATTAGTTGGCTATTTAATGGCTTAATTGAACACGCAACAGCTGTTGGCGTATTTGTAATCTTTTCGGAATTCGCAATTGGTATCGCCACTTTGCTTTGGATTGCACCAACGAGTGCGGCCTTCGGCGGATTTCTTATGTCAATCGTTCTGTGGCTGGCAAGTACTTTTTATATCTCGCCATATTTCTTAGGTAGCGATACTGCATATGCCATTCTCTGGTTAGTTTATTTTCTTACCCTTGTTGGCAATCGCAAAACTATCGATGTCTCGCTCGATCGTCGCGGGGCAATTCGAGTTGGTTTGTTAAGTGTGGCCTCGATCGCCACTGCGCTAGTAGGCAAATCGTTTGCGAAAGTTTCGCCTAAGGCCGAGACTACTGTTTCTGGATCTAGCCAAATTATCGAATTAGCAAAAATTAATGTCGGCGAAACCCATCAATTTGCTTTAAGCAATGGCATGCCAGCAATTCTCTTCCGCACTAAGACTGGCGTATTTGCTTATTCCGCTACTTGCACACATGAAGGATGCACGGTTTCTTATAAGAGTTCGAATAAAAGCTTGTACTGCCCTTGTCATGGGGCAGAGTTTGATCCATTTAAGAATGGAGGTGCAATCGCGGGGCCTGCTCGAGATGCACTTCCGACAGTTAAAGTTAAAATTGATGGCGACTGGGTAGTTCTAGCATGAGAGGGATAATGATGAAATTCCAAGGAACTCAAAAAGTAGCGGCTGGCTTTATCGCTGGCGTACTAATTACTGGTGGAATTGCAACGGCTGCCACCTCGAACTCAGACACTGTGCAAGCATGTGTTAACAAGAGCAATCAAGCTATGTATCTAGCAGTCGACGGCAAATGTTCAAGTACACGCACATTAGTTAATTTAAGTTCTAGCGCAAGCAATGGAATTGATGCCAAGTCAGTTGCTGCTGCTGTCACACCTTCAGTTGTTTCGATTGCGGTAACCACTCGTACTGGTGGCGGCACAGGTTCGGGCTCAATTTACAAAACCAGTGCGTCTGAAAGTTTCATCATTACCAACAACCACGTAATTGCTGATGCAGTTACCAGCGGAACAATTGAAGTTGAATTGTTAAATGGCGATATTTTGCCGGCCACCATTGTCGGTCGCGATATTGCTTACGATATTGCCGTTCTGAAAGTTAAGACTGGAAATCTGCCAGTGATCAAAGTGGGAGATTCAGCAAAGGTAAGTGTTGGCGATTCAGTAATTGCAATCGGGTCACCTCTTGGTCTTGCGAGCACAGTTACATCAGGAATTATTTCGGCCCTTAATCGCCCAGTACTTACCGGAAGCACAGGTTCAGAGTCGTATGTAAATGCGATTCAGACAGATGCTGCAATTAACCCAGGTAATTCAGGTGGCGCGCTAGTTGATGCGAGCGGCAAGTTAGTTGGAGTTAACTCAGCTATTGCAACTCTTTCTTCAGGTTCATCGAGCGGTTCCATCGGCTTAGGTTTTTCAATTCCGATCAATGAAGCCAAGCGCGTAATTGATGAAATCATTGCAACCGGTAAATCAACCCGACCAGTTTTGGGTGTTTTCTTCGATCAGACTTACACTGGCATAGGCGCCAAGATTTCCAAGTTAAGCGCCGGTGAAGGTGCTGAAAAAGCTGGTATTCCAGCCGGTTCAGTCATTAAGTCAATTGAAGGTTTCAAGATTACCGATGATGTTTCAGCGATCGTGCGCATCCGCTCTGCAGTTCCAGGAAGCACAATTTCGGTCATCGTTGAACTGCCAAATAATGGCGGATTGCAGACTTTCAAGGTAACTCTCGGATCAGCTGCTTCTAACTAGCCATATTGTGCTTAACAAAGCGTGACATGGCGGTAACGCCTACGAAATACATTTTCGGTAAGGTTTAGCCATGGCTCAATTCAGATTGCAAGTAGTTCTTCCAGATCGCCCAGGCTCATTAGGCGCGGTTGCTTCGGCAATTGGTTTTGCTGGTGGGGATATTCGCGGACTGGTAGTTATGAAATCTGAAGACGGTCGCGGTTATGACGACATTACTGTTGCCGTGCCCGGATCTGATCCAAGCGATTTAGTTGAAGTGCTTACTGCAATTGGTGGCGTTGAAGTTATTTCAGTTACGCCAGTTCAATAATTTCAGCACCCTGACTCGGTAGCGAAGTAAAAAACCTAGGTGAAGTAAAACCATTTTCGGCGAAAGCTGCTTGAACTGCTGAAATCGTTTGGTTTGTATGCGCGGCCTGAATTAAAGCAATTGCACTTCCACCAAATCCACCACCGACCATTCGGGCACCAAGTGCGCCGGCTGAGAGTGCCGATACGACTGCACAATTTAGTTCCGGGCAGGAAACCTCGTAATCATCACGAAGCGATAAATGGGATTCATTAAGCAACTTACCCAATGCAATAAAGTCTTTATCGCTAATTACCTTAACCGCTTCAGTAACGCGCTTGATTTCAGTTACTGCATGCCGAGCTCTCACATATTCAACTTCCGATATCAGTTTGCGCTAACCCTCGAGCTGATCAAGGGAGAGTTCTCGCAGTGATTGAATTCCTAATTTGGAAACTACTGATTCGCAAGCCGCTCGCCGTTCGGCATAACCACCATCAGTTAGCGAATGATGTGCTTGTGTGTCGATGATGAGTAATTCAAGTCCACTTGCTGCAAGATCAAATTCAATATTTCGGGTAGATAAGTCGCGGCAATCTAATAAAAGAGCATGACCCGAGCGCCCCATAAGTGAAATTGATTGATCCATGATTCCGCAGGGAACGCCTACATATTCATTTTCTGCACGCTGCGTTAGGCGAGCCAAATCTTCAAGCGAATGGCCAAGGGAAAAAAGTTGGTTAAGGGCAGTAGCAACCGAGCACTCAAGTGCGGCAGATGAAGATAAACCAGCACCAAGAGGTACCTGCCCATCAATCATTACATCGATGCCACTTTCTAAGCCAAGTGCCCAAATAACGCCGAGCGGATATCGCTCCCAATCACCGGGCAAATCGGGGGCAATTTCATCAAGACTAGTTTCAATAACTTGGTTACTTCGTTGCATAGAGGTGATGCGTACTTTGCGATCACTACGAATTCCGATAGCTGAATAAGTTCGGTCATTAATTGCAAAAGGAAGCACGAATCCATCGCTGTAGTCGATATGTTCACCGATTAGATTCACTCGACCTGGAGCTGCTGCAATTACGTTTGGCGAATAGCCGAAAGTTGCTTGAAACTTTTTATTAATCTCACTCATGAAGTGCTAGCCAAATGATTTCAAAGTATCAGAAACGATTACTTCGATCCCGCGAGTCGGAGTCCAGCCAAGCTTCTCTTTCGCTTTAGAAATATCTGCGATCAACACAGCCGGATCTCCAGCGCGACGTGGTGATTCAATTGCTGGGATCTCATAGCCGGCCGCTTTAGAAGCGGCAGCCAAGACTACTTTTACAGAATAGCCATCGCCGCTTCCAAGATTATAAATTTCATGATGGCCAGGTGTCACGGAATTCAACGCCTTTATATGCGCATCAATTAAATCGACGACGTGGACATAATCTCGGATACAAGTCCCGTCTTGGGTGGGCCAGTCGGTTCCATAAATTTCTACCGGTTTATCTTTGGTGCTCCGCAAAACATTCGGAATCAAGTGAGTTTCAGGGTTATGTCGTTCAGCTAACCAACCACGCTTAGATTGATGAGCTCCGGCTACGTTGAAATAACGCAATGAAACGGCAGCTAATCCCCGGGCACTGGCTTCAGCAGAAATCATTTGATCAATCTCTAATTTAGTTTGACCGTATGGATTAGTGGGCTGAGTTTGCGCTCCTTCAGGAATCGGTACCTGCGTCGGTTCGCCGTATGTAGCGGCGGATGACGAGAAAACTAATTTCTTAACTTCACTTTTGTGCATTTCATCGAGCAAGTTTCGAGTTCCGGTTACATTAACTTTTTGATATAGCTCAGGTTCTTTAACTGATTCGCCAACTAAAGATTTTCCAGCAAAGTGCATCACTGCATCACAGCCGCGCAGTGCTTTAGCAACATCACTACTTTCAAGAATAGAACCTTGAATGAAATCAATTCCGGCTGGGACGCTATCGGCATGGCCGGTGCTGCAGTCATCTAAAACTGTTATTTCATAACCTTGCGAAAGCAAGATATCTACCGCAGTTGACCCGATATACCCAGCGCCACCAGTTACTAAAACACGCATTACAAAATTACTTCACGTAATTGCGTAGCCGATTGTTCAGGTTTTAAATCCATGATGAAAGCGCCCATGGCAGACTCGGAACCAGCTAAGTATTTTAATTTTCCGGGTTGGCGCCGGACGCTAGTTATTTGCCAATGCAGGCGCAGAACATCGCGGCCAACGCGAACCGGCGCTTGATGCCAAGTAGCGATGTATGCCATTTCAATTCCAAATACGCCATCGAGTCGATTTAAGACTTCGAGGGCAATTTCTGGAAAAGCTGCAGATGCGGCTTCGTCTAGCTCTGCTAGATCTGCCACTGGCTTAAGTGGAGCAACATGAATCTCATATGGATAGCGCGCTGCATATGGAACAAAAGCTATCCAGTGTTCGTTTCGAGCAATTATGCGCTCGCCATCTTTAATTTCACGAGCAACCACATCGTCAAGCAACACCCGACCGGTGCGATTTTTATGCTCTTGCGCCGCAGCAAGCATTTTCTCAACTCGTGGTGGCAAGAATGGGTATGAATAAATCTGCCCATGTGGGTGAGAAAGCGTTACGCCGACTTCTTCGCCTCGGTTTTCAAAGGGTGCAATATGAGCGATGTAGCTTTCTTGCGAAAGTTCGCGAACACGATCTTTCCAGGCTTCGAGAATTACCCGAACTTGCGATGCCTCTAGATCCTTTAGGGATTTTCCGTGGTCTGCCGCAAAACAAATAACTTCACATTTACCGGCAGTCTTACCTTCGGCAGTTTCAGTACCTAGCGCATCAGGTAATTCGAAATCTCCAACTGGCGGGCGAAACGAAGGACCGCGGTTATCAAATACCACAACTTCAAAATCCGACTCTGGAATTTCAGTTAATAGTTCGCCAGGATTTTCCGAAGTAGGGCAAAGTGGACAAAGTTCTTTAGGCGGAAGAAAAATGCGATTTTGTCGATGCGAAGCAACAGCAACCCATTCGCCGACAAGTGCGTCATATCGAAGTTCACCTATTTGTGGTTGAGCTTCGGCTGGTCGTTGATCTTGGGCGTTGCGACTTTGCCCTTTGGTGTCGTAATAGCGAATCGTGCGACCATCGGCCATTTGGCGATCAGTGCGAGTGATATCAGCTGGTAACTTGGCAACGCTCATAATGAAATGAAGTCTACTGTGCCCAATTCAGAGTTCGTTCGATCGCCTTGCGCCAGTTAGCAAAGCCTTTCTCACGTTCCGCTTGCGTAGATGTTGGGCGCCAGCGATGAAACTCTTTCCATTGCCCAGATATCTCGGCTTGGTTTTTCCAGAAGCCAACTGTGAGCCCAGCTGCGTAAGCAGCTCCTAGTGCTGTTGTTTCGACGATAACTGGTCGAGAAATTTCGATACCTAAGATGTCGGCCTGCATCTGCATACAAAGCGCATTGTTTGTAATACCGCCATCAACCCTCATCTGGGTCAATGTAACGCCACTATCAGCAGACATCGCATCCATAATTTCGCGAGTTTGATAGCAGATTGCTTCTAGCGCGGCCCTTGCTAAATGTGCCTTAGTGGCTGCGCGAGTTAAACCAACAATTACACCTCGTGCATCGCTTCGCCAATGGGGTGCAAATAATCCTGAAAATGCGGGCACAAAATAAACACCATCGGTATCTGGAACTGAGGCGGCTAAGTTTTCTATTTCGCTTGCGCTAGAAATTATTCCAAGCTGATCGCGCAACCACTGAATTGCTGAACCCGTAACTGCAACTGAACCCTCGAGAGCGCATTGAACTGGCTGGACTCCGAACTTAAAGCACACCGCGGTTAGTAGACCATTTTTAGATCTAACAATTTCATCGCCAGTATTTAAAAGCGCAAAATTTCCGGTGCCATAAGTAGTTTTAGAATCTCCGCGCGCAAAACAAAGTTGACCAACCATTGCAGCTTGCTGATCACCAAGAATGCCGGCAATTGGTACCGCAGTACCAATTGGACCATTCGGATCAGTCGTTGCATAAATTTCGCCAGAAGATTTAATTTGGGGGAGCGTTGATATTGGAATATCAAAATAAGCTAATAAAGATTCATCCCAGTGAAGAGTCTCTAAGTTCATCAACATAGTGCGGCTGGCATTTGTAACATCGGTTTGATGTACGCCGCCATGGGCGCCACCAGATAAATTCCAAAGTAGCCAAGAATCGATTGTTCCAAATCGAGCTGTTTGAGCAGTAACCGCCTGTTGGACGGCGGGCACGTTGTTTATTAACCAATTAATTTTGCTGGCTGAAAAATAGGGCGCAATTGCTAGCCCAGTTTTATTGATTATTTCGGCTTTTGCTTGAGAGCTCAAAGTATCTAGAAAAGCGGTTGTACGGGTATCTTGCCACACGATTGCGTTAGCAAGTGGCTTGCCCGTCTTACTATCCCAAGCCACGATAGTTTCGCGCTGGTTAGTAATTCCGATTGCAGCTAGTTGCGACCCGATGATTCCAGCTTGCTTCAGTGCCCCTGAAATAACTTCTTGAGTACGAGCCCAAATTTCCGCTGCATCATGCTCAACCCAGCCTGCTTGCGGCATTATCTGACGATGCTCTAATTGGTGTTGCCCGACAATTTTTCCAGCATGATCAAAAATCATAAAGCGAGTACTACTTGTGCCTTGATCTAGGCTACCGATGAAAGTTTTGCTCACACCGCTACTTTAATTCTTTATTTGATACTTACAACCATCGGTAGCGGGCGCAGGCGTAGCACTCTTGGTTGGAGTTGGCGTAGGAGCTACGCCTTGCAGTAGGTCAAAAGTAACTGGCAACTGAGTGGCGGCATGAGTTTTAGTTTGATCAGTAAATTGAATTGTGCCGACCCAACTGCCAGCAGTAAAACCCTTAACGGATAAAGTCCAAAGTCCACTTGCCGCACGGGTCACTGTTTGAGTTAGCTTTGGCTTATCAATTGAAAGTGGATCGTAAGCAAATCGCACAGTTCCGGTAACAACTGGTGAACCATCAGGTCGATTAACTCCGACATTAAAAGTAACGGCCTTGCTGGTATCAGTCGCTTTCTGTTTAGAAATCAACATCGTCGATGGTTCATTAATTGGCATCAGATCAATCGGTTCTGGCACCCAAGTTCCGGTAGTTAAATCAATAAAATTCTGAGCGGTGCCACGGAAAACATTTAGATCTACCCGAGCACTTGGAACTCCGTACTTACTTCCAATTCCACAAGATGAATATTGCCAAATAATCCATTGTGATTGACAGGCTTTAGAAGTCCAGGAGTGCACGTAACAACCGGCTGGCTTTAGCCCTGGTTGATTAATTGGATCGAATGGATTTATTGCATATTGCGCGAGCCAAAGTGGGTATTTGTTAAGGATTGAGCTCTTATTCATAGATCCTTCGAGGAAACTTGGGTATGAATAGAAAATAGGCTTACGACCAAGTTTCTCATTTAAGATTTCCATAAAAGTCTCAGCCCATAATGTGACCGAGCTTTTAGTTGCATAAGTCGCGCAGCTGCCATTGCTATTTACCTTTACGCATTTATTTTCTAAATCAAGTGCATATGGCAAATCACGAGCAGTTAAGCCGCCAATGGAAGAAATTCGCCAAATCACCTTTTGGGCTTGGGCGGTTGCATCGCGAATAATTGCCGCTGGATCACTTGTGTTCGGCAAGATCGCGTAGTGATAAAAGCCGGTATAGATTCCGGCCGCTTGAGCAGCGGGGCGATCTATCAGTAAATATTGAAGGGCGAGAGCATCTGCGTCATCACGAGTATCTGAAGCTTTAATCATGGCAAAGCGAATACCGGCCGCATACATCTTGGCAAAATCAATTAACTTGCCATATGGATGTTGCCATCTTGAAATATCAACGCCATGAATCCGGCCACCTGGCCCAAGTGCTTCAACTGCAATGATTGGGTCTGTTTCGGAAATTTGAGCGGCAGGTTTTACCGTAATTTTCTTGCTAGTTGAATAGATGGCTTTGCTACCAACTACTGTTTTAGCGCGGTAATTAATTACCGAATCTTGTGCGGTTACGACGGTCTCGAGTTTCCAAGTTCCGAGCTTCGTAGTTTTAGTGCTAAATCTCGTATCTGCCCATTTTCCATCGATCTCACTTTGAATTTTTACAGTCAGCCCAGACTTCTTTGGCGTTAAAGCGCCGTAAAAAGTTAGAAGTGGTTCAATTAAATTAGGGGTTTGTTTTACCGTCATTGTGAGCTTTGAAGCAGCAGCGTTAGCTGCTGGCAATGAAATCGCTAGCGCCAAAGTTGCAAGACCAACCACTATGGCAATTACTTTATTTTTCATACAAGACTAATCTCAACTTCAATGCCAAGGATTTCTTTGATTATTGTTTTAAGAGTTGCGACCTGTCGTTCGCGAATTTCGGAGTACTCATGCGCTGAGCCAAATTTACGGCTATCGGAGAAATCAAGCTGAAGTGTTTTGCCATCGAATTCGGCAAGTCGGGCATCAAAAAAGGAGAGCCAAGCAACCCGATCAATTCTTTCGAGCTGATCAAGCACCGAGTTCCACTGCTGGCGTAACTGGGCAAGATCCATGCTCGAGATTCTAGTGTCTAGGCGCGCCGATCCACTTAAAGTAATGGCCGGCTATTAAAACTCTCAGGTTTCTAGTTCGATCAGGTGAAATCGAAAAATGTCCAGCGATTCTTGCAACGATTTGTTCAACTGATTTCTCACTCACAAATCGAGTCCGACCAATCTCAGCATTACTTAAGCCAGTAGCAACTAACCGCAAAGTTTCAATCTGGGTATCAGTCATGGCGCCTAAAACTGAAGCAAATGCATTCTCGTGTGGCGAACCATGACTATCTACCCATACCGCCGGACCTTTTAATTCAGCGCTTACGGGTGAGTTACGAACAGCCAAAGCAATAAATTCTAAATTGCTAATAGTTTTTTTGAGAATTAATTGAGAGCCAACTGGAATATCTTTTGAGTTAATTCCCAGCAGTCGAAGATCAGGACAAGCCGTGATGAGAACTATTCCAAGAGTCGGATTTAATTTGCGTAATTTTTTGATTAACGTGATGACTTCTTGACTATCAAATTGAATATCAATAACTAAAACTTCAGGTTGTAATGAGCGAAAAAGATTTTCTGCAACAGCTAGATTATTAGCTTCTCCAACAACATTTATTGTATGTAAACGAAGTGCAGCACTTAAAGTTGCAAGTTCAAATGCGTCATCATTAATTACTAACACTCGTAAAGTCATACTTAAACGTAACTGAGTTAAACATTAATGGCTACTCAAATGCTTGGGGGTAGCCCTAGAAATCAATTTGTAAATTAAATTTTTAAATAAACTTTTTAATGGTTTGCGGAATAAAACTTAGAATTTTTGTCGCTGTAATTGGTCCACCATCAGAGGCATTTAATGCGGCTGTGTTGTGAATGAAAGCAGCACTTGCTGCAACATGAGCAAGGGTTGATTCATTGTTTAAAATTTCAACTTCATTTGTGGCAACCAGAGCAGCAACTATTCCAGCAAGAACATCACCAGTACCTGCAGTTGCTAACCAGGAAGTGGCTTTTGGTAATTCAATTAATTGATCGCTGTCGGCCACAAAAGTGATTGGCCCTTTTAGTAGAACTGTTACTTTCAAGGTATCACTGGCTACTTGAACCCATTTGCGTGGATCGCCTTCAATCGCCTCGGCACTTACTTGCACCCCGCGTAAATTAAGCAATTTTGCTAGTTCGCCAGCGTGAGGAGTAATGAGTGTTGGTTGAGGTAATTTTCCAGCTAAATAGAGCGCACCAGCGTCTAAAACTGTGGGCATGCTTTGACGTTTTGCTAGAACAAACCACCGATGGCGAAGCCAAGTAGTTAACATTTTGTATTTTTGATCCGAGATTCCAGAACCTAATAGCCAAGCTGAAACTGGACCCGGTTGAACAACGACTTCTGGACAAGAATGCAGAACTAGGTGTGCTAAACCTGATGAAGAGTGAAAGCGAATCATTCCGACGCCAGTGGCTGAAGCCGCGGCAGTTGAGAGCACAGCTGCGCCGGGATACTGCGCTGATCCAGTGATGATTCCGAGAACTCCGCGAGAATATTTATTATCCAAATCTGTCGGAACCGCAATACTCTTCTTTACGTCTCGAGCAGTCCATTTCTTATATGTACGATCTTCGCTCATTTTGTTCTCCCACTCGCTTCATCTCAATAATCACAAGGCTACTCTTAAGTTGTTGGTAGCAGAAATCCAGTTTAAATCGAGCCTAAGAAATCTGAAAGTTTGAGAAGTTAACTTTTGATTTGAATTCACTCTTGCCAGTCAAGGCAATCATTACCCCAGTATGCGAGTCGGTCATATCGCAAGAAATTTCACGGCCATCGAGAGTATGCGAGAAATTTAATTGCGGAACGCCGAATGTGTAATCCTGATCTACTCCGCCAAGTTCAATAGTTAGCTTTGATGAGGCGGTTGAAACTGATGCAGTTAGTTGCTTGCCTGAGGCAGCTTGTACGCTTACTTCAAAAGTTTGAGTTCGTTTAATTTCAAGTGAAAGATAAGCACCTGCTTTGATGTAGGCAACAAATCCAACAACATCTCCGTTATTTAACCCAGCTAAATCAACTTCAACAGAGCTCTTGAAATTCCAAGCAGTTTGGCGCACTCCTAAGAAAGAATTCTCAAAGCTGTCCTGCAGCTCAAGTGCCAAAGTTTCTTGACCGATTAGTTCAAAGTGTTTTCTCTCTTCATTGCCAATAGTTACCCACTTAATAGCAAGCGATTCAGCCGTGAAATCTCGCGCCACATCAGTTTGAACAAACTCAGCTAAACCATTTACTTCATAGCAATCTTCAACCCGACCGGTATCTGGGGCAAAGAGAGGGCTCTGATCATCGGCCGGCCAAGTAACTGGGAAGATAAATGTTTCGCGGCCTAAGTTTCGGTAATAACCACCGAAAGACCACTTAACGTTTCCACCGTCATAAAAACCGCCGCGTGGACGTGAAGCAAGAGCAACGCCCCACCAACTGCCATCATTTAGTTCGACCATGTCGGCATGACCGACATTATGAACTGGGTGTTCACGTACTAAATGTTTATGAGTAAGTATTGGGTTTCTCGGGCTAGAAACAAATGGACCGGTCACACTTTGACTGCGGGCAATGGTGGTGGTGTGAAAATGCAGAGTTCCACCTTCGGCAATTAGTAAGTAATACCAACCATTTCTTTTATACATGCGCGGACCTTCTGGGAAAATTCCCCCTGTTCCATCCCACAAAATATGTTTCTCGCCAATTAATTTGAAAGTGGTTAAATCAATTTCACTCATCCATATTTCAGTATCGGTTTCATTCTTTGGCTGAGCTTTCAAGCGATTAGCTAAGAAATAAGCTTTGTCGCCGTCAAAAAATAACGAGCTATCAATGCCATAAGCATCTTCGATAAAGTGGCAATTACTCCATGGCCCATTGATATCTGTTGCTGTTACGACGAAGTGATAATCAGATCCGGGCCACTGCCGTTTGAC
>JACCDP011039139.1_pt1 | contig 20860 bp, 19 predicted proteins | sample 7445841 | NCBI WGS metagenome assembly JACCDP01 (sample SAMN15323441, study PRJNA562643) | freshwater metagenome | isolation source: river surface water | place: USA:Blue River Watershed | collected 2017-08-17
CGGCGCGTGGGGGCGTCCTTGGCGGCGTGTTCGGGAGAGAGCTTGCGGGTGATCGGCTCCTCGCTGGCGGCGAGCTCGGCGAGCAGCGGTGGCGCGATGGTGAGCAGATCACAGCCAGCGAGTTCGAGGATTTCCCCCTTGTTGCGGAAGGAGGCACCCATGACCTCGGTGGCGTAGCCGTGGTGCTTGTAGTAGGCGTAGATCGAGGCGACCGAGCGCACGCCCGGGTCCTCGGCGGGAGCGAAGTCGCGGCCGGCGTTGCGCTTGTGCCAGTCGAGGATCCGGCCGACGAATGGCGAGATCAGCCGCACGCCCGCCTCGGCGCAGGCCACCGCCTGGGGCAGGGAAAAGAGCAGCGTCAGGTTGCAGCGGATACCCTCGCGCTCGAGGACCTCAGCGGCGCGGATGCCCTCCCAGGTGGATGCGATTTTGATCAGCACCCGCTCGCGGGGGATCCCCGCGGCGGCGTAGCGCGCGATGATCTCGCGGGCCTTGGCGACCGTGCCGTCGCGGTCGAAGGACAGGCGGGCATCGACCTCGGTGGAGACGCGGCCCGGGACGATCCGGAGGATTTCGAGGCCGAAGAGCACGAGCAGGGAATCAATCACCTGACCCACGGGTGTCGCCGTGCCGGCGTCGCGCAGGGCGCGGTCGACGAGATAGCCGTACTCCGGCATCGCGGCGGCCTTGAGGATGAGCGACGGGTTGGTCGTCGCATCCTTCGGCGCGAATTGGCGCATGGATGCGAAGTCGCCGGTATCAGCGACGACCTGGGTGAACTGTTTCAGCTGGTCGAGTTGAGAAGGCATGGAGAGGAAGGAATGGTGCCGAATGGGGGAGGACGCGGAAACGGAAAAGATGCAGGAAGAAAGGTGTACCTGGAGACGCCGAGGGAGAGCGTGCGGGACTGGGCGGGTTAGCTAAGGCGAGGGGCTCGGTGAAGGAGTGCCCACGGCGGGAAGGGGCGGCGAAGGGCTTTATTCGGCGTCGCGGCTGGCTCCGCGGGCGGGCATGCCTTGCTGGGGGACGGGTGGCGAAGGGGTGACGGCGGCGCTGGCGCGCGCGGCGGCCGCAGCGGCGCGGCGCAGTTCCGTCCGGGCCCACGTGATCGCACCGGCTTCGTCGCGGAACATCCCATCGAGCTGTGCCTCGAAGGCGAGATCGAGGAAGGCCTTGAAGTGCGGCCCGGCGGGTTCTCCGAGATCGAGGAGGTGCCGCCCTTTCAGCAGCGGCTGCGGCGCCTTGGCGGCGAGGTCCAGCTGCCGCGACTTCGCGCGCATCTTCTCGATCAGATTGATCGTCTCCGGCGAGGAGAGCGGCGGCCGACCCAGCGAATCAGCCGTCATCACCAGCGCCAGATCATCGATCGTCGCCGGGGCCAGCCGACGTGCGAGTCGGCGCACCTGCGAGTCGCTGTACTCGCTCCGGTGTCCGCTGTGGTGGACCAGATGATCGACGACGAGCGGGCGTACGAAGGTGACCAGATCGAGCGGAGCGCCGATGCGCGTCAGGAACGTCTCGGTCAGCGGCCCCCCGGCGGCCTCGTGCCCCGGGCTGATCCAGCGCAGGACATCGCGCTTCATGGCGCGGACGGTGGTCGAAGGCTTGCCGAAATCGTGGGCGAGGACGGCGAGCAGCAGGAAGCGGCGGCGCGGGGGCGGCGACTCCTGCCACGCCTTGAGCCGCACCAATGCGTCGCAACACAGACCCGTGTGCTCGAAGGCATCGCCCTCGGGGTGCCACTCCGGTTCCTGGAGGCAGCCGCGGAGGGCGGCGATCTCGGGAAAGTGCCGCAGCCAGCCGGTCTGCTCGAGGACGACGAGGCCGCGCGACGGCCGCACGGCCTGCGTGGCCCACTTGTCCCATTCGTGCCAGACCCGCTCCACGGGGAGCTCCGCGTAGGTGTCGACGATGGAACGGCACAGCGCGGCGGTTTCCGGGGCGAGCGTGAGATCGAAGCGGGCGGCGAACTGCATCCCGCGCAGCACTCGGAGCGGATCCTCCACGAAGGCCGGGCTGGCGTGGCGCAGCACGCGGGCCTTGAGATCGGCGACGCCGTTGAGCGGATCGATCAGACTCTCGGTGAACGGATCCCACGCGATCGCGTTGAGCGTGAAGTCGCGCCGCGCCGCGGCGTCCGCGTCGCTCAGCGACGGGTCGGGTGCGACGGCGAAGCCGCGGTGGCCGGCGCCGGTCTTGGATTCGCGGCGAGGCAGGCTGAAGTCGTATTCCCGGCCGTCCCGCGTCCGCACCTTGATCACCCCAAAACTGCGTCCGACCACATCGGTGGCGCCGAGCGGAGCGAGGGCCTGGTGAAGGGTGGGGAAGTCGACGCCCCCCACTTCCACGTCGAAATCCTTCGAGGCTATCCCCATGAGCCAGTCCCGCACGCAGCCGCCCACCAAGCGCGGCCGGCCGATGGGCCGGAGGGCGAGGAGGGCTTCGCGGAGGGAGTCGGGCAGCAGCATGGGACAAAACAATGCGGTTCGCTCAGGCTGGTGGACGGCGCGCGGCGAACGCGACGAGAATCCAGCCTGCGATCAGCAGGACCCCGCCGACTGGCGTGATGGGCCCCAGCCAGCGTGGTCCACCCAGCGCCATCACGTAGAGCGAGCCCGAGAATAACACCGTCCCGGCGAGCCAGCAGTCGGCGGCGCGCGCGAGCGCCCGACCCGGAGCGACGCCACCGAGCGTGGCCAGGGCGACCCCGAGCAAAGCGACCGCGTGCACGAGATGGTAGAGCGAGGCGGTGTGCCACGTCTCCAAGGAGCCCCGGCCCAGCAACGTTGGCTTCAGGGCGTGGGCGCCAAATGCACCCAAGGCGACGGCGCTGAATCCCGCCGCGGCGGCGAAAAGAGTAAATTTTTTCATGGCAAAGAGGAGGTGTGGCCCGCGTTCTGCTTTGGGAACATCTGCAGACACGTCCGGTCGCCGACCGGCCGCTCTCCGCTGGGACAGGCCAAAAGCCGGTTTCCGGGTGGAGAGAGGTCGTTCTGGACCCTCGGGTCTTCCTAAAACTGAAACCTACACCATGAAAAAAGCCACCCTCCTCCTTTGCCTGTTTGCGTCCGCGCTCGGACTGCGGGGCGCCGAAGCTGCGCCGTCGTATTCCGTGACGGTCGATTTCCCTTACGCGAGTAAGTATGTTTTCCGCGGCGTGCAGTACGCCAAGGAATCCTTCCAGCCCTCCGTCGAGCTCACCTCGGGGAACTTCTACGCGGGCGTCTGGACCAACCAGCCGATCACGGACAACCTCGATAACGAGATCGACTTCTACGCGGGTTATTCCCTCCCGCTGAGCGATGTCGTGAAACTCGATTTCGGTGGCACGGTCTACTACTACCCCGAGGCGGACACGTCGGTGTATGACTCGAATACCTTCGAGGGCTACATTGGCCTGACGGGCAGCGTCTCCGGCTTCTCGCCGGGCCTGTATGCCTACTACGACACCACGCTGGAGGCCTTCACCCTGCAGGGCTCGGTCGGCTACAGCGTTCCGATGGAGTCGGCGGGCACCTCCCTCGACTTCTCGGCCACCCTGGGCAACGTCTCGCCGGATTCCGGTGACGACTACACCTACTGGGGCCTGGGCGTGAACCTGCCGTTCAAGCTCTCGGAGAAGGCGACCGCTGCGGTCGGTGTGCAGTATGCATCGACCAACATCGACTCTTCGGACGATTACCTCTGGTTCACGGCCGGAGTGACCGTCGGTTTCTGAGCTAAAGCCATCGTTTAGCCTTAAGTTTCCACCCGCCCGGTTTTTCGCGGTCTTGGCCGCGGAGACCGGGCGGGTCTCTTTTCTGGCTGGGAAATGCAGTTGACACGCCCCGGCACAACCCTAGCTCTTGACCCCTTTTCGCATGAAAACGTTCCTCGCCAAAAACGAGACCCTGCCCCAACCGAAGTGGTATCTGATCGATGCCGAAGGTGCCGTGCTGGGCCGTCTCGCCGTGAAGGCCGCGAATCTGATTCGCGGTCGGACCAAGGCTTCCTACACCCCTTCCGTCGATACGGGCGACTACGTCGTGATCATCAACGCCGCCAAGGTGGCGCTGACGGGTCGCAAGGAAGAGCAGAATGAGTACATGTTCTTCTCGGGCTTCGTCGGTGGTGAGAGCTTCCGCTCCATCCCGCAGCAGCGCGAGCGCAACGCCCCCTTCATCGTGAAGCACGCCGTCAAGGGTATGCTCCCGAAGAACCGCATCGCGGCCAAGATGCTCACCAAGCTGCGCGTCTTCGCCGGCCCCGAGCACACGCACGCGGCCCAGAACCCGATCAAGATCTCCGTTTGATTCCGACCATGAGCGCGACCGCCACCAACGTTTTCACCGCCACCGGCCGCCGCAAGACCGCGACGGCGCGCGTGCGTATCGTCGAGGGTTCCGGCAAGCTCGTCGCCAATGGGCGCGAGTTCGAGGATTACTTCTCCCACGAGAATTTCGCCAAGCAGGCTTACGCCCCCCTCCTGACGGTTGACCTTCGCGAGAAGATCGATGTGACCGTCAATGTGGCGGGTGGCGGCGTCGCCGGTCAGGCCGGTGCGACGGCTCACGGCATCGCCCGGGCCCTCCAGAAGATGAACCCGGAGCTGCGTTCGCCGCTCAAGAAGGCCGGCCACATCACGCGCGACCCGCGCGAGAAGGAACGTAAGAAGCCCGGCCAGCCCGGCGCCCGCAAGCGCTTCCAGTTCTCGAAGCGCTGATCCGCTCCACCGCGAATCCCTTTTCCAAGACGCCGACCTCCGGGTCGGCGTTTTTTTTTGCACCGATGCTCCGCCCGTCGGAGCGACTCGGTCTGCTTCGCGGTCCGACGATTGGCGTCTGCATACCTTGGTTTGTCGTATCCTAGGGTGACTGCGGGTTCGGTGTCGCCTTCCCCTCCCGCTGGGGCGCCGGAGGCTCACGGTTGCGCCATCGCCCGTCGACGGGGCGGGTTTTCCTCAGCGGGTCATGTCCTTGGACGGCGACTGCGGCTGTTTTCTGGGGCTGGAGCTGGCGGAGCGCTCCGTGAGACGGCTTCGCGTTCCCTGCGGGCGAGGCACGGGAGGGTCTGGATGGCCCACCGGCATCCGTCGGGAAATTCCTCTGGCTTCCAGCGGCCCCGCTGCTGAAGGATGCAGGGCATGAAAGTCGGCATCGTTGGCGCTTCGGGCTACTCGGGCGAGGTCTTGGTCAAGTTGCTGCTCGCGCACCCCTCGGTGCAGCTGGCGGCCGTGACGTCGCGGAGCCAGGCGGGGAAGCGCTTGTCCGCCGTGATCCCGGCGGTGCGTGGGGTGGATCGTGGGCTGGTCTTCAGCGATTCCGATGCCGCCGCGCTGGCCGCCAGCGACATCGAACTGTTCTTCCTCGCGCTGCCGCACGGCGCGGCCGCCGCGTACGCCAAGGCCTTGGTCGCGGGCGGCAAGCGGGTGATCGACCTCAGCGCCGATTTCCGCATCGCCGACCTCGCGACGTACGAGCGGTATTACGGAGCCCATCACGCGCCCGAACTGATCCCGCAGGCGCGCTTCGTCCTGCCCGAAATCACCGCGCCCGCTTGGCGCACCGAGGCCCGCCTCGTCGCCGCCCCCGGATGCTATCCGACGAGCATCCTGCTCCCGCTGGTCCCGCTGCTCCGCGCCGGGCTGGTCTCGCGCGACCACATCGTGGCCAATTCCGCCAGCGGCGTCAGCGGCGCCGGCAAGAAGGCCGAGGAGATGTACCTTTTCGCCGAACGCGCCGAGAGCATGAAGGCCTACGGCCTCGTGAAGCATCGCCACCTCGCCGAGATCGAGGAGCAGCTCGCCCTCCACACGGGCGCGCCCACGATGATCCAGTTTAACCCGCACCTCGTCCCGATGCGGCGGGGCATCGCGACCACGATCACCGTCCCGGCGGCCCGCGGCGCTGGAATCGACGCGGTGTACGCCGCTTGGAACGCCGCCTACGCGGACCGTCCGTTCGTCCAGATCCTGGCCAGCGGCGAGACGCCGGATACGGCCCACGTGGTCGGGACCAACCGACTCGACATGTCCGCAGTCCACGATCCGCGCACCGGCAACTTCATCATCACTTCGGCCGAGGACAACCTGATGAAGGGCGCCAGCGGCCAGGCGGTGCAGATCATGAATCTCTGGTCCGGCTTCCCGGAAACCGCCGGACTGGCGTGATCCGCCCGCGCGGCGCGTCCGGCTGCCGACGAGCGGGGCCCCCGTCCCGGCGTCGCGGAGCAGAGCGCCCGGGGACGAGGCGTCGGTGGGCTTGACGGCGAGGGCCGGGCCGCCGCCTCCGGAAGCATCGCTCCCCGTCTCGAGGGCGGTCGTGGACGCCGATGCGGCGCCCGCTGGCCGGGTGGGACTCAGCTGCGGTAATCGGCGTTTTCGCTCACGTATTCGTGCGTGAGATCGCCGCCGAGCACGGTGGCGGCATGGCTGCCGGCGCCGAGATCAACCTCGATGTCCACGCAACGCTCGTGGGGCGGGTAGTCGATCGGCGCGGAGAACACGCCATCCTGCGGCGCGGCGCTGGCGTAGAGCTCGGCTCCGCGCAGGTGCGCGATCAGTGCGGCTTCCTTGGTCGGGTCGAGGCGGAAGACGCCGCCCGAGAAGATCTCGATTCCGCCCATGGAGGCGCGCACGCGGGATGCATCGATGGTCTCGCCGCGCGCGCCGAGGTGCTTACCGATGGCTTGGACGAGGCGGCCGACGTTCGGATCGTTGCCGGCGACCGCGCATTTGAAGAGCGGCGCGTTCACGATCGCCTTGCCCAGCCCGCGCGCGAGTTCGGCGGAGGGGGCGCCGGAGAGACGGATCCGGATGACGTGGCGGACGCCCTCGCCGTTGCGCACGACATCCTCGGCGAGGTCGCGGCAGACCTGCCGTAGCGCGGCTTCGAAGGCGGTCAAGTCCGGCGCCGGGACCGCGCCGGAGGAGAGCAGGGCGACCGTGTCGGAGGTACTCGTGTCGCTGTCGACGCTGATCGTGTTGAAGCTGTCGGCGACGACGCGCTGGAGCATGGCGCGCAGCGCCTCGCGCGGCACCGCGAGGTCGGTGAGCAGGTACACCAGCATGGTGGCGAGGTTGGGCTCGACCATCCCGGCGCCCTTGGCGATGCCGATGATGCTGCCTTGGCCGACCGTCGCGCGGCGCACCTTCGGATAGAGGTCCGTGGTCACGATGCCCTCCGCCATGGGCAGGGCGGAACCCGGCCGGAGCGCCGCGACGGCCTCGGGCAGGGCTTGGAGCATGGCGTCGACGGGCAGGCCCCAGCCGATGACGCCGGTGGAGCACGGGAGGACGGCGGTGGGTGGCAGGCCGAGCAGCGCGGCGGCGGCGCCGGCGACGCGTTCGGCGTCGGCCACGCCACCCGGTGCGCAGACGTTGGAGATCTTGTTGTTGATGATGATCGCGCCCAGCGCGGGCTCCGCGAGGCGGGCGCGACCCACGAGGATCGGGGCGCCCGGGAAGGCGTTGCGCGTGAAGACGGCCGCGAAATCGGCCGTCGGCCGTTCGAGCGCGAGCAAGGTGAGCGTCATCCGCGACGGCTTCGGCGCCTCGCGTGGCGTGAACTCGAAGCGGCAGGTCCCCACCCGGAAACCCGCGGGCAGGATCGCCTGCGTCGCCAGCCAGGCGCGATGGGAGGAACGGTCAGCGAAGGTCAGATCGGTGCTCGGCACGGCCAACACCTGTGCGCGCGGGCGCGGCGAGTGAAGTCGATTCTTCACGTGGCCGTCGCAAGATTCTTCGGAAATCCGCGACAATTTTATGGAAAGGCACGGGTCGGGGGCTTTATGCGTACGACCTCTCGTTTTTTTGTGAGCCTTCCTGCCCAGTCTTGTTTGCCTCTGCCGAACGCGTTTTCGCGCGCTTCGGATGGGGCGTGGTGCGCGGGTGCGGCTTCGACTTCATGAACGTTTCCGAAATCACCGCCAAGGCGAAGGTCCTCCTCGAGGCCTTGCCCTATATCCAGGATTTCCGCGGCTCCACGTTCGTCGTCAAGTACGGCGGCAGCTTCATGGACGACCCCGACCCGGTCGTCCGTTCGCGGGTCGCCTACGACATCGCGTTCCTCGCCGCCTGCGGGATCAACGTCGTCGTCGTCCATGGCGGCGGCAAGGCGATCACGCGCGCGATGGAGTCCTCCGGCCTGAAGGCGACGTTCGTCAACGGCCTGCGGGTGACTGACGAGGCGACGGTCGCGATCGTGAAGCGTACCCTCGACGAAATCGTCAACCGCGACGTCTGTAACGCCATCGCGTCCGCTCGGGGCAAGCCGAAGGGCCTTCCGGGGGATACGGTGCTGGTGTGCCAGAAGCTGACGGTCGACGATGATGGCAATCCGGTGGATCTCGGCTTCGTCGGCGAGGTCACCGAGGTGAAGGTGAAGCTGATCAAGAAGGAGATCGCGGAAGGTTTCGTCCCGGTGATTTCGCCTGTGGCCGAGGGCTACGATGGCAAGCCGTACAACGTGAACGCCGATTTGGTCGCCGGTCGGGTGGCCAGCGCGCTGCACGCGCGGCGGCTGGTGTACATGAGTGACGTGCCGGGCCTGCTTTCGGCCCCGCCTGATCCGGAGTCGCTGATTTCGACGCTGAAGATCTCCCAGGTCGATGCGCTGAAGGCGAAGGGGATCATCGACAAGGGCATGCGGCCCAAGGTGGCGAGCGCGATCCGCGCGTTGCAGGAGGGCGTGCAGCGGGTCCACTTCATCGACGGCCGCCTGCCGCATTCGTTGCTGCTGGAGATTTTCACCGACACCGGCATCGGCACGGAGATCGTGCACGGTTGATCCGGGTGTCGCTTGGTCGTGCCCACGCTCTTTTGATGAACCCGTCCGTCACCCGTCAGGCCGCCGCTGATCTCTATGATGCGCACGTAATGAAGAATTACGCGCGCGCCGCTCTGACCTTGGTGCGCGGGCGCGGCACTCAGGTGTGGGATGACACGGGCCGCGAGTACCTGGATTTCACCTCGGGCATCGCCGTCAACGCGCTCGGCCACTGCCACCCCCGGTGGGTCGCGGCGGTGCAGCGTCAGGCCGCGGAGCTCGTGCACACGAGCAACCTGTTCCGCAACGATCTCCAGGCCGAGCTGGCGCGCCGCTTGGTTGGCTACGCTGGCCCGGGGCGAGTGTTTTTCTGCAACAGTGGTGCTGAGGCCAACGAAGCGCTGATCAAGCTCGCGCGTCTCCACGGCGTGCGGAAGGCCGGCGGCGAGGAAGGCCGGATCTACGAGGTGATCTGCGCGCGCAGCGCGTTCCATGGCCGCACGTTCGGCGGCATGAGCGCGACCCCGCAGGAGAAGATCCAGAAGGGCTTCCGGCCGCTTACGCCGGGGTTCGTCTTCGCGGATCTCAACGATCTCGAGGGTTTCCGCGCCGCGATCAACGAGCGGACCGCCGCCATCTTCGTCGAGACGATTCAGGGCGAGGGTGGGGTAAACCCCTGCACCGCTGAGTTCCTCATCGGTCTGCGCGCGCTGTGCAACGAGCATAAGCTGCTGCTTCTCCTCGACGAGGTGCAGTGCGGCATCGGCCGCACGGGCGCTTTCTTCGCCTTCGAGCACGCCGGGGTCCGGCCCGACGCGATCGGCATGGCCAAGGCCCTCGGCGGTGGATTTCCAATCGGCGCGATCTGGACCGGTGAGCAGGCCGCGGATCTTTTCCAGCCCGGTTCGCACGGCACCACGTTCGGCGGCACGCCGCTCGCCTGCGCCGCCGCCCTCGCCGTGCTCGATGTCCTCGAACAGGAGGGCTTGATCGCCCACGTCCGCCAGTCGAGCGTCGCTTGGCACGCCGCCCTGCGTGCGTTGGTCACCGAGTTCCCCAATCAAGTCCGCGGCCTGCGCGGCCAGGGTTTCATGGTGGGCCTCCAACTCGCCCTCGATCCTGCGCCGGTCATCGCCGCTGCCCGCGAGGCCGGCCTGCTCGTCGTCGGAGCCGGGGGTAACGTCATCCGTCTTCTGCCGCCGCTCAATACGTCGGTTGCCGAGCTTGAGCAGAGCGTCGCCCTCCTGCGCAAGGCCCTCGCGGCGACGCGCTCGGCGTGATGTTTCAGGCGGTGGTCCGCAGGGAGCGGACGCTGGTCGATGGACGGCGTTGGATGGCGCGACATAAGGTCGGGGCGGATTTTCCGCCCCGCACCGCGAGCGGAATGAGGCACGGTGCCGACCTGAATTTTCACTCGCACCGGGGCGTGAATCCCGTACGTTGATCGTTTCCTCGAAAATGAAGCACTTCCTCAAGGAGACTGACTTCACGCTACCTGAGGTGGCCGAAGTCATGTCGCTGGCCCGGGATCTCAAGGCCGCGCGGGGCCGTCAGGCATCCGCGGCTCTCGCCGGCCAGACGTGGGCGATGATCTTCTCGAAGTCGTCGACGCGCACGCGCGTGTCGTTCGAGGTGGGCATTCACGAGCTGGGTGGGAATCCCCTTTTCCTGAACCGGAACGACATCCAGCTGGGTCGCGGCGAGTCCATCGAGGATACCGCGCGGGTGCTGTCGCGCTTCGTCCACGGGTTGATCGTACGCACCTTCGATCACTCGGATGTGGAGCGGCTTGCCGCCAACGGCACGGTGCCGGTGGTGAACGCCCTGACGGATTTCCTGCACCCCTGCCAGATCTACACCGACGCGTTCACGGTGGCGGAACGCTGGAGTGCGGCCAGCGGGGGCGACCTCCTCGGATCGTTGCGGGGACGTAAGATCGCCTTCCTGGGCGACACGTCGTGCAACATGGCTTACTCGTGGGCCCTCGGTGCGAATCTCTTTGGCATGAAGATTGCCCTGTCCGGCCCGGAGTCCTTCCGGCCGAGCAAGGACTTCGAGGCGTTCCTCGCGCGCGAGGGATTTCCCGGCGGCTTCACCTTCACGACCGACCCGCGCGAGGCGGTGCGTGACGCTGATGTCGTGTACACCGATGTCTGGGTCAGCATGGGCAAGGAGGAGGAGACCAAGGAACGCCTTCGGACGATGGCGCCCTATCAGGTCACCGCCTCCCTGTTCGCCGCCGCCAAGCCGGACGCGTATTTCCTGCACTGCCTGCCCGCCCACGCCGGCGAGGAGGTCACCGAGGAGGTCCTCGCCAACCCGCGGAGCGTGATTTTCGATCAGGCGGAGAACCGGCTGCACGTGCAGAAGGCGATCCTGACGATGCTGGCCCGGTCCGCCCGGCGCTGACGCGCCGGCGGAACCTGCGGGGGTCCGGCGGTTTTGCTTTGCGCCGGGGGAAGGCGTTTCGCACAACGGTGCCTCCATGAAAATCGTCCTCGCTTACTCCGGTGGGCTCGACACCTCGGTCATCGTCAAATGGCTCCGCGAAACCTATGACGCGGAAATCGTCACCTTCGCCGCCGACATCGGCCAGGAAGAAGAGCTGAAGGGGCTCCCGCAGAAGGCGCGCAAGACCGGCGCCTCGAAGCACTACACGCTCGATCTCGTCGAGGAATTCGCGCGCGACTACATCTACCCGATGATCCGCGCCAACGCGGTCTACGAGGGCCAGTACTACCTCGGGACCTCGATCGCGCGCCCGCTCATTGCGAAGGCGCAGATCGACATCGCGCGTAAGGAGAAGGCGGATACCGTGGCGCACGGCGCAACCGGTAAGGGCAACGACCAGTGCCGTTTCGAGCTGACGTACATGGCGCTGGCCCCGCGGTTGCAGATCCTTGCGCCGTGGAAGATTGATTCGTTCCGCGACCTCTTCCCGGGCCGCGCGGAGATGATCGCCTATTGCCAAAAGCACCGCATCCCGGTCGAGGCTTCGCTGAAGAAGCCGTATTCGATGGACCGGAACCTCCTGCACATTTCCTACGAGGCCGGTATTCTGGAGGATCCGTGGTTCGACCCGACGGCCCCCGCCAACCGTGCGATGTTCAAGCTCTCGGTCTCGCCGGAGGAGGCGCCGAACAAGGCGGAGTACGTCGAACTGGAATTCGCGAAGGGCGATTGCGTCGCGGTGAACGGCCGTCGTCTTTCCCCGGCCGGCGTGCTGCGCGAGCTGAACCGTCTCGGCGGCAAGCATGGCATCGGCCGCGTCGATCTCGTCGAGAACCGCTTCGTCGGCATGAAGTCGCGCGGCGTTTACGAGACCCCGGGCGGCACGATCCTCATGCAGGCCCACCGCCAGATCGAGAGCCTCACGATGGACCGCGAGGTGCAGCATCTGCGCGACTCACTCATCCCGAAGTACGCGGAACTCGTCTACTACGGGTTCTGGTTCGCCCCGGAACGCGAGGCGCTGCAGGCCCTCGTTGACGAGAGCCAGCGCTACGTTTCCGGCACGGTCCGCCTGAAGCTCTACAAGGGCAACATCATCACCACGGGCCGCAAGTCGAAGTACTCGCTCTACGATCCGCACATCGCCTCGATGGAGGGCGTCAAGAGCTGGTACAACCAGAACGACGCGACCGGCTTCATCCGCCTCAACGGTCTCCGCCTGCGCGCCCGCAACATCGCCCAGGGCGGTCCGAAGGTCTGATCCCGTTCAGCCCAGATCCGCCGGTGCCCCGCGCGCCGGCGGACGCGGGCCGGGTCGGGCGTCGCCAGCCGTCCGAGGTCGGAGCCGCCCTCGACTTCCCCCCCCCTCGGCCACCTTGCCGCCGTCCCGACTCCGATTGGCTGCCGCCCGCTGACCTGACTCCCCGTGACCTCCCCGCTCACCGCCGCCGAGGTCCGTCGCCTGCGTGCGCTGCACGACAAGCGCCATCGCGAGGAGCAGGGCTTGTTCGTGGTCGAGGGCGAGAAGGTGGTGACGGAATTGTCGGCGGGAGGACCGCCGTGGGAGGAGCTGCTGGTGACGTCCACCAGTGCGCTCGCGGTGCGGGCCGGGGCGCGGGTCATCTCGGCGGCAGACATGGCGCGGATCAGCCATTTTCCCACGCCTTCGACCGCCTTCGGCGTGCTGCGGCTGCGGCGGGAGTCGCTCGGCCCGCAGGAACTGGCGCGCGGGCTCACCCTCGCGCTCGACGGCGTGCAGGATGCGGGGAACGTCGGCACGCTGCTGCGGATCGCCGACTGGTTCGGGCTCGATCGGGTGCTGCTGGGCAGCGATTGCGCGGATCTCTTTTCCCAGAAAGTCATCAACGCGAGCATGGGCTCGTTCAGCCGGGTACGCGTGGTGACCGCACCCCTTGCCGAGGCCTTGGCCACGGTGCCGGCGGACGTGCCGGTGATCGGCTGCGACCTGCGCGGTGAGGAACTCGGCCGCCTGTCCCCGGTGGAGCACGGTGTCATCGTGATCGGCAGCGAAGGCCGCGGCCTTTCGGCGCCGGTGGCGGCGCGGGTCACCCAGCGCGTCACGATTCCCCGCTTTGGTCGGGCGGAGTCGCTCAACGCGGCGGTGGCAGCCGGGATTGTTTGCGCACACCTCAGGCGTTAAGGGCGAGATCACGGACGTTTTGGCTGACAATTGATTAGCCATTTTTCGCGACCCGCGTAGGATCAAGGGTGTCTATGGCAGCCCCGGTTTCCACCGATCGTTCTCCGCCGCGAGACTTCGCGACGGTGTTCGCGCGCCTGAGGCCGCACATGGCCGAGCTGGATGTCTTCCTGCGTTCGCAGATTGCGGCCTTTGAGCCGGAGATCCGGGACATGGCGGACTACTGCATTGATACCTCGGGTAAGCGGATCCGGCCGGCGCTGGTCTTCCTGAGCGGTTGGCAGGGCGATGGACGCGTCTTGCCGGAGCTCGTGCGGGTCGCCGCGGTAGTCGAACTCGTACACCTGGCGACGCTGGTGCACGATGACATCATGGATGAGTCGGAGCTCCGTCGCGGTCGGCGCACGGCGGCGCGCGCGTTTGGCCCGGAGGCGGCGGTGCTCTTGGGCGACGCCCTTTTCTCCCACGCCCTCTTCCTGGCGGCGCAGTTCCCCACGACCTCGGTCTGCCGTTTGGTCGCTGACTCCACCCGTCGCGTCTGTGCGGGGGAAATCATCCAGACTCTGCGCCGTCGGACGGACGACATCTCGGATGCGGATTACCGTCGGATTGTCGACCTCAAGACCGCTGAACTCTTCCGCGCCTCGTGTGCGCTGGGGACCGAGTTGGCCCAGTTCCCGCCGGGTTACGTGGAGGCGGCCGCCATCTACGGTCGGCAACTCGGCATCGCGTACCAGATGTACGATGACCTCGCGGATTTCTTCGGTCGGGAAGACCGCATCGGCAAGACCCTCGGGACCGACTTGATCAGCGGCAAGCTGACCCTGCCCCTGTTGCGGCTGCGCCAAGTGCTTCCTGAAGCACTTGACCAAGAGCTACTTGAAGAAATTCGGGGTCAACGTCCCGCGAGGCTGGCCTTCTGGCTGGAGCAGATGGAAGGGCGGGGAATCTTTGCGGCGGTGGCGGAGGTGATTTTCGCGGAATTGGAGCAAGGCGAAGCGGCCTTGGCGGCGTGGTCGGGCCTCGCGCCGACGCCGTTGCTTTTGCAGCTGGGAGAAGTCCTGCGGGAGCAGGTGGCGGCATTGCGTTCGGCCGCAGCGTGAACGTTGCCGCTGCGGCGCTGGTTTCGGTTTGCGCCGCCGCGACTCCCGATCATCGTGGGAGCGTTATGAACGTGCTCGCCAAGGCCCTCTCGAAGACGCTCGTGGCGTCACCGGAGCGGCAGGTGGAGGCCGATTCGGATTGGGCAATCGTGCAGCGGGTTCAGGCCGGCGATGTGTCGGCGTTCGACCAACTGATCCGCAAGTATCGCGAGCGGGTGTACGGCGTGGTCTACAATATGACCTCGAATCGTGAGGACGCGGCAGATCTCACGCAGGATGCGTTCATCAAGGCGTTCCAGTCCATCCACCGGTTCGCGGGGCAGTCGTCGTTTTTCACCTGGCTGTACCGCATCGCGGTGAACGGCACCCTTTCCCACCTGCGCAAAAATCGGCTTCGCACCTTCTTCAGTTTCGAGAAGATTCATGACGAGGACAAAGCGGGGGAGCTGATTTCGCAGCTGACCGACAAGAAGGGCGGAGATCGCGAATTGTTCGTAAAGGAACTGCAGGAAAAATTGAACGAGGCTCTGCAGAAGCTGTCTATCAAGCATCGTACTGTGGTAACTTTGTTTGAGATCGATGGTTTGAGTCACGAGGAGATCGCCGAGGTCATGGACTGCTCGGTGGGCACCGTGCGCTCGCGCCTGCACTATGCGAAGCAGCTGCTGCAATCGGAGCTGCAGGGGTACATGCGGCCATGAATTCTCCCACGAAGCAGTCCACGAAGGCCGTGACGGTGGAGGATCTCCTGCGCTTGAAGCGTGCGGAGCGTCCGGCGGCTGAGTTCTGGTCACAGTTTGACGACGCGCTGCGCGCCAAGCAACTGGCGGCGATCGTTGAGCGGCGTCCGTGGTGGCGCATTGAATTTCGCGGCGTGGCGGCCGGTCTGGCGCGCCTGCGGGTGCCGGTCGGTCTCGCCGCCGTGGCCGTCCTGAGTTTCGTGACCGTGCAGCAGTTTCGTGCGCCCACGAATCTCGCCTCCGAGGCGCCAGTGAATGACGCTGACGTGGCCGGTGGAACGGCGGTGAGCGTCAACGGCGGCGCGGTGGTTGCGGTGGCGACGACGACGGATCCGAATGTGGTCAATGCGGCGTTGGAAGCCGTTGTGGACGCGGATAACGCTGTGGCTCCGGCGCTGGCCTCGGCCGAGGTGCGTTCTTCGGTGGGCGCTGCGGTGACTTCCCTTTCTCTGGCTGCCGCGGCGGCTTCTCCGGTCTCTGAGGAGAGCGGTGCGCTGGCGACGGTGGGTCTGGCCTCCAACCTGCGTTCGCTCCGCGCTTCCGGCTTCACGGGCTTGGATTCGACGGGTGTGGCGATGCTTGAGCTTGGCACCCTCCGGTCTTCGGCCCGCGCCGCCTCCGTCGAGGAGCCGCTGGCTCGCGTGACCTCGCCGACGGAATCGCGGCGGGAGCGTCTGGCCGCTCTGGTGGCTCCGGCCTCGATGAAATCTTTGTCCAGCGCGGGCTCTCCTGATCGCGTGCGCGAGCGGATGATCAGCCGGCTCAGCGAAGACGAGCTGTACAGCAGCGTCAGCCGCCTCGGGGTCGAGCGCGGCGGGCTGCGGGTCAGCTTCTGAATTCGGGCTTCGGCCTACTTCTTGGCCGCGGGCGTGGGTAGGCAGACGCCGCAACCGCTCACGAAGAAATCATTGCCCTTGTCGTCGACGAGGATGAAGGCGGGGAAGTCTTCCACCTCGATGCGCCAGATGGCCTCCATGCCGAGCTCGGGGTATTCGATGACCTCGACCTTGCGGATGTTCTCCTTGGCGAGAATCGCGGCCGGGCCGCCGATGCTGCCGAGATAGAAGCCACCGTGTTTCTTGCACGCGGCGGTCACGGCTGGGCTCCGGTTGCCCTTGGCCAGCATGATCATGGAACCGCCGTGGGACTGGAACAGATCGACGTAGCTGTCCATGCGACCCGCCGTGGTCGGCCCGAAGGAACCCGAGGCGTAGCCTTTGGGCGTCTTGGCTGGACCAGCGTAGTAAACGGGATGGTTCTTGAAATAGTCGGGCAACCCCTGACCCGCGTCGACGCGCTCCTTGAGCTTCGCGTGGGCCGAGTCGCGGGCAACGATGAGCGGTCCGGTGAGCAGCACGCGAGTGGTGACGGGGTGCTTGGACAGCTCGGCAAGGATCGCTGGCATCGGCTGGCGCAGGTCGATCCGGACAACGTGGTCGTCCTTGATTGTCCGTTCGCCTGCCGGGATGAAGCGCCCCGGGTTGGTCTCGAGCTTCTCGAGAAAGATGCCGTCGCGGGTGATCTTGCCCTTGATGTTGCGGTCGGCGGAGCACGACACGCCCATGCCGACGGGGCAGCTCGCGCCGTGGCGCGGCAGACGAATGACGCGCACATCGAGGGCGAAGTACTTTCCGCCGAACTGAGCGCCGATGCCGCTTTGCTGGGCGATCTTGAGGATCTTGCCCTCCCACTCGAGATCGCGGAAGGCGCGACCGTGGGCGTTGCCGGAGGTGGGCAGCGTGTCGTAGTACTTCGTCGAGGCGAGCTTCACCGCCTTCAGGCAGGCTTCGGCGCTGGTCCCTCCGATGACGAACACGAGATGGTAGGGTGGGCAGGCGGCGGTGCCGAGGTAGGGGAGCTTGTCGGCGACGAATTTCTCGAGGCTCTTGGGGTTGAGCAGGGCGCGCGTTTCCTGGAAGAGAAACGTCTTGTTCGCCGAGCCGCCGCCCTTGGCGACGAAGAGGAATTCGTAGGCGGAGCCCTCCGTGGCGTAGAGATCGATCTGCGCCGGCAGGTTGGTGCCGGTGTTCGTCTCGTTCCACATGTCGAGCGGGGCGGTCTGCGAGTAGCGGAGGTTCTCCTTCGTGTAGGTCTCGTAGATGCCCTTGGAAATCCACTCAGCGTCATTGGCTCCGGTCCAGACCTGCTGGCCCTTCTTCGCGACGACCGTGGCCGTGCCGGTGTCCTGGCAGAACGGGAGGATGCCCTCGGCGGAAATCTCGGCATTCTTCAGCAGTGTCCGCGCGACGTAGTGATCGTTGTCGGAGGCCTCGGGATCCTTGAGGATCGCGGCGACTTGCTCGAGATGCTTGGTGCGCAGGAGGAATTGCGTGTCCCGCAAGGCGTGTTGCGCGAGGAATGCCAGAGCTTCGGGCTCGACCTTGAGGATTTCCTGGCCCTCGAACGTCGTGGTGCTCACGCCCTCGCGGGAGAGAAGCCGGTACTCGGTGCCGTCGGCTTCGAGAGGGAACGGATCCTGGTAGACGAAAGGAGGCGTGGGCATGGCGTGACGGGGAAGACGATAACCAGCCGGGCGGCGGAGACAAGCCGGTGCGCGGAGTTGCGCTGACGGGCATGGGAGGGCGCCGCGACCGGCCCGGTCCGCGCGGCTCAGACGATCTTGAGCTTGGGCAAGTCCTGACCGTCGACGAGACCGACTGGGCGGCTGCGGCCGTCGACCACGATCAGATCGTCGATCTTGTGGGCTTCGAACAAGCGCAGTGCATCGACGCCGAGTGCGGTGTCGCGGATCGTCTTGGGGCGGCGCGTCATGAACTGCGCGACCGGGGCGGTCAGGAAGGTCGGACCCGTCGACAGGGCGGCGCGGCGGACATCGCCGTCGGTGAGGATGCCGCTGAGCCGCCCGCCGCGGGCGGAGGTGAGGGCGATGGAGCCGCTCTTGGCCTTGGTCATGGCGAGGATGGCATCCTGGACCGAAACGGAGTCGGGTGCGAGGGCGAGACGCTCACCGGTGCGCATGATGTCGCGGACCCGCAGCAGCAGGACGCGACCGAGGTTTCCGGCTGGGTGAAACTGCGCAAAGTCGTCGCGGGTCAGCCCGCGTGCCTCGAGCAGCACCATGGCGAGGGCATCGCCGAGGGCGAGGGCCGCGGTGGTGCTGGCGGTGGGAGCGAGGGCGAGTGGGCAGGCCTCGCGGGGGACGTGGTAGAGGAGCCGCAGATCGGCGTTGCGGGCGAGTTCGGAGTCGGGTGTGGAGGTGAACGCGACGATGCGGACGCCGAAGCGCTTTAGGCACGGTACGAGGCGGATGATTTCCTCGGATTGGCCGCTGTTGCTGAGCAGCAAGGCGAGATCCCCGTTTTCGACCAGACCCAGATCGCCGTGGAGGGCCTGGGTGGGATCGAGGAAGCACGACGAAATGCCGGTGCTGTTGAACGTGCCGCAGAGTTTTTGGGCGATGTGGGCGGACTTGCCGACGCCGGAGAAGATCAGCCGTTGGCCGCGGATCGCGGCCTCCTCGATGGCGGACGCCACCTCCACGAATGACGCGTCGAGGCCTCGCGATGTGGCGCGGATGGCGGCAGTTTCGATGCTCAGGCAGGCCCGGGCGCGGGCGAGAGCGGTTTTGGAGTTCAGCGCCATTTCGCGTTTGAGTCGGTTGCGGAAACGGTGAACGGTGCCGTGCTTCGCTCTCCCAGACAATCCCTTTTCGGACGATGCCGCGCCGCTTCCTCTTGTTTCCGCTGCTCCTCGTGGGACTCCTCCTTGCGCTTGCGGGATGCGAGGGTGGTGAGCGGATCGGTTTGACGGCGGAGACGGATGACCCGGGCTACCGGCGGGGCAAGGAGCTCCTGCGCCAAGGGCGGAATCAGGAGGCGCTGAGTGCGTTCCAGAAGGTGATTGAACGTCGCGATGACGACGCTGCGGAGTCGCACTTGGAGGCGGGCCTGCTGTACCAGCAGCATATCCGGGACCCGATCGCGGCGATTTACCACTATCGCAAGTTTCGTGAGCTCAAGCCCAACTCGCCGCAGGCCGATCTGGTGCGGCAGCGGATCGATGCCGCGAAGCGGGAGTTTGCGAGCACGCTGCCTGGCGATCCGCTGAACAACGCGGTCGACCCCCGCTTCAATTCCTACGATCAGGTGGAGCGGCTCCGGCGGGAAAACGAAGCCCTCAAGGCCGATCTCGCGGACTTTCGGGCTCGCGGCTTGGCCCGCTCGAGTGGCGCGGCGGCCACCGGGCCGGAGCGGGAGACGACGTCCACCGCCACGCTCGACGCCGGTCCGGCCCCCGTTGCTCCCGTGGAGGACGGGTCGCCGCTGGTGGCGTTGGATGTTTCGCTGACGGATCGTTCGGCCGGCACCCTCTCGGAGCGCCCCGCCGTTCCCGAGCAAGAGGCGCCGTTGATTCGCGCCCAAGCGCCACCGGTGGCGACGCCTGCTCCCGCTGCCGCGGCGACGCCGCGCACCCACGTCGTGGTCCGGGGGGACACTCTGCAGAGCATCGCGCTGCGGTACTACAGTGACCGCAGTCGCTTCCGCGACATCTATGCGGCGAACCGCGGCGTGATGAATTCGCCGAACGACCTGCGCATTGGCATGGAGCTCAAGCTCCCGTGAGCCCGAGCGCCGCGCGGGCTCGCGCGTGGTCGGCGGGCGTGTCGATGTCGAGCGCGAGTTCCGGAAAGTCCTCCGCTTCCGCCTCCCCGCGGTCGTGGGCGGCGGTGATCAGCTCGCGGGCGCCGTGATCGCCGTTCAGTGATTCGAGCGCGGCAAAGTGTGGTGCGGTGAAGAGCGCCGGTGCGCCGAGGCGCCCGTTGTAGCGGGCGGCGACGATGCCGGCCCCACTTGCGTGCTGTCGCGCGACCAAGCGCGCGATCACGTCCGCGTTGAAGTGCGGCTGGTCGCAGAGCGCAAACACCGCGCCGTCGATCTCCCGTGAGAAGCAGCGCAGCGTGGCCAGGCCGGCCCGCAGCGACGAAGCCATGCCCTCGGCCCAGGCCGGGTTTTCGGCGACGAGCACGGGCAGCGTGGCCAGTGCCGCGCGCACGCCAGCCACGTGAGCCCCGGCTACCACCACGACTGGCCAAGCGGTGGAGGCCAGCGCCGCTTCCGCCGCCCGGACGACGAGCGGACGTCCGCCCAGGTCCAGCAAGGGTTTCGGTTGCCCGAGGCGCGAACCGGCGCCGGCGGCGAGGATCACGCACCCGACGCGTTGGCAGGGCGCGGCTTTCATCGCGGGTGAATCGGTTGGCTCCGCTCGCGGAGCGGGCGACCCTCGCGTCCGGAGAGGCGGCATTGAATCTCGGAGACGATGGACAACGCCACCGCGGCGGGCCCGTCGCCGCCGAGGTCGAGCCCGACCGGCGCGTGGAGACGATCGTCCCCAAGAGGGGAGGCAGTGGATGGCGAAGCGAGCACCGCGGCCTCGCGGAGCAGGCGCTCCGCCCTGGCGCGCGGCCCGAGCAGCCCCAGGTAAGCCATCGTCCTAGGGCGCAGTCCGGCAAGCAGGGGTAGGTCGTGGACGTAGTGATGCGTCATGATCACCGCCCCGGTCCTGTGGTCGGTGGCCGCCGCACCGAGGAGCGAATCGATGGAACCGCTGTGCCACGCGACGGCCTCCGGAAAACGCTCCCGAGTGGGAAGGGTGGGGCGGGGGTCAAACACGCTGACCTCCCAGCCGAGGGCGGCGCCGAAC